>Ga0208244_100009_pt1 | contig 354900 bp, 301 predicted proteins | sample SubbioCR12Aug_5A_FD_184828 | JGI IMG/M metagenome (GOLD analysis project Ga0208244, IMG submission 184828) | Serpentinite rock and fluid subsurface biosphere microbial communities from McLaughlin Reserve, California, USA - CR12Aug_5A (SPAdes) | ecosystem: Environmental > Terrestrial > Deep...
ATCTGTATAAGTGGTTTGTGGGAACAGTATATGACTTATACTTAATGGATCAACATCTATCTGCGGTGCTGCCCACGTTGTGCCTGATGCCGGGTTTGACAAATCTGATTTGTTCCCCCACATATCGAAAGATTTTATTGCAAAATAATATGTTGTGGCAAAATCGAGTTCTAATATTGTTAAAGTCTCAGCTGCTCCTGTTGAGTCTGGTACATCAGGGAAATTAATTTGATCAGCAGAATAAAATGATATCGAATCAGTAATTGGCAAGGTAGAGAAACGTATATCATAAGCTACCACACCATTTCTTGATGTATCAAGTGGAACTGTCCAGCTTAATTCTAAACTATTTGAGGTTGGTTCACTTACAGATAAGTCAATTATTGCATTTGGAGGAATGGTATCAGGACTTGTGAAAACTGAGATAAGTGCGTTATATAAATTAAGTCTTCCTCCTGTAACGGTAATTCCCTGGAGTGCAGGAATTGGATCTGTTGCATCAAGCAGCAATTGCTTAAATAGTAAAGCTCCTGTTCCAGGATTTGCTTTGTAAGATTCCATTATACTCTGTTGTGCAGCTGAAAACATTAATCCAACCGCTCCCGTAACGTGTGGTGTTGCCATTGAAGTACCAGTCAAGCTGGAATATCCACCACCGGGCACTGTATTTAATACCGATGTACCTGGAGCACCAAGATCTATAGTTGTTAATCCATATGCTGCACCACTATTCTTTAAATCAGAACTTGTTGTGTTTGTAATAGAGATTAACCAATCACTTGGACAAGCTGTAGGAATATCACCTTGAATATCAACATTAATATTAGCATTAGCAGTTGCACCCATACTAAGAATACCTTGGACGCCGAGAGAATCATACATTGCACACCAGAGCGGAAAATTGGCAGGATTTCCATAATCAACTCCAAAAGAAGCATTAGTGGCTACAACAAATGCACCCTGAGCACCATTTGTCTGGTTATAAAGTTTTCTCGCCTTAAGTACGTAATTATAAGCTACAATAACAGTTGATTCAGTGCCGGAAGAACCTTGTATCGGCATTATCTGAGTATTCCAGTTTACACCAGAAACACCTACTGCGTTATTGCCTCTAGCAGCAGCGATTCCGGAAACATGAGTTCCGTGTTGAGAACTTGTAATATTTCCATTGTTATTATATGCATTCCAACCATTGAAATCATCTATGTAACCATTGCCGTCATCATCAATTCCATTGCCGGGAATTTCAGCCCAGTTTTTCCAGAAATAAAGATCTACATGGTTTAAATCAAAACCGTTATCAACAATAGCAAGAACGATAGTATCACCGGTTGCTGTAACACCACCCGTTGCAAGATCCCAGGCAGAGACAGCTTTTATATCAGCACCTGGTACACCTCCACTTTGACCGGTATTTTGTAAAGCCCACTGTTCATTGAACCTTGGATCGTTAGGCATTGCGTCGTTATTAAGTTTAAACCAGGCTTCAAGGCTCTTAATTTTTTCTTCTACGGCTTCACGAAGTTGAACATAGTGATTGAACTGAACAATTTTTACTTCCGGATGTAACCTGACAGTGAAAAGAATATCATCATCAGAAATTTTGGTTTGATCGTAACCTAGGAGCCAAATATTCATATGTTCGGATAGTAATTGTTTGGCTTCCAATCCAATGGCAGAAAAGCTTTCTGTAACATTGGAAATTTTATCATTGGCGGAGAGTTGTACCATAATTTGGCCAGGTACAAATCTTTCTTCCTGTGCAATTGAAAAATGCGATAAAAATAATAGAACTAATAGAAAAAGTATTGAAATGTGTTTCATTGCAGCTCACCTGAGTTTAGTTATTAATCAGAAAGGGTTATTAGCAAGATAGATTATCTTATTTTTAAATAATTAAATATCATATTATGTCACTACAAATTAGCAAGAAACTAATCATAGATACAACGAGTGTGAAATTATTTTTACTCTTACTGACCAGTCTATTATCAATCTCAGATCATTCTCAATTTTATGTGGTTCCGAATAAAAAGACTTAATTATGTAAACGAAGTGCTTCATAAAAGAAAAATCCCAAAGAATTGGGATTAAGTTGTGAGCGCTGAAGGAGTCTTCAAAAGGTATTTCAAAAGGGAAGAACCTCCGACTCTTGAGATAAAAAAACCTTGCTGGTAGGGAAAGCAAGTTTAGTGGTGGGCGCTGAAGGAGTCGAACCTCCGACCCTCTGCTTGTAAGGCAGATGCTCTGAACCAACTGAGCTAAGCGCCCAAATCAATAAAAATTGTTGGACAAATATGTTACTTTTCTTTTATAAAACCAAACTAATTTTAACCTCGAGCGAGAGACGGGACTCGAACCCGCGACTCTCAGCTTGGGAAGCTAATACTCTACCAACTGAGTTACCCCCGCCAATAATTAACAAACTAACCATTTCAAAACTATAAGATGAAAATAAGAATTTCAATGAGATCTGTTGTGATTTTATAAATACATCAGTAATAAACTGCAGTAGATATTAAATTATTGAAAATGATTTAATAAAAGATGGTAGAATAGAATTACAATGCAGAGTGTTGAACTAAATTACTATATAGGAAAAAATATCCCTTTATTTCAATTTAGTTCAACACCTATAGAAGAGAATATATCTTTTTAAGGAAGGGATCCTGTTGTTTTCTGAAACTCTGTACTGCTTCTTCCAGTGTTTCATAAGTTTCAAATATTTCGATTGTTCCGGTATAATTCAGTAATGAATTTGCAAAAAGACCTGGTTTAATTAGTTTCATTATTCCGCCACGGCCGCGTAATTTTTTATAGGTTACTACCATAACACCAATAAATGTTGAATCCATAAATTCACATTTACTTAAATCGATTATCAAATTATGGTGACCGTATAGGATATCCTCATCAAGAATTTGTTTAAATTCTTTTGCCTCTTTCGCAGTTGCCCTGGTGATATTGACGATCTCAACAAGATATCCGTCAAAGACTTTTCTTTCAAAATCTTGCATAGTTGTGCCCTCAAAAATGAAATAGTTTACTTATAGTACCCAATAAATATGCCATCAAAATTATTAGTTTTTGTCATTATTTATATTCTTAATTGTTTCAAAATACGACAAAAACCTAGTTTTTCTCAAAACCTGAAAGTGATGCCAGCTATAAGCTCCTGAATAAAGTAAAAATATTTAATCTCAGCAGTACTCTTTCTTTACAGTCAGCTCACAACTAGTAATGGAATTAATCAAATCTTAAATGCGCTGCTAACTAATTCTTTCTGTTGTTGATCTGAAATTCTTGCTGATCCAACTGCAGGACTGGCACTTTCAGGTCTGCCACTATAACTCAATTTTTTCCCTTCAAGAATTTCCACTAATCTTAATAGAATGAAGTTCCAAGCTCCCATATTTTTTGGTTCCTCCTGAACCCAAACAGTTTTTTCAAATTTGCTGTAAGAAGAAATAATATTTTTTAGAGTATCTGATTTAAACGGATAAAATTGTTCGATCCGAATGATTGCAGTATCATCAATATTATTCTTTTCCCGGAATTTTTTCAGATCATAATAGACTTTGCCGCTGGTGAAAATAATTTTTTTTATTTTCGACTTATTTTTAATTGAAGTATCGTCTAATATTTCATTGAATGAGCCAGACAAGAATTCATCTTTTGAAGACTTTGCATCCGGAGAACGCAGAAGACTTTTAGGAGACATGATAACCAGAGGTTTATGTATTCCATTTTTTATTTGCCTCCTCAGCAAATGAAAGTACTGTGCAGGAGTTGTAACATTTGTAACATACATATTGTCCTCAGCACACAGAATTAAAAACCTTTCTAATCTTGCACTTGAATGTTCAGGTCCCTGTCCCTCAAAGCCATGTGGAAGTAAAAGCACAATACCATTAGGCACTTTCCACTTTTCATACGAGGCAACTATAAAATTATCAATAATTATCTGAGCACCATTTGCAAAATCACCGAACTGAGCTTCCCATATTACAAGGGCTAATGGATCAGCAGTACTGTAGCCATATTCAAATCCTAATACTGCTGCTTCTGATAATGAGCTATCCAGGGCTTCTAATTGTGCCTGCTCATCGGCAAGATGATTTAATGGAAAATATTCTGTTCCGTTACTAGTATCAGTTAATGCTAGATGACGTTGACTGAAGGTACCTCTAACACTATCCTGACCGCTCAACCGGACAGGTGTACCTTCCATTAGCAGACTACCGAAGGCAATGGATTCTGCTAATGCCCAATCCGCACGCTCAGAGCCATCGATAAGTTTACGCCTTTTTTCTAAAAACTTTTGCAGTTTCGGATGACCATTAAAAGATATTGGAATTGTTGTAATAGTTGTAACTATTTGATTCAATGTTTCTTTAGTAATAAATGTATCTTCTGTCTTAGATGTTCTATTTACTTCTTTTTTAGAAACAGCTAAAGGTAGATCGGTGGGAAAAGTTGAAGCCTTTCTTTTTATGTTATCAAATGCTTTACTTAATATTTCATCATATTCATTCTGATATTTTTCCAGTTCGTTATCAGTAATGATTTTTTCATTTATCAATCTTCCAGAATATATTTTTTTTACTGAAGGATGAGATTTTATTTTATCATAAAGGAGAGGTTGTGTAAAACCAGGCTCATCGCCTTCATTATGTCCATATTTTCTATAACCGAACAAATCAATTACAACATCTTTTTTAAAAATCTGTTTATACTCAAAAGCTAATTTTGTTACGTATAATGCGGCTTCAGGATCATCGCCGTTTACATGAAAAATCGGCGCCTGGATCATTTTTGCAACATCGGTAGCATATGTAGAAGAACGAGAGTCTTCTGGTGTGGTTGTAAAACCAATTTGATTGTTTACAATAATATGTACTGTACCGCCAGTTCTATAACCTTTTAGTTGTGAAAGATTTAGAGTTTCAGCTACAACACCTTGCCCGGCAAAAGCTGAGTCACCATGAATCAATACTGGCATAACCCGCTGATAACTTCTTCTGTCACCAAGCCTTGTTTGCTTTGCACGCACTATTCCTTCAACTACAGGGTTTACCCACTCAAGATGACTGGGATTGGATACAACTGAAACTGTTATGAAATTATCATTCATTGTTTTGTATTTTCCTGTTGCACCCAGATGATATTTAACATCGCCAGAACCTTCAATAGAATTAGGATCACGAATATCTTCGAACTCACTTAGTATAGAGTCAAGTGTTTTTTGAATTATATTAGCTAATACATTTAATCTTCCGCGGTGCGCCATACCAAGCACAACTTCACCAATCCCACTATCTTCTGCCTGATTTAGGAGCATATCCAAAACAGGAATTAAAGTTTCCGATCCTTCTAATGAAAAGCGCTTATGGCCAATAAATTTTGTGTGAATGAAATTCTCGAACTTCTCAGCGGCAATCAATTGTTTCAGAATATTTTTCTTTACTTTTTCATCAAAATCAGGTGTATTTTGAATTGGTTCCATTTTACTTTGCAGCCAAACTTTCTCAGCCGGATTTTGTATATGCATATACTCAACACCTATTTTTTCACAATAGGTCTTTTGCAGCATATTAAGTATCTCGCGCAATGTAGCCATTTTTAAAGCTCCAAAGCCGCCTGTAATAAAATACCGATCCAGATCCCAAACAGTTAAATTGAAAGATGATGGGTCTAATTCAGGATGGTAGTATACCTGTGAACCGATAGGATCAAGATCTGCTATTAAATGACCGCGCACTCTATATAAATTTATAAGCTGAAGCACTTTTGCCTGTTTAACAACTTCATCGGTGCTAGTGGATTTATCAAATCCGCCTGGTTGATAATCAGACTCCCATTGTAATGGACGCTGAGGTATTCTTAAAGCTTTAAAGATATCCTCATAAAATTCATCTTTACCAAGCATCAGCTCATTGATCTCCTTAAGAAATAAACCGGATTCGGCTCCTTGGATTATTCTATGATCATAAGTGCTTGTTATGTTCATAACTTTACTAATTCCAAGTGCTGATATGGTTGACGAAGCCATTGCCTGATATTCAGCATTATATTGAATAGCTCCGGTGGCTATTATAGCACCCTGACCAATCATCAGTCGGGGAACAGATGATACTGTCCCGATAGTTCCAGGATTAGTAAGTGTGACTGTGGTTCCCACAAATTCTGAAGGATCAATTGTACCTTTTCGAGTCCGTGCAACAATATCTTCATATTTTTCCCAAAACTCATTAAATGAAAGTTCATTTGCATTCTTAATATTCGGAACAATAAGTGTTCTGGAACCGTCCTTTTTTTCAATATCTATTGCAAGTCCAAGGTTTACATCTTTACGGATTATCAAGTGTGGTTTACCATTAATAATAGTAAATCCGTTATTCATAGCAGGAATTTTTGAAATGGCTTTTAGAATTGCCCAGCTAATAAGATGAGTATATGAAATCTTACCAAGATTTTTTTTCTGAAGATACTGATTGATAATGATCCTGTTTTCTTCCAGTAGTTTTACTGCTATAGTCCTTTGAGAAGTGGCTACCGGAACAGTTAAACTAGCGGACATATTGTCAAGAATTTTTTGGGTGCTGCCTGCTATTACCTTTATTTCGTCTTCAGGACCTGGCTGGGGCATTTCAATTCCTGCAGGCAGTGTTAAAAATGATAACTGTTCTTTATTTTCAGAGCCGTTTGTCTTATTTCTACCTTCAATATTACTAAAGAAATTTTTCCACTGTTCAGGAACCTCCTCTGGTTTGTCTTTGTACTGTTTTTGGAGATATTCAACAAACCAGGTATTTGCGCCAAATTTTTCCAGATCTTCTTTTTGTTTTTTTGTGAGTTTTTCTTGTTTCATCTTTAAAAATTCTCTTGAATAAAAGCTTTGTAAATATTTAATTTCAATTTAATTTGATTATAGTAGAATCATTCTTAATTTAACGAAGTATTTAGACTTATTACAGTCAAACAAAACACTTCACCTGATTAATAAATTAATCAAATAATTGGATTAGTGAACTAAAAATAGTGTAATATTATATAAAATTCATATGAATTCTAAAAAACAACTAGCTGATATCAGAAAAGAATATCTGCAAGATAGGTTATCTGAGGATAATATTATCCGAAATCCATTTTTACAATTTAAGTTATGGTTTGATCAAGTATTGAAATTAAAAATTGATGAACCTAATGCTATGATTCTGGCGACTTCTGATAAAAATGGAATTCCATCGGCCCGCACTGTTCTTTTAAAGAGTTTTAATGAAATGGGATTCACTTTTTTTTCAAATTATAAAAGCCGCAAGAGCAGGGAATTAATTCAAAACCCACGCGCTTCAATAGTCTTTTTCTGGAAGGAGTTAGAACGTCAGGTGAGAATTGACGGGCTGGTTGAAAAATTGAGTAGAAAGGAATCCGAGGAGTATTTTAATCAGAGACCCTTTGAAAGCAGAATTGCCTCTATTGCCTCGCAGCAAAGCGAAGTGATTCCTGACAGACAATTTCTCGAAGATAAATTCGAAATGATCAAACAAGAATATGCAGGTAAAAACCCTTTGATGCCTTTTGATTGGGGAGGTTTTTTAGTCATACCTTATAGATTCGAATTCTGGCAGGGAAGAGAAAACAGACTTCACGACAGGATCATATTTGAGAAAGCTGGTAACGACTGGAAGCTGAGTCGTTTGTCTCCTTAGTAAGTCAATAATTTTCTTAATCAGGTTTTCTTGAAACGAAGTAATAGTTCTGACAAAACGGATTAAGTAATTTTGAAAACAGATAATCAAACGAATTATAAATTGTTGTTATAAAAAGATTATTTAGTATTCCCCTGAATGAGTTTCTCGGCATTATGCCATACCTGCCATGCTCAAGGAGTTTCATATTACATTTCTTATTCATTTCTTTAATGTCTTGTGCTGTGTACTTATAATCATGATTGTATTTTGAATTAATGTGTTTTGTTAGAGCTTCTATCCATGAATACTTGTTCGGGAAATGATAACACACAAATATTCCCTGTGGTTTTAATATTCTTCTGATTTCATTCAAAGATTGTATCTCATTATTATTTGTGTCCCTAACGTGTTCAAGCACGCCAATTGAAACTACCATGTCAAATGTTTTATCATCAAAAGGCAAAGGAGCGAGTGGATCCTGATTCAAGTGTAAATTATAATTACCCGGATAAATCTTTTCAAGATGATCGGCAAGATTACATTCTATTTCTATCGTGAACGCATCAACCTTATAACCCTGACTCAATAGAAAAAAAGAAAAATGCCCGGATCCTGTTCCCCAATCAAGAACTTTTAATCCAGGTTTTGCATATTTCCCAACAAGTCTGTACGCATAAAGATATTGTGATCCGGATGTATAACTTCCAAAATGATAAATGTTATTTTTCTTCAGCTCATCAAAAATATTTTTTACTTCAGAAAGCACCTAGTAATACGGAATTTGATTTACAATAATTAAAATCTAAATTTTCTCTTAATTATATCCGAACCAGCTATTACTGTTCTTAAAGAGATTGCGGAAATAATAATCAGTCCGCCGATTATGGCAAAATTTGTTGGCACTTCGCCGTAACCTAATAAAACCCAAACAGGATTCAGCACCGGTTCAAGCATAGAAATTATAGATGCCTCAACTGCGAGCATGCGTTTGATGCCGTAGGTAAATATTGCATAAGCTGCTGCAATTTGAAACACTCCAAGAAATGAAACCATCCATAAATCACTTAATGAAATTGATTCAAGTTCAATTATGAAAGGAATACAAATTACTGCTACTATAATGTTTCCATAAAAGATGGCACTTTGTTGATACTCTTTATCATTTTTTCTCATCCCTAAAAAGAATGCTGCAAAAGCAATTCCGGCAAGCAATGCAACAATATTACCTTCGAGATGACCTGGGGAGAGTTCGCCGAGAAAAAAAAGTATCATTCCAATAAAACAGACAGCTATTGTGATGATGTTGATCGGTTCCCATCTTGTTTTATTAATAATCGGTTCAAAAACTAAAACGTAAATTGGCGCTGTGGATTGAAGAAAAATAGCATTTGCGGCTGTGGTTGTTTTTGTAGCAATTACAAATAAAGTTAATACAGTTGCATAAAATACTGCATTAAGAATTGCAAGCTTATTTACTTTTAGTACTTTCTTTCTGAAAATAACTGCAAAAACTATAGCAGCAATTAAACATCGAAAGAATGATAACTGCATTGAGTTCAAAGAAATGAGCTTTATAAGTAAACCGCCACTGCTCCAAAGCAAAGCTGTTAAAACAACTGCCAATACACCTTTAGAATGATCAGTAAGATGGTTCATCAATTTCTTTTCAATAGATTATAATAAGTTTTATTTTTGATAAATAACAAAACAAATATATGGTTAATGATAATAATTTTAATTCAAATGTAGGGAATGGCCTCTCGTCTGTTCCGGAATATTCTAATTACTTTGAATAAATGATTCGTTAAATTATTGTTGAATAAAAAATATGTTAGAAACTTGACATCTCAGCATAAATTTATAGACCACACCGCTGATATTGCAGTTGAAATAACTGCTGATTCTTTTGAAGAACTGATACAGGAATCCTTAATTGCTTTTAATGAATCGGTTCTGGATTCGGTTGATAAGAAATCGGAGGAAGAATTGGAAATTGATTTAAAGGATTCTAGCAAAGAAGGGATACTGGTTTCCTTTCTTAATGAAATAAATTATTTACTCACAGTAAAGAGATGGATTTCAAAAAGTATTTATGAAACTGTATTAAAAAAGGAAAAAAATAATTTCGAATTGTGTTGTAAAATAAAAGGCAGCCAATTGACTGACGGTATTGATTTAAAAGAAGAAATAAAATCCGTTACTTATCATCAGATGGAAATTAAGGAAGAAAACGGAAAATTCTTTACAAGAATTGTATTTGATATATAAAAGCTATTAAGCATTACACTTGAGAGATAGAATGAATGAGAGATTGGATGATTGAATGATTGAAAATTTCATTCATCAATCAATTTTTTTTACAATCAACCAATCAGTAAATCAGCCGTTTCAGCATTATCAGGAGAATGAGAAAATGATCATCAATGATATTACGCTAAATAAAATAAGAGATAACCTCTGGGAAATTCCGCAAACAGGTAATATGCGTGTGCCCGGCAGGATTTATATCTCACAGAATATGATTGAAAAATCACTTAAGGATGATGAAGCACTTAAGCAGGTTGTTAATGTTGCCCATCTTCCCGGAATCGAAAAATACAGTCTTGCAATGCCTGATATTCATTGGGGATACGGATTTCCGATTGGCGGTGTTGCTGCAACTAATCTTGATGAAGGAGTTATCTCACCTGGTGGAGTTGGATACGATATAAATTGCGGAGTAAGACTTGCTGTCACATCTCTTGAATATGAAAAAGTACAATCCCGTATTGGAAATCTTATATCAAAACTTTTTGAAAATGTCCCAACGGGAGTTGGTGCAAGCGGTGCGATTAAAAAATTATCTAACAAAGATTTAAAGCAGGTTCTTGAAAAAGGATCGGTTTGGGCTGTTGAAAACGGTCTCGGAATTCCTTCGGATATTGAATTTACAGAAGAAAGCGGAACACTGAGGAATGCCAATTTCAGCGCTGTAAGTCAGCGTGCTCTTGAACGTGGGGCCGATCAGGCAGGCACTCTTGGTTCAGGTAATCATTTTCTTGAAATAGATGTAGTCGATGATATCTATGATGCCAAAACCGCCGAAGTTTTTGGATTGTTCTCGGGACAGCTCGTTGTTTTAATTCACACGGGATCACGCGGATTGGGGTACCAGGTTTGTGATGATTATTTAAAAGTATTACTCAATGCAAGTGCTAAATACGGATTCAAGCTGCCTGATAAACAATTAGCCTGCGCACCTATCAATTCTCAGGAGGGACAGGATTATCTCGCTGCTATGCAAGCCGCTGCTAACTTTGCCTGGAATAACCGCCAGGTGATAATGCACCTCGCAAAAAAAAGTTTACTTGAAACTTTTAATATGACAGAATCCGAACTTGGTTTCAGATTAGTGTATGATGTCTGTCATAACATCGCCAAAATTGAAAAGCATAAAATTGCTGATAAGATGAAAGAAGTCTGTGTTCATAGAAAAGGTGCAACAAGAGCATTTCCTCCCGGCAGTGAACTGATTCCATCAAAATATAAAGGTGTTGGACAGCCGGTTTTAATTCCCGGTGATATGGGAAGGTATTCTTATATAGCTGTAGGAACAGAAAAAGCAATGGAGGAAACATTTGGAAGTTCCTGTCACGGTGCCGGTAGAAATCTAAGCAGAACAAAGGCATTGAAGAGTGCAAAGGGAAGAGACTTAGTAAAAGAGTTAAAGGATAAGGGCATCATCATACAAGCAAAGGGATACAAAACAATTGCTGAAGAAATGCCTGGAGCTTATAAAGATGTAGCCGATGTTGTTGATGTTATGCACAACGAGGGAATAACCAGGAAAATTGCAATGATAAGACCTGTTGGGGTTATTAAAGGATAAAACTTCATTTAAGAGCAAAGTGCACAGCGCAAAGAGCACATAGAGTGTTATAATCAGTCATTTATAGTCAAATAGTGGTCATTTATTTTTATTTTATTGCACTATTTTTACAAATTAATATTTGTCCTTTTTGTCATTGCTGTCCTTATAATTATAGATTTTTAACAAGTAATAGAAAAGCATTGAATTTCATTTACAAGCCACCAATACTGATAAGAAAATTTTTCAGTGATTATTACTGGACAACATCAAACAATAAAATTCTTTTAACTTTTGATGATGGACCAACCATTGAAGCAACAGAGCTTATTCTTAGAACTCTTAATGAATTTGGTATAAAGGCATTGTTCTTTTGCGTTGGACAAAATATTGAACGAAATTCAGTATTAGCTAAAGAGATTTTATCACAAGGTCATTCAATAGGTAATCATAATTACAGTCATAAAAACCTGCTAAAGCTGTCAAATGATGAACAGTTAATTGAAATTAAAATGTGTAATGAAATTATGCGTGAAAAACTCGGCATCGACCCGGTCTATTATCGTCCGCCTTATGGTAAATACAGATTATCAACAAAAAAAATGTTAAATCGGTTGAAACTGAAAAATATTATGTGGTCACTTCTGCCATATGATTTTAAGAATGATTTTGAACTGGTTAAATCAGCAGTAGATAAGAACTTAAAGTCAGATTCAATTATTGTATTGCACGATAACATAAAGTCAAGAGAGATAATTGTTGATTCAATCAGATATATTTCAGAGCAGGTAATTAAAAAAGGATATTCATTTGGAGAACCGGCCGAATGTTTGAAATAATTTTCATTATATCCATTACAGGATATTTTATTCTTTCGGTTCTGTTCACAATCGGTGTGAAGAAAAAATTTCCGCAGATTAAGGATGAATCAAAGTTGCCTTCTGCGACAGTAATCGTTGCTGCACGTAATGAAGAAGATAAGATTCTAAGGACGCTTGAATCATTGGAAAAACTGGAATATCCCGAAGGAAAACTTGAAATACTGTTAGTTGATGATCAGTCAGAAGATTCAACTGGAAAAATTATAGATGATTTTATCAGAGATAAACCACGTTTTAAAAAAATAACAACCGAAAAATTTCATTCAAAGCTTATCGGCAAGATGCGCGCCCTTACTTATGCATTGGATCAGGCTAAGGGTGAGATTATACTTACAACTGATGCTGATTGTGAAGTTAAACCTGAATGGGTAAAGACAGTTTGCTCATATTATACTGAAGATGTAGGCCTGGTATGCGGCTTCACAACACAGGAAGCAAAAAACGGATTCAGCGGTATGCAGGCAATTGATTTTATTTATCTACTTACTGCCGGTTCAGGAACAGTAAATATGGGAATTCCAATCAGCTGTATCGGAAATAATATGAGTTATCGAAAAAAAGTTTATGATGAAACAGGCGGATATGAAAAACTTCCCTTTAGTGTAACGGAAGATTTCATATTACTTAATGCAGTAAAGAATCTTAAAAAGTATAAGATACTTTTTCCTCTTAATGAAAAGTCTCTTGTTACCTCAATTGCATGCAAAACCTGGAAGAGTTTGATAAGACAAAAGAAGAGGTGGGGAGTGGGAGGACTTGGCGTACCATTTATCGGATTTATAATCATGGTTTTCGGATTTTTATGCAATCTAGCAGTTCTTATGACTCCTTTATTTTTCTCGCCTATCTGGTTATATTTGGTTGTATTTAAATTAGCGATTGATTTCTTTGTTCTGCTTCCAGTTCACAGACAATTGAAAATAGCTGAGAATCTTAAATACTTCTTTCATTATCAACTTTATTATTTGATATACGTAATTGCATTGCCATTTATTGTATTGCCTAATAAAAAAGTGATCTGGAAGGGAAGAACTTACTGAAAAACATATTATTAAGATTCAATCAAACAATCATTCAATCAAGAGTGTTTTGATTGTTTAGTATTAATGATTGGATTTACTAATTGGCTGTTTGAATGATTGAACTGCCTTCCGGAAGGTACTTTAGAAGAACAGAGAGTTGGTACAATACATAAGGGTTTTCGTTTTTTTATGCTTTTACTTTGTAATTATTATCTAACATATCGATGCAATGCATTCTGTGAGTTTTGTCATTTCGGTGATCATACTGAATTTAAGGATACGCCATTTGCTAAACTGGAAGACTTCAAATCAAACGTTAAGCAATTAGCAGAACTTGGTGTTAAGTTTATTGATCTTACCGGCGGCGAACCTCTGCTTCATAAAGAAATTCATTTAATGGCAGAGTATGCAAAAAGTTTAAATATGCAGACCAGCATAACTTCTAACGGTTTGCTGTATCATAAGTTTGCGGAAAAACTGGCCGGAAAAATTAATCTTTTACATTTCTCACTTGATTCTCCTGATGAAGAGGAGCACAACAGAATCCGCAAAGTTGATTGTTATAAAAGTGTATTTAGAAGTATTGATATAGCAAAATCTTTAGGTGAATATCCTGATATCCTGTTCACCGTTACAAACGAAACCTATAAGAAACTGCCGCGAATGCATGAGATTGCAGCTGAACATGAGCTGGTATTATTAGTAAACCCGGTTTTCTCATATTTTGGCAATCCCGGTCTATCTCCCGAAGCAGTTGATTATGTTGATGAATATTGTGATGGTAAACTGGATGTTTATCTTAATAAAGGATTTATGAAACTCAGGAGAAATGGCGGAAATGATATAAATAACCCATCCTGTAAAGCAGTATCAAGAGTTGTAGTAATATCACCGTATAATGAAATAATTCTTCCTTGTTATCATTTTAGAAATGAAACAATACTTATTGACAGACCAATTAAAGAAATACGGCAATCAGAAAAAGTTGAACAGTTTCAAAAGATGGAAGGCAGATTTGATTTCTGTCAGGGCTGCACAGTAAACTGTTACTTTGAGCCTTCGTTTGCTTTCCCGACAAATCTGTATGCAATATCGAGCTTAACTTCCAAGTTTAAGTACAGTTATAATAAGCTTATCAAACAAAAACTCCGTAAGATTAAATTCTCTAACTCAACAGAAAAATAATGCGACTTATCATTTCAGCAATCTTACTTTATTCCTTACAAATATTTTCTCAGCAAAGCACAGAATGGTTTCCTTCCGGTTTGAATATACAGCCATTCACAGCCAATTTCCTTGAGCCTAAAGCCGGAGCTGTGTTTGCTTTAGATGAAAATAAAATAAGACTTGATATAGGAACTTCTCAGGATATAGTTCATCTTAACTATTCAGATTATACCATTTCTTTTGGTGCAGATCTTTTTACTTATACAAGGTTAAGAAGTGCGGAGAACTTTAAGTTTCCGGTTGAAACCATCGATTATTTATTTGGAATTAACGCCGGATACAATAGAAAAATCGGTAATAATGAAATAGGTTTACGGTTCAGATTTAGTCATATTAGCGCACATCTTGTTGATGGCCAGTATGATCAGCAGAATGATCAGTGGAGGGATGGAAGAAATCCCTTTGTATTTAGTAAAGAATTTATTGAACTCTTTCCGTATTACAGAATAAATTCATTCAGAATTTATGCAGGCTTTACTTACATCATGCACGTAATCCCATCAAATATAAAAAGGGGAATTTATCAAATTGGATTTGATTATTACATTCTGCCGTTATCGTCTGAATTATTTACTCCTTTTATTGCTTATGATTTTAAGCTTAATGGAATAGATACCTATTTTGGAAATAATATTATAACTGCTGGATTAAAATTCGGTAAATGGAATCAGAAAGGGTTAAGTATTCATTTTACTTATATCTCAGGTAAAAGTGTTCATGGCGAGTATTATGATTTAACTGAAGATTATGCAAACATTGGTTTCAATTTGGATCTTTAATTAAAACTATAGAGGGATTTTTTGTTTTTGTGCTTTTGCGGCAGAATTTTGTTTGCTGCTGGCTCATTAATGTTCTAAAATCCAAAAATTATATGAGTGATTTTTCACAAACAAATAGAGTTTACGTTACGACTGCAGCTAAAGAAAAACAAAAGGAAATAAAAAGCTATTTAATTCATAGCGGACTATTTATTATAACCTTCATTACTACAACCTTAGCTGGTGTAGCCTGGACCACAGGTCAGCCGGGTCCATATGAATTATCAACAATTATATACAGCGGACTGCCATATTCAATAAGCATAATGCTTATAATAACCTTTCACGAGTTTGGTCATTATTTTGCCGCTGTTTATCATCGTGTAAGATCAACACTGCCATTTTATATTCCATTTCCACCAATCCCAATATTCATAAACTTTGGAACACTTGGTGCAGTAATAAAAACCAAATCGCCTATCTTTACAAAAAAAGCTATGTTTGATATTGGTGTTGCCGGACCGATAGCTGGATTTATTGTCAGTGTTTCAATACTTATTTACGGATTTTTGAATGTACCTGGAATCGATTATTTATTGAATATTCATCCGGATTATTTATCAGAAGAATACGGTAAATCAGGATTGATATTGGTATTTGGGGAATCAGCTTTATTTCTATTTTTTAAAGAAATTTTTGTCTCAGGAGATATGTTTTTCCCTCCGATGAGCGAAATTTATCATTACCCATATTTAACCGCCGGATGGTTCGGATTATTCGTTACTTCAATGAATATGATACCAGTTGGGCAGTTGGATGGAGGGCACATTTCTTATACTATGTTTGGAGAGAAGAAACATTATAATATTTCAGTAATTAGCTTCATTGCATTATTTGTCTTAGGAATTACCGGAATGATTGAGGCAACTTTGGAGATGAATTTGGGTTTTGGCTGGTCGGGCTGGCTATTCTGGGCTCTGATCTTGTATTTTATTATTAAACTAAAGCATCCTCCGGTGATGGATCCAAAGCCTCTTGACAGTAAACGAATGATGCTCGGTTATATAAGTTTTATAATTTTCATTCTCTGTTTTTCTCCTGCTCCTATTGTTCTTATTATTGCAGGGTAAAAAAATAAACCTTTATTTTTACCTTGTTGAAATTATAATGTAATCAAATATTCAATTATGAAATTTTCACTCTTTCTTATTCTTTTACTATCTGTGATTTTCGTTTCCTGCGAGAAGGATTTTTCAGGAATTGTTGATTATAATATCAACCAATTTCAGGTAACCTCTGTTTCACCTTCCGGTGATGTAGTATATAATGCCGTTGATTCACTTATTACAGTAGGGATAGAATTTACATCTACCAGCGAAGTTGGAAATGTTGGTTTTGATATATTCTCCTCCGAAAATATAAAGATGAATACACAAAGGTTGATTCTGTACGATAATGGATTATCCGAGTTTGGTGATGAACTGGCCGACGATAATAAATTCTCAAATAAATTTCCTTTAAGCAGATTCGATCCAATTGGTACATACTCTATACGGTACTATACTTCTGATCTAACAGCAGGTGAAAGAATTATTGCACAGAGCAATTTTGAATATGATAACGGACAGAGTAATCTGCCCCCGGTAATTTCTAATCTTGTTATGGTTGATTCTGCTACATCAAACCCTATAGACTCAATAAATGTTGACCGAACCTTCATTTTTTCCGTTCAAGCTGATGATCCTAATGGATATAGTGATATTTCTATTGTTTACTTTGAATTATCCAGACCTGACGGTTCTGTTGTAAGCGATGGATCTGGCAATTCTAAATTCAGAATGTTTGATAATGGAAATTTACAGGTTTACGGGGATGCAATTGCAGGTGACGCTATATTTTCATTTAAAAATAAGTTTTTAGATGATCCTTCAACGCAAAGAGGTAACTGGACGTTTGAATTTCAAACTCAGGATAGAGGAGGTTTATTGAGTAATAAACTAACAAAGGTTTTAAAGGTCATATGAAATTACAGGTAATACTCTTATTGATCTTACTGTCTGGAATATTTTCTCAGATTCAGAGTCAGGTGGATAATTATAAATTAAATACTGAAGCTGATAAATTTTATAAGACCAACTCACAAAATCCAACTAGCAATACAATTACAGATATGATAGCACTTGGAGATACAGTATGGCTTGGTACCAGCAGAGGAGTCAGTTTATCGACTGACCGCGGTGAAACATGGACAAACTTTTTTGGCAATCCCCAATTCGGCACAGACAATGTTTCATCTATTGGATATTACAATGGAGTTTTGTGGGCTGCTACTGCCCGCACGGTTGAACAAAATAACCAGCGATTACCTCAAGGCACAGGTTTGAAATATACTTCAGATCTTGGCAGAACCTGGAACTCAATTCCTCAGCCACTTGATGACCCATCTGACTCAACCGTTCAATATGGAATTAACACCTTAAGGGCTTTACCTGTTACTGTGGCTGTTCAAAATCTTGCTTACGACATTGCTTTTACACCTGGTACTATCTGGATCGCTACATTTGCTGGTGGATTAAGAAAAAGTATTGATATGGGTCAATCCTGGAAGCGTGTAGTGCTTCCTCCCGATAGCCGTAATTCGATTATGCCTACCGATGAACTTAATTTTTGTTTATCACCTGTGCCAGGTAATTTTTGTTCCGTTGGAAATTTGAATCATCGTGTCTTTTCTGTAATTGCAACAGATGATAATACACTATATGCTGGTACAGCAAACGGAGTTAATAAATCCACAGACAATGGGATTAGCTGGGTTAAATTCAATCATCAGAATCAGGATGAACCTATTAGCGGAAATTTTATAACTGCATTGGGCTTTAATAATACTAACAATACTCTTTGGGCTTCCACCTGGAAGGCAGAAGATCCTGATGAATTTTATGGCGTCAGTTATTCCACTAACGGAGGAGAAAGCTGGAAAACAACTTTACGGGAAGAGAGACCACACAATTTTGGATTTAAACAAAGCCAAACTATTGTTGCAACAGGAAATGGAGCATTCAGAACTCGTGATGGAGGTAAAACCTGGATAACTCCCGGTAGTATTTTCGATCCTGTATCTGATGTTACTCTGAATACAAACGTGTTTTTCAGTGCTGCATCACAAGGTGCTGATGTCTGGCTTGGATCGGATGATGGTTTGGCAAAAATCAGGGAAACAGGTTTTTGGCAAGGCACCTGGAAAGTATTCATTGCATCTGCTCCGCTTTCAGCTGAAGATGATACTTATTGTTATCCCAATCCTTTTTCTCCGAGACAGGATCAGTTAAAGATAAAATACAGTACTGGAAATAAAGATGCTGATGTTACTATTCGGGTATATGATTTTGCTATGAATTATGTTTCAACTGTAATTCAGAATGCTCAACGAAATAAGAATATTGAAAGTGCACCCGATTACTGGGATGGCCGGGATGCAAACGGAAATTTTGTCCCAAATGGAGTTTATATTTATCGCGTTGAAGTTGAAGGCAAAGAACCGGTTTTTGACAAAGTAATAGTTCTTCAATAATTCAATTTCAATCATTCAATTAATAAATCATCCAAACAGAGTTAAATGATTGAATTTTGCATTCAGCTAAACCTAATTTATGCATGTTAGAACTCGAATTAAAAATAGCTTCGACCGGCAGTCTTGAACTTGAACTTAGTATGAGGAATTTTTGAAAAAATATTTAATTACTTTTTTATTATTACTGGTTAACGTCGCTGCAGCTCAACCATCCTTCAGTGATTTAGCAGTTAAACCCGGTTCATTCAGCAGGATGGGCTTCGGTGCGCGAGGCATTGGTATGGGTAATGCTATGAGTGCGATTACCGATGGAAATCTTGTTTCGTATTATAACCCTGCCATTACAGTCTATCAGCAAAATAATTCGTTCCAGACATCATATACATTTTTATCATTCGATAGATCATTAAATTTCTTAAACTTTACCAGAAAATTTGACTTCTATTCAAAAAAAGACTCATTATTAGTTGACCCCAAACCTTCTTCTACCGCAGGAGTTAGTGTTGGAATTATTAATTCCGGTATCACAAAAATTGATGGAAGAGATAACAACGGACTTAAAACCAAAGAGCTTTCAACTTCTGAAAATCAGTTCTTTTTAAGTGTTGCAAACAGATTTTCTGATAAAATATCCATTGGTATATCAGCCAAAATGTATTACTATAAATTATATGAAGAAATAACTACAACAGGAATAGGTCTGGATATTGGAGCGCTTTATAAGGTAAATGATGAAATTAACATTGCTCTGATGATTTCTGATTTGAACAGTAAATATAGTTGGGATACCGCTCCGGTTTACGATAGAGATGGCATTACCACAACAGATATTTTTCCTGTTCTGAAAAAAATTGGTGTTAGTTATAATAAAAAAGATATTGGACTGATTACAGGGATTGAATTTGAAAATAGTAACGCAGGTACAAATACTGTCAGGTTCGGTTTTGAATATAATGTTTTTGACGAGTTCTATCTGCGTGCCGGACTTGATCAATGGAATCTTAGTAACCAGGATTGGCCAGTAAAACCATCAGCAGGTTTTTCATTCTTTAAGCAATTTGATGGTATTATCATTGGTGTTGATTATGCTTTTCAAATTGAACAATATTCCTCATCAGACAGGCATATTGTTGGAGCGAGTGTTAATTTTTAATTTAAAAAGTAAAAAGTCAAAAATAAAAATGTATAAACTTTTATAATCTGAAAGTTTAATAAATAGTCAACTAATAAGTACTGAATATGTTCAAAATAATTTTTGTTTTAATTATATCCTCGTTATCAATTTACGCACAATCAGCAGGAAGTACCGGACTTAGTTTCCTAAAATTCGGATACGGAGCCCGCAATATTGCAATGGGCGATGCCGGAACAGCCTCTTCCAATGATATTACTGCCTTATTCTATAATCCCTCTAAACTTTCAATGCAGCAAGGTTCAGAAATATTCTTTATGCATAACGAATGGATACAGGATGTAAGGAGTGAGGTTGTCGGGATAAGGTCTAAAGTATTCGGATTACAATTTGCATTAGGTTTTAATGTTACAACAATAAGTGATATTGAAGTGAGAACTCGTCCCGGAGAACCCGATACAAAGTTCGATGCGAATTACTTTTACGGAAGTCTATCAACTGGATTTAACTTAAGCAATGATCTCTCCATTGGAGGTACATTTAAATATTTATATGAAGGAATGCTCTCTGATGAAGCTAACGGATATGGATTTGATATCGGATTGAATTATTTATTGCCCTATGACGGTTTATCACTTGGTGCCGCAATTCGCAACATCGGATCAATGAGTGAATTAAGATTAGATAAAACAAAACTTCCTTCAGAAATAAGAATCGGACCTGCTTATTCTTTTAATTTGAGTGATACAAAGTTCAACTTTACAACTGTGGCGGAATATCATAAATATTTAGATGATGATGCAAATCATATAAATATTGGAGTTGAAGTATTTTATAATAACCTGATAGCGCTAAGAGGCGGCTATCAGACAGGATACGAATCAAGAGATTTTACTGCAGGTATCGGAGTTTCCTGGGGTAATCTTAAATTCGATTATGCATTTTTGCCATTCCAATTGGGATTGGGAAGTGCAAATCTCTTTTCATTACAATTTAAGTTCTGATATTTAATCCTTTCCGATTGAGTTTTGTAAATGTTATTTTTCAATAACTAATTACACAAACTTTTCATTAACTGTGAATTCTTATGCTTGAATTTTTTCAATATGATGGTAAGAATCTATCTCCCGAAGAATGGGATAGTTTTGTCGATGCATCAGATAACGGAACAATGTTCAACAAACGTTTATTTCTAAACTATCACAATAAAAGTAAATTCAATGATGTTTCATTCTTTGCAAGGAAGAATGGAAAATTATTTTCTGTGCTTACTGCGGCAATTATCGAAAGAGATGGAAAGAAAATTCTTGCCTCGCATCCCGGAGCATCTTACGGAAGCTTTGTTTATCCTTCTGATCTGAATTTTCGTGAGGCTCACGATCTTGTTGAATACCTCGTGGAATATGCCAAAGAAAAAAAGGCAGACAGAATCCAATTGACATTAGCGCCTATTATTTATCAGACAAAGTACTCAAACTATATTGACTTTGCTTTAGTTCGAAATGGATTCACATATTTGAAAAGGGAAGTGTCAAGCATCGTGCAATTGGATTTTAATCCGGATGAGTTATTAAACACTTATCGCGCCGAAGCAAGAACTGCAACGAAGAAAGCATTGAAGAAAGGCGTTGAGATAGTTGAAACTGATAGGTTTGATGAATACTACGAAATACTTAAAAAAAATCTTAAGTTAAGACACGGTGTTAATCCTGCACATACACTTGATGAATTAAAAAATTTAAAGAAAATGTTTCCAACTACAATAAAATTGTGGGGAGCATTTCTTAAAGACGAATTAATTGCCGGTGTATGTAATTTCTCTGTAAATAAAAATGTTGTATTGGCTTTTTATATCAGTCATGATGAAGCTTATCAGGAATACCGCCCGGTTAATCTACTATTCTATGAAATAATGAAACGTTATCAGACAGAAGGTTATAAGTTTCTTGATTTTGGAATTTTCACAGTAATAATGGAACCGAATTGGGGTCTGGGAAGATTTAAAGAAAATTTTGGTGCACGGGGAATATTCAGAGATACTTTTGTTAAAGATATCTGATGTTGAAAATCCTTCACATAGCTCCTGTTAATTTTGCCGGCGTTCCCTACAGTTTTTTCCAGATGCATAACTCTGTTGGAGATCATTCAAGAATAATTACACTTCACAAAAACGATAAAGATTTTCCTGAAGACATTTGTTTGAATTTACACCTGCCAAAATCTGATCTGGCAAAAATTTGGCGGAAGAAAAAAGTAGAATTAACGGAATCGCAATTTGCTGATAAACTTCATTTCTTCACTCCCAAAAACTCTTTTGAAATATTCTACTTTAAGATCAGCGATCTACTTCGTCGTAATTCTATTTATGAAGCAATTGAAAAATATGAATTGGATGATTTTGATATTATTCATTATGATGGAGGTTTGGACTTTTTTAGAAATTCTAGTCAGGCAATAAAATGGAAAAAGCAGGGGAAGAAAATTGTTTGTGTTTATTACGGTAGTGATTTACGAACCCGGGGTCTGATCAATGAAATGAATGACATATCTCACTTGAATATAACTTCAGAGTATGATCATCTTAAATTAAAACCTGATCTGGAATATATATATTATCCTTACGATCCATTAGAACTACCAGGACGAAAAGCTATTGATGATGGAACAATCAGGATTGTTCATTCACCCACTAACAGAAAATTTAAAGGAACAGATTTAATTATTTCTGTTATTGAAAAAATAAAAAAAGAAAAGAAAATAAAATTTTTGTTACTGGAAAATCAGCCGAGGCATAACGTGTTGGAAATAAAAGCGGCATCAGATATTTGTATTGACCAGGTTGGCGGCACTATGGGTGGTACCGGTTATGGTAAAGCCGGTCTTGAAACCTTGGCAATGGGGATTCCAACAATTACTAATATGACTGATGATTATGAAAATTGGCTGCCTGAGAATCCTTTTGTAGTTGCTAATGATGCTGAGCAGTTATATAAAAGTCTTAATGAATTAATTGAGAGTAAGCAGCTAAGAGATGAAAAAGGTGAAAGAGGGGAAAAATGGGTTAGTCAGTTTCACGGTTTTCATTCAGTTGATAAAAAATTAAAAGAGCTTTATAAAAAATATGGGATTATTTGAGCAGAGTATCGACTAGTGATAGCAGCTTATTCGATTCAGTTTCCCAGTTTTTACCATTTTCAATAATCTTTCTTCCCTCTAATGAATGACTTTTCAGCATCGATTTATTATCAATATAATCTGTTATCCTATCAACAATTTCATCAACATTATCAGGATTAACCAGGAATCCACAACTAATATCACCAATTTCATTTCGTATTGCTGAAATATCAGAGTAAATAAATGGTTTCCCACATGCCATATATTCAAACAATTTGATGGGCAAAGAGTTCTTATAAATAAAATTTAACTTTCTTAAATCAAAACAGATATCAGCATCTTTAATCAGAAAATACACTTTATCGTAATCAGTCCAGTGTTTGAAAGTAATATTTACGTTGTCCTGATGAGCAATGAGTCTCTTGAATTTAATTTCTTCTTCTTCATAAGTGAATTTACCGGCGATAATTATACTTACAAACAAACCAGGTCTTTTAACTGCAAGTGCTTTTGCCACCTCAAAAAGCTGAATTATACCTCTTTCAATTGTAATTACTCCAGCATAACAAAGAACTATTTTATCATTAGCAATAAGAGGTGGTGTGTAATTAAAGAATTTTAGTACCGGGTAATATCCGATTATGGTGCTATGCTTGAGAGGTGCAATTATCTTATATCTCCGCTTCTTAACCGATTCTCCTACTACTATCCAATCGCACAAGTTTGATGTCAAAATATTCAACAAAAACAGAATAATGTAATTGAAAATTCTTCTTAATCCAATTAATTTGGTTGTGATGTTTTCCGGGTACCATTCTGTTACGTCATATACAATTTTAACCTTTTTATTTTTTTTCTTGAATTGTATTGCGGCTAAAATAGTCAACGGTTGCGCACAAAAAACTAATTCGGGATTAAAATCTGAAAGGTGAATCAGAAATTGCTCTATTTTAGCCTTCGGTTTATTTAAATCAATAAAACCTATTATTTGAATATTATCATTGACAGTATTGATATTCTCTTTAGAAGATATGATACAGACATCAAATTTTTCGGAAAGAGTTTTACCAAATTTCCAAAATATTCTCTCATCATAAGGTAAGTGGCCTGATGTGATTATTGCTATCCTTTTACGCTTATCCAATTCTTTAATCAATATTTTGTAAATTTATTCAGTTAATAATTTCAATATTACTCTTATGAAAAATAAAAATAAAATCTCTGTAACAATAATTACAGGTAATGAAGAAGGCAATATTCGTGAATGCCTGGAAAGCGCTAAATGGGCTGATGAAATTATTGTAGTTGATTCCGAAAGTACTGATAAAACAGTTGAAATAGCTAAATCGTTTACTGAAAAGGTTTTTATCCGTAAATGGGAGGGTTATGCCTCTCAAAAGAGTTTCGCTATGAACCAGGCTTCGAATGAATGGGTTCTGAGTCTTGATGCTGATGAACGAGCTACACAGGAATTAGCTGAAGAAATTCTATCTTCCGATATTGATAATTTTGATGGATATAAAATTCGACGTAATAATTATTTCATTGGTAAACAGATTACAGGATGCGGGTGGGGGAATGATTATCAGTTGAGGCTATTTAAAAAATCTAAAACCAAACTTACAGATAGACTCGTTCACGAAGGTTTTATTGTTGATGGGAATATATCTGAACTAAAAGCGGCAATGAAACATTTTTCTTACAGAAATCTTAAGGATGGATTCAGTAAAATCAATGAATATTCGACTCTTGAAGCAAATGAAAAAGCGAAACGTAAAAGAATAACCGGACTTAGATTAGTATTTTTTCCGATTTGGGCTTTTATTCAGCATTATTTTATACGCAAAGGGTTTAAGGATGGAAAACACGGTTTAATAGTATCACTGATGCACGCAATCACAAAACTTCAGGTTTATATGAAAATATGGGAAATAAAATTAACCAATCATAATAGATGAAGCAGTTAAGATTACTCATTACCCGCATAGATAGGATTGGTGATGTTGTTTTATCTACCCCAATTCCGCGTGAAGTTAAAAAAAAGTATCCCAATAGTTTTATTGCTTTACTAGTTCGAAAACAAACAAAAGATATTTATACCAATAATCCTTATGTTGATGAAATAATTATTCTGAATGAAAAAAATAGCTGGAGAGGATTCTGGCAGAATATAAAAGCAATAAGGAAATTCAAATTCACCCATGCATTTATGCTTCTTCCGCAAGAAAGGTTAAACTGGATTTTATTTGCCAGTCTGATTCCTACTCGAATTGGTGTTGGTCATAAGTTGTATCAGTTTCTAACTTTTACAAGATATGTTGATAGAAAAAAATACAGGGAAGAAAGACACGAAGCAGATTATTCACTCGATATGGTTAGAAAGATTGGTATTACTCCTGAATCTAATCATCCTGAGATCTTTTTATCTGATATTGAAAAAAACGAAGTAGCCGAACTTAGAAATAAATATAAAGGAAAAACGCTTGTCGGAATTAATTCAACCTATGGAAACTCTGCGCCGAATATCACACCTACTCAATATCATAAGCTTATTTATAAGCTTACGCACTATACAAATATTAAAATCATCCTGACTGATTATATGGTTCCGAAAGAACTTAAAAATATTCCTGGAGTTGACTATTCCGGACAGAACACTTCTGTTCGTGATCTTATCAATATACTTGCCGCCCTGGATGTTTTGATATCCTGCAGTACAGGACCAATGCATATTGCTGCAGCATTAAAAGTCCCGACAATTTCTTTGTTCTGTCCTCTGCCAGCCTGTTCGCCTAAACTTTGGGGACCACTAGGAAACAATTCGAGAGTATTACTTCCCGAAGATGGTTATTGTGGCAGGATTTGTTCAGGCGATCCAAAGACCTGCAGTTTTGAAGGAGAGGGCGGAATCGACTCAGAAAAAATAATTCTAACAGTTAAACAATTTCTCAAAATCTGATGAAGAAAATTCTGCTTGCTCCCAACGCATTTAAAGAATGTGCAGATTCTGTAGAAATTACAAGAATACTCTCATCGGAGCTTAGGAAATGTATAAACTGGGAAATAATTGAAAAACCTCTCTCTGATGGGGGAGATGGTTTTTTACAAGTATGTGAAATATTATTTCAAGGAAGTCGTTTAACTTATTTAATTAAAAATATTTATGATGAACAACTAATTCCTATTGATGTAGTTTATTCGAAGAAGAATAAATCTGTATATATAGAATCAGCAGAAGTATTAGGGTTGAAAAGAACCCCCGGTGAATTTAGGAACCCTATATTATTAAATAGCAAAGGCTTAGGCGATTTAATTCATTTAATTAAGAGTGACATATCCTCCGGAAAAATTGATGTTGAAAAAGTAATAATTGGTGTTGGAGGAACTGCCACGGTTGATTTTGCACTTGGTGCTGCTTCTGTTTTTGGTTTGAAACTATTGGACAATGATAACAATAAACTGGAGGTAATTCCTGCTAATTACATAAAAGTAAAAGAGATAGAATACTACAAACCTACTTTTCCCTTTGAATTGGAAATCGTTGCCGATGTAAAAACACCTCTGTTTGGAAAAAACAATGCAATTGAAATGTATTCTAGGCAGAAAGGTGCAGATTCTGATCAAATTAAAAAATTAATAACAGCTTTTACTAATATTTATAACATATTGTTAAATAATAAATTAATTAAATCAGATAAACGGTTAAATGGAGCTGGTGGAGGACTTTCGGCTGGTTTACAGATTTTATTTGATGCTAATATTATATCTTCAAAAGATTTTATTGATAAAACATTACTTTCTGGTATTGAAAAAAATAATATTGATGTAGTGATAACGGGAGAGGGAGCATTCGATGAGCAAAGTCTTCAGGATAAGGGAGCAAATATAATTATCAAGAAATTTAACGAATATGACAAACCGATTTTTCTCATTTGCGGTACCATTGAAAAGTCAGTAGCCGACAAATTACCCCCAGTGGTAAAAGTTATTGAGATAGTTGACTTTTTTAATTCTAAGGAAGATTCTATAAAGTATTATGTAACCGGGCTGCAGAAAGCAGTTAAAGAGATAATCATTCACCTGAATTTCTAACTTTTATACCTTCGCCAATTTTTATTAAATTGCACCAAAATTATAAGCTCGTTTATTCAGAAATTAAGGTTTGTAAATGAAAGAATATCTTGACCTAGTTAAAACGGTCTTGAATGAAGGAAACAGAAAAGCTTCGCGCACAGGAGTTGATACAATTTCTTATTTCGGCGCATTTTATAGAGTTGATCTATCCAAAGGCTTTCCGCTGCTTACCACAAAAAAAATGGAGTGGAAATCTCTTCTTAATGAAGTACTTTGGTATTTATCAGGAGAGCATCACATAAGAAATTTAAGAGAGCACACTAAAATATGGGATGCCTGGGCTGATGAAGATGGACGTTTACAGACAGCATACGGCAGATTCTGGAGAAGGTATCCTGTACCTGAAAGTAATGCAATTCTTGATGGTGAGATATATGTAGATGAAAATCATAGGTTTGTTAAAAAGGAAGAAAATGGTGCGCTGGTTTTTGATCAGGTCGGATGGGTCATTAATGAGATTAAAAATAATCCGAATTCAAGAAGATTGGTTATTTCAGCCTGGCATCCGGCAAATGCTGTTATCAGTAAATTGCCTCCTTGCCACTATACTTTTACATTCAATGTTAATGATGGAAAATTAAATTGCCATCTAACTCAACGTTCTGGCGATATTGCACTCGGCATACCATTTAATTTAGCAGCGTATTCTATGCTGACTCAGATCATTGCACAGGAGACAAATCTTGAATTAGGATATTTTGCTCACACAATTGTAGATGCTCATATTTATGTAGCTGAAAAGGGAAGTGTAAATGAAAAACTTGATCATCTTGAAGGATTAAAGCTTCAATTAACAAGGGAACCGTTACCTTTGCCAAAATTGCTAATTGAAAAAAAATCAATTGACAAATTAAAATTTGATGATTTTGAACTGATTGGATACCAGCATCATGAGAAAATAAAATTTGGAGTAGCTGTTTGAAAATTTCAATAATTGTTGCCATAGCAAAAAATGGAGTTATCGGTAAGACAAATGGAGAAATGCCCTGGCATGTTAAGGAAGAATTTCAACACTTCAGAAAAACTACTTTTGGTTATCCTGTATTGATGGGAAGAAAAACTTTTGAAACTTTGGGTAAACCGTTAAAGGGAAGACAAAATATTATCGTAACCCGAAATCAATCATATAGTGTTATTTTTACAGAGGTTCTGATTTTACACAGTCTTGATGAAGCTGTTGATTATTGCCGGATGAAAAATGAAAAACAAATCTTTATTATTGGCGGAGGAGAAATTTATCGTCAGGCAATTTCATTGGCTGATGAAATGATAATATCAGTGATGAAGTTTGAAGCTGAAGGAGAAGTTAAATTTCCTCATTTCAGTAAAAACTTGTGGAAAGTTGTTTCCACCGAAGATCACGAACAATTTGAAATATTCAGATACCAAAGAATCAAATAATGTCAGTTAATCGTATTAAAATATTACCTGAAAATCTTGCCAATAAAATTGCTGCCGGAGAAGTAGTTCAACGTCCGGAATCAGTAGTAAAAGAATTGCTTGAAAATGCTATTGATGCAAATGCAAAAAACATTGAAGTGATAATTAAACAGTCAGGAAAATCCCTTATACAGGTGTGTGATGATGGTTTAGGAATGACGGAAGATGACGTTAAACTTTGCATTCAGAAGCATGCAACAAGTAAAATATATGATTATAAAGATCTCGAAGCGATTAAAACTCTTGGATTCCGCGGTGAAGCTCTCAGCTCAATCGGCTCAGTAAGTCAATTTGAAATAAAAACTGAAACAAGAGATGAAGAGATTGGTACTTTACTGAAAATTGAAAATGACAATCAGATAACAATTGAAAAAACCTCTGCTGCAAAAGGAACGTGTGTTTCAGTTAAAAATCTTTTTTATAATACTCCAGCCAGAAGAAAATTTCTGAAAACTGATGGTACTGAGTTAAAGCACATAATCGATACATTTAATAAACTTGCATTAAGCAATCCTGAAATTTCTTTCAAGTTTTACAACAATGATAATCTGGTATTTGAATATGCTGCTTGCTCAACAGAGGATAGATTAAAGCAGGTTTTTGCTGATAATATTCTTGATGGTGTAGTTCCTGTTTATGAAAAAACGGAATATATAACAATTAAAGGTTTTATTGGAAAACCCACCTTGCTTACAAAAAGCAAAGGCGATCAGTATTTATTTCTGAACAAACGATTTGTAATCAGTAAACAGATCAATCACGCAGTATTTAATGCTTATGAGAATATCCTCGAAAAAGGAGATTATCCCTTTTTTGTATTGTTCCTTTCGATTGATCCATCGAGAGTTGATGTAAATATTCATCCCTCAAAACTTGAAGTTAAATTTGACGATGACAGGGATGTTTATCATTTTGTTATGGCTGTAATCAAAAAAAGCTTAGGTATGTATGACCTTGTTCCCTCAATGACGTTTGATGAAAAAGAAAATGATGAAAAACTAAGATTTGAACCTTTTAATAAAACTGCAGCTGGAGACTTTTCAGATCGTCCGTCATTTATTGAACGAAAGGAAAGAATTCCAGTTACGAATAAGGAAATTGATCTGGTTTTTGGTTCGTTAACGACAGATATAAAAAGAAAAGAAAGCACTCTGAATGCTCATTCGTTTCTTGATGAAGACGAAAAAGATATTTTTGCTGATAATAAAACAGTTGAGAGTCAGGTTAAGAGTCCCGAAGAAACCACGTTCATCACTCAGCTTCATAACAAATATATTATATCTCAAATTAAATCCGGCTTAATGATAATTGACCAGCATGTTGCTCATGAAAGAATATTGTATGAAAAAATATTAAATCGTCTTGAAGCAAATATGCCGTTTTCTCAACATTTACTTTTTCCTTTAACAATCCAGTTTGATCCGGGCAGCTTTGAAATCTTACAAGCGCTAAATCCTTTGCTTAATCAAATAGGATTCCAATTAAAGTTCTTTAGCAAAAACACTATAGTTATTGAAGGAGTTCCTGAAGACATTAAAAGCGGATCAGAGGAGAGAATTCTGAGGGAGTTCATTAAAGAGTATTCTGTAAATGATAGAGAGAAGAAACTTGAGCAAAAAGATAATATTGCAAAATCTTATTCCTGCAAAGCTGCAATAAAAGCGGGGGATAAACTTTCAGAAAAAGAAATGCATCTTCTTATTGATCAACTGTTTGCTACAAGTATGCCTTATGTTTGTCCGCACGGCAGACCAATAATTATAAAAATTTCATTAGAAGAATTTGACAGAAGATTTGGAAGAACTTAACTTAATCTATTAAATATAATCAAGTGACACACTTCAATTAAAAAAGGAAGATTTATGATCAATCAGGATTATAAGAACAAAAGAAAATCGTATGATGAAAAATTGAAAGCCGCAAAAACAACGGGTATGAAATTCACATCTGTAAGCGGTGAAACGATAAATCCTTTTTACGGTCCTGATGATATTGAAAATATTAATTATCTGAGTGATTTAGGTTTTCCGGGTGAATATCCTTACACACGCGGAATTCACGTTAATGGTTATCGCGGAAAAATCTGGACGATGCGACAGTTTGCGGGATTTGGTACGCCTGAAGATACGAATGAAAGGTTTCATTATTTGTTAAACCACGGACAAACAGGTCTTTCGGTTGCTTTCGACCTTCCTACATTAATGGGATGGGATGCTGATGCTCCGATTAGTGACGGTGAAGTAGGCATCTGTGGTGTAGCCATCTCATCATTAAAAGATATGGAAATTCTTTTTAATAAAATTCCTCTTGATAAAGTTTCTACTTCCATGACAATCAATTCTCCGGCAGCTATGATATTTGCTTTTTATCTTGCTGTTGCTCAAAAACAGGGAGTCGAATTTAAGAATCTACGCGGAACTCTGCAGAATGATATACTAAAGGAATACATAGCTCAGAAAGAATATATATATCCGCCTCATCCTTCAATGCGGATAATAGTTGATATGATTGAATATTGTAAGAATGAAGTCCCGCAATGGAATCCGGTTTCAGTTAGTGGTTATCATATCAGAGAGGCTGGTTCAACTTCTGTTCAGGAGTTAGCTTATACTCTTGCAGATGGATTTGCCTACATCGAAGCATGCATTGAGAGAGGAATGGATGTGGATGATTTTGCACCAAGAATTTCATTTTTCTTCAATTCCCATTTAGATTTTTTTGAAGAGATTGCCAAGTTTAGAGCCGCCAGAAAAATCTACGCCAAACGCATGAAAGAAAAATACGGAGCAAAAAATCCGAGAAGCTGGTGGTTAAGATTTCATACACAAACTGCGGGATGTACACTAACTGCACAGCAGCCGGAAAATAATATTGTTAGAACAGCCTTTCAGGCACTTGCAGGTGTGCTTGGTGGCACGCAATCACTGCATACAAACTCAATGGATGAAACTCTTGCTCTGCCAAGTGAAAAAGCGGTTAAAATTGCTCTTAGAACTCAACAACTTATTGCGTATGAAACCGGCGTCATAAATACAGTTGATCCTCTCGGCGGTAGTTATTTTGTTGAAGCATTGACTGATAAGATGGAAAAAGAAGCCAATGAAATATTTGAACAGATTGATGCACTTGGTGGCGTGGTAGCAGCAATAGAAACCGGTTATTTTCAGAAAGAGATTGCAGATGCCGCGTATAGATATCAAAAAGAGGTGGAGCGAAAGGAAAAGTTTATTGTTGGTGTAAATGAGTTTGTTGAAGAGAAGGAAAAAATTGATATTCCAATACTTACTGTTTCACCTGAAGTTCAAAAACAGCAGGTAAAAAGATTAAGTGAAATCAAGCAAACCCGAAACCATGAAGCCGTAAAAGAATCCTTAAATGAAATTCATAATTCTGCTTTGAACGGTAATAACTTAATGCCTGTTTTTATAAGAGCTGCAAATAATTATGTAACACTGGGCGAAATGGTAGGTGAATTAAAAGAGGTCTTCGGTACATACGAAGAAATTGCTGTATTCTGATGAAAACATATTTGAAACTTTTTCGTGTTTCGCAATGGATTAAAAACTTTTTTGTTTTTGTGCCGCTTCTTTTTTCGCTTCATCTATTCGAAGAAGACTTTTTTACAACTGCATTCAGAGCATTTATTACTTTTTGTTTAGCATCAAGTTTTGTTTATATAATTAACGATATAGTGGACCGCGATGCAGACCGTGCTCATCCTGAAAAGAAGAACAGACCTATTGCATCAGGAAAAGTTACTGTTAATACTGCATTATTTTTAGCAGCACTTCTGCTTGTATTCATCATCATATTGATGTTTACATTCAATTTAATTTTTAATATTGCTGTAATTGGATTCCTTTTATTAAATACTCTTTACTCATTCTGGTTTAAGCATATTGTAATACTTGATGTTTTCAGCATTGCAGCCGGATTTGCCTTAAGAGTATTAGGTGGAGCCTTTGCAATAAATGTTGAAATTTCAAGCTGGCTGATATTGACAACAATGTTTATATCATTATTCCTCGGTGTGATGAAACGCCACTCCGAATTATCAGTTGCTACGTATGAGGGAAATTCCTCAACACGCAGAGTACTTGAGCATTACTCCATAGATTTTGCAAATCAGATGGCCACAGTTGCAGCAGCAGGTGTAATAATTTGTTATGCGCTGTATACAGTTGCAACGCGAACTATTACAGTATTTGGAACTGAAAATTTAATCTACACAACACCTTTTGTTGTCTTTGGAATATTCAGATATATGTACCTTGTTTACAAGTTTGATAAGGGAGAAAATACAACAAGGATTATGGTAACTGATATTCCGATGATAGTTACTATTATCTCATATGTAATTGTTACAGTATTAATAATTTATAAAGTTTTTTAAGTTATATGATAATTAGATTTTTATTTTTTTTACTTTTGTTTTTCTCATCAACTAATTGCTCAGGTTTAAAAGAAGTGAACAAATCTGATTTTAAAATAAATATTACAGAAATAAACTCCTGGTTGAATTTGATGCCCGGTGGCCCGGGATCATTTCATTTAAGTGGTGAATTGGAAATTCATTCAGATCCTGAGAGTATGATAAATGATATCAGTATTAAAGAAATTGTAGTTTACACAGGTAAACAACTTCTCTACGGATTTAAACCAGTTTTTCAGTATTCACGAACTGAACCTGATTTTTCGTTAAACAATAAAAAAATTGAGGTCTATCAATTCTTCACTGAAAAAGGGCTTGAAATTCGCGAAGTTCTTATGGGAAATAATCTGATAAATGTTGAACTGACACTGGTTATCGATGATAAGGAGCTGGTTGAAAAGTTAAAAGATATTGAAGTTACACGGGCTTACTGATGCTTGAACATCTGCTTATTTTAATTATCCTTATTTTATTGAGTGCATTTTTTTCTTCAACTGAACTTGCATTTGTTGTTGCTAATAGATTAAAAATTGAAATTAAAGTAAGATCAAAAAACCTGGCTGCGATTAATGCTGACTATTTTATTAAAAACACACAGGATTTCTTTTCAACAATTTTGATCAGCAACAACATAATTAATATTGCTTTTGCCTCATTAAGCGCCATTTATCTATCACTTCATTTCGGATTAAGTGAGTATGAAATATTAATCGTATCCACGCTGGTATTGTTGTTATTTGGTGAACTCATTCCAAAATATTTTGCAAGAGAACTAGCTGATCGTTTCGTTTTAGTTGTAGCTATTCCTTTAAGATTATTCTCATTTATTCTTTATCCTTTCGTTAAACCGCTTTCCCAGCTGTCAAATTTTACAATGAAAAGTCAGAAGCTGCAGGCTGACAATATATTTAACTTATTTGATAAAGAAGATTTTAAATCATTGGTTGACGAGAGTCATAAAGCCGGTAATGTTAAAAAACAGGAGGGAAGTTTTATCAGTAAAGTTTTTGAACTTGGTGATCAAAAAGTTTATGAAGCCCTTACTCCAAGAACCGGAATAGTAGGATTGGAAATTAACCAAACTATTGATGAAGCGATATCAGCTTTTATTGAGTCAGGTTTTTCAAAGCTTCCGGTTTATGAAGATAATCTTGATAATATAAAGGGAGTGATTCTTGCAAAGGATTTGTTCACGAATCCAATTTCAATAAAGGATATTTTAAGAGACGTTCAATTTTATCCTGAAACTAAAAAGAGTTTGGAAATCCTCAATGAATTTCTTACTCAGAATATGTCAATTGCAATTGTAGTTGACGAATTTGGAGGAACGGCAGGAGTTGTTACTGTTGAGGATATAATTGAAGAACTGTTTGGTGAAATTAAAGATGAATATGATGTGGATGAAAACATATGTAGAAATATTTCAAAGGGTTCATATATCATTAGCGGTAAAGTTGAGGTAGATCTGATAAATGAAAAATATCATCTTAACATTCCTATTGGAAACTATGAAACTATCGGAGGTTATGTAATTGAAAAGATTGGCAAAATTCCGAAACAAGGAGAAACTTTTTTAATAGATAACTTTCAGATACTCATTATACGTGCCGACAAAGTACGAATAGACCTTATCAAGCTTATTCATAAACCGAATGAATGATTTATTTGATAATCTGCCAGTTGATAAAAAAATTATACTTTTTGATGGTGTTTGTAATTTCTGCAACTTTTGGGTGAATTATGTAATCGATCATGATGAAAAAGATTTTTTCCGATTTGCATCACTTCAATCTGAATTCGGACAATCTACTCTTAGTAAATTAAATCTCGCAGAGAATGATTTCGATACATTCGTTCTTATTGAAAGCAAAAAATTTTATATCAGATCAACAGCTGCTCTTAAAGTTGTAAAAGATATATCAGGATGGTTAAAGATTTTATATCCATTTATCATCCTACCTGTATTTATAAGAGATTCAGTTTACAATTTAATCGCGAAAAACCGTTATAAAATTTTTGGTAAATCGGAGTTCTGCCGAATTCCTTCCGAAACTGAAAAATCAAAATTCATAGAATAAATTTCAATTTACCTGTTTTTTTATAAATGCTTTTATGCAATTCCAATCATTCAATCATCAAATTCGTCCAATCTTTAATTTTAAGGATATTCTAAAACTGCTGATGTCTTTTTCTCAAATTACTTATTGAGTGCATATTTATTAATGTTGGGTATAATGCCATTTTACAGTAAATTTACGCTGCTAAAAATGAGAAGAAAACGATAAAAATTTGCTGAAACTGAACATAATTGCTGAGGATAAACACTCCAAAGCCAGAACCGGCTGGTTCGAAACAGATCACGGAAAAGTTGAAACCCCTATCTTTATGCCGGTAGGCACTCAGGGCACAGTAAAAGCAGTTAATCAGCATTATCTTGAACATGAAATTAAAGCACAAATTGTTCTTTCAAATACTTATCATCTTTATTTAAGACCCGGAACAGATATTCTGGAAAATGCTGGCGGGCTGCACAAGTTTATGAACTGGCAAAAACCAATACTTACTGATAGCGGTGGTTATCAGGTTTTCAGTCTGGCTGATTTAAGAAAACTAAAGCCGGACGGCGTTGAATTCAGTTCTCACCTGGATGGTTCGCGCCATTTTTTTACGCCGGAAAAAGTGATTAACATTCAGCGAAGTATAGGTTCAGATATAATGATGGTTCTTGATGAATGCACTCCTTATCCATGTGATTATGATTATGCAAAAAAGTCAGTTCAGCTTACTTCAGATTGGGCAGTTAAGAATAAAGAGGCTTTCGAAAATTCCAATTCATTCTATGATCACAAACAGTTTCAGTTTGGAATAATTCAGGGAAGTGTTTATAAAGATTTGCGCAAAAAATCAGTTGATGATCTCCTTAAGTTGGATTTTGATTCTTATGCAATCGGCGGTCTGGCTGTGGGCGAACCTGCAGAAATAATGTATGATATAGTGGACTTTACAACTGATCTGATGCCTGAGAATAGACCAAGGTATTTAATGGGGGTTGGAAAGCCGGAAAATATTCTTGAAGCTATTGAACGTGGTATAGATATGTTCGATTGTGTTATGCCGACAAGAAATGCACGAAATGCAAATCTGTTTACTTATTCCGGAACATTATCTATGCGCAATGCAAAATATAAAGATGATTTCAACCCGGTTGATGGCAACTGTGATTGTTATACTTGTAAAAATTATACTCGAGCTTACATAAGACATTTATTTATTGCAAGTGAAATTCTTGCTTTGGAACTGGCTTCTATTCATAACCTTACTTTCTATTTGAAACTGGTTGAAGAGGCAAGAGAAAAAATAATTAAGGGTAATTTCTTTCAATGGAAAAATGAAATTATAAAACAAATATCAATTAAAAACTAATCTTTTAAGGAGGATAAATTGGAACTTTTATTTGCTATGGCACCACAAGGCGGAGAAGGCGGCGGACAGCTAATGAGTACTCTCATCATGTTCGGAGCAATTTTTGCAATTTTTTATTTTATGATTATCAGACCTCAGCAGAAGCGTGCTAAGGAAAGGGAAAAACTTTTATCAAATCTTGAAAAAGGTGATAAAGTTGTTACCAGCGGCGGTATTCATGGCGTTATTGCCGGAATTGATGAAAAAACCGTCCTGCTTCAAATAAGTGAAAACACTAAAGTTAAAATTGATCGAAGCGGTATTGGATCAGTATTGTCAAAGGATTCTAAATAAAGAGAGTTTGTCTATGTTTTGCACCGTTGAAGAGGCCGTTGAAGAAATAAAAAATGGAAAAGTGATAATTATTGTTGACGATGAAGATCGTGAGAACGAAGGGGACTTCATTTGTGCAGCTGAATATGTAACTCCGGATATTGTGAATTTTATGGTAACACACGGCAGAGGTATGCTGTGTGTTGCCTTATCAGGTAAAAGACTTGATGAATTAAATCTTCCTTTAATGGTTGACACAAATTCTGCACTTCACGGCACTCAATTTACTGTTACAGTTGATGCAATTGAAGGAACAACCACAGGAATTTCTGCTGCTGATCGTTCACTAACTATTAAGAAACTTATAGATGAAAATTCAAAAGCGAATGATTTTGCAAGACCAGGTCATATATTTCCATTGAGAGCATTCGATGAAGGTGTATTAAGAAGGGCCGGACACACTGAAGCTGCTGTTGATATTTGCAGGATCGCTAAACTTAAGCCGGCAGGTGTACTTTGTGAAATTCTTAAGGAAAATGGTGAGATGGCAAGACAACCTGAACTCTTTGAGATAGCTAAAAATTTTAATATAAAAATTTTAACCGTCCAAAATCTTATTAGGCATAGACTAAAAAATGAAAACCTGATTGAAAAAATTTCTGATATTGATTTTCCAACAAAGCATGGTCATTTAAGGCTTCATCTTTACAGAAGTCTTCTGGATAGGAAAAAACAGGTTGCATTAATTAAAGGTACTCCGGGTCCCGATCAACCATTTTTAGTAAGAATGCATTCTGAATGTTTGACAGGTGATGTCTTTCACTCATTAAGATGTGATTGCCATGATCAATTAAATTCTGCTTTGGACATTATTGAACAGAATGGATCTGGTGCTCTGGTTTATATGCGTCAGGAAGGAAGGGGAATTGGTTTAGAGAATAAAATTCGTGCATATAAATTACAGGATCAGGGTAGAGACACAGTAGAAGCAAATGAGGAACTTGGCTTTAAAGCAGATATCCGTGACTACGGAATTGGTGCACAAATACTTTTGGATCTTGGAATAAAAAAAATTCGACTTCTTACTAACAATCCTAAAAAAGTGATAGGACTGAACGGTTACGGACTCGAAATAGTTGAACGCGTTCCGATTGAAATCCAGCCAAATCTGAGCAACGAAAAATATCTTAAAACCAAGCGCGATAAACTCGGACATATCATTTTACAGTAATCCACTTTTTTCGCTGTAAAATTATTAAAATTTAGGGAATGGACTCCTGTTTATTCAGATGTTACTAAATTGATTCGATACAACAATTTATAATGCTGGCTTTTATTATTTCAAATTTGGCCTTTATTAAATAATTGCATAATTCCATTCGTTTCATATCTCATTCATTAGTGTTATTTTTGAACAACCATTTGTCAGAGAGTTATTAAGATGAAAAAAATGAAAATATTATTAGCCGTTTTTCTGTTTTTCACTGCTTTTATTTATCCACAAAAGAAAGTATACATTGCTTATATTGAAGATGAAATTGATCTTGGATTGGCACCTTATATAACCAGGTCGATATCAGATGCAGATAAAGCTGGTGCTGATGCAATAATATTTAAAATAAATACTTTTGGCGGCAGAGTTGATGCAGCTACTCAAATTAAAGATGCCATTCTTGCTTCTAATATTCCGACTGTTGCCTTTGTAAATAACAGAGCGATATCTGCGGGCGCATTAATAACAATATCCTGTCAGCGAATAGTTATGGTTCCGGGCAGTTCAATCGGCGCTGCAACAGTTGTTGATCAAACAGGTGAAAAGGTAAGCGAAAAATATCAATCTTATATGCGCTCTGAAATGAGATCAACTGCTGAAAGAAATGGGCGTCGAACCGATGTTGCCGAAGCAATGGTAGATGAGAGAGTAGTAATTAAGGGCTTAGTTGACTCAACACAATTAGCAACATTAACTGCTGATGAGGCACTTGAGTACGGAATAGCTGATACATTACTTACAAAAATTGAAGACGTTTTAGAATTTCTCGATTTGAAAGGTGCAACAATTGTCCGGGTAGAATCAAACTGGGCTGAGGATGTTGTAAGGTTCTTAAATCATCCTTTGATTGCTTCATTGTTAATAATGATTGGATTTTTCGGATTGTTTACCGAAGTTAAAACTCCCGGATGGGGTGTTCCCGGAACAGCTGGAATTGCTGCATTAGCATTATTTTTTGGCGCATCTTATATTTTGCAGCTTGCCACCATTGTCGAAATATTAATGTTTATTGCCGGACTGCTATTAATAGCTACAGAAATTTTTGTTATACCAGGATTTGGTATTGCCGGAATAAGCGGAATATTATTAATTGTTGCATCCCTATTCATGTCTCTGGTAGGCGGTAGACCATTTCTGGATTTTGATATGATTTCAATGGCAATTATTCAAATTGCGGGTGCGATAACCGGTGCTTTTATTATGGTTCTTCTATTGGCAAAGTTCCTTCCCAAATCAACTGTTTTTAATAAACTTGTTTTGTCAACAGCAACATCCACCAATAGAGGTTATGTTTCAAGTCCTGATTTTAAGTCATTGGTAGGAAAGGAAGGAATTGCACTAACCACTTTGCGTCCTGCTGGTACAGCTGAAATAGACGGAGAAAAAGTTGATGTTGTAGCGGATTCAGAATACATTAAAAATGGTACGAAAATAAGAGTAATCAAAACCGAAGGTATGCGCGTTGTTGTAGTACCGGTTAAACAGTAGATTTTAATTAAGATGTCATCCTTTAAGTTTCTTTGATATAATGAGATGACATCTTTTTACAACATTATTTCACTTCATCTACATCATCAACAAACAAAGTTAGAAAACCAGCAAGAATCAATGAAGCACCGCCCAGCACTAAAGCATAAATTGCTTCACCTCCAACTACATTTTTAACAAAAAATCCTAAAATAGCTGCAGCTGTAATTTGAGGTATTACAATAAAGAAATTAAAAATGCCCATATAAACTCCCATTTTTTCTGCTGGAAGTGAACCGGCAAGAATTGCATAAGGCATAGAAAGTATTGAAGCCCAGGCAAGACCAATTCCAAGTTCTGAAACTAAAAGAAGATTTGGATCTTTAATAAAATAGAAGGATGCAAATCCTAATCCGCCGCAAAATAGTGAGATCATATGAACCGTTTTGCGATTTGTTTTTTTTGCAAGCCAAACAAGTACGAATGCCATTACCGCAGCAAATCCGTTGTAGACAGACATCAGGACTCCAACCCAATCAGCACCCTGATTATATAATACAGAGGTTGTATCACTGGTTCCATAAATATGCCTCGTTACAGCAGGTGTAGTGTAAATCCACATAGCAAACAACGCAAACCATGAAAAGAACTGAACTAGGGCAAGCTGTTTCATAGTTTTGGGCATTTTATAAAGATCATTTAACACAGTAACAAAACCACCGGTTGTTTTACCACTGTTAGAGAGCAGACCAGCCAGCAATTGAAGAATTCCAAAAATGAATGAACCCACAAACAATACATACAATCCAAAATCATCTTCCTTCAATACGTAATGCAAAATCAAAGAACCTATTAATCCAATTATAGTCCAGACAATTCCAAGTCTTATAAAAAATAATCCATGAATAGGATCAGGTGAATACTTTAAAGCTTTAATTTTTTCTTTTTCTGCTTCTTCAAACTTTCTTAATTCTTCGGGTGAATACTCTTTAGATGAAATAATTGTCCATAGAACTGCCAGGAAAAAAACAACTCCGCCAATATAGAAGGAATACTTAACAGATGGCGGTATCAAACCCTCTGGAGCTGTGTTTGCAATACCAAACCAGTTTGTCATCATATAAGGAAGAGCAGAAGCAATTACAGCCCCGGTTCCAATAAAAAAACTTTGCATTGCAAATCCTGTGGTTCGCTGTTCTGATGGCAGCATATCTCCAACAAACGCTCTGAACGGCTCCATTGATATATTTATAGAAGCATCCATTATCCATAACATTCCGGCGGCAATCCATAAAGCAGGTGAGTTAGGCATAAATATAATTGCGACTGATGCTAAAATTGCACCAACTAGAAAAAATGGTCTGCGTCTCCCCAATCTATTCCAGGTTTTGTCACTCATATGTCCAACTATCGGTTGAACAATCAGTCCTGTTACAGGAGCAGCTATCCAAAGAAGAGGAATAGTGTCAATGTTTGCGCCAAGAGTTTCAAATATTCTACTTACATTGGCATTTTGAAGTGCAAAGCCGAATTGTATACCAAGAAAGCCGAAACTCATATTCCAGATTTGCCAGAATGATAGACGTGGTTTACTCATAATTTGTATTTAACTTTATGTTAGAAAATATTTTCGTAATGCTTTACCAAAATAAAGAACTGTTTCAATAAATTACATTATCAAGCAAAATATTTTTATTGCCGGATGGAATTAAAACAAATACTTCAGACAGTCAATTCCACTGATTACTCAGCTTTTTTCTACACACCGCATCTCTATGATAATTCTTTTTCATATTTATTCATTGATCCGGTTGAAAGCGTAACTATAAAAACCGCTCGTTCACTTGAGAAGAAATTAGAACAAATAGATTTGCTTATTAAGGATGGCTACTCGGCTTATTCAATAATAAATTATGAGACAGGTTATTTATTTGAGAAAAAACTACATCCCTTATTAGATGGGAAAGAGAAGCTGATTCAGTTCTTTTTCTGCGATCCCAAAAATGTTTTAAAGATCAGGTCATCGTCCTTATCTGTAAATAATACTAATCAATCTTTTGAAATAAAAAATTTCACAATTAATAATACAAGACAAGAATTCCGACATAATATTAACGCCATAAAAAAATACATTAAACAAGGAGATACGTACCAGGTTAATTATACCGTTAAAGGAAAATTTAATTTCCACGGTGATTTATCAGATCTGTTCATTAAACTTTCTTATAGTCAGTCAGCTTTATATTCTGCATTTATTAATAATAAAGACAAAACCATTCTGTCCCTCTCACCGGAATTATTTTTTGAAATTGATGGAAAGAGTATTACAGCAAAACCTATGAAAGGCACTGTAAGGCGCGGTTATGATCTACAAACAGATAAAATGAATAAATACAATTTACTCAATAGTGAAAAAAACCGTGCTGAAAATGTTATGATTGTCGATCTTTTAAGAAATGACCTTGGCAGAATTAGTAAATCAGGATCGGTTCAGGTACCCAAATTATTTGATATTGAGAAATACGAGACATTGTATCAGATGGTAAGTGTAATTTCGTCGAAATTAAAGAAGGATATAACGCTATCAAAAGTAATAAAAAATATTTTTCCCTGCGGTTCCATCACAGGTGCACCCAAAATCAGTACAATGGGTATCATAAACAAAATTGAGAAAGAGCCGCGCGGTATTTATACAGGTTCAATTGGGTTTATTCATAAACAGAAAAAGATATTTAATGTTGCCATAAGAACAATTGTTATATGTAAAAAAACTTTCAGAGGTGAGCTTGGTTTGGGCAGCGGAATAGTTTGGGATAGTAATATTGAGCAGGAATTCCAGGAAACAATTTTGAAAAGCAGATTTCTAACTAAACCGGAATCCGAATTTGAATTATTTGAAACTATGCTTCTTGAAAACGGAAAAATTCATTTATTGGAAGACCATCTTAACAGATTAAAATTATCAGCGTCGTTTTTCCTGTTTAGATACGATGATAATAAAATCCAAAAGGTAATTCAGAAAACGATTTTAAATTCTAACTCACATACAAACCAAAAGTTAAAACTGTTAATTGATAAATGGGGTGAGGTAAAAACAATTGTTAGTCAAGTCTTAGCAACTCCTGAAAAAATTAAAGTGATAATCAGTAAAAACAGAATAAAGACCGGAAATAAATATCAATACTTTAAAACAACTAACAGGATTATTTACGATAAGGAAAATAAGTTTTTCAGAAGGCGAGGTTTTTTTGACGTTATATTTTTCAATGAAAGAAGTGAATTGGCTGAAGGTGCAATTACAAATATTTTTTTGAAAATTGGAGATACATATTTTACTCCCCCTGTAACTAGTGGAATTTTACCAGGAGTTTACAGGAAATTTATGCTTAGAAGCAATTCGAGTGTTAAGGAAAAATTATTATACTTCGAGGATCTAATGTCTGCCGAAGAAATTATTTTAACCAACGCATTAAAGGGAGAAATTAAAGTAAATTACCTTTACCTGAACGAAACTGAGTTTAGGGCGATGCAGTAAACCATTTAAGCATCTTTTACCGATTTTTAATATCTTTACCCAACAAAATCAATCTCTATATGCCGCAGCAAAATGATATAACCAATAAACGAAAAAAAGAACACATTGAGTTGTGTTTAACTAAAAAAGTTGAGTTCAAAGAAAAGACGAACGGTTTTGATAATTATGAGTTTAAGCATTTTGCACTTACGGAGATTGACATTAAGAAAATTACCTTTTTTACAAGATTTTTTAATAAAAAAATAAATTATCCTTTCCTCATTTCCTGTATGACTGGCGGAACTTCTGAAGCGGAGAATATTAATTCGCGGCTTGCCGATGTTGCTTCCGGACTGAATATCATACTTGGGGTCGGGAGTCAAAGACAGGCTCTTGAGGATAAAAAATATCACAATTCCTACAAGGTAATAAGAAGAAAAGCACCTGGTATTCCAATTCTTGGAAATATTGGTGCAGCACAACTAACTAAAAACACCTCTATTGATCAGATAAAAAGTTTAGCTGATATGATTGAAGCTGATGCTATGGTTGTACATCTTAACCCGGTTCAGGAACTTCTTCAGCCTGAGGGTGAAATTGAATTTTCAGGACTTAGAAAAAAAATAACTAAATTAGTTAAGGAACTTAGGCTGCCGGTTATTGTTAAAGAAGTGGGTTCCGGTATTTCAAAAGAGGCAGCCATAATTCTTCTTGATTCCGGAGTGAAGGGTATTGATGTTGCTGGTGCCGGAGGAACAAGTTGGGCTGGTGTTGAATTACTAAGAAGCAAGAACATTAATGATTCAATATTATGGGATTGGGGTTTGCCCACTTCTTTTTGTATACGGGAAGTTGCATCATTAAAGAAAAAATTTAATTTCACTCTAATTGGTTCAGGGGGAATAAACTCAGCTATGGAAATGACTAAAGCATTTGCACTTGGTTCAGATATTACTGCATCTGCAAGAGTAATTTTACAAACATTGATCAATCAGGGTGAAGAAGATGTTATAAAAATGATAAAAGATTGGTTCAATGTTTTAAGCAAAGTAATGTTTTTAACGGGATCAAAAAATCTTAAAGAATTAAAGACTAACAAAATATTCAAAAGGGAATCTCTAACTTGAATTTAACAGAAATAAAAAATTTCAGCAGGATTTACGAAACTGAAAGAAAAAAAATAGACATAAAACTTCAGAATCTACTGAAGGGAAGAGAACCACTAATGCTCTATAATCCTGCTTCTTATATTCTGGAAAGCAGCGGTAAAAGATTAAGACCATTATTGGTTTTGTTTTCAGCTAAAGCTTCAGGAGGTAAATTTAACCAGGTTTATAATGCTGCACTGGCCGTTGAAATGCTTCATAACTTTACCCTCGTTCACGATGATATTATGGATAAAGCGGATTTAAGACGAGGACGGGAAACACTTCATAAAAAATATGATATTAATACCGCTATTTTAGCCGGTGATAGTCTTCTTGCTGTGGCTTATGAATGTCTGTTAAAAGATTGCGATGTTAATGCAAAAAAGGCACTTGCTTCGTTTACTAATGGTTTGATTGAAGTATGCGAGGGTCAAAGTCTTGATACAGATTTTGAAACACGAAAAAATGTTTCAATTGATGAGTACATTACGATGATAACAAAGAAAACTGCAATGCTTCTGAAAATGTGCTGTGAGATCGGTTCATTGCTTGTTGATGCAAATCCCCGTGATATTAAAATACTTTCGGATTATGGACTTAACCTTGGAATTGCATTTCAGATACAGGATGATTTGCTTGACATTATCGGTGATCAGAAAAAATTCGGCAAGAAGGTAGGCGGCGATCTTATTGAAGGGAAAAAGACTTTTTTGTTTTTACGAGCTCTGAATAAATCCAAAGGAGATAATAAACAAGCTTTACTTCGTGTTATTAGAAACAAAGGTATAAAATCATCTGAGGTAAATAAATATAAAAGAATTTATGAAGAACTGGATGTAATTCAGGATGCAAAAAGGGAGATTGAGCTGTATACTAATTCAGCATTAAAAGCAATTAATAAGTTAACTGAAAAGAAAAATATCGGACTATTTTACTGGCTTGCAGACTCACTAATTAAACGTGATCAATAATGATTGAAAAAACAGTTAAAATTATAAATAAAGCAGGTCTGCACACCCGGCCTGCTGCTACAGTTGTTAAACTGGCTGCGAAGTATAAATGTGACTTTTTTATTTCGCGTGATGGAATGCATATTAATGGAAAAAGTATTATAGGTGTTATGACATTGGCTGCAGAAATTGGTTCAGAGTTAACCTTAACTTTTAATGGTGTTGATGAAGGAAAGGCTTCTGAAGAAATAGTTTCTTATTTTGAAAGGGGGTTCGATGAAATATGAAATCATTTAAAGAAATTTACCGCGAAGCTGAAAATAAAATTGCCGGATTAGCTGCTGCCCCGGGAATTGTTATTGGCAGAGCACATCTTTTTACTAAAGAAAAAGTTGAAATAAATAAATCGGAAATAACGGATATTGATCAAGCCATAAATAACCTTGATGAAGCTGTAGAAAAATCTAAAAAGGAATTAAATAAGATTTTTTCAATAGCCCGTGAAAAGATGGATGAAAAAAGAGCTGGTATTTTTGAAGCGCAGCTTATGATACTTGATGATCCTATACTTTTTGGAAATATTAAAGACAGGATTAAAACTGAAAAAATTCAGCCTGAGTATATTGTTTCGGATGAAATTTCAAAGTACCAGGAACTGATGATAATATCAAGCGAATCTTATCTTAAAGAAAGAGCTCTTGACATTGAAGATATTAAATTCCGGATTATCAGAAATCTTCAGAAAAAAAGATGGCAGTCGAGGATAGAAAAAGAAATGATTGTTATAAGTGAGTCGCTTACTCCTGCTGATACACTTCTATTTTCAAGAGTTGATACGCTTGCTTTTGTTACAGATCACGGAGGATTAACATCTCACGCAGCAATTATTTCAAGATCTTTGAACATTCCGGCTGTTGTTGGTACCCATAATGCTTCCAAAATGATTGAAGACGGGCAATCAATCATTGTTGATGGATTTCACGGTTATATAATAACATCTCCTTCAGAAGAGCAAATCGAATTTTTCAAGTACAAACAGGAGCGTCTGAAACAACTTCAGGTTGATCTCAAAGAATTCAAAGAAAAGCCCGCCATAACTACTGATGGTAGAACTATTAATCTTGAAGCAAATGTTGATGTTACCGGTGAAATTGATGTTGTTATTACCAGCGGTGCAAAAGGTATTGGACTCTACAGGTCAGAACAAATACTTGATGAACTTGGTGAATATCCTAACGAAGAAGAACAGACTAACATTTACTCAAAACTTGCATCAAGGATGTATCCGGATTTTTGTACAATACGTGCTTTTGATATTGGGGGCGACAAGTTCAGACTCTTTGATTACAGAGAGCCGAATCCCTTTTTAGGTTTACGCGGGGTCAGGTTTCTTCTTGAAAATAAAAGTCTTTTTAAGACTCAGATTAGAGCTGTACTCAAAGCCAGTGCTACTAAAAATATTAAATTTATGATTCCTATGATCTCTACAATTGAGGAAATATGGGAAACAAAAAAGTTAATAACTGAATGCAAGGCTGAACTCAGAAAAGAAAAATTAGAATTTGATGATAAAATCAAATTAGGTATAATGATCGAAGTTCCTTCAGCAGCAATTATGACAAGAGAACTGGCTGCAGAAGTAGATTTTATAAGTATTGGAACCAATGATTTAATTCAATATATGATGGCTGTTGACAGAGGTAACGACCTTGTATCTAATTTGTACCAGGAATTCAGTCCAGTAAATATCAGAACCATTTATCATATTGTGCAGGAGGCAAAGCTTCAAAAAGTGCCTGTGAGTTTGTGTGGAGAAATGGCCGCTGATACATTAGCCATTCCATTGCTTGTTGGATTGGGGTTGGAAACATTAAGTATTTCTGCTGCAACAATTCTTTATGCTAAAAAAATAATTAACAGTTTCAGTTACGAACTTGCAAAAAAATTAGCTGATGATTGCGTGGCTAGTAAAACAGAAAAAGAAATTCAGGATAAAGTTGTTAAATTCTTTGAAGAAAATAATATCACAAGAACAAGGAACATTATTTAAGAATGAAAATACAGGAATATGTTAAAAAGTACGATCCTCAAAATCAATTTGATGTTCTGATAAATATCTGGAAACAGATTGAGTTTGCACTTAACAATAAATATGATGTTGATGAGCTTAATCAAAAAAAGTTTACTAATCTAGTTTTAACTGGTCTTGGCGGATCTGCAATAAGCGGTGATCTCTTAAGAAACTACCTTCATAATGAAATTAAAGTACCATTTATTGTAAACAGAAATTATTCGCTTCCGTCATTTGCAGATGAAAATACATTATTAATTGTCTCTTCTTATTCCGGTAATACAGAAGAAACAATATCTGTATTAAATCAGGCAATCAAAGCTAAATGTTCCATACTTGTTTTAACTACCGGTGGAGAAGCAGAAAAGATTGCGTTCTCTCATAAACTTCCAGTGATAAAACTTCAAAAAGGGTTTCAGCCAAGATATGCACTGGGTTTAAGTTTCTTTTCGCTACTTATTGCACTCGATAAAATTGGTGTTATTTCTAATCAGAAAAGTGAAATTGAAGAAGTCTTAACAATTTGGAAAAAGAAGGCATCTGAGTATTCAAGTGAAAATAATATGGCTTTTTCTCTTGCAGAACGCATGATTGGTTTTATTCCGGTTATATATTCTATTTCAGAATTAACTTCTGCTGCAGGATACAGGTTCAAATGCCAGCTAAATGAAAATTCAAAGCTTCATGCATTCCATCACGAAATTCCTGAAATGAATCACAATGAAATTATAGGCTGGGAAACATATCAGGAGAAATCGTTTCCGGTAAAAGTTATTTATCTTCTTGATGAGAATTGTCACCCTCAAATTAAAAAACGATTTCAATTTATGAGCGAAATTCTATGTGAAAATAAAATTGATGTTATTGCATTGAACAGCAGTGAAAAAAGTTTTAAGGCAAGATTAATGGATTTAATTTATTTGTGTGATTGGATAACTTTTTATATAGCGGTACAAAGAGGTTATGATCCCAGTGAAATCGATAATATCAATAAACTTAAAGAGCGACTTTAATAAGCCCTTTTTTCATTCTATCTATTTGAAATTGATAAAGCATTCCATATCTGCTTTGATCATTTTATTCTTATTTGCTGAATTGACTTCGGCACAATTTTATTACTTTGGCAGAAATAAAGTTCAATATGAGGATTTTGATTGGAAAGTTCTTCGCACCAAGCATTTTAATATTTATTATTATGGTGAAATGGAAAAGATTGCTGAGATTGGTGCATTTTACGCCGAAGAAATTTATGACGAACTTAAAGTAAAACTTAACCACGTTGTAACAAGAAAAATTCCTCTGATTTTTTATAATACTTCCTTACATTTTCAACAGACAAATGTTACTCCGGGATTAATACCTGAGGGTGTCGGAGGTTTTTTCGAATTTTTAAAGGGCAGAGTTGTCCTTCCATCAACAGGTTCCTTGAAAGATTTCAGACATGTTATTCGTCACGAACTTGTTCACGTATTTATGACTAACAAAATTTACCGTACCCTATCAGATCATAGGATTCCACCTGATATGCTTCCGCCTTTGTGGTTTGTTGAAGGGTTGGCAGAATATCTTTCTACTGAAGTTGATGCACAAGCTGAGATGGTTATGCGAGATGCAGTGATCAATAATTATTTTGTCGGTTTGAAAGATATATTTGCTATATATGGTTCATTTTTAATGTATAAAGAAGGTCAGAGTTTCCTGGAATTTGTTGCTGAAAATTACGGCGAAGAAAAAGTTCTTTTAATGGTTGAAAATTTCTGGATGTATAAAAATTTCAATGATCTTCTTGAATATCTTCTTGGAAAGAAGATAGAAGAAATTGATAATGAATGGATCTATTGGTTAAGAAAAAAATATTATCCTCTGTTCAGTAAAAAACTACCTCATAATATAGGAGCAAAAAAAATAACAGAAAAAGGTTTTTACTTCAGTCCGGTGCATCATAGGATAGATGGTAAAGATTATATTTATACATCAGCAAACAGCGATGGTTATTCATCTATTTACAGAATAGAACTTGATGAAAAACTTAACCCGAAAGGGAGTCCTGAACTTGTATTAAGAGGAGAAAAGTCTGATGAACTTGAATCATTCCATTTATTTCAATCAGCAATTGATATATCCAACTCCGGTTTACTTGCTTTAGTTACAAAAAGCGGTCCGACAGATGTAATACATTTTCTGAATACGTCAACCCAAGAATTAACTAAAACTTTTCAACGCGATTATCTCATTTCTATCAGTTCACCTAAATTTTATTCAAATGGTGCGCTCATTACATTTCACGCGGTTGATCAGAAAGGATTCAGTGATATTTATGTTTACGATTTGATTAATGATTCATTAGAGAGACTTACTAACGATTATTATGATGATAAAGATCCTTCATTCAGCAATGACGATGAAATTATATTTGTGTCTGACAGGACTGCCGGTAAAATTGAAAGAAAGTATAATTTATTTTCAATTAATGTATCTTCAAAAAAAATATCTTATCTCACTTACCTTGATGCAAATTTATCATCACCAATTTTATCTCCCGAAAAAAATGAAATCTATTTTACTGCAGATATTGATGGCGTAAGAAATATCTGGAAAATGGATTATTCACCTAATTCGGAAAGAACAGATACGGTTAGACGGGTTTCAAGGTTTTTTACGAGTTCCTTTGACCAAAGATTTCTTGGGAAAGATAAACTTATTTTTACCGGCTTTGAGAATTTTTCATTCCAGATTTACTTAAAGGACCTTAATAAACTCTCACAAGATTCTACATTAACCATTGCAATGGATTTTGATGGTGCCGGCGGAAAATGGTATCATAAGTTATTAACAGCAGATCACGAGAGAGAAAAACTGGTTTATGAAAAAGAATACACACTGGATTACGCTGCAGGTGTAGTTTCAACCGACCCGGTATTTGGAACTCAGGGGGGTGCAATATTTTCATTAAGCGATCTGCTTGGCGATGATAAGTATTTTTTCCTTCTATATAATACTGCAAATGTACAGAGTGATTTTCTAAAAAGTTTTAACGTAGCAATTGAACGGCTCGATCTCAGTCAACGCGTAAATTATGGTTACGGTGTATTTCATTTTAGCGGAAGAAGATATGATATTCGTGATTCGGATGAATATTACTTTGAAAGGATTTTCGGAGGATTTTTCCGCTTCAATTACCCAATTTCAAAATTTCAAAGAATTGAAGCACTTACATCTTTAGCTAACTCTGATAAAGAAGTTTTTGCTGGTATCAAACAAAGAAAAGCTGTGTTACTAACTAACTCAATCTCGTACGTTCACGATAATTCACTTTGGGGTCCTTCCGGACCGCTCGATGGCAGCAGATTGCTCTTTCTGCTGGGTTACACCAGCGATATTAAATTCAGCAATGTTAATTATTTCAGTTTAATTGCTGATATAAGATATTATTACAGGATTGCTTTAACAACATCTATTGCCACAAGATTAGGGTTTTTCTACAATGAAGGAAAGGAAGCAAGAAGATATTTTATGGGCGGAAGCTGGGACCTTAGAGGCTGGCCTCGATGGGCAATAAGAGGGGAAAAAATGTGGCTTTCTTCACTTGAATTCAGGTTCCCTTTAATTGATGCCCTGTACGTGAAATTTCCATTTTTTGGGCTTGGATTTTTTGGAATTCGCGGCGCTGCTTTTTTTGATGCTGGTAGTGCATGGGATACTGAATATAAAAGAACTTACGGCAGTGTTGGCGGGGGAATTAGATTTAACCTTTTTGGTGTTTTGGTACTGCGTTATGATATTGGTAAAAAAATAGAAAATAATTTTTCAAGTTTTCAACCGGGATTATTTTATCAATTCTTTTTTGGATGGGATTTCTGAAAAAACACTTAAACATATTATTGATTTTTTGCTCCTTGTCTTTTTTCAGTGGATGTGCGAAATCGATCATCAAAATAGTTTATCAAAAGGATGATAACCCTGTTACCATGTTTGCTGAAACAGGCGAGAGGAATTTCTATGTTCCTATTACTATTAGCGATTCATTATCCTTAATATGGGAAAGGGATACACATGGAAGTTTTAATAACTCATCTTTTCTTTTTTTCGATTCAACTATAATAGTGCATGATTTGGGCGGAAGAGTTCACACTTTTAATATTCATACCGGTAAACAGACAGGTGTACTTAAAAATAAAGGATCTGTTTTATCAACTCCCGTTTTAATCAATTATAGTATAGTCATTCCGCTTGTTCTAACCAATAAAAATAAAACAGAATTGATCTTCTATGATTATTTCAATGGTAAAGAATTAGATTTAGTTGAAATTGATGGAAGGGTAATTAACCAGTTATTAAAAATTGATGATGATGTCGTTCTGATTACTGAAGAAGGTACTATAAAAAGAATTAACTTAAGAGGTAATGAAAAATGGAACATCAGTTTTGATTCCTTTGTCAGATCAAATCCGGCTTATTCAAACGGAAGAATTTATTTTGCTTCAATTGATGGTGAATTCTTTTGTCTTGATGCTGAATCTTCAAGACTGATTTACCGGAAAAAATTATCTTCTTCATTTAATGGCGGAGTAACAATTAAATCCAACAATGCCTATTTAGCTGATACGGATGGAATTATTTATTCGATAAAATTATCAGATGGCGGGATTAACTGGGTATATAATGCAGGTTCAAGAATTCAGATGAACCCTGCATTAGATAATGAAAATCTTTTTATTGGAAATCTATCCGGAGAAATTTTCTCAATAACTCAAAATACAGGTGCTCTGAACTGGAAAGAAAAATTTAATGGTGCCGTTTTTAACAGCACTCCTTTAATTACTGATAATAGAATAATAATTTCAAATCTTTTTAAGTCAGTATTTCTAATAAACAAAACCGATGGTAAGGTAAGCAAAGAAATCAGCCTGAATGAAAGAGTTAAAATGACTCCTGCAATAAAATGCAATATACTTTTTCTTGGTTACGACAGAGGAACAGTAAGAGCTTATGAAATCGTTAATTAAAATCATTTTTGTATTTGTAACATCCATCTCTGCTTATTCTCAGGATTGTGATTCAAAACTTCTCCTGAAAACAGATATATCAAATTTCAGAGTTTTCATAAATGATTCACTTGAGTATAAAGATCAATATGAATATCAATTAGAAAAAGGATTTTACAATATTCTGGTTATGGAGGATAGTGACCGGTGGGATGCCGGATCTTTTTCTGATTCTTTTTTTATTGATTCCTGCGAAACCAAAGAGCTTATTCTGAAGCTAAGCAGTAATGTACTTATTGATTCTGAGCCGCTGGATGTTAAAGTGTTTGCAGGAGATTCCTTATTAGGTTATACTCCGATTATTATACCTAAGTATTTTAATACGGTCACACTAAAAAAATTCGGATATTCTGAAAGAGAAATTGTAATTGATCAACGGTTTTCAAAAATCAACGCATCATTGGATTTTATCGGAGAAGCAAAAAAAGAAAACTTTTTTGATAAATCCTTATCAAAAGTATTGATTGGTTCATTGATAACTCTAGGTGCTGCATCTGCCTACTTTAAATTAAAGGCCGATGATTACTATGATGAATATCTAAGAACTGGAGATGTTAAATACAAAGATCGAACAAATGATTACGATTTAGTAAGCGGAGTGACTTTAGGTCTGACCCAAATTAATTTCGGATTTCTTATTTATAAAATATTTTTTGACAATTAATGTATGCTAACAGTTCTTGAAGCTGTAAAATTATCAGAAGAATATTTAAAAAAGTTTAACATTGATTCTTCACGCCTTAATGCTGAACTCATGCTTGCTGATATCCTGAACTGTAAACGACTTGATCTTTATCTTCTTTATGATAAACCTCTGCAAGAATCTGAAATTGCCAAATACAGGGATTACTTAAAACGCAGAAGCAGTCGTGAACCATTACAATATATAATCGGTAATGTTGAGTTTTTCGGCTGCAAGTTTTTTGTTGATCCTTCTGTACTTATACCCCGTCCTGAAACAGAATTACTTGTTGAGTGTGCTCTTAAAAAATATTTGCCGCAAGATGAAATCAGAATACTTGATATTGGAGTTGGAAGCGGTAACATAGCAGTTTCAATTCTAAAAAATCTTCCATCATCTACTGCAGTTGGAGTTGATATAAATGATGATACATTATCTGTAGCAAGTAAAAATGCCCGCGAAAATAATGTAATCGAAAGATTGGAATTAGTAAAGTTTAATATTTTTAGAGATGATAATAAAACTTTAGGAAATTTTGATATGGTTATTTCTAATCCGCCTTATATTTCACTGAATGATTTTCATAACCTTGAACCTGAGTTAAAGAATTATGAACCATTGTTATCATTGACTGATAATTCCGATGGGTATTTGTTTTACGAAAAAATCATATCCGTATCATCCGATCTGCTTAATAATAATGGAAGATTATTTTTTGAACTTGGTAAGGATCAGTATACAAAAGTTAAAAAGATGATGATTGAAAATGGATTCTTAAACATAAATATTATTAAAGATTATTCTGATATTGAAAGAGTAATATTTGGAGAAAAATAAATGAAAGCGGTTGTTCAAAGAGTAAGTGAAGCGGGTGTTTATATTCCTGAAGCAAATTATAAATCTGAAATCGGCAAAGGTATGGCTATACTTTTGGGTATTAAATCAGGTGACACTGAATCCGATTTGAACTTTGTTGCAGACAAATGCTGTAACCTTAGAATATTTGAAGATGCTGAAGGAAAAATGAACATAGGTATAAAAGATATTAATGGCGAAGCACTCGTCATATCGCAGTTCACAATTTATGGCGAAACTGCCAAAGGGAACAGGCCTAGTTTTATAGAAGCAGCACGTCCTGAGGAGGCAATTCCGCTTTTTGAAAAATTTATCCAAAGAATGAAATTAAATCTGGGTGATGATAAGGTTAAGGTTGGTATTTTTGGTGCAATGATGTCTGTCAAAATAATCAACGATGGTCCAGTTACAATTATGGTTGAATCAAAATAACGAGTAAAACTTGAAACCAGTATTAATGATATTTATTGATGGTGTTGGAATTGGTGAAAATGATGCCGGTAAAAATCCTTTTATCAGATATGGATTTAAAGCTTTTGAAAAAATATTTAGTTCAATTCCGCACTTAAATCATTCCACTCTAATAAATGACCCATATTTTCTTTTTCCAGTTGACCCTGTTATGGGAGTTCCAAATATTCCCCAAAGCGGAACAGGGCAGGTTTCAATTTTTTGCGGTATAAATGCTCCAAAATTTGTTGGTAAACATTTCGGACCGTTTCCTTTTTCATCCACTATTCCGATAATCAAAGAAAAAAACATTTTACAGTACTATAAAGAAAAAGGCAGAGATGTTTTTTTTGCCAATGCTTATCCCAAGATATTTTTTGACTATCTAAAATCCGGTAAACAAAGACTAAGTGTCACATCATTAAGCTGCAGACTATCAGGAATTCCTCTTAATAATGCTTCCGATGTTAGAAGCGGCAGGGCACTTACCGCCGAAATAACAAATTCCAGATGGAATAAAAAACTTAAGTATAACCTGAAAATTATATCTCCTAAAACTGCCGGAAGGAGACTTTTAAGAATTGCGGGCAGAAATCACTTTACACTTTATGAATTTTTTCTGACTGATCATCTTGGTCACGGAAGAATACCTGATGAATTCGATGATATTTACTATAATCTTGACGAATTTATTACTACAATTCTTACAGAAATGGATTTAGAAAATATGACACTTATAATCTGTTCGGATCACGGAAATATTGAAGATCTTTCAGTTAAAACTCATACTCTGAATCCGGCATTAACCATTACGGCAGGGAGGTATGCTGAGCAATTATTCAATTCTATTAAAGATCTGAGCGATATCAAACCTGCAATTATTAAATATTGCAAATGACTAATTATCCGGTAATTAAATTCGCAATTTTATTTGTGATTGGAATTTTGATAGCTCCAATTATAATAATTGCTGATTCAATATTCGTACTGATTATACTTATCTCCTTAGTAATTCTCCTATTATGCCTGTTCTTCTTAAAGGATAAATTATTCATATCAAAAAATATCATTGCTTATCTCTTAGTTATAATATCTTCAATATTTATCACACAAATAAGAAATGAACCTTTTGATTCAGCACTTCTGAAATACTATAAAGAGAAAGATGTTACTGTTTTTGGCAGAGTTGAATCTATTGAATTGAAAAGGGAATTTGAAATAGTTTTGACACTTATAACAGATTCAGTAATAATTGCAGGTAATATTTATTCCGATCCGGAAAAAATACTATTCAAATTCAGGGGAGACACTGTTGAACGTGAAAAATTTTATGAAAATATTATGCCAGGTAATTCTATTTATGCGCATGGCATTTTTCTTAAAGGAAGAGAAAAAAGAAATCCCGGTGAATTTGATTATAACAGGTATCTTAAAAGTAAAGACATTTCCGGAATACTGATTAGCAATGAAGGCGATAGTATAAATATTATAAGCAGTGAAAAGGATTTCATATCTTCGATAATATTTTCTGCACGAAAATCAGTTGATGAGAGATTAAACAAGTTATTTGAACCTGAGACAGCAGGGCTTTTAAGAGGATTATTGCTTGCAGACAGAAGTGAAATAGACTTTGAATTAAAAACTCAATTCATCAACTCCGGTGTTATTCACGTATTAGCTGTATCAGGTTTACACGTTGGTTATATTCTGCTGATTTTTCTTTTCGTTTTTGGAAGATTCAATCTTTACCTGAGAACATTTTTTATTGCGGCTGGTTTATTATCATTTATGTTCATTACAGGTATGCCGCCTTCGGTATTCAGGGCAACTGTAATGGCGCTGGTTATCTTATTTGCTTTTCTTTCTAACCGAAGCACAAATCTTCTGAATTCAATTTCACTTGCAGCAATTATTATTTTATTAGTTGATCCGAATGAAATTTATAATCCCGGTTTTCAATTATCTTTCTCAGCAGTTCTGGCAATAGGCATTATATATCCGATTATTGAAAAAGAAATTAATCGGTTAAAAATTTCAAACAAATTTATCCGTGGAATAATACTGTTTTCAGGAGTTTCGTTGAGTGCACAAATCGGGACTTTACCTTTTACACTTGCATACTTTGGCAAGTTATCAGTTGTTGCATTATTTGCAAATCTGATCGTTATTCCTTTAATAGGTGTTGTAATAGGTCTTGCATTTAGCTCATTATTCATAAGCGTAATTTCCTTAACCATTGCCTCTTACTTTGCTGTTGTAAATGATCTGATAGTTAAGCTATTATTTTCCTTGATCTCATTTACCGGTGATCTTCAATATTCATTTATATGGATACCGGATTATTCACTTGCTGATGCAATAATTTTTTACGCTGTAATTGCTTTATTTATCTACATAATAAAAGATGCTATAAGATGGCAGCCGAAACTTATAATTACCATTTTAGCAATTACAAACATCATTTACTTATCATCTATTGATGATATTGAACTGCTGCCCGACAATCAATTAAGCATTATGATGGTTGATGTTGGGCAGGGAGATGCAATACTGGTCAAATTTCCGAATAACCAGACGGCATTGATAGATGCAGGTGATCTTAATCCTTTTTTTGATAACGGTGAGAGAATTCTAATACCGTTATTACGATATCTTGGTATAAAAAAAGTAGATTATGGCTTTATCACTCATCTGGATGCCGATCATTATGGCGGATTTCTCTCTCTGCTTTATAATGGTCTTATTGACGAAATATTTAAGCCTTCACCGGATACAACGTTAAAGGATATTCGGTTAGAAAGATTTTTAACGAATTTAAATGTAAATGTTAATTATTATACAAGGGAAATTTATGAACTTGGCGGTGCTAAGCTTTATATTTTGAATGACGATAAAGATGATTTTTACAATGCTCTTTCAAGCAATGACAAGAGCGGAATGATGAAGCTTGTTTATGGTGATGTGAGCATATTGTTTACAGGAGATGTTGAAAGAAAAGCGGAGATTTATTATGCTGATAGATATGGTCAGTTTCTTGATGTTGATGTTCTGAAAGTTGCTCATCATGGAAGTAAAACAAGTTCTATTCCTGAGTTTCTGGAAATTGCAACTCCGGAAATCAGTTTGGTAAGTGCCGGGATAAAAAATAAATTTAAACATCCGTCAGAGGAAATTATTGAGAGACTTGAGTATTTTGGTTCAGATATCTATCGTACCGATCAATCAGGAGCCTTATTATTTTACAGTGACGGAAATAACATAAACAAAATTGATTGGAGAAATTTCTAAGCAGATGAGTAAACCAATTTGCATTGGCATTTTAGGAGGCGGACAGTTGGCACGTATGTCCGCTTTTGAGGCTATCAGGCTTGGCTTTAATGTTGCCATTCTTGAAAAAATTAAAAATTCACCTGCAGGACAATTAACAAAAGAAGAGTTTGTAGGATGGGTTGATAATAAAAAACTGCTGAAAAAATTCTCGGAAATTTCTGATATTATTACACTTGAAAATGAATTTATAGATCACAAGTACTTAGAGTATATTGAATCTATCGGAAAAACAGTTATACCTTCCTCACAAACAATTTCACTTATACAGGATAAATTAATCCAAAAACAGACATTAGCCGCAGCTAAAATTCCTGTTGCAAAATTTGTTAAGGTAGATGAACAAACTGATTATAACTCGGTCAGCAGACAGTTGGGAAAAAAGTTTGTTTTAAAATCCAGAAAGATGGGTTATGATGGTTATGGTAATTCCACAATAAATAATTCAAAAGATTTCGATAGAGCAATGATTTATCTTAAAGATCGTCACTCTGATCTTTACGCTGAGGAGTTTGTTTCCTTCAGAAAAGAATTAGCAGTGATGGTTGTAAGAACTAAAAAAGAAATAAAAACATATCCGGTAGTTGAGACTATACAGAAAAATCATATCTGTCATACTGTAATTGCCCCAGGTGATATTTCTGAAAGATTAAGAAGAAATTCAATTGAAATAAGTATTGAAGCAGTAAAATCTGTAAAAGGTTTTGGACTTTTTGGAATAGAATTATTTTTAACAGAAAACAATAAAATCTTATTAAATGAAATGGCTCCGCGTCCACATAATTCTGGTCATTATACAATAGAGGCATGTATTACTTCACAGTTTGAAAATCATATAAGATCTGCACTAAATATGAAATTAGGTTCCACTGAAATGATTAAACCTGCAGCTGTGATGATAAATCTATTAGGCAAGAAAAATGGTCCCGGTGTTGTATCTGACTTAAATAGATCATTCCTATTCGAAGATGTACACTTACATATATATGGTAAGCGCCAATCAAGAAAAGGAAGAAAGATGGGGCATATTACTATGCTTGGTGAAAACTCAAAAAGCATATTAAATTATCTTAAGAAAGTTGAAAAGAAAATAATTATTTAAAAATTGAAAAGGGATTTTTATGAAAGACAATAATCCTGTAGTTGGAATCATAATGGGCAGTGACTCCGATCTGAAAGTAATGAAAGAAGCTGCTGCTGTTCTTGATGAGTTTAGCATAAATTATGAAATTAAAATTGTATCTGCTCACAGAACACCTAATCTTATGGCTGAATACGGAATGAGTGCTCATAAAAGAGGAATTAAAGTTATTATTGCCGGTGCAGGAGGCGCTGCTCATTTGCCCGGTATGATCGCTTCACATACACCACTGCCCGTAATTGGTGTTCCGGTAAAATCAAAATCTTTAGATGGATTGGATTCACTCTTATCAATTGTTCAAATGCCCGGTGGAGTTCCGGTTGCAACGGTAGCAATTAATGGAGCTAAGAATGCAGGAATATTAGCAGCACAGATATTAGCTAACAGTGATTCAGAAAGTCTTGAAAGGATTATTTCTTACAAGAAAAAGCTGGAAATTGAGTCCATCAAAAAAAATGATAGTATTAAATTAACATAGGTCAAAAAAAAAGTACTACAGATTGCGGGAACTATTAAAGTTAGAACTCGGTTGATATAGTGTTAACAATCACTAATCATTTAAGGAGTTCTTATGAAATCTTTATTTTTCTCGTTCCTTTTTCTCTTTTCTGCCTCACTTTTAGCTCAAGAGGCAGCAAACAATAGTTCCCGATCAAATCAAACCTATTCTGGTTTACCAATAAAAATAGAAAAAAATGATGGTTCATCCCTTTTTCTTGAAGACTTTAATGGTGATAATACTCAGGCTGGATTGAATGCAAGAGGTTGGATCACATTAAATGTTGATGGAGGCGGCACAACTTCCTGGTTTCAGGGAAATTCAACCGTCTTTACTGCTTATGAAGGTCCTGATAGTGGTTATGTCGGACAAAATTTCAATGGTGCCAACGGTAACTTGATTGATCAATGGTTGATATCTCCGCAAATAGCTGTTACAGCTGGAGACACTTTGTCATTCTGGCATCGGTCACCCGATAATACTACATTTGATGATTCAATTTTTGTTCGTTACTCTACAACTGCCGGTACTACACCAGCTGATTTTGATGTTACCTGGGGAAGATATATGGTAAGTAAAACCGGCTGGGCAAAATGGACTGGAACATTTCCAACTTCAGGAACTATCAGATTTGCTATTCAATACTATCACACGCAAGGTGGTCCAACAGGAAGTTACTCAGATTATTTCGGATTAGATTTAGTTGAAGTTATTCCTGCTACTGTACCACAAACTGCTCTTGTTCAGGTAATACATAACTCAGCAGATGTTCTAGCTGGCGCAGTGGATATTTATATAAATGACGCCTTAACTTTAGATAATTTTGCTTTCAGAGCAGCCACTCCATTTTTACCTTTACCAGCCGGAGTTACACTCAATATTGGTGTAGCCCCTGGAAATAGTACTTCTGTAAGCGATACTCTTAAAAATTTTCCTGTAGTTCTTGATGCAGGTGAAACTTATGTTGTTTTTGCTAACGGTGTCTTAACAAGCGGATATGCTCCGAATCCTGATGGAAGAAATACAGATTTCACACTTTTTGTAAATCCAATGGCAAGAACATCAGCTACAGGTCCGGATGTAGATTTATTTGTACTTCACGGATCAACCGACGCACCAACGGTAGATGTTAAAGTTAGAGAACTTGCAAGTGCTACAATAGTTGATAATGCAGCTTACGGCGATATTACCCCTTATATAACTGCTCCTGCACAGGATATTACTTTAGATTTATATCTTGGTAATGGCGTAAACTATGTGGCTTCATTCACAGCTCCTTTATCAGGTCTTGGTGGTGGTTCAGCCGCAGTATTTGCATCGGGATTTCTAGATCCATCTGCTAATCAAAACGGTGAAGCTTTTGGAATATTCGCGGCTTTAGCTAACGGAACAGTTGTTCAATTACCGTCAGTTGCTGGTCCTACAGCAAATGTTCAGGTCATTCACAACTCATCGGATATTTTAGCTGGACAGGTCGATGTTTATATTAACGATGCCTTAGCATTAAACGATTTTACTTTCAGAGCGGCTACTCCTTTTATTCCTCTTCCAGCAGGAGTAACTCTGAATATAGGCATAGCACCTGGTAACAGCACAACTGTTAATGATACACTGGCAAATTTCCCGGTAATTTTGTCTGCTGATGAAAATTATGTTGTATTTGCAAATGGTGTCTTAACAAGCGGTTATGCTCCAAATCCGGATGGAAGAAATATAGATTTCACTTTATTTGTAAAAACCATGGCAAGAACATCTGCTACCGGTAGTGATGTTGATTTGTTTGTTCTCCACGGTTCAACAGATGCTCCAACAGTTGATGTTAAAGCAAGAGAAGCAGGTAACTTAGTTTTAGTTGATGACGCAGCTTATGGTGATATAACTCCGTATTTTTCAGTTCCTGCAGGAAATTACACACTTGATTTATACTTAGCTGATGGAACAACTTTAGTTGAATCCTTCATTGCTCCTTTAGCAGGTTTTGGTGGAGGTGCCGCATCAGTATTTGCTTCAGGATTTCTGAATCCTGCAAATAACCAGAATGGTGCTCCATTCGGAATATTTGTAGCATTAACTGATGGAACTGTTATTGAATTAGCAACAGGTATTGTTCCTGTTGAACTTAGCTCTTTTACCGCTTCTGTTAGTGGAAAGAATGTTACCTTAAACTGGATAACCGCTTCTGAAGTTAATAACAACGGATTTGAAATTCAGAGAAAATCAGATAACGTATTCTCTGCTATTGGCTTTGTCGATGGTAATGGTACAACTACAAATATTCAGAATTATTCATTCACCGATGAAAATCTTTCTGCTGGTACATATACTTATAGATTAAAGCAAGTTGACTTCAACGGTACATTTGAATATTCAAATGAAATTGAAGTAATAGTTGCTATTCCTGCTGAATTTTCACTTGAGCAGAATTATCCAAATCCTTTTAACCCAAGTACTATAATCAGTTTTAACCTGGCAGTTGATTCTGATGTTTCCTTAAAAGTATTCAATATACTTGGACAGGAAGTTGTTTCACTCTTGAATAATCGAATTAGTGCAGGTACACAGCAAATAAACTTTAATGCTGCAGGATTAAACAGCGGTGTTTACTTCTATCAGCTTGAAGCAAAAGGTATTGATGGATCAAACTTTTCATCAACCAGAAAAATGCTGCTGACTAAGTAATTCTATTTATATCCAGTATAAATTGTAGCCGGTCTTTGTGACCGGCTTTTTTTTTGTAAAAAGTTGCTTTTTTAAGTTGATTTTTATTAAGTTTAGCTCGGATTAATTATGCTTATATACTACAGACCCGCATACTGCCAGATTTCCGGTATTTCTAACAATGTTAATATGGTTCACTTAATCAATTAACCTATCATTAACTAATAAAAAAGGTAACATATGAAAAAATTCAACCTTTTTCTCGTTTCTCTCTTTGTTTCACTTCTTTTTGTAGCTTCAACTCTGGCGCAATTTTCACCTTCCGGAAGTAATGGAGTTAACAAACACAACTTTGTACCTACTGAAGCTAGCACAACAGTACGATATGACGATGGATCAAATGAAAATTCTATCGGTTTGACGGGTGGTGGAATATTTGAAGTCAGTGCAAGATTCAGACCTGCATTGATGGGTCCGCTTGCTGGTCAGGCAGTCACTCAGGTATTAGTTTACATTAATACCGGTGTTACGGCTGTTACAGTAAAAATTTATGGAGCCGGTACTGCTACAACTCCTGGTACTTTACTCTACTCACAATCACATCCTGTTACAACTGTTAGCTGGAATACAATTACACTTAATAGCGCTGTACCAGTTGATGGTCTTGATTTATGGGTTGGATACGAAGTTAATCACGGTGCTTCAGTATTCCCGGCCGGTTTAGATGAAAACGGAGTACTCGATCCTGATGGCGATTGGATCTTTGCAGCAGCTGTCGGACCAACATGGCAGCATCTTGGTGCTCTTGGTTTGCCTGGTAATTGGAACGTTGCCGCAATTGTTGAATCAGTTAGCGGTCCAGGTCCTGCTACAAACCCAAGTCCGGCTAACGGAGCTACAAATGTTCCAATAACTGCATCACAAGCTACCTGGGAAAATCCAGCAGCTGCGGTTTCTAATGCATTTTATTTTGGAACAGCTCCCGGTTCATTAACATTATTACAGAGTGGTTCTTTAGCAACCTCATTTAACATACCTCCGGGAATACTTCAATATGGCACCGCATATTACTGGAGAGTTAATGAATTTAGTGCGACAGATACAACCGTAGGACCAACCTGGAGTTTTACTACAGAACAAAGTCCACTATTAGTACAAGACACATTAGATGTATATCCACAAAATCTTGATTACTGGACTGGAACCGCTAACACTACAGCAAAAACAGACGTTAGTGAAGTTAGAACACTTAGACCTGAACTTGGCTGGATGGTATTTGATGTTAGTGCAATTCCGGCAAGTGCCACAATATTATCTTCCAGTTTTAATGCATACGTTAATGCAAACAACTGGCCATGGTGGAGTGTTACACCAATGGGAAGTGTAAATCCAGTAACTGCTGATGCAGCTACAATATATGCACAGGCAGATGCCAATACTGCAACAGGAGTTGCATACGTCTTTTCAAACGAAGGTGCTACAATACCTCTCGGATGGATTAATAGACCAATGGGCAATACTGCAAATCCTGATCTACAAGCCGCTCTTTCACAGGGATGGTTTGCCGTTGGTGTTGTTGATAGAGATGTTGATACATACTTCATCAATTTTGATGGGTGGAATCAACCAAACAAGCCATACTTAACAGTAGTTTATGAATATATTGTCCCGGTTGAATTAACTTCCTTTACAGCAGCAGCAGTAAATGATAAAGTTACACTGAACTGGTCAACTGCAACCGAAGTTAACAATAATGGATTCCAGGTTGAAAGAAATTCTGGAAACGGATTTGTTACAGTTGGATTTGTTGATGGAAAAGGTACTACAACCGAAGTACAGAACTATTCATTCACAGATGCAGGAATAGCTGCCGGATCATATACTTACAGACTAAAACAAGTAGATTTCGACGGATCATTTGAATATTCAAGTGAAGTTGAAGTTGATGTTCTTGGTGTAAGAGAATATGCTTTAAACCAGAACTTCCCGAATCCATTCAACCCAAGTACAATGATTTCCTTTAGCTTATTAGTAGATGCAAAAGTAAGCCTGAAGGTATTTGATATACTAGGGCAGGAAGTAATGACAATAGTAAACAATAACTTAAGTGCAGGTGCACACGAATATACATTCGATGCATCAAACTTTAACAGTGGTGTTTATTTCTACAGAATAGAAGCCACAGGAGTAGATGGTCAGAACTTCACATCAGTTAAGAAAATGATTTTAACAAAGTAATTCGAATTAAAATTTCTTAACATTAAAAGCCGGTCCTAATAAGACCGGCTTTTTTTATTAATTGAATTTAATTGTAATTAAAATCCGACATAAAAAACGTTAAAAACTTGACAAAAGATAATAATTTGGGTAAAATACATAAGTATTTTTATTTACTAACTCACATTCATTATCTATTAACTTTTCGGAGGTTCATATGCTAAATTCTTTTCATAAAATTCTTTGGTTTTTAATGCTAGCAGTTGTTTTTTGTTCGATAAGTTTTGCGCAAGATGCGCGCGAAACATCCAATGAAAGTTCAGAATTACCAGTTAGATTGAACTACCAAACTCAATACTTTGAAGGTGGGGAAGATATTCTATTCGATAATGGTCCCCTGGTAAATTTACCCGGCGGCGGTGCTGGCGGTGCTGATGCGAGTGTTCTTCAAAGCACTAGTTTATTAATGACTACAATTGGCTTTGGTCATCAACAAAATTTATTCAATTATATGGTTGACGATTTTGAAGCTACTGCTAGTTGGAGCGTTGATTCTATTAAGTTTTATGCTTACCAAACCGGTTCAACTACGACTTCAACAATTACAGGAATCTATTTGCAAATATGGAATGGTCCTCCAAATGCTGGTGGTACTGTTGTTTGGGGAGATACGGTAACAAATAGGTTGGCAGCTACAAGATGGTCCGGTATTTATAGAGTTACTGAAACTACTTTAACAGCAACAAACCGACCGATATTTGAGGTAGTAGCCAATGTTGCTGGACTTAATTTATCTGCCGGCACCTATTGGTTAGAGTGGGGAATGACTGGATCATTGGCATCTGGTCCCTGGGCTCCACCGATTACAATTGCTGGGCAGAATACCACTGGCAATGGACTGCAAAGATTATCTGGCGTATACAATCCAGCAAATGATGGTGGTTCATTAACTCAACAGGGTTTACCTTTTATCGTCCATGGTACTTCAGGTGCTCCTACAGGTCCTGGACCTGCTACAAATCCAAGTCCGGCTAACGGAGCAACAAATGTTCCTATAACGGCTTCACAGGCTACCTGGACTAATCCCGCTGGTGCAACATCTAATGAATTTTACTTTGGAACAGCTCCCGGTTCTTTAACATTATTACAGAGTGGATCTTTAGCAACCTCATTTAATATACCTCCGGGAACACTTCAATACGCTAGTACATATTATTGGAGAGTTAACGAGATTGATGGTTCAGGAACTACTATAGGCCCAATATGGAGTTTTACTACAGAACAAAATCCTCTATTGGTACAGGATACATTAGATGTATATCCACAAAATCTTGATTACTGGACTGGAACCTCTAACACTACAGCAAAAACAGATGTTAGTGAAGTTAGAACACTTAGACCTGAACTTGGCTGGATGGTATTCGATGTTAGTGCAATTCCAGCAAGTGCCACCATATTATCTTCCAGTTTTAATGCATATGTTAATGCAAATAACTGGCCGTGGTGGAGTGTAACACCAATGGGTGCTGTAAATCCAATTACCGCTGATGCGGCTACAATATATGCACAGGCAGATGCCAATACTGCAACAGGAGTTGCATACGTTTTTTCAAACGAAGGTGGTACTTTACCTCTTGGATGGATAAACAGACCAATGGGCAATACTGCAAATCCTGATCTACAAGCCGCTCTTTCACAGGGATGGTTTGCTGTTGGTGTTGTTGATAGAGATGTTGATACATACTTCATCAATTTTGACGGATGGAATCAGCCGAATAAACCTTATTTAACAGTAGTTTATGAATACATCATACCAGTTGAATTAACTTCCTTCACAGCAGCAGCGGTAAATGATAAAGTTACACTGAACTGGTCAACAGCAACAGAAACAAATAACCAGGGCTTCTTCGTTGAAAGAAGTAATGGTAATGAATTTGCTTCAGTTGGATTTGTTGATGGAAAAGGTACTACAACCGAAGTACAGAACTATTCATTTACAGATGCAGGAATAGCTGCCGGATCATATACTTACAGACTAAAACAAGTTGATTTCGATGGAACATTCGAATACTCAAGCACAATTGAAGTAGAGGTACTTGCTCCAAGAGAATTCGCTTTAAACCAGAATTTCCCAAATCCATTCAACCCAAGTACAATGATATCCTTTAGCTTATTAGTAGATGCAAAAGTAAGCCTGAAGGTATTTGATATACTAGGGCAGGAAGTAATGACAATAGTAAACAATAACTTAAGTGCAGGTGCACACGAATATACATTCGATGCATCAAACTTTAACAGTGGTGTTTATTTCTACAGAATAGAAGCCACAGGAGTAGACGGTCAGAACTTCACATCAGTTAAGAAAATGATTTTAACGAAGTAATTCGAATTAAAAATTCTTAACATTAAAAGCCGGTCCTAATGAGACCGGCTTTTTTTATTAATATTAAGTTACCTACAAAATGTTGATAATCCGCAACGTATTAAATCAATTAGTATTGTGCTGATTTTATTAAAATTTAACCCGCTAATATTGACTATTTGAACTAAAATGTATTAACTTATTCTCATATAAATTACATTTAACTTTAAAACAATTCTTTTTACTTTCAATTAAGAAAGGAGGGCAATAGATATTTAATTCTTAATTAACTTTTTTATTAATTCATTTTTTCAGGAGAGTTACTATGAAAAAGTTCCTTTACTTATTTTTGGTGCTTTCATTTTCTTTGAGCATTGCACAAATCCAGGACATAAGTCCTGATCGAAAAATTGCTCCTCCACATCCTAATCAAACAGATGCAATATGGGATGTACTTTTTAATTACGATCTTCAAGCTATTTCAGGAGGTAGTCTTGGAAAAGCAGCAGTTTGCTATGTCCACACTTTAGATCAGATTTGGGTCTCTTATTGGAATAGTACAGTAAGTACTTATATACTAAATTTTTCTCCGGCAGGAGTGCTGATTGATTCATTTCAGATAGCCGGCGTAACGGGAACTCGAGCGTTTACTTTTGATGGGACTACGGTTTATGCAGGACTGAATACAACTACCATTCAGCGAATTGATCCTGTGACCCGAACCGTCATTGGTACTATACCTGCTCCACAGACTGTCAGGTATCTGACTTATGATCCCAATGCTAATGGAGGTGCCGGAGGTCTTTGGCTAGGCAATTTTAGTACTAATCTTCAGTTAATTAGTTTAACCGGAACTGTTCTGCAAACCTGGCCATATGCATCACTTGGAGTTACAAGTATTTATGGAGGTGCTTATGATAATTTCAGCCCTGGCGGTCCATTCCTTTGGTTATGGGGTCAGGGTGCTGGAGCTAGTACTCCTCAATATATAGTACAAATAAATCCTGCTACTGGCTTACCAACCGGGGTTCAGCACGATGTTATGACTGATGTTGGTTTTGGTAATCCTAATGCAATAGCTGGCGGCTTATATTCTTCAAAAGATTTGGTCCCTGGAAAAATTGCTCTTCTTGGAATCTTGCAAGGTGAACCAGACCGTTTATTTGCTTACGAGATTGGTGTAACGGATGCAGGTCCCTTAAATGCATTTAATTTAACTTCGCCTCCTTCAGGTGCATCGGTTACGACTTTACCGGGTTCAACTACACCAGTAACTATAACCTGGGATACATCCAATGCAAATGCTACTTACAGGTGGATATTCGGTTCTCCAACTGTTCCACCAAGAATTCTTGATGTTCCTTTAGGTACAAATTCATTGACCTTAACACTAGGTCAGATTGATGATATTCTCGCAAGTTTAAGTGTTGCACAAGGTGATTCAGTTGTTGGTCAGTGGGATGTTTGGGCTTATAGAAATAACGCCCCTGATTTCGATTCACTGAAATCTACTAACGGACCATGGGCAGTTACATTAAAAAGAGGTATTCCAGCACTAACACCATTTAGTCTTGTAAGTCCGCCTGATGGAATTACTCTTGTTACATCTGTATTTAATAATAACCCTGTTAGTATTAATTGGACCAAATCCGGTGAAGGTGCAACATATAATTGGAAATTCGGTGTTGACGTTGTTGCCAGTCCTATTCTCACCGTTCCTTCAGGTAATGGCGGTTTGGATACTTCAATAACTCTGATTAACTCAGCAATAGATGGAATTCTGGCTGGTTTAGGATTGAATCCGGGTGATTCTGTTGTTGGACAATGGGCAGTTTGGGCATACAGCGGTGGCGACTCATTGAAATCTACAGAAACATTTGCAATTACATTAAAGAGACAGGCAAAAGGTGACGTACTGGTTGCATATGATTCAACACTTACAAATGGAAGGATTAATCGTGATTCCGTAACAGCAGTACTATCGCGTTACGGAATAACTTATGATCTGTTTAATAAGGGAGGTAATACTTCAACCAATGTAATTTCCTTTTCGGGATATCAGAAAGTATTTTGGTTGGGCGAGGGAACGAGCATTATGTCATTAGTGCAAAAAGATTCTATCAAAGCCTACCTTAATTCCGGTACCCCCGGTAATAGAAGCAACCTTATAATATTTGCAGAAGATGTTGGTTATATGTTAGGCAGAAATGCATCTACATATTATGATCTAGATTTTGTGAATAATTATCTTGGTTGGAATTTTCTGCTGGATAGACCCGCAAGTGGTGGTTTTCAAGGATTAATTGGATTAGCTGTTAATACAGGAATAGCAGACAGCACTATTGGTCCCTGGCCGGATGTTTTAGGACTTTTTGGCACTACTTCTGAAGCTCTCTATCATTTCAGATTTGATCCTACAGCATATAATGCTATTGGCAACAAAACTGCAAACTTTGAAGTGGCAACATTTGCTGTTGATATTTCATCATTAGTTCCAGCCATCGATTCTCCTCCGGGATCTCCGGTTGAAAGAATGGTAATGGCTGCTTTCACCTATGTTACAATACCGGTTGAACTAACCTCGTTCATAGCCAATGTTAACCAGAATTCTGTTCGTCTTGAATGGTCAACTGCAAGCGAATTGAACAATAGCGGTTTCGAGGTTGAGAGAAGCTTTGCTGGTTCGGAGTATAAAGTTATTGGTTTCGTTGAAGGTAAAGGAACGACAACTGAAACTCAGAATTATTCATTTACAGATGTCAGACTCGCTGCCGGCAAATATTCATACAGACTAAAACAAATTGATTTCGATGGTACTGTAAGTTACAGTCCGGTTGTTGAAGTTGATGTAACTCAGCCATTAGAATTCAATCTTAGTCAGAATTATCCTAATCCATTTAATCCGTCAACAACAATTCAATTCAGCTTAGCCGTGAACTCTAAAGTTGAAATGAAAGTTTTTGATGTTCTGGGTCAGGAAGTAATTACACTGATTAATAAGGATATGGATGCAGGTTACCACGAAGTAGCATTTGACGCATCTAATATCAGCAGCGGTGTTTATTTCTATAGATTGGAAACAACTGCTGTTAATGGTCAGAACTTCACATCAGTTAAGAAAATGATTTTAACGAAGTAATTTGAATTAAAATTTCTTAACTTCAAAAGCCGGTCCTAAAAAGACCGGCTTTTTTTATTTTGATTAACTGCATCAAAAATCCAACAAAAAAGTTATGTAAAGCTTGACAAAAAATGATAAATTAAGTAAACTAAAATGTGTCAATAAATAACTAATTCATTTATTTATCTCACATCATTTCGGAGGCGTTATGTTCAAAAACCTTTACACATTTTTTTTCATCTCTCTGTTCTTCTTTTCCTTTAACACATCATATACTCAAGTTAGCGATTTATATGATGGACCAGTTGAAGAGATTGACTTTCATCAGGAGTCAATTAGCTATCAAGGCGGAGAAGACCTTTTATGGGACAATGGACCCATAATTACACTGCCCGGAGGAGGCTGTGCGGGTGGTGATGCAAGTTTGTTAGATGGAACACTTACTCATACTCTTTTTGGCTGGGGTTTTCAGCAAAACGTTGGTAACTATTTGGCTGATGACTTTACAAGCACAGCAGCCTGGGATATAGATTCCATAAGGTTTTTTGCTTATCAGACAAATGAAACTGCTCTTACCATTACGGGAGTATATGTGCAGATCTGGAGTGGTGCACCTAATGCTGGCGGTACAGTTGTTTGGGGTGATCTTACGACAAATCGTTTATCAAATGCAACCTTGTCAAACACCTATAGAGCAGAATCTACTACACCGACAAACTGTGCAAGAAGAGTTCAGGAAGTAGTAGCATTTATTGGAACAAATTTACCAGCTGGTCAGTACTGGGTTCAGTTTGGAGTAACCGGTTCGGGTGCCTCTGGTCCCTGGTGTCCACCAGTAACAATTCCGGGAGTAGCTGTAACAGGCGATGCACTTCAATTAACATCAACAGGGTGGGCTCCTGCATTGAATGGTACTACCCATCAAAATGGTGCTCCTTTTATTATTTATGGCTCTTCAGGTACACCTTGTCCTGTTGAACCAGCTACAAATCCTTCACCTGCCAATGGTGCTATCGATGTTCCGATTTCCGGAAATACTGCAACCTGGACAAACGGTGCTGGTGCAACCGCAGTAGAAGTATGGTTCGGAACTGTTGGAAATCTAGTTCAGGTTTATGATGGTGCTCCAATCACTTCATTTTCTTTAGCGCCTGTTGAACCGCTAAATTATTTCACAGATTACGCCTGGAGAGTAGTTAATAAAAACGATACTTGCGCAGGCGGTCCAGTTGCTACCTGGACTTTTAAAACTGAAAATATTCCTGGTTTGAATATTTTAGCTGCTAATCCTGGTCCTTCTAATAATGGCGGCTCTGCCAACTGGGCAATGTTTTTTGATTTAATTGCTGATCCTGACTATACTGTAGAAGTTTTCCAGATGACTACAGCAAGCGCTGCTGGTGCAGGTGTAAGTTTCAATATTGAATTTTTTGTCAGATCAGGCACTGCACTTGGTGGACCCGTTGGTAGCGGTCCCGGCAGCTCTTCTGCCGGATGGACGTCATTAGGTACTGTACCTGTTACACAAGGCAGTACTGCAAGTGGTGTCTCATTACCATTTTCAACTCCGCCAATTGTTATAAATCCTGGTGATACAGTTGGTGTCGCAATGCAGTTTCTTGGTGTAGGTCCCCGTTATTTTGGTACCGGAACACCCCCTTATGGGACTTACTCAAACACAAATCTTTCTTTGATTACCGGTGATGTGCGCACAGTACCTTTCACAACAGGCGGCTCGTTTTTCAGTTCACGCGAATTAGTTGGTGAGTTATATTATAACGCTACAATAATACCGGTTGAACTTACTTCATTTACTGCTTCTGTTACTGATAACAGAGTTACTTTGAACTGGTCAACTGCAACCGAAACAAATAATCAGGGCTTCACAGTTGAAAGAAGTAATGGTAATGAGTATGCTGCTGTAGGTTTCGTCAATGGAAACGGAACAACAACAGAAACTCAGAACTATTTATTTACCGATGCTGGATTAACTCCTGGAACATACAGCTATAGACTGAAACAAGTAGATTTCGATGGAACATTCGAATACTCAAGTGCAGTTGAAGTAGAAGTACTCGCTCCAAGAGAATTTGCTTTGAATCAGAACTTCCCGAATCCATTCAATCCAGGTACAATGATCACTTTCAGTCTTGCTGTAGATTCAAAAGTAAACTTGAAAGTGTTTGACATACTAGGACAGGAAATAAAGACAATAGTAAACAGTAATTTAAGTGCAGGTGCACACGAATATACGTTCGATGCATCAAACTTTAACAGTGGTGTTTATTTCTACAGAATAGAAGCCACTGGCGTAGATGGTCAGAACTTCACATCAGTTAAGAAAATGATATTAACTAAATAAAATCAATAAATCTTAATTGTCATAAAAAAACCCGAAGAGAGAATCTTCGGGTTTTTATTTACTTTATCTTCAATATCATTTATATAAATCTAAATCAGAATCATCCTCATCATCTTGTTGAGGCATTGTGAACATAGAGCTTAACATATCCTTAAACTGCAATCCGGATTCAATTTTGAACTTACTAAGCAAAGAAAATTCTGCAAGTCCGTGCAGTACAAATTCCATAAACAGCAGGGAAGTGGCTTCATCCGCATCCGGCTGATAAGTATCAATAACTTTTTGCAGACCAGGAATGCGTAATAAAATCTTTTTATAGTCTTCGTTAGAAATATTGTTCATTATGTCTAAATAATTACCGCTGCTGAACCAATTTATTATTTCCTGGTATGAGTTACCCGACTGCTTTTTCTTTAGCATTTCCGGATTTGGGAAATACTTTTCAAATATTTTTTTGATCGATTTGTTAATAAGTATCTGAGCTACTTTTGCAGGTCCTTCCTGTTCGCCTTCATAAACCAATTCAATTTTACCTGTTAATGCAGGAATTATACCGTTAAGATCAGAAATCCTGACAAAAGTAATTTTTTCATTGTTAAGAATTTTTCTACGCTCTGCAAAACTTATAATGTTTTCAAAAGCTGAAATTGTTAACCTGGCTGAAACACCGCTTTTCTCATCTATGTATTCACTTTCCCTTGCTTCAAAAGCTATTTGCTCAATTAGTTCTTTGGTTAAATGGTGTATATGAATGTTTTCAAGCTGTTCAGGTGCAGGGTTAGATTCCTGATCAGTTATGCTCATTGAAACACTGATTGATTTAGGATAATGAGTAATAATCTGACTGTCAATCCTGTCTTTAAGCGGAGTAACTATTGAGCCGCGATTTGTGTAATCTTCAGGGTTTGCAGTAAATACAAATTGAATATCAAGTGGTAGTCTGACTTTAAATCCTCTTATTTGAATATCACTTTCCTGAAGTATATTAAAAAGCGCAACTTGAATTCTTGCCTGTAGATCCGGCAACTCATTTATAACAAATATTGAACGATGAGAGCGCGGAACCAATCCAAAGTGAATTACGCGTTCATCAGAATAAGGTAGTTTCAGTGCTGCTGCTTTAATCGGGTCAACATCGCCAATTAGGTCAGCAACTGTTACATCAGGTGTAGCGAGTTTTTCAGTGTATCTTTCTGAATGATGTATCCAACTGATTTTAGTGTTGTCACCATTTTCCGCAATCACATCCTTTGCATATCTTGAAAGAGGATAGAAAGGATCATCATTAAGTTCGGAACCTTTAACAACAGGAATGTATTCATCTAATAGATTGATTAGAAGTCTTGCTATTTTAGTTTTAGCCTGTCCGCGCAATCCTAATAATAAAATATTATGTCGTGATAATACTGCAGTCTGTAATTCCGGAATTACGGATTCGTCATAGCCCAGAATTCCTTTAAAAGGATTTATACCTTTGGAAAGAAAACTAATCATGTTATTTCGTAATTCATCTTTTATAGATAATGGCTTGTAACCGGATTGCTTTAATTCTCCTAGTGTTCCGATTCTTTCAATATTCATAATATTCCTATCTTACTTTTTTTCTTCTGTTCCGTATATAATCTTCAAAAATAAAATCTCCTAAACCGCTTAAACTGCTGTAAAAAGCTCGTCCATTATTAATAGCTGTAAATTCTCTGACAAACCTTTGAAGATAGGGATCGCGTGCAATCATAAATGTGGTAATGGATATACCTAATTTTCTGCAAATTGCTGCCTGATCCAGTGTCTTATTTACAATTTTTCTGTCAAGGCCAAAACTGTTTTTATAATATTTTACTCCTTCTTTCAGGCACGTTGGTTTGCCGTCTGTTATCATAAATATCTGCTTATTGGTTGTTTTTCTTCTTCTAAGAATATCGATCGACAATTGTAAGCCCGCTACAGTATTGGTATGATATGGGCCAACTTCAAGATAGGGGAGATCCTTTATCTGAATAGGCCAGGCATCATTACCGAAAACGATAATGTCAAGTGTATCCTTCGGGTACTTAACAGTAATAAGTTCCGAAAGCGCCATAGCAACTTTTTTAGCGGGAGTAATTCTGTCTTCACCATAAAGAATCATTGAATGGGAAATATCTATCATTAAAACTGTAGATGTGATTGCTTTAAAGTCACGCTCTTCAACTTCAAGATCGGCTTCTGTTAATTTAAAATCTTCAATTCCGTGATTTATCTGAGCATTACGAATTGAATCTGTCATATCAATTTGTTCCATCAGGTCACCAAAAAGATATTCTCTTTTATCAGAATTTGGCTCATCGCCTGCACCTGAGAAAGGTGTTTTATGATTTCCTCTGCCTGACTTTTTTAATTTACCGAAGATTTCCTCAAGGGATTGTTTTCTGATTGCTCGTTCCGCTTTGGCTGTTATTTTAAAGATCAATCTATTTTCATTTTCTTCTATGTAATTATTCTTTTTAAGGTCCTCAATAAAATCTCCGATGCCGTATTTATCATCTGTCAAACGATACTGTCTGTCTAATTCATTCATCCAATTCAGCGATTCAGAAACATTTCCGGAGGTAATAGTAAGAAGCTGAAGGAAGACTTTAAGAAGTTTTTCAAAATCCGATTCGGATAAATTATTCTGCTCAAAATATTTAGTAAAGCGTAAACCAATCATAATTTGTAAACAAACTAGTTGTAAATAAAGTTCAGGAAAAAAATTAATTTGATAATCTTTTAATCATATTATTGACGTATCTGTCTCTTTTATCCAATCCGTTAGCTATTCTATAATTTCTTAATGCTAGTCCTTTATTATCATCATTCAGGTAAGCATCAGCCAATGCTAACACTATAGGGAAAGAATCAGGATATAAACGATTAACATATTTCAGGTAATCAATAGCTTCAAGGTTTCTTTTTTGCTGAACAAGATCTTTTCCAAAACCTGCAATATCTGAATGATCCATTGAGAAACCGGATGTATCGTTATTTGTAATCTCATTTAGCTTATTATACACAGATTCTAATCCGCCTTTAAGAAAATTAACCATAAGTGTATCAGATAATACAAAACCCGGCTGAGTGAATTCCTGACCCTTGAAAATCTTTAATAACTCATCAGCAGGTGATTGCAGATTACGATCAGCAATATTTATCAAATGAACAGCAGCGGTTTTGCTAATTAAATCGATCATCAATCTTGATGTAAAGCCAGTGCCGCTTCCATTGTGAAAAAATATTTGATCGGATGAATTTTCAGGTAATGAAAAACCCAGGCCATAATTTTTGATGAATGTTCTGCTTATCTGCGCAGGAGTAAGCATTGTATCAAGGGTGGATTTTTTAATTAAAGTTTCATTTAATAAAGCTTTACTAAAAAGAAGAAGATCATTAACATTTGAAATAAACCCTCCTCCGGCAACTTTAATACTTAGATCTGCAAGTTGAGCATTTTCTAATTTTCTAAAAAAGCTTTTTGTGTAACCACGGGCTCTTCCTGAAATAATTTCTCTTTGTGCATCAATAAAAGTTGAATTCATTTGAGCTGGTATTAAAATATTTTCTCTTATGTATACAGCATACGGCTTTCTGCTAATGCTTTCAATAACAGAAGCGAGCAGAGTATAACTTAAAGTCGAATAGAGATAATCTGTACCGGGTTTAAATAGTAAAGAGTCTTTATCAAAAACTTTAAGAGCTTCGCGCGTATTTGGAAATAGAGTTTTGCTGTGAAATTCTCCCTCACGATAAGACCGGATACCTGAAGTATGGTTTAATATCTGTCTTATTGTTATTGGCCATCTTTTTTGAGGGAAGTAAGGAACATATTTCCGAACATCATCATAAAGGTTAAGCAAACCCTTTTCCCATAACTGCATTATTGCCACAGCGGTTAATGGCTTTGATATGGATGCGATTCTATAAAGTGATCTTTGAGTGGCAGGGACAGAGTTTTCAAGATCAGTAAATCCTTTTGCGCCAACCCAGTAAATTGAGTCGCCTGCTAATATTCCAGCAGATATGGCAGGTATATTTTTTACTTTTTGATATTGAGCAAGATACTCTTCAAGAAGAGTTACTCTTGGGTCTGGTTTTTGTTGTGATAATGTTTCTATACCTGAGAAACTAAAAAATAGAATAAAATATATCCAAAAAAATCTTAAATATGCTTTTTTATCCATTTGACATTATAATTAAGTCTTTACAGAAAATTAATATACAGAGAATTATTATTCGGGTGGAAAATAAAAGGGTTGACCACTAAATCGCAAATCATTTATCAGTCAACCCGGAGGAAAAGAAATTATTTTTTTTGATCAACTCGTTTTTCTATAATATTATCAATTATCTTATAATCTTTTGCTTCGGAAGCTGTCAGAAAATAATCTCTGTCGCAATCCTTGGTAATCTGTTCAATAGTTTTTCCCGTATGTTCTGCCAGAATATTATAAAGAGTATCACGTGTTTTAAGCATTTCTTTTGCATGAATCTCAATGTCTGTTGTCTGTCCCTGCAAACCGCCAATCCACGGTTGATGAATCATAATTTTTGAATGTGGAAGAGAGGATCTTTTTCCGGCAGTTCCTCCAGCTAATAATATAGCACCCATACTTGCCGCCATACCAACGCAAATTGTTGCAATATCAGGCTTAATAAATTTCATTGTATCATAAATAGCCAGCCCTGATGTTACGCTTCCGCCGGGTGAATTGATGTATAAGCTGATATCTTTTTCAGAGTCTTCTGCTTCAAGAAATATCAACTGTGCAATTGTTAAACTGGCAATGTGATCATCGATAGGAGTTCCAATAAAAACAATTCTTTCTCTAAGCAAACGGGAATAAATATCCATCCCGCGCTCACCTCTGCCGGTTTGTTCAATTACATATGGTACAAGCTGATTAAATATTTCAAAATGTTTGCTCATTCACTTCCTCAACTTTCTTATTAAATTTTTCCGGATCAACTTTTTCTATATTATTATTAGCTTTCAGATAATCGAATAATTTTTCACCAAGGGTTCTTTCCAAATGTCCGGATGATTTATAATAATTTAACAACTTATCAACCGGCAGCCCTGTCTTTTCACTTTCTTTTTGAGCCAAATCAGTTAAGTCCTGATCGGATACCTCTAATTTCTCTTTGCTGATTATTTCATTTTTTATCATATACCATTTTACTTCGTTTTCAGCAGATTTCTGAAATCTCTGTTTAGCTTCATCTTTATTAAAGTATTTGTTTTTATTTTTCTTTGACTGTTCCTCTTCTGATTTTATGTATTCTTCCAGAACATTGGCAACCAGAGATGAAGGGGGAGTAAAGTCGTTGTTTTTGACAATCTCTGAGATAAGTTTAGCGCGAATGATTTCTTCCATTCGCTGGTCATAGTATTTTTGAATGTCATTTTTAATTGATTCTCTAAATTCGGATTCCGAAGAAACCTTATCTTTAGTAATTTTCTTAATAAACTCCTCATTAAGATCAGGCAGTAATATTTTTTTGATTTCCAGTATCTTGAAGCTGTATCTGAATTCCTCCGATGATTCTAATAATTCGCCGGCTTCATTTTTATTATCTGTTTTGTTTGAGAAAGAAAATTCAAAACTATCACCAGGTTTTTTATCTCTTGCCTTTTCTTTTATTTCCGGCTGAACCTTTTCATCATTCAAGTGAAGATGAAAATTTTCCGGTTTTGAATTCTCGAAAACATTGCCTTCTTTGTCAAGTCTTACAGCTTCAACATCAATAATAAAATTATCATCATCACCAACCATATCAGTTACTTCTGTAGTGGAATTAGATTCCAACAGATATTTGATTTCTCTTTCAACTTCTTCGTCCTTAACAATGAACTCAGGAACTTCAATCTTAATGTTTTTATAATCTTTTATTTCAAGAGTAGGAATTACCTCGTACTTAACTTTGAAAACCAGCTCTTTACCTGGTTCAAACTTGATATCTGTCATAGCAGGTCTGCCAATTGGTTTCAAGTCTTCTTTTTCTGCAAGATCCCAGAATTTAGAATTTGCAACTTTTTCAGAAGCTTCATATTCGAGTGCATCTCCATAAAACTTCTTGATCATATTTGCCGGCACTTTACCTTTTCTAAAACCCGGTACCTGGATTTTTTTAGATTCCTTTTTAACCTCTTTATCTATGTCATCTTTAATCTCTTCGTAATCGTATTTGACTTCCACTTCTTTTTCTGAAGATGAAATTTCAACAATATTAAATTGCACTTAAACCTCAATATAATTGTATAAATATGAAGTGCGAGAACGGGGACTCGAACCCCGACACCTCTCGGTACTAGATCCTAAGTCTAGCGCGTCTGCCAAATTCCGCCATTCTCGCAAAATTGTAAATGTGTTTTAAAACTGAACAACAAATATAATTTTACCAGATAAGCTACGCAAATTGTAATTAATCAGTAAACAACCGTTTTGCTTCTGATAATGTCAAAAAGACTAATTTTCAGTATTTTTAACTTGTTAAAAATTATATTAAAATAACACATCAACTCAGATAGGCCGGTTATGGGATACAGGTTTGTTAAATATTCTTCCATTGGAAGCAAAAGAAAAATTAATCAGGACGCTATAGATATTGCTGAAATTGATGACGGTTTGCTCTTTATTCTATGTGATGGTATGGGTGACGAGGATAAAAATGAACTGGTATCACAAATTGCCATTAAGTCTATTAAATCATTTTTTAGTAGTAATTTTGATGTCGATTATCTGGACAGATTGAAGACATCAGTAGTTGAAACTAATGATTTTATTTACAATCGATCTAATAGTAATATAAACGTAGAAAATGTTGCTACCACAATTGATCTTTTATACTTAAAAGGAAACATGGCATATATCGCTCATGTTGGTGATTCAAGAATTTACCACTTAAAAAATGGAAACCTTAAGCAGTTAACAAAAGATCACTCAATGGTTCAAAAACTTGTGGATGAAGGGTTTCTTACTTACAAGGAAGCAGAAAATCATCCGGAAAAAAATGTTGTAATGAGAGCTATTGGTAAAAAAGGATTTATTGAAACAGATTTATTGAAGCTAAAATTAAATGAGTATGACAACAATAAATTTTTTATTTGTTCCGATGGTGTATCCGGGCTGATAACAAACAATGAAATCAGTCACTTACTAAAATCTAATACTTGTGATTCAGTTATCGTGGCATTAACTGAGACCATAAAACGTCGGGGTGCTCATGATGATTTTTCATTTATCTTTATTGAGAACGAATAATGGTTGGCAGAATCATTCAGAATTATAAGATAATATCCCTTATTGGTGAAGGTGGGATGGGCACGGTTTATAAGGTTCTCGATTTTAAATTAGACAGATACTCTGCTATTAAGATCCTTAATCCACGCGAAATTAAAAACCCCCGTTTTGTTGAACGATTTAAACGAGAGGCTAAAAATCAGGCACGCCTTTCACATCCCAATATTGTATCTGTATATGGATTTGTTGAAGCTAAAGATATACTTGGTTTTGTTATGGAGTATATTGAGGGAAGAACAGTTGAACAGTACCTACTTGAGTATGGAAGGTTAAGTCTGAATGATAGTATCCAGATAATGAAGCAGGTTCTTATTGGAACTTCTTATGCTCATTCAGAAGGATTTATTCACCGCGACTTAAAACCTTCAAATATTATTATAGATTCAAAAGGTGTAGTAAAAATCACTGATTTTGGTATTGCAAAATCAGTTAACGAGTCGATGTCAATTACCAAATCTGGAACGAAGGTTGGCACAATATATTATATGAGTCCTGAACAAATAGCCGGTTTAGAATCTACAATAAAGAGTGATCTCTATTCACTTGGCATTACATTTTTTGAAATGATTAGTGGGAGAGTACCTTACAGCTTTAATAGTGAATATGATATACTCGATGCTCATATGAATAGTATACCTGCACTTCTGTCAGATTTATTCCCTGAAATTCCTACTGAAATAGACCTAGTGGTGTTAAGAGCTATGAATAAAGCTGCGGACGGTAATTATAATGACTGCAATGACTTTATTTTTGAACTTGAAAACCTTAAAACAAATCTTCCGTTGTTAGCTCAAATGGAAACTTCATCGCCAAGTCATATAGAAATTACATCTCCTGTGATGAAACCTACGGCATCAAGACGGATTTTTAATTTTTTACTTTTTATGGTTTTTATTGGACTACTTATTTTCTCTTTTAAAGCAGTAACAGATTATTTAATTGAGCAGGAAAAAAAGGAACTAGTGCAAAAGGAGGAAATGAATCTTAGTTCGGGACCGTTTATTGCAATGCAATCAGACTGGCAAAAAATCAATGTCGGGTCAAATGAAAATATAAATTCCCTTATTTCAACTAGTGATAAAAACTTATTTCTATTTTGCAATAATGGAATTATTCTGCAAAGTACGAATAAAGGTACTGCCTGGAAAAAGCGGGTTAGTGGGATAAACACAAACTTATATTCAGCTGTTTATGCAAAGAATCAAATTATAGTTGCAGTTGGTGAAAATGGTTTAATACTAACTTCAAAAGATGAAGGTAATACTTGGTCAAAGAAAAATTCCGTTTCAAATGAATCATTGTTTAGTATAAGTGAGTCCGACGGTTTTTTATATGCTGTGGGTTCAGCGGGTACTATAATAAAAAGTTCTGATTCTGGAATGACCTGGATAATACTGAACAAACCTGATACCACGATATTATATGATATAATCTTTCCGGATAGAAATAATGGATTTGCTGTCGGCTGGAATGGATTGCTGATGGAAACCACTAATGGCGGAAATAATTGGTCTCGAAAAGAAAAATTAACTGACAATTATCTACGCTCTATTGATTTTAATAATAATGATACCGGAATAATTGTCGGCGGCGGGGGAGCGATACTCCGTACAACAGATGGAGGTTCAAACTGGAAAAATGTTAATTCAAAAATAGTTTCATCACTCAATAAAGTAAAATTCATTTCTGATAATGCTGCAATTGCCCTTAGTAATAAAGGAGAAATATACCTAAGCTCAGATTTCGGGCGTTCCTGGTCGCAAACTCAAAGCGGTGTATTTTTTATGCTTAATGACATTTATTCATTAAGCGATAAAACAATGTTTATTTCCGGTAGTAACGGAACACTTATCTATAATAAAATTAACTGAACCTTTTTTGTTATAAAATAATTCTAATCCATTATCATGTATAATTTATCACGATCCTTCATCTTAAAAGAATATAAGCAGTTACCAATAGCTGTATTTTTAATTTTTATTGTTGTTATTCTATTTAATTTAATATTATTACGCTACCCTCTGACAGGTGTTCTTGGTTACGAATATTCTGCATTGAACTCATTAATCCTTTCAATGGCATCAAGTCTGATTACAATAATATGGTTTAAGAAGTTTAATAGATTCTCATATTCTTTTTTGTGGATGTTATTAGTTCTTGCACTAACTCCTTTGGTTATGAATATCGTTTTTTCTTTGATTACAGAATTTTGTTCATTTATTGATGGGGTTTTATTTTATATCACAATTACATTACCAGCAATACTTGTTGGCTTTTCACTTGGAATATTTTCTGTTTATGTTGCAAAAAAGTTTAGTATAATTTTATTTATTACATTTATTTTGCTTATAGCATCAATACCCGTCATTGAGATTTATTTTAATCCTCAGATATATTTTTATAATCCATTAATAGGAAATTTCCCAGGTTCCATTTATGATGAGGGAATGGTGGTAGAATTAAAGTTAGTACTGTACAGATTGCTTAACAGTATTTTCTTTGCAGCAATAGTATATATGATTTTTAAAGATAAAAAACGATCTCATATAATCAGAAATTCATCTTTAATAATTTTAGTTACCGCAGCATTTTTCTTTGCTTCCCCATATTTAGGATTTTCAACAAATTACAGCAAGTTATCTAACCTGTTGCCTCAGAAGTACACTACGGAGAAATTTATTTTTCATTTACCCTCGGACCTTTCCGAAATGGAATCAAAGCAAATCTTATTACACTCAGAATATTATTTTAGGTGGCTTCAAAATTCAATAAAGGAAACTCCATCTGAAAGAATTGAGATATTTCTGTTTGAAAGCAATGATCAAAAGAAAGAGTATTTCGGATCTGGTACCGCAGATGTAGCAAAACCCTGGCTTTACCAGGTTTATCTGAGCAGAGGTAGCTGGCAATCAACTCTTAAACACGAATTAGGACATATATTCAGTGCTGAATTTGGGAGCACAATCTTTAAATTATCCGGCGGATTAAACCCGTTTCTTATCGAAGGTTTTGCAACATCACAAGATCCGTTCAGGGATGAACTACATATAGATTATCTATCCTCTTTAGCCTTATTTCATTATAAAGAACTGAGAATTAATCATTTACTAAAAGGATTTAACTTTTTTGCATCAAACTCTTTTTTAACATATACTTATGCGGGTTCATTTTCAAAATACTTAATTAATAATTACAGTATTGATAACTATAAAAAACTATATTCAAATCTTGATTTTATAAAGAGTTATGGACTTTCTTCAGATTCATTAATTGCAGAATATAATTTTTTTTTAGAAAGCATTAGTTTTGAGCAGAATGAGCATCGCTTCTATTATTACTTTGGACGGCAATCGATCACTCAAAAAACTTGTCCACGATATATTGGAAGTTTACTACGCAATGGTTGGGAGCAAGTTAGTAAAAATAAACCGGAGCAGGCCAAAAATTACTTCCGATCTGTTCTGAATATGACCCCTAATTACTCTGCCATTGTGGGATTATCGGAAATATTTTCTTCACAGGATTCTGTTCAGCAATCAATAAATTTAATCAGCAGTACTGTTACTAAGTTTGAAAAAACCCCATTTTACTATTTACTGAGATTCAGACTTGCTGATCTTTATGCCCGCCACTCAAATTCAGATTCCGCCTCAATTCTTTATGAGCAAATAAAATTTGAAAAACCAACTATTGGATTAGATATTATTGCACTAGTAAGATTAAAACTACTAGAAAAAGATTTATTAAGAAACTATCTCAATTCAAATGATTCTGCTAAGTATGCAATCTTGTCGGATTTAAATAGAATTGATTATTTTTATCCCTCAATTCCTGCAATGATAACACTTAGTAATTCATCCGGTCAGGATTATTCCGATTTCATTAAGCAGTTCAATAAAACAATTTTTATTACGGATTTTTATTCGGCTTATGCTGTTTATAATTTATCCCGATACATGCTGTTAAAATTTGACTATAGAAATTCAAGAAAAATGGCCGCACTTGCTAAACGATATAATGAAGATGAGCATTTTAATCTTTTATGGCAGGATAATTTTGAAAAGGCAGATTGGTTTTATTATAATGCAGATGAGTTTCTTCAACATTTTTCTTCTAAATTAATAGAATAATTATGGATAATAAATCACAAGCATTTAACACTAGAATGATTACCTATTTTTTAGGATTCATTTCGGCTGTCGTTTTTGTTTACATTCTTATGGCCCTGAAAGGTATACTCATTCCAATTACTATTGCCGTTTTTCTAACTTTCTTTTTTCATCCCATACTAGATTTCTTGAATATCAAACTTAAAATTCCAAAACCCATTGCCCTAATAATAATATTTATATTCAATTTTGGAATGTTTTATCTATTAGGACTTTTAGTCGCATCAAATGTAAGAGGATTTACCGAGCGTACTGAATTTTATGCACAGAATCTATCACTTTTCCTAAGTTCCTTGTTAAAGCCTTTCAATTTGACACTCAGAGAGTTTGCAGATTTTCTTAACGTTCAACTTGAAACTCTTGATACAGCATCGATTATGCGTGAAGTATTTGACTCCGGAATTCTGCAAAGTGTTTTTTCCTCGTTCTCATCTATGCTTGGTGATTTTTTTATTGTGATGATATTCTGGATTTTTATGATAATGGGAAAAGCCGAGTTCGATGAGCGGTTAAAACTCGCATTTACAAAAAACAAGAGTTACGTTGATGATAATTTGAAAGCAATAAATGCGCAATTACAATCATACATATTATATAAGACACTTATCAGCTTTATAACGGGTGCCGCATTTACCCTAATTCTTCTCATCTATAATATCGATTTTGCTTTATTCTGGGGTTTTCTAGCTTTTTTGCTAAATTATATTCCAAATATCGGCTCTCTTTTAGCGACGATTTTTCCAATTTTAATAGCTTTATTGGAATACGGACTGGGGCTATCATCTATATCGTTAACAGTTTTGTTGGTTGGAGTTCAATTTGTTATGGGTAACATTGTTGAACCTAAATTCTTAGGTGAAAAAATGGATTTAAGCCCTGTATTCGTTTTGTTCTCTTTATTTTTCTGGGGATGGCTTTGGGGTATAGTAGGTATGTTTTTAGCTGTACCAATTGCGGCAGTAATAAAAATATTCTGCAGTAACATAGAGCCGCTTAAACCAATTGCTGTTCTAATTGGAACAAAAAAGAAAATAGTAAAGTAATTCTTTCCGTTAAATGAAATTATTAAATTTTACAAAAGAACTGAATGAACTTGAATTTTTAAAAATCTTTTCTGAGTTAGCCGATGAAAATGGAAAAGAACTATTTATCGTCGGCGGATTTGTAAGAGACCTGATTCTAAAGCGAAGCAGAAATGAAATTGACTTATTGATTATTGGAAATGGACCAGATTTTGCCTCCTTATCCGCAAAAGCACTTCACGTAAATAATCTTAGTATATTTAAAAATTTTGGCACTGCACATTTTACTTATAATGATTTTGAAATTGAATTGGTCGGTGCAAGGAAAGAATCCTATGATCTTAAAAGTAGAAAGCCGGTGGTTGAAGATGGAACATTTGAAGATGATATAAAAAGGAGGGACTTTACAATTAACACTCTTGCGTTATCACTCAACAAACGCAACTATGGTGATTTAATCGATTACTTCAACGGCCTGGAAGATATTAGAAATAAGATTATCCGAACACCTCTTGATCCGTTAATAACTTTTAATGATGATCCATTAAGAATTATGCGCGCATTCAGGTTTGCCAGCCAGCTTCAATTTACTGTTGATGAATCGATAGTGAATGCTGCTAAGCAATTGAAGGAACGATTAAAAATAGTATCTCAGGAAAGAATAACAAATGAGTTATTAAAAATTCTTTCATCTGCAAAACCTTCTACCGGTTTAAAACTTTTATTTTACTCAGAAATGTTGAACATTATTTTTCCTGAATTATCAAGAATGGCTGGTGTTGAACAGCGAAAAGATTATCACCATAAAGATGCTTTTTTTCATACGTTACAGGTTGTAGATAATATTTCTGAAAACACCGAAGATATATGGCTTAGATTTGCAGCCTTAGTTCATGACATTGCCAAACCTGCTACTAAAAAGTTTGTAGAAGGTATTGGCTGGACATTCCACGGCCATGAGGAACTGGGTGCACGTATGATGAAAAGTATTTTTAGAAGGCTGAAACTTCCGCTGAATAAACTTGAATATGTGCAAAAACTTGTCCGATTGCATCTGAGACCAATTGCACTGGCAAAAGAGGAAGTTACAGATTCAGCAATAAGAAGATTGATTGTATCTGCCGGTGATGATTTGACGGATCTTATAACCCTTTGCAGGGCGGATATAACAAGTAAAAATCCTAATAAAGTTTCTGAATATCTTAATAATTATGAAATTGTAATGCAGAAAGTGCTTGATGTTCAAGATAGAGATCAATTAAGAGCTTTTCAGTCTCCGGTTAGCGGAGATATAATTATGCAAGTGTGTAATCTTAAACCATCTAAAAAAGTGGGTGAAATCAAAAGATCAATAGAAGAAGCTATTCTTGATGGAAAAATTGGCAATAATTATGAGGAGGCATACGGATATCTTTTGAAAATAAAATCCGAATTCATAAATAATAAAGCTTAACTATAATTTCAGTCTTAATCCAATCAGGTAATTTCTCTCCTCAGAAAGACTATTAATTCTTTGAAGCCCCATATAAAAGTCTATCGGCAGTTTATTATCACTATTTTTATTTTGTTGATTCAATGAAAAAGATCGTATAAAATCATCAGAATCTTTATAAGCTGAAGTGGAGTCTTCATCAACAGTTTTTTCCTTTTTATCTCTCAATACAGCATACACAATAATTCCGATAATGATAGCACCTCCAACAATGTACATCATAGAATCATCTGATTGACTGACTTGGGCAGATGGGCTTCCTCCGCCAATATCTTCACTTACCTTAAACAAATGCTGAGCCTTTGTGTCATTTGAAACGCCAAAAAAGAATAATAGACAAAAGAGAAGGAGAAATTTTTTAACTAATGCATTCATAGTTCAACCTTTAAGCAATTTTCACTGTCTAAAGTTAAATTATATTATCACTAAAATGCAACTAATAAATTGTTTCCACTGTTGTGTCCTTTGTTACAACTAATATTTAAATAAATAATTATTTTTTTGTTTATAAAACAGAACTATTTTGGGCAGGACATATATCAATATTCTACCATCTATCTAATTATTTAACCACCTATATATTAACTTTAACTTTAGTTTGTATATGTGTTATTTTTAGACGGCTATTTAATTTTGTTCATTATTTATTCAGATTTTTAACTATTGGAGATTTAAATAATGCGAATCATTTTCACATTTTTAATAGCAATTATAATAAGTACAACATCCAACTCCCAAAGCAGAATTTCACTTGATGATGCTATCAGAATTGCTTTACAAAAGAATACTTCCTTAAAGCAAATTGATAATAATATTTTAACCTTCGAGTCTTCAAAACGAGCAGCCTTTGGCAATTTCCTACCGACATTAAGTGCATCCGGAAGCTGGGACTGGACTCGAAATGAAAATGCCGCCAGTGTTATGAGTATTGCAGGTTTTAATTTTGATATTCCGGAAAGTATTACTGAATCCCGTACATTCAGCCTTGGTATAAATTCGAATATTGTACTTTTTGATGGATTATCTAATTATGCTGCTTTATCCCAAAGTGAAAATAACCTTGAATCCGCCAGTCTTCTGCTTGAAAGAACAAAACAGGAAATTGTATTTCGCACTATCAGTTTATATTACTCTATCGTTGAAATAGAACAATTACTCAATGTAAGAACTGAGGATGTTAAGCAGCAGCAAAAAACTCTTGAAACGATCGAAGAGCGAAATCGTTTGGGAGCGGTAACTCTTGCAGATGTTTATCAGCAGCAAGTGCAGCTTGGTAATGCAGAATTAGAGGTAATTCGTGCACAGAATAGTCTTGAATCCGCTAAAAGTAGTTTGCTTTTTTTCCTCGGTATTGATGTTCTTGAGGAATATGAATTTTCTAAGGACCTAACCTCCGATGAAAAGTTAAGAATTAAGGCTGATGTTGAAGAAGATTTAATAGCAATATCTGAATTAGTATCACAGGCATTAGCATACCGTAAAGATTTTATTGGCAAACAACTTGATTTGGAGAGTGCTTTTGATGGAATTACTATAGCAAAATCCGGCCATTTTCCAAGATTAACCGGAAGTGCAGGTTTCGGTAGTTCAGCTAATACCTTCGATAACCTCTTAGATTCAAAAAGATATAGCGCAGGTTTTACCCTTAGCATTCCCATTTTTTCCGGTTTCAGAGTCAGCAACCAGGTACAATTTGCAGAAGTTCGTGCGATGAATACTGAGTTAGAACTTAAAGACCTGGAGAGAAAAATAAAGCAGGATATCCAGCAATCGCTTCTGGACCTTCAGGCCGTAAAAAAAGCTTTATTAGTAAGTGAGAAAAACGTTACTGCTGCTGAAGAGAACTTGAAAATAGAGAGGGAAAAATATGCATTGGGTGCGGGTAAATTACTGGATGTGCTAATTGCAAATACTTTCTATACTAATGCAAAAACAAATTTTATTAACACTCAATTTAATTACGTAAAACTGAGCGAACAGCTTAAGTATAACCTTGGCGTTTTAGATCATACCAGGTATGAATAATATTTTAATAGGAGATAATTCTAATGGCAAACGGTAAGAAAAATAAATCTAAAAAGAAACTCTTTATTTTCGGTGGTTTAGGATTACTAGTAGTGCTCTTAATAGTAATTGCTTTCGTCGGAGGCGGACGAGAAGAAATTATTGGGGTTCAAACTGAGAAAGTTGTTAAAAGAACAATTACACAGTTTGTTACCGCTACGGGCAAAATAAATCCTGAATTCAGAGTAATTATTACACCTGAAGTAACAGGTGAAATAGTTGCATTGCCGGTTAAGGAAGGTGATAAGGTTAAAAAAGGTGACCTGCTAATCCGGATAAAGGGTGATCAATACCAGGCACAGAAGGAAAGACTGGAAGCAACTTTGATGTCTGCCGAAGCAAATCTTAAAATCCGTGAGGCTGAACTTAATAGAGTAACTTCAGATTATAGCAGGGTAAAGGAACTGCATAGTAAAGGACTTGCCAGTGATGCTGAACTTGAATTCTCACAAAGTAATTTTTTGAGTACTCAAGCATCATACGAGTCGGCTCAGGCATCAGTTCTTCAGAGTAAAGCTTCACTTCGGGAAATACTTGATCAGTTATATAAAACAACTATAGTCTCTCCAATAGACGGAACTATTACTCAGTTAAATGTAGAGATTGGTGAAAGAGTTTTGGGAAGTGGATTCACTCAGGGTACCAATATTATGACAGTTTCAGACCTCAGTAATATTGAAGCAGTCGTTGACGTTGATGAAAATGATGTTATACTGGTATCTATCGGCGACACTGCCAAAATTAAAGTCGATGCATTTGGTGATAAGATTTTTACTGGTTTAGTAACTCAAATTGGCAATAGTGCTAAAACAGCTGGATTTGGTACACAGCAGGAAGTTGTAAACTTCGAAGTTAAAGTAAAATTGATTCAACCCGATGAATCATTAAGGCCCGGAATGTCCTGCAATTCTGATATTGAAACTGAAACAGTAGCTGATGTTTTAAGTGTTCCTATCCAGAGTGTTACAGCCAGAACAGATATAAAAATAACTCCTGAAACTGAGCTGAATAATGACGATGAGGCTGTTGTTGAGAGAAAACAAAGATTTGAAAAACCAAAGGAAATTGTTTTTATTATTAAGGAATCATCGGCACAAAGTATTGAAGTGGAAACTGGAATAAGCGATGATAATTATATTCAGATAATTAGCGGTTTAGAAGGAGATGAGGAGGTTGTTTCCGGAAGTTATAGAGCAATTTCAAGAGAATTGAAAGATGGCGCGAAAGTTCGTGTGGAAAACAGGGACAGTAAAAAGGATAATAAAGAAATAACCAAAGCGGATTAATAAATAATGAATATTATTAACATAGAGCATATTGCTAAAATCTATCAGGTTGGAACTGAAGAAGTGCATGCATTGCGTGATGTTTCTCTTAGAATCGATAAAAATGAATATGTGGCAATAATGGGTCCTTCCGGATCAGGTAAATCAACTTTAATGAATATGCTTGGCTGTCTTGATACTCCAACTTCAGGCATATATCAGTTTAATAGTATAAATGTTAGTGAAATGACTGATAATGACCTTGCGATGATAAGAAATAAAGAAATTGGTTTTGTATTTCAGACATTTAATCTTCTGGCAAGATCAGATGCTGTTCATAATGTTGAGTTGCCGCTTATTTATGCCGGCATTTCATATCGTGAAAGAAGAGAGAGAGCTCAACAGGCTTTGATAGATGTCGGTCTGCAGGATAGAATGCATCACAAACCAAATGAATTATCAGGCGGACAAAGACAAAGAGTAGCAATTGCGCGGGCTTTAGTTACTAATCCATCAATTATACTTGCCGATGAACCTACTGGTAATCTTGATTCTAAGACCGGTGAAGAAATTATGGTTCTATTTGCTGATATACATTCTAAAGGAAATACCATAATACTTGTAACGCACGAAGAATATATTGCCGAACATGCAGCCAGGATAATCAGATTAAAGGACGGCCTGGTAGAAGCTGATGAAAAGGTTAAAAAATTTAAAGCAAACTAATTTTAAATTAAATTTATCTTGTAGCTGTTATTCGGAACAATAAAATCAATAAAGAATTAACAAAAGAACAACAGGTTAAATAAATAGGTATGAGAACTATTTTGTTTGAATTAAAAGAAGGACTTATGATTGCGCTCAGAGCAATAAGGGCAAATAAAATTCGTTCTTCACTTACTATGCTTGGTATTTTTATAGGAATTACTGTTGTTGTTACTATGTCAACCGCGATCAAAGGGATTGACAATTCATTTCAAGACGGTATCAGTTCATTAGGCTCAGATGTTATTTATGTAGATAAGTTTGCTTGGTTTACTAATGTGGAATGGTGGAAGATAAGAAACAGAAGAAATATTGAAATGGCTGATTTCGAAAAGTTCAAACAATCAGCAAAGTTGCCATTGGCAGTTGCTCCTGTAATTAATACTTTTCAGACAGTAAAGTTTGGTGAGAAGCGGGTTGAAACAATAAATGTAAACGGCTCTAATGCAGATTATGTACAGACGACTAACTTCACATTTGAGCAGGGAAGGTTTTATTCTGAAGTTGAAAGCAATGCTTCACGGCAGGTTGCTGTAATTGGCAGTGAGATCGCCAAAAAACTATTTCCAAGAGGAGATGCTCTTGATAAGACCATAAAAATTGGTGCTGCAAACTTTAAAGTTGTTGGCATTCTATCTGAACAGGGAAGTTTTCTTCTTGGTCCTTGGAATCCAGATAACCAGGTTTTTATACCTATTGGTACGATCTATAAAAATTTTGTTGCTAGAAGTCGAGGAACGGTAACTATTAATATAAGAGCTCAGAATCCGGCATTGCTTGAAGAAACTAAGGCTGAGGCAATAGGTGTGATGAGGAAGATAAGAGGACTTTCTTATGATCAGGAAGATGATTTTTCTGTAAACCAGCAGGAAGGTTTAACAGATAGTTATAATTCAATTGTTGGAGTAATTCAGATTGCAGGTTTGTTTATTACTGGTCTTTCCCTGTTTGTGGGTGCAATTGGAATTATGAATATAATGTTTGTTTCGGTTAGAGAGCGAACAAAAGAAATCGGGTTAAGGAAAGCAATTGGCGCTAAGAAAAGAACTATACTTTCGCAGTTTCTTATGGAGTCATCTTTAATATGTCTTGTTGGAGGTTTCTTTGGTTTATTAGCTGCAATTCTTTTAAGTATGCTCATTAACCAGTTTATTCCTACTGCTATCCAGGTGGATGCAGTAATAATAGCAATCGTTGTTTCATTAATAACCGGCATTGTTTCAGGTTTAGCTCCCGCCTATACAGCAGCTAAAATGGATCCCGTTGAAGCTCTAAGGTATGAATAAAATTAAAAATTTACTTTCGGTCGAAATTTAATTATGAACATAACTCAAACATTAGCATTATCCATACAGTCAATAAAAAATAATAAACTGCGTACTTCTCTAACAATTTTAGGCGTTGTAGTTGGTATTTTTTCAATTATAGTTATTATGACTGTAATAACTATGCTTCAAAATAGTATTGAAGGCGGTTTGTCGCAGTTGAGTAAAAATACTTTTCAAATACAGAAAAATGATCCTACGGTTGGCGGCGGCGGACATAGGCGAGACCGATCCAGAAGAGATATTACGATCGAGGAAGCTTATCGTCTTAAAGATTTATTAACTGAAGCCAGATATGTTGGTGCTGAACAATGGCAGTTTGGAAAAATAGTTAAGTTCGGTAATAAAGAAACGAACCCAAATATTCAAATTGCTGGAATTACTACTGAAGCTATGCAGACAAATAACTGGATTGTTGAGGAGGGGCGTTCGCTCAGGAATAATGATATTGATAATTCACGTAACGTATGTATTATGGGAAAAGATGTTATCGATAAACTTTTTCCGAATATAAATCCAATAGGACAAACAGTGCGTGTTGATGGCCGTCCTGTGCAGGTGATTGGTATACTGGAAAGACAGCCCGCATTGTTCGGTCAGAGTCGGGATAATTATATTATTATGCCTATTACTACATGGCAATCTATGTTTGGAAAAAGATCCAGAAGTATTAATATAACTGTAATGTCTTACAGCCTGGATGATTATAACCAGCTTATTGAATCTGCTATTGGCCATTTCAGACAGATAAGAAGAAATGCTCCCGGTGAACCTAATGATTTTTATATTTTCAGCAATGAATCGATGATAGGAATGGTAAATGATATTACCGGTCCTATAAAATATGGCGCACTTGCTGTTTCAGTGATTGCATTGCTCGCTGCCGGTGTTGGAATTATGAATATTATGCTTGTTTCAGTTACAGAACGTACTAAGGAAATTGGAATCCGTAAAGCGGTAGGAGCAAAAAAATCCAACATTTTAACACAGTTTCTTATTGAAGCTGTAATTCTTTGTATTATCGGTGGCTTACTCGGGATAGTGCTTGGAATAGTAATAGGAAATTTTGCAGGAAGCCTTTTAGCTGCTGAAAGTGCTATTCCCTATGATTGGGTTATTATAGGAATTTCTTTATGTGTATTAGTGGGAGTTATTTTCGGAACTTATCCTGCTTATAAAGCGGCTAACTTAGATCCGATCGAAGCATTAAGATATGAATAGTTTGTTAGAAATTCATATCTATTTGAAAACTTATTCTATTATCAAGATTGTTAGGAATCAAATTGTTTCCTGAACTTAGAAATATTTCCTTTGGTTTGTAAGTTTCGGAATACTTTAGAGAAATCGTAAGGGATTTAATAACTTTATATCTTGCAATAAAATACCATCTCAAGCCTTCACCATACATAGGTAAATTAGTCATTACACCTGTAAGATCATTCTCATACTCATAAACTGCTGAATTAAACGAATCAGTATTAAAGAAAATTATTCTGCAATACAAAACCAGATCGCGTAAACTATTGAATCTTATATCTTGAAAAACAAGTAAACCGTTTTCCTTTAAATTGTTTTCGTTTATCCTGAAGTAATTATATTCTACTCTGCTCCTTAGCCTGATCGATCTCGCAGGATGGTGAGCAATTTCAATTCTTAAGGACTGTCTTAGTCTTTTTGTTACCTGTCTTAGATCATTAATTGTTTGGGAAACATCTTTATTCTCATATTTAAACCTGATTTTGGTTTCTGTGTCTTTAAATGGTTTTGAAACAAGTTCAGTTAAAATTTCATCCCCTTCAGAAGAAAATACGTTTGTAAAAGTTCTGTAAGGGAATTTGAATTGATCATAATACACATTAAGCAATCCTAATGGAATTCTCCATCTGAAGCCCGTATAAAAACCAATTTCATTACTCGTTGCACCGGCTCTCTCGCCAAATCCGCTTCCTAAGTAATTGGAGTAATTTCGTGGGTAATTTCTGATTGCAGTAATAAAGGAAAAATCTCTTGTAACAGAAAATTGTAAACCATTTAATGATGCAACTGAAGTCATATCATAAGCAAATTCCCCAAAGAATTTTATATTCTTATAAATTGCATCGTAAAAAAATGAAAAGTAATTAAAGTTATTACCGCTCAATCCAAACATTGATGAAGGTAGTAATTGTCTGCTAAGATTAACATTATAGCCAAGTATTCCCACATTCAATAAGCTTATTGGCTGATACTCAATAACCCCTCCAAAAATAATTTCTTCAGTTGAATTTTTTCTTAATAATTCACTTTCTGTTCGATGAAATCCATCTACCGGTCTGGATGTTATGAATCCGCTTTCGTTTTCAATATTTGCATCAAAATTATTTTGGGAATAAAAACTTGTAAATAAGAACTTATTAATGTGAATTGATGCTGCACCGCCTCTTAGAAAATTTGCTTCCGTTGAACTGGTATAAGGACGCAGCCCTCTTGCATTTTTGTGCGTAGGATAGATTGCATCTGTACTTTTGGTTATTGCATAAGGACTCCATAATGCAAGTCCCTGTCCAAATTCCAATAGATAATCACCAAGCACGATTGTATTTATGAATTTTTTATCCTTTATCATTAAATGGAATGAGGTAAAATCTGTAAACGATGTTTCACCGGGATCTTTGTCCGCAAGAAAACCAATTTGGTAATTATTTCCCTGCCTGATAAGAATTCGATTATAATTTTTTAGTTTACTACCTATATAGCGTTTCTCTGTAAACCCTCTTCTCGTTTGTAAATCGTTAATAAAACGACTTCTAATATTGAAGCGAAGGTATGATAGTTTAGGAATTGGAATTGTATCAACAGGTTTTTCAGTAATTGTTTCAATTGTTTTTTTTGAAACAGTAACAAAAGGCAACATTTTATTGACAACTTCAAGGGGAAGATCCTTTATTGCATAAAGTTCCTGAACAGAAAAAAAAGATCCAAACTTGTTCCGATGATCTATGATAAGATTTGCAGAGGTAATATCCAGAAGGGGTAGTTGCAGCAGTTCGGAAATATCAGCTGCATTAATATCAATCGGGTAATTTATAAAATGTTCAAAACGATCAAATAATTCTGAATTGTCGCTCTCTTCACTAGTTTCATCAATTAGTTCTTCAAGAATATCTTCCGTATTCAGATAAGTAGTATCAATCTGAGCATGAGTTGAGATGCTAAAACTAGTAAAATATATAATCAGGGTAACAGTGGATTTCATCAAACTAATTCAATCCCAAATAATTTTTTATCATTTTTATGCGGCTCATTTCTTTACCAAAACTTATAATTACACCTGCCTGGTGTGTTAAGCCAAGATCGTGATGTGTAAAAAAAGCATAATCTAAACTAAATATTGAATAATTAATGCCTAGGCCTGCAGAATAGCGAGATGGCTGATTGGAAAAACCGGTTCTAAGTGAAAGATATTCAATTAATTCATAATCAATTCCAAATTGTATTGAAGGTTTGAAACTAATATCTTTTTCAAGCGCCATATTAACTGATAAAATATCCATTAAAACATAACTAACACCTAAATTAACGACAGTTGGAATCTGATTATCAACGTTTGCTATTGATGCCCGATTCAAATTATGTATCATAAAACCCAATTTAAATTCGTTTGTTAGATATGTGAGTCCGCCAATATCCAGATAAAAAGCACCCTGGCTGCCATAATTCTGAATAGAAAAACTATGATAATTTATTGATACACCGCCAAAAAACTTATCAAGGTAATTATAAGCATAACTTAATATTATTTTCGATTCCCTGAATAATTCAAATCCGTAAGTCATTCCTCCTATTGCAAGCGAACCAAAACCTGTTGGTTCATGATATGCTATATATCCATTTGCCATTTCAGATATTCCAAAAGGAGCAGGGGAGTAATAAACTCCCAATTCACGCCAATTCATTTGCGCGAGTCCTGAAGGATTATTAAAAACTGCAAACACATCATTACTTAAGGCAACATCTGAATTCGACATTGCAATTTGCCTCGCTCCGGGATTATGTTGTGCGTGAACAGGATAAAAGAATTGTATTGAAATTATAGCAATAAGTAATAAGATTTTCATAGTAAATAAAAGTTTGTTGCCCGATTATATCTAAATTCATATATTAAATCAACAAAAAGATAAAAAGTATTCAAATGAAAAAAATTATTTTTATTTTGTTCGTATTTTCAACAATTACTGCTGCACAGGAATTAAATTGCCGTGTTAGCGTAAATTACGAAAGTTTGCCTGTGAATAATCGTGAGCTACTAGTTGGATTTGGAAATGCTGTTGAAGCTTATATGAATACAAACCAGTTTACAGGACTTTCATGGGGTGAGAAAATAGATTGTTCTGTAAATATTTTTTTTACCAGTGCTTCAGGAGATATAGAATACAGTGCGCAGGTTGTAATTGTTAGTACAAGACCAATTTTAAATTCAGAGAGACAAACCCCCATACTTACAATAAGTGATCCAACATGGTCATTTCGTTTTGAAAAGAATCAACCGCTTTACTCGCAGGCATCTTTTGATCCGCTTACTGGTTTTTTAGATTTCTATGCAAATCTAATAATTGGTTTTGATACAGAAACTTTTGAACAATTAGGCGGCAATCCTTACTTTAGAAAAGCATTTGATATAGTCAACCTTGGTAATTCCAGTTCCTACTCAAGAGGCTGGGAACGTAACAGTGCTTCTTACAGCAGGTGGGGAATTTGTGAAGATTTGCTTAGTGATAAATACCGTTCCTTCAGAGAATCGTTTTTTATTTATCACTATGGACTTGATGAAATGCATTTAAATAGAAATTCGGCTCAGGAAAAAATTATCCAAATTATAAACCAGCTTGATGAAATGAAAAGAAGAACAGATATTAACAGTGTGCTTATTAGAACTTTCTTCGACACAAAATACGGTGAACTGATCGAATTGTTATCATATGATCCGAATGCAGAACTTGTTGTAAAACTGAAAAGAATTGATCCTGCACACGCTGCAAGATATGACGAAATATTAAAGTAATATTGGTAAATTAGAATTTGAATTCCCAAACACGGTACGTTTTGTATCTTTCACCACCCATGACATTTGCTCCACGGTTCATCATGTCGTTATCTTCAAGAATCCAGCTTGCCTCGCCAAGGTCAATCCCAATATTATGTGCACGGTTAACAATTTCCCAATAGAAAACTGAATCCAACCCTTTTTTCTGGTATTCTGGAATTATACCTAAAGTAATAATTCTTGCCCATTTTATTTTCTTTTTCTCAGTAAAAAGTTTAATAAAATTAAATGGCAGAAGTTTACCGTTCATCTCTTTAAATAATTCATTATAATCCAGCATTACAAGAGCAAAACCGACAAGTTTATTATCAATTTCACCAAATAAAACAAGAGAGGGTTCAGCCAGCGGTTTTAAGTCTTTAGCCATCGCATCAATCTGTTCATCAGTCATTGGAATGAAGCCCCAATTTGGAGCCCATGCTTTATTATATACATACTTAACTTTTTCAAGGTCTTTCTTAAAATTTTTCAGATCCAGCTGGGTGATATTAAGCTTATATCTATCTTTTGCTATTTGCTGAACTCGTTTAAGTTTTTCAGAAGCCATTACTTTGTGATTCTCAAGTTTATATGCATAAAGATCTTTTGCTTTTTTCATTCCGTATGTTTCACACAATTTTATATAGTACTTCGGATTATATGTCATAAGTAAACGCGGCGAGTCATCAAAACCATCATAAAGCATAGCCCATTCATCATTGCTTGAAGGATTTGCAGGACCAAGCATTCCTTTTAATCCTTTAGCTAACAGCCAGTTCTTAACAGTATCAAATAATTTATCTGCAACATCCTGATCATTTATACATTCGAAGAAACCGAAGAAACCATTATCATCATTATGATGCTCAAGATGAATCTCATTCTTAATCGCAGCAATTCGGCCGACTAATTCTCCATTACGTTCAGCAAGAAAATATTCAGCCTCTGCTTGTTTAAAGAAAGGATTTTTTTTCTTATTAAGCAATTTCTTTTTTTCCATTATTAAAGGCGGAACCCAGTAAGGATCACCCTTATAAATTTCCCACTCATATTTTATGAATTTCATTGTATCAGATTGGTTCTGAACAGTTTTAATTTTGATATCACTCATAGTTTCTTCATTAAAAAAGCATACTCCTGATGAAGAGTATGCTATAATATTGAACAGGTATTTGATTTCTTTAGATTATTCCCAATGCTTTACCAGCATTTTCAAATACATGAATTATTTCATCAAGATGCTCTTTTTGATGGGTAGCCATGTAACTTGTTCTCATCATTTGTCTTCCCTGAGGTACTCCGGGTGAAATGAAAACATTTACAAAAACACCATTGTCATAAAGATATTTCCACATCATAAAGGAGCGCTCATCATCTCCAATAATAACAGGAACGATAGCAGTCCGTCCGCTAATGACATTGAATCCTTTATCTGTAAGACTTTTGCGCATATAATTTGCATTTTCAATGAGCTTTGTAACTCGTTCCGGTTCAGCCTCAAGTATATCAAGTGCAGCCAAAGCAGAGGCTACAGAAGCAGGAGTAGGGGAGGCGCTGAATATCAATGCAGGTGAAAAATGCTTTAGATAATTTAGAACACGTTCTTTACCAGCAACAAAGCCTCCTAAAGAAGCAAAAGTCTTTGAGAATGTCCCCATTGTTAAATCAATTTTTTCCTCAAGATTAAACTCACTAGGGGTTCCTCTTCCGCCTTTTCCAATTACTCCAACCGAATGAGCATCGTCAACCATAACACGTGCACCGTACTTTTGAGCAATTTCATATAACTTTGGAAGATCAACAATCTCTCCTCCAGTACTGAATACTCCATCGGTAGCAATTAATTTTCCTGAATCTTTTGGAAGCTTTGAAATTTGCCTTTCAAGGTCATTCATATCATTATGCTTATATCTAACAAGTTCGCCCATAAGACCTTTTGTCATCATGGTTGCAGCGACAATACAGGCATGATTATCCTTGTCGGAGATAACATATTCATTACGCTGAACTAAAGTAGGTATAATTCCCTGTGCGCTCTGATATCCGGTGCTGAATAACAAAACAGATTCGGTATTAAAAAATTTTGCTAATCTGCTTTCTAATTCAATGTGTAAATCAAGTGTGCCTGTAAGATAGCGGGAACCTGAACAGCCTGTTCCATATTTTTCAACGGCTTTAATTGCAGCTTCTTTTACTTTTGGATGACCAGTGAGTCCTAGATAATTATTAGATCCGGCCATAATAATTCTTTTACCCTCTATTTGAACAACTGGTCCCTCATTTTCTTCAATGGGTCTGAAATAAGGATAAACCCCTGCAGCTTTTACTTCATCAGCTCTTGTGAATTCGTAACACTTTTTAAAGAGATCCAAATAATCCTCCTCGACTGTTGGACGGAAATAAAATTAAATATTAATAATGATCGTTTTTTGTTAAATTAACGGGCAAAATTTATAATTAAATAGCTATAAAAACAAATAAGATAAACCTATGCAAAACAAGGAGATAGCAGTAGTTACGGGAGCTAATGGTTTTGTAGGAAGCCATTTGGTAGACCTTCTTTTAGAAAAAAGTTATGAGGTAAGGTGTATCACAAGAAAATCCAGTAATCTGAAATGGCTGGAAGGAAAGGAGGTTGAAGTTCACGATTGCGGTTTGTTTGATAAAGAGGGATTAAATAAAGTCTTAAAAGATGCAAATTATATTTTTCATGTCGCTGGAGTAGTAAAATCCAAAACACCCGAAGGTTACTTTAAAGGAAATGTAGAAACTACCAGAAATCTTCTGGATGTTTCACTAAATAATTTAGATTCAGTTAAAAGATTTGTTGTTGTAAGCAGTCAAACTGTTACAGGCCCTTCGTTAGACGGAAAACCCGTTACAGAAGAGACTGAATGCAGACCGATAACTACATATGGGAAAAGCAAACTAGAAGAAGAAAAAGTTGCTTTGACTTATGCAGATAAAATACCAATAACAATTTGTCGTGCTCCTGCAGTTTATGGAGAAAGAGACACAGAAATATTTATCTACTTTAACACATTCAACAAAGGGTTGACAACAACTATAGGTTTTAATAAAAAAATATTAAGTCTGATCCATGTAACAGATCTGGTGAATGGAATTTATTTAGCAGCAAAAAGTGAAAAAGCTGCTGGACAAACATATTTTGTTAGTTCTGAAAATTATTATACCTGGCCGGAAATAAATTCTATCACTTCGGAAGTAACTGAAAAAAAAGCTATTATCATAAAAGTACCACATTTCTTAGTTTATACAATTGCTGCTATCGCACAGTTTTTTGCTATTTTTAGTAAAAATGCGGCAACTCTTAACATCGAAAAAGCAAAAGATATTACACAACAATACTGGATATGTGATACTTCCAAAGCTATTAAGGACTTTGGATATAAACAGAATATACCTGCTGAAGAAGGTATCAGAAGAACGATAGAATGGTATAAGAAAATGAAATGGATTTAATAGTATTGAATGATGTACTGATTAAAGATTAGATTATTTTAGTTAATTGTTTTTTGCACCTTCCTCAATCCATTTTCTAAATCCTTCCAATTGATTTTCTGTTAACGATGGTGCAGCACCAATTGGAGGCATTGGAGGGAAGCCAGCTCTTCCTTCAACAGTCCAGATTAGAATGCTAGTTTCAGGTTCACCTGGGACAACTATTCTGCCATCAACAAATCTTGTATGTAATGAAAGGTCTAAACCAGCTTCATATCTACCGTTTGCGTGACAAGAATAGCATTTTGCCTGAAGTACCGGAACTATGTGCTCAGAATAACTAATGTTTGAGTCGGGAATAATCCTACTATCCACATCAACGACAGTTATAGTATCATCGCAATTAGTTACGATAAAAGCCGAGCTAACAATACATATTATAAATAGTAACTTTTTCATAATAATCAATTTTTGATATCTTATTATAATGCAAAAAAAATAGCACAACAACAGAAATAATTATCCAATAATTATATAATTATTATGAATTGCAAAATCAGTATAACTTTTTTAGGTTTGCATTAGATTTTTACATTTATGGGGCTATAGCTCAGCTGGGAGAGCGCTTGAATGGCATTCAAGAGGTCAGCGGTTCGATCCCGCTTAGCTCCACTAATCAATTAAATTTTCACATTCTTGCTTTTTTTCATTTCCATCTCTTATTATAACCTTCTCAAATAATTATTAACTTCAAGATAGAAATCTTAATATAATTACTTATTTTCGACCGGATGAATTTACTACCTGTCAATAATTACTATAAAAAAATTCTTCAGGTGGCATTACCTGCCATTGCTGGGCTATCAACGCAAATGATTGTTTCACTTGTTGATTCAGCTATGGTCGGCCGACTTGAGGAGGCAACTTATGCTCTTGCAGCTATGGGCATTGGAGTTCTTGCCACCTGGGCTTTAATCAGTTTTTTCTCCAGCCTTGCTACAGGAATTCATGTTATTGTCGCCCGAAGATTCGGCGAAGGTAATTTTATAGCCTGTGGTAATACATTAAATAATTCTTTACTCATCGCATTGTTTTTAGGAACTTTGGTTGCTTCCATTGGTGTATTTTTTGCTCATCCTATTGCATCGTTTTTTGCTACGGATGACATTGTTGCAAATTATGCGTCAGAATATATTTTTTACAGGTTTCTGGGCATACCATTATTTTTAATATCCGTTTCATACAGAGGTTTTTATTTCGGAATTAGTAAAACAAAAATATTTATGATCTCCGGAATAGTAACGAATCTTTTAAATATAATATTCAATTATATTTTTATTTATGGAACACTTGGTTTTCCAAGAATGGGTTTAGCCGGCGCAGGATTAGGTTCAACGCTGGCAACATCTTTCGATCTTTTCTTTTACACTTTTATCATTTTACTTCCTTCATACCGGCATCGCTTCAGAAATTTTTTTAATTTTAAGTTTGATTGGGATGTTATCAAAGCGATTTTCAGAATATCCCTGCCGGTTTCGTTTCAGAATGTTTTTATACTTATTGGGTTTTTGAGTTTTATTGCCATAACCGGCATAATTGGTATAAAAGAACAAGCCGCAACACAGGCAGTTATTAGTACTTTATTTATTTCTTTTTTACCTTCATTCGGATTTGGTATAGCTATACAAACACTTGTTGGAATTAATCTTGGAGCTAAAAAATATAACCTCGCCAAGATTTATGGATTTGAAGCTGCAAAAATTGCAACATTATACACAATTTTTCTTGGAATTATTTTTCTAAGTATTCCGCACTTAGTTTTATTAATTATTACAACTGATCGGGGAATTATTGATACGGCTATACCGCCTCTTAGAATAGCTGGTTTTGCTCAGATATTTTATGCGATTGGTGTTGTACTGGCAAATGGATTACAGGCAGCAGGAAGAACATTATTTGTTATGCAGGCCGAGGTAGTTGCGAATTTATTTATTTTTGTCCCTATTTCATATTTATTAGGTGTTGTTCTTAACTATGGTCTGGTAGGTGCCTGGCTTGCCTTACCAATTTATATTATTATTTATTCTGCAATAATTTTACTTAAATTTAATTCTAAACAGTGGTTTCGAACGATAAAAATTGGTTCGGATTGAAAGTTTTGCTTTAATTTTGCTTAATTAAATTCATTTATTGCTTGACTTTAACAAAACATCAGAATATATTTTGACTGTGAAATTCATAAAAACAAAATATTTTTTAGTTTTTCTACTATTCATCACCGCCGTTTATGCCGGTGCATATATCGATTATTTCCACGCCAGAAGCGATGGAGAAGACGTTAGACTAGAATGGAAAACCGGTGAAGAAAATAATCTCCAAAAATTTGTAGTCGAAAGAAAAAGTCCTCAAACTAATTTTGCTGAAATTGGTATTATCAATCCAACTGGAAACAATTCATTCTATTCATTTACCGATAAAAATGCTTATAAGTCAACTGATTTACTTTTCAGTTACAGACTGAAAATAGTTGACAATAGTAATCAGGTATCCTATTCTCACGAGGTGACGGTATCACATAGTGTTTCAGGAGTTAAACGTACCTGGGGCAGTATCAAGGCAATGTTCAGATAAAAAAACTTGTCATTTTCTTTGAACCCCTTCTCAATATCCTTAAATTCACAAAGTTCACATGCTACCATAAAGATAATCTGTTGTTTTTTTATCTATTTTATTTTTATCGGTGTGATGGCATTCTTTACTGGATGTTCATCTTCAAAAAGATTTACTATCGAAGATAAAAATACCGGGATTAGTAGTTCTAAAGATGTTGCTAAGATAGATTTTGAAAAATCCTCAGGAAATATTTTAGATTCAGAAATTGAAACTATAAGAGTTTTATTAAATGAGTTTTCTTTTGAAAATACCATTCAAATAAATAGTGCTACCAATCTCTTTTCATCTGATGCTAAAATTGCATCGATTGGTATGAATAACCAAATTTCATTAAAAGTCGATGAGAAGGAAATTGAACTAACCATTCAAAATAAATCTTACCATTCAAATCAATTTATACTCTCTTCTACTGATGAAAAAAATATTATAAAAATAGATGGGAAAAAATACAGGGGTATTCTTAAACTGATTGCCGTTGCTGGAAAAATAAACTTAATAAATCAGATTTCTCTTGAAGATTATGTGAAAGGTGTTATGACACGTGAGATGCCTTTAGGAAAAGGTTTAGAGCATTATGAGGCACTTAAAGCATTTGCAATATGTGCAAGAACATATGCACTTACAAAAATATTTGAAGGTAAAAAATACCATGATATTCTGCCGGATACCCGTGACCAGGTTTATGGCGGAGTTGACGCTGAGACAGAATATTCTAACAGAGTTGTTGATGAAACAAAAAATATGATTCTAACTTATGATGATAAGCCGGCCCTAATTTTTTATCATTCTACTTGCGGTGGATATACTGAAGATGCTGTGAATGTTTTTGTAAAAGCAGATGTTCCATATTTACTGAGTAATAAAGACGGCTCCTCCTCAAATTGCAAGATATCTCCAAGATATAGCTGGATTGAGAATATTCCTGAGTATCGGATAATTGACAGATTTAACAAAGAAGGCTATATCTCAAATAAAACGTTTTCAATAAAAGATATAAAAGTTAATTCACGATTTGAAAGTGGAAGAATAAATGAACTTGAATTTGTTTTGATCAATGGAAGTGTAGAAAAGAAAATTAAATTATACGGAAATAAAATAAGGTCTGTTATAAGAACCGCAGATGACAAATCAATTCTTAGAAGTAATTATTTTGATATTTATCTCAGCACTAATCAAACTGTAGTTATAAATGGCAGAGGAAATGGTCACGGTGTGGGTATGTGCCAGTGGGGGGCTATTGGCTTATCCAGAGATGGTAAAGATTATAGCTATATATTGAATCAATATTTTCCCGGTACAAAGGTTAAGTACACAAGATGATAAATAGTATTAATAAAATTACCCTCTCTTCCAAATCTCCCAGAAGACGAAAACTTTTAAAGCAGCTGAATTTGAAATTTAATTCTATTTCTGTAGATACCGCGGAGAAGGTAAAAAGAAATGAAAGGCCTCACTTAACAGTTAAACGTATTTCTATAGAGAAAATGGAGAAAACGTTATCTATTATAAAAGATGGTATTATTATTACAGCGGATACTATAGTAGTATTAGACAATAAAGTAATCGGCAAACCAAAAAATCAAAATGATGCCTACCGCATTCTAAAAAAACTAAGTGGCAGAACTCATACTGTTTACACTGGTTATTGTGTATACAACTGGGCAAATAATAAGAAGATCACTGAATATGAAAAAACTATGGTGAAATTCAGGATACTTTCAGACATTGAAATTTGGGAATACATTAAAAGTGGAAGTCCAATGGATAAAGCTGGGGCATACGGTATTCAGGATGATTTTGGCGCAGTTTTCATTGAAAAAATTAATGGCTGCTATTATAATGTGGTAGGCCTTCCATTAGCAAAATTATATCATTCTATTCTCAGGATTTTATAATTGACAAAAAAAATTAGGCAGAGAATACTGATTTCTATTGCTTTCGCCGGTATTATATATCTTGCTTTTTCTATTTACGCAGACTTTAATCAGGTAATAGAATCATTTAAACACTTTAACTGGTTACTTTTACCACTCCTGCTTTTCTTATCAGTATTAAATTATTTTACACGATTCATCAAATGGAATTATTACCTTGATCTAATAAAAATAAAACTTAACCGGATGGATTCTTTCTCTATTTTCTGTGCCGGATTAATAATGTCAATTACACCTGGTAAATTTGGAGAATTGTTTAAGTCATACCTGGTAAAACAAACTAATAATGAACCCATAAGTAAAACTGCACCTATAATATTTGCCGAGAGAATAACTGATTTTTTATCACTTGTTATTATTTCTCTTATTGGTGCTTACATTTTTGATTATGGAAGAGAGATTACTGTAATTATTGGAATAATTTTAATTCTGGGGATTATCATTATTTCAAATAGATCACTTGCTTCGTTCATAATAAAAGTATTTTCACGTAGTAAATTCATTGGCAATCATAGCAAAAGTATTCAAACTGCCTATGAATCTTCTTACAAACTTTTAGCTGTGGTACCGCTTATTAAGATGACATCATTAAGTATAGTATCATGGGGATTTGAATGTGCGGGTTATTTTTTTATTTTAAAAAATTTCAGCGTTGAAGTAAGTTTTGTATGGGCATCATTTGCTTATGCATTTGCAACCATCGTAGGTGCTGTTTCTATGCTTCCAGGAGGTTTGGGAATAACTGAGGGTTCTCTGTCTTATCTGGTTATATCACAAGGATATGCAAAAGAAATTGCTTTTGCATCAACTTTTATTGTGCGTGCTGTAACATTATGGTTTGCTATTTTAATTGGTGTAATAAGTGTAATTATTTATCAGAAAAAATTTGGAAAAATAGATTTTGAATTGAGCAGTATTTCGGATAAATAATTAATAAAAATTAGCATTAAAAAGTTTATAACTTATTGTTATACAATATGTTACGGGTCTGTTCGAAAAGTTATTTAAAATAATATGAATCTGGATTTGAGATAAATGATCGTTTTTTTGTTTCATAGGCACATCTCAAACACAATTATCTACTAAAAATTACATTCATTTAATACTTTACGGTGTAGTTTTTCTTGAAATTTAGTTGATTATTAACTATTTTTAAGTGCAAAATTTAATAGAAAGGAGACTCAATATGGCACACGATAATAATAACTTATCTAAAGGAATTATGCTCGGGTTTTTAGCAGGAGGAGCTTTAGGTGCAATATTAGCTCTTCTTTATGCACCAAAAAGCGGTAAAGAATTCAGAGCCGATATCAAACACAAAGCCGACGATTACCTTGATGAAGCTGAAAAATATCTTGCTGAAGCAAAGGACAAGGCAAAAGATTTGATTAATGAAGGTAGAAAAAAATCTGAAAAGATTATTACTGATGCCAAATCAAAGTCTGATGAAATAATGAAAGATGCTGAAAAGATTTTTCATGATGCCAAATCTAAAACAACAGAAGCTTACCAGCACGGTAAAGAAAAGGTAGAGTCGGAGTCAAGTAAAATAAAAGAGTCGGTTAAAGCTGGTATCGACGCATATAAGGAAGCTAAAAAATCCTGAGTATTATGAGTACCATCATTACAGATATATTCATAATAATTCTACTTATTGCAGCTTCGGCAGTTTGCATTGCATTGATATACGGACTGAAGAAAATTATTCAGTCCGTATCATTACTCCAAAAAGATGTAAATGATCTTACTTCCTCACTAAAACCGCTAATTAATTCAACTCAGCAACTAACAGATAATATAAATAATTTAACTGAACAAACTAAATCTCAGCTTAATGTATCAAAGTCTATTATAAACGACGTTCGTGAAAGATTTGACAAGTACCTAGAAATAGAACACAAAGTAAGAGACGGAATGGAAAATGTGGTTATGCCTTTTGTAAGCAGTTTAAATGCTCTTGGAAAGGGCTTTGATGCGTTTTGGAGTAGATACAAAAACAAATAAATAAAATCTCACCCGGAAGACAGGAGGAAATCAATTGAAAGAATTTGGTCCAGAATCAATTCGCAATATTACGTTTATAGGTCACGGTGGAAGTGGTAAAACCTCACTTTCAGAAATTCTATTATTTACAGCCGGAGAAACAAATAGAATTGGAACAATATCTGAAGGAAATACTGTTTCAGATTATTCGCCAAATGAAATAGAAAAACAAATCTCCATATCCTCATCACTTCTTCATCTAGAATGGAAAAATAAAAAAATAAATATTATTGATACACCGGGTTATTCTGACTTTATAGGTGATGTTAAATCAGCTATGAAAGTTGCAGATACCGCTGTTATGCTTTTAAAGGCTGCTGAAGGAGTTGAAGTTGGTTCCGAAATGGCCGGCCGTTTTGTTGATGAGTTTGCTTTACCTTCTGCTATTATTATTAATAAAGTGGATAATGAGCATTCTGATTTTGAAGCAACAATTCAGAAAGCTAAAGACAGATTAACCTCCGGTGCAACTATAGTAACATTTCCTATTAAACAAGGAATTAACTTTGATACAGTAGTTGATGTTACAAAGATGAAGGCATTTCAGTATGGGGATGCAGCCAGTAAAACTATTAATGAAATTGATATCCCGGCTGATGTTAAAGATCAGGCGGATGCTTACAGATTGGAATTAATAGAAAAAGTTGCGGAGACAAATGAAGAATTGATGAACAAATATTTTGAAGAAGGAAATCTATCTGAAGCAGATCTGGAAAAAGGATTAACTCTTGGCATGCTCAATAGAAATTTTACACCGGTTTTTGCAGTATCTGCGACTAAAGGTGTCGGGATGAATAACTTTTTGGATTTTGTTTCCTCATATTTTCCCTCGCCTTTGGACAGAGGTGGAGAGGAAGTTGAACTAGCTGAGAAAAAAGATAAAGTCAGCGTTAAACCAGATCCTAATGGTGAACCAGTTATGTTTATTTTCAAAACCATTTCAGAACAACATGTTGGTGAACTATCTCTGTTTAAGGTTTATTCTGGTACAGTTTCTCCCGGACTTGATCTTATGAACGAAAATAATAATAAGTCAGAAAGATTAAGTCAGCTTTCTATTTTAAATGGGCATAGTCGAAAAGAAGTTTCTTCATTGTGTGCTGGTGATCTTGGAGCAGTTGTAAAGTTGAAAGATACACATACTAATAATACGCTTGCATCTAAAAACTTTGGTGTTGTTATTTCGCCTATCAAATTTCCTGATCCTGTGATCAGGGCTGCAATATTGCCAAAGGCAAAAGGCGACGAAGACAAAATAGCAACTGGGTTACATACGTTGCATGAAGAAGACCCATCATTTAGTGTCCAATTTGACCCCGAAATTTCTCAGACTGTCGTTGCTGGACAGGGTGAATTACAGTTAGCATTAGCAGTAAAAAGACTTAAAGAAAGATATAAAGTCGATGTAGATCTCATAGAACCGAAAATCCCGTTCAGAGAAACAATTAAAGGCAGGGTGGACGATGTTGATTTCAAACATAAGAAACAATCTGGCGGAAGAGGTCAATACGGACACGTCCACTTTAAGATGGAACCACTTTCGAGAGGAACAGGATTTGAATTTGTTAATGCTATTGTGGGTGGTGTGGTTCCCGGTAGGTTTATTCCTGCAGTAGAAAAAGGAATAATTGAGACTATGTCTAAAGGCGTAATTTCCGGAAATAAAGTTGTTGATGTTAGAGTAACACTTCACTTCGGATCTTATCATGATGTTGATTCTGATGAAATGTCTTTTAAGATTGCCGCATCCCAATGTTTCAGAAAGGCATTTAATGAATGCAAACCTTGTTTACTAGAACCAATTTATGAAATTGAAGTCATAGTTCCTGATGAATATATGGGTGACGTTATGGGTGATATCTCCAGCAGACGCGGTAAAATTCTTGGAATGGATTCAGATGGTTTATACCAGATTATTAAGGCAAACGTACCATTAGCAGAACTGCATAAGTATTCTTCTCAGCTAAGAAGTTTAACACAGGGAAGAGGTTCTCATAAAGCAAAGTTCTCCTTTTATGAAGAGGTTCCTAAAGAGGTTGAACAAAAAGTTATTGATGAATATAATAAAGCAAGAGAAGAAGAAAATAAGTAATTAAACTACAGGCTGCTTTTCAGTGAAGCAGCCTTTTTAATATTATGGAAAAACTCTGGTCACCCTGGCGTTCGAAGTATATAGATGCATTTAATGATGGTACAAATCCAACTGAATGTATTTTTTGTAAAATGCTTGACAGTGATCCTTCAAGCGATGAAAATCTTCTCGTAGATAATGCAGAGAATACTTTTACAGTTCTAAATCTTTATCCTTATAATACAGGTCATTTAATGATTGTTCCTAAGCGCCACTTAAATGCGTTCTCGGAATTGACCGAGCAGGAAATGCTTGAAGTAATGAAGAAACTGCAGATTGCTCAGGCAGCATTGGTAAATACATCTAATCCGCATGGATTTAATATTGGCGCAAATATTGGCCGTGTTAGCGGTGCTGGTATTGAAGATCATATTCATTTTCACATAGTCCCTAGATGGAATGGCGATACCAACTTTATGCCTGTTCTTGGTGAGGTAAAAGTAATATCTCAGGATCTGCTGGACACCAAGCATAGACTTATTCTTGCATATAAAGAACTCAATTCATAAACCCCATTTTTATATTCTAATGTTTAAAATAAAATATTTATCAAGCGTAATTTTAATTGCTGCAATTATCCTTTCCTGTACTCCTGATGATATAAAAGATAAAAAAGAGTGGAATCTTGTATTTAGAGATGGGTTGCTTTATAGTGACAGTCTTACAACAAAACCTTTTACCGGTTATTATAAAGGTAAAGTGATGGGTAAAAGTATTGAGTATGAGGTCGTCGATGGAAAAAGAAATGGAATTTTAATTTTATATAATGAAAACGGGTTTGTTGAAACTCTTGGATATCTAAAGGAAAATAAAAATCATGGCGAATGGAAATATTACTACCCAAATGGAGAACTTGAGTCTATAGGCATTTTTTATGATGATAAACCAGATAGCGTTTGGAACTGGTTTTATATGAACGGTTTATTAATGCAAGAGGGTATATTTAAAAGCGGAAAAAGGGAAGGTGAGTGGAAACATTTTGATGATTTTGGAAATCTTACTATGATAATGAAATATAAAAACGATGTTCTAATTGATTCATTGTTTTTAAAAGAAAAATCAACAGATAAAACCGAAAACGCAGATGAATTAAATCTGCATAAAGAGTAGGAGAATATTGTTACATTGTTAGTTGACAGATCATTTTTTAGATTCTAATATGCTTAAACAAATTTTGGACATAAATATGAAATTATTTTCAGTATTTTTTTTATTAGGTTTTATTCTAATTTCCTGCAGCACAAAATCAGATAAACAATTGTTTGATGAAGCTGCAAAATATTTTGAAGAAGATAAAATTCCTGAGTCAATTGCTGTATATGAAAAATTAGCTATAGATTTTCCGGAAAGTGAATTAGCACCAAAAGCTATTTCGCAAATAGCAGGTATTTACCATAGTAAGAAAGTTGCAGCACTTTCAGAAATGGAATCCTTACTATTAGCCGATAGTTTGTTTTACTCTGTTTTTTTGAAATACCCAAATAATGATCAGGCACCTATGGCTTTATTTATGTCAGGATTTATACAGGCAAATGAATTAGCTGATTACCAGAGAGCTACGGATACTTATAATACGTTCCTTGAAACATACAAGGATCACGAACTAGCTGTTTCTGCCAGAGAGGAATTAGAAAATATGGGGTTGTCTCCTGAAGAAATACTAAGAAAAAATCTTGCTAAGCAGGAATAATGGCCGAATCACTTTCAGATTACAAAGCTTATCTTAACCCTTCAACAATATCCAAGCTTAATAGTCTCGAACTGAAAGCCCGTATGGTTGTTGAGGGTTTTATGGTCGGACTGCATAAGAGTCCTTACCATGGCTTCAGCGTTGAATTCAGCCAGCATAGACCTTATATGCAGGGCGATGACCTTAAGAAGGTTGACTGGAAAGTATTTGGTAAAACAGAACGATATTTTATCAAGCAATATGAAGAAGAGACAAACTTAAAGAGTTATATTATTCTGGATACCAGCAGATCAATGGATTTTAAATCCGGGGATAATATTACGAAATTAAATTACTCAATAATTCTTGCAGCTGCTTTAACCTATTTAATGATAAAACAGCAAGATGCAGTCGGGCTTGCATTGTACTCCGAAAAAATAAATAAACTTCTTCCTCCAAAAGCTTCCCGAACTTATCTTCAGGAAATTCTTAAGCAATTATCATCGGTTACTGCCTCTGACAAAACAAATACTTCTTTATCCTTAAGCGAAGTTGCAGAGAAAATTAAAAGAAGGGGACTGGTAATTATTATTTCCGATTTTTTTGATGATATTGATAGTGTAATCAAGTCATTAAAAAGTTTTTCTTATAATAAAAATGAAGTAATAGTTTTTCAGATTCTTGATCCACTTGAAAGAAGTTTTTCCTTTGGTAAAGATGCAATATTTAAGGATATGGAAACTCTTGAAGAAATGACAACTCAGCCATTTCAAATTCAAAAAGCATATAAAGAAGCAATGATGGAGTTTACTGCCAAGATTAAACGTGAATGTCTAAACGCCAGTTTTGATTATAACCTGATAGATACTTCAACACCATTTGATACAGCTCTTTATACTTACATTCAAAAGCGTACACGACTATATTAGGGTTTATTAACCACATAGACACATAAGTTCACTTAGAATTATCCAACTTTAATTCTATGTAGATAATTATCTGAAATTTAACTTATTGATTTTATATCGTTAAAATATTTCTGCGATAATTCCTCAGCCTTCGCCTTATCCTTAGCCTCAGTAATAATGCGTATAATAGGTTCCGTATTAGATTTTCTGAAATGAACCCAATGATCATTAAAATCAATTCTTAATCCATCTTCTGTATTAATATTTTCTGATGAATAAGCCTTTATTAATTGTTCAATAATTTTATCAGGAATAATATTTCCTAATTCATTTTTTTTCTTTGCTATAAAGTAATTCGGAAGTTTTTCTTTAAGTTCTGAAAGTTTACAATTCTCTTCTGCTAAATGTTGAAGAGTAATTGCAATTCCAACAAGTGCATCTCTTCCGTAAACCAATTCGGGATAGATAACTCCGCCGCTGCCTTCGCCGCCGATCACTGCATTAACTTCCTGCATTTTTTTAACTACATTTGCTTCTCCAACAGGTGCACGAAAAACTTTGCAATTAAATTCAGCAGCAACATCTTCAACCGCACGGGTAGTTGAAAGATTAATTGCAACATTTCCGGGAGTTTTTGATAAAATAAATTTTACTACCTGGGTAATTGTATTTTCTTCTCCGAATGGTTCACCTTTATCAGTAATCAGAACTAACCTGTCAACATCTGGATCAACAACAATTGCAAAATCAGCTTTATGATCTTTTACCGCTTTCATTGTTTCTATAAGATTTTCCGGTAATGGTTCAGGTAGGCGGGGAAATATTCCGGTTTTTTCACAATTAAGTTCAATTACCTCGCAGCCAAACAATCTTAACAAATCCGGGATACAATATGCTCCAGCACCATTCACACAATCAGCAACCACTTTAAACTTCTTCTTTCTGATCCTTGCAGCATCAATTAAAGGCAGTTTAAGTATTGCATCGATATGATTTTTAAGACCTTCTGTAAAAACAGTCCGCTTACCAATCTTATCCCAATATTTATATGAAGATTTTTTATCAAGATATTTCTTCATCATTTCGTGTTCATCTGGTGACATAAATTGTCCGGAACTGTTCAGCAGTTTCAAGGCATTCCACTCATTTGGATTGTGAGAAGCGGTAATTGCAATTCCGCCATTTGCATTGATTTCATTAACATTAAATAATACTGTGGGAGTCGGTACAATTCCTAAATCAACAACATCCAATCCTTTAGCCAGAAGAGTTCCGGTTACAATTTGATTGACCATTTCGCCTGTTATTCTGGCATCTCTTCCAACTACTACTTTACCAGAGCCAATAAAGTCTGCATATGCGTTTGTATATTTTACAATTATCTCCGGATCGAGACCATCACCGACAATTCCCCGGATACCGGATATACTTACCATTAAAGTGGGCATTAAATCTCCTTAATTTTTTTATTTCAAAGATAAGAAAACGATTTGGATTAGGCTAAAGCCAAAAGGGGGGAGAGGATATTTTAACTGTTTCCCCCGAGTTAAAACTCGGGGCTATTAATCTGAAATAAAAATTAGTTTAAATATTTAAATAGTTCCGGTCTTAAGAGGTTGTTGCATAACTCTGAAAGTGACATTTCGAAGGAGTCTTCTGCCATAGGTATCCCTTCGGGAGACTGAGAAATCCTTCAATATGTAACGAAAAAGATTTCTCCCGTTGGTCGAAATGACAATTATGTAACTTCTGCAACAGACCATTAAGATCGGGGATAAGATCAACAAGAAGACTAACAGGGCTTTAGCCCAACCCGAAACCCTTATTACAATATTATACTTTCATATCTCACAACATTTTTGAAACTTTGCAGTAAATGAAAAAGAAAATTCAAAAAATAGATCAGCTTCTGATTAATCATTTTGGCATTCCACCGAAATCAAAAAGACGTCCTGATCCGCTCGATACTATAATTGGAACAATTTTATCACAGAATACAAATGATAGTAATTCTTATAAAGCATATCGAAATCTAAAAGATAATTTTAAGAATTGGGATCAACTGGCAATTCTGAAACCATCGCAAATAGAAAAGTACATCAGGATTGCCGGACTCGGTAAACAAAAATCAAAAGCAATTTACGGACTTCTTCAATCATTGAAGAAAAAGCAGAAGAGAATATCTTTGAATCATATCGAAAGAAACACAGATGAGCAAATCCTTGAAGAGTTAACTTCTTTCAATGGAGTTGGAGTTAAAACAGTAAGCTGTGTTCTGTTATTTTCTTTAGATAGAAATATTTGTCCTGTTGATACTCACGTACACCGAACTTTAAACCGGATCGGAATAGTTAAAACGAATAATCCGGAAAAAACATTTTATGAAATACTTAATAAAATACCCGCCGGTGCTGCACATTCATTCCATACTAATCTTATAAGACTAGGCCGAGAATTCTGCAAACCGGCTGTACCTAATTGTCCTGGTTGTCCTTTAAAAAGCATCTGTAAATATGAAGACAAAACTGTAGAATCAGGAAAAGCATATAAGACAAATAATTTTATGCTTTTAGATAATTTAGACTGATAATTCTTGATAAGGTTAAACATTTTAAGTGTTTATTTTATTACTCAGATTCAACTTTTATCTAAAATCTAATTCCATTAACTTTGTAACAATTATTTCCCTTCATCAAATAATCAGGAGATTTTTATAATGTCACAATCGTTAGGTATTGTCGGGTACGATTTTGTTGAGTTTTATGTTGGTTCAGCAAAGATGTGTGCTTACTGGCATGCTAAAGCTATGGGGCTCAAAATAACAGGGTATTCTGGACCGGAAACGGGAGTTAAAGACAGAGTTTCATATTTTCTTATGAATAACAAAATCAAATTCGTGGTCACATCAGCAATCAAACCTTCCAACTATGAAATATCACATTTTGTTCAGAAGCATGGCGATGGAGTTAAGAGATGGGCACTACAGGTTAAAGATGTTAAACAGGCTTATGATATAGCCATAAAAAACGGAGGCATACCTTCGCGCACGCCAAAAAAATATGAAAATGAAAATGGATATGTTGAGGAAGCTGCTCTTAAACTTTATGATGATGCGGAAATAGTTTTTATTAATCGTGATAATTATAAAGGAATATTTCGTCCTGGTTTTGGAGAACCTATTCAGAAAATAAATCTTGAATGCGAACCGACAGGACTTAATGAAGTTGATCATATTGTTGGAAATGTAAGAATTAATGAAATGAACCTTTGGGCAAATTATTTAAATCAAACATTAAATTTTGAAACTTTTATAGAGTTTGGTGAAGGTGATATTTCAACGAAATATTCAGCACTGCTTTCTAAAGTTGTAAGATCTAAAGAAGGAGCACCTGTAAAAAATCCGATTAACGAACCATTTGAAGGAATGAAAAAATCCCAGATTGAAGAATACATTGATGAATACGTCGGTTCGGGTATTCAGCATGTTGCTATCACAACAGATAACATTATGAAAACAATTGATGCGATGCGGAAAAATGGTGTAGAGTTCTTAACAACCCCGCCTGATACTTACTATGAGATGCTCAAAGAAAAAGGTTTGAAGATAACAGAAGATATTGAGGAGTTAAAAAAATACGGAATCCTTTGCGATCTTGAAGGAAAAGGATATCTGCTTCAGTTATTTACAAAACCAATCGGAGATCGCCCTACGTTCTTCTATGAAATTATTCAAAGAAGGGAAGGCGCAGAAGGATTCGGACAGGGAAATTTCCAGGCTTTGTTTGAATCAATCGAACGTGATCAGATTCAAAGAGGAAATTTTGATAAAGAATAAAAATAATTAGTAAATCATTCAAAAGTCTACTTTAACTTCAAAAGTATGATTGAATGGATGAATGTTTGAATGAAAAGAAAACAAAGTAATATATTTTGATGGAGGTTGTTTATGCCTTTTTATGTTAGAGTTGGAAAGGTTCCGCCGAAGCGGCACATAACATTTTACAAAGATGACGGTAAATCTTTATACCGTGAAGAACTTTTCAGCACAAAAGGTTTTTCAGGTATCTACTCAAACAAATATCATCTTTATATGCCACCGGAAGTTGAGAAAATCAGTGAAGTCAAAATTAACACAGCCGGTATTGAATGGAAAGATGCTCCTGTCGAATATTATCACTTTATGACTGAGAAGAAAAAAAACAAGGGTAATATTTTAACTTCCAGAAATGAATTTCTGAAAAATGAACACTGCATAATTTCAACTGCAAATGTTTCTAAAGACACAGAATATTTTTACCGTAACAGTCAGATGCATGAAATGGTTTTTGTTCATCACGGAAAGGGAACTTTACTTTCAGAATACGGTAAAATAAGATTTGAGGAGTGGGATTATCTTATAATTCCAAAAGGAACAACCTATCAGCTTAAGTTTGATGATTATAATAACAACAAACTTTTTATTGTTGAATCAACAACTCCTTATGATATTCCAAGACATTTCAGAAATGAATACGGACAGTTAACTGAAGACGCTCCGTATTACGAAAGAGATTTCCGTGTTCCGGAATTTATGGAAGCCACTGATAAAAAAGGAGATTTCAGGTTATGGCTGAAAGTCCGCAATAGAATGTTTGAATTTAAACTGCCGCATCATCCATTTGATGTTGTTGGATGGGATGGTTTCCTTCATCCTTATGCATTCAATATTAAAGAGTATGCTCCAAAAGTCGGGAAGATACACTTACCTCCGCCGATTCATCTGGCATTTGTTACGGAAAATTTTGTCGTTTGTAATTTCGTACCGAGGTTATATGATTTCCATCCCCAAGCGATTCCTGCACCTTACTATCATTCAAATGTGGACAGTGATGAAGTGCTTTACTACGTTCATGGAGATTTTATGTCACGCACAGGTGTTCAGGAAGGATCGATTACATTGCATCCGATGGGAATTCCGCATGGACCGCAGCCGGGTAAAACAGAAGCATCGATCGGAAAAAAAGAAACAGAAGAATATGCGGTAATGATTGATACTTTTCAGCCGTTACATGTAACAAAGAATGTTAAGGAAACAATGGTTGAAGAATACAGCCAATCGTGGCTGCAAAAAGGTTAAGACTGAAGGATTACGGTAATTTCAATTTACTGGGATTATTAGATTGATAACGGAATGGTCAGGAGACCATTCCCTACAATTGAATAAATGTAGGGTTCAGACTCCCGTCTGAACCGAATAAACTGTTTACAACAATTAAAATAATAGCGTGAAATAATGAAACTGGTAACTTATCATAAATCTAAAAAGCAAAGACTCGGAATATTTTATAATGAATTCATCTACGACCTTCAAACCACAGCAAAAAAACTGAAATTAGATTTACCCTCAACAATGAAAGAATTTCTTGAAGGTGAATCGAAGGCAATGAAACTTGCCCAAAAAGTATTTGATACTATTAAAAACAAAAAAATTAAATCTCGGATTAAATTGAATGATGTAGTACTTTTAGCTCCTGTTCCTGATCCGCCTTCAATGAGAGATGGTTACGCATTCCGGCAGCACGTTCAAACTGCGCGCAGAAACAGGGGAGTTGAAATGATACCTGAGTTTGATCAGTATCCGGTTTTCTATTTTACAAATCATAATGCAGTTTATGGAGAAGGGACAATTAAAGTTGAGGATGACCATTTAGATAAATTAGATTTTGAATTAGAGTGTGCAATTGTAATTGGTAAAAAGGGCAAGAATATTCCGACAGCAAAAGCCGATTCATACATTGCTGGTTACACTATAATGAATGACTGGTCTGCACGCACCCTGCAGATGGAAGAAATGAAACTAAATCTTGGTCCTGCCAAGGGAAAAGATTTTGCTACATCAATAGGTCCCTGGCTTGTGACTACGGATGAACTCGAGCAATATAAAATTGAATCTCCAAACGGTAATAAATATGATCTTAAAATGATTGCGCGCCACAATGGGAAACAAGTTAGCGAAGGCAATCTGAAAGATATGAACTGGACATTTGCGGAAATCATCGAACGGGCTTCATACGGGGTGACTCTTTATCCGGGAGATGTTATCGGCAGCGGTACTGTTGGAACCGGATGTTACCTGGAACTTAACGGAACCTGGGCTCTTCAATCCAAAGAAAAAGGCAAAGCTTTTACTCCTGTTTGGCTCAAGGATGGAGACGATTTTGAACTGGAGATAACAGGACTAGGAACCTTAAAGAATAAAATCCAGAAATCGAAAAAAAGTAGATCAATTCTTGCAAAGAAAAAATTATAATGAAACATTTCATTCCAAAAGAATTAACTCAGCCGGAAGTTCATAAATTATTATTAGGCGGAGTAGGACCAAGACCAATCGCACTAGTATCAACAGTTTCAAAAAACGGAGTAAATAATCTCACACCATTTTCATTCTTTAATGCTTTTGGTTCAAATCCGCCGGTGGTTGCTTTCTCTCCATCAAGGAGGGGCAAAGATGCATCATTGAAGGATACATATAACAATCTTTTTGAAACAAAAGAATGCGTTATTAATTCTGTAACCTATTCAATGGTTGAACAGATCAGTCTTGCCTCTACTGAATATCCGCCGGAAGTAGATGAATTTTTGAAATCAGGACTGACCCCAATTGATTCGGATATTGTTAAACCAAAAAGAGTGAAAGAATCTCCGTTTCAAATGGAGTGTAAACTATTAGAGATCAGAAGTTTCGGAGATGGCGGTGCTGCGGCTAACATTGCAATTTGCGAAGTGTTAAAATTTCATATTGCAGAAGATCTATTTGTAAATGGTGTGATACATCCTAATAAAATTGATCTGGTTGCTCGTATGTCAGCGAATTTTTATTGCCGTGCATTTGGTGATGCAATCTTTGAAATTGAAAAGCCTATTGGTAAAAAAGGAATCGGATATGATAACCTTCCTGATTTTATAAAGCAATCGTTTATTTACTCAGCAAATAATCTGGGTAAGTTCGGCAACACAGAGACTATCCCGTCCGATAAAGAAGTTGATGATTTTATAAATCAAATGAATAATGAGAAACCTGTCAACTACGAATCCGGTGAAGAAGCTTTTTATCGTTACCAGAGGGATGGGAATTATAGGTATATGCTGAAGGCAAGTATTGAAATTCTTCAATCTGATAAAACAAAAGCCAAACAATTTTTAGAACTTACAGCAAAGGCAGCTTTAGAAAGTAACGATAGTGATTTTGCCTGGAAAACTGCTATTTATGCAGGGAGATATTGATAGGAGTCACTTTGAAAAAACCTATTTGGACTCCGTCAACTAAACAGGTAAACAAATCTAATCTATCCAAATATTTTTCCTTTCTTGAATCCAATTACAACTTGAGATTTTCTTCATACCCGGATTTATATGAGTGGTCTGTAAATAGTATTGAAAGATTTTGGGAAACTATATGGAATTATTCAGGTATTATTCACCATAAGAAATATCATTCTGTTCTGGAAGGAAAAGCGATATGGAACTGCAAATGGTTTCCCGGTGCAGAATTAAATTTTGCGGAAAATCTTTTGCGGTTCAGTGACGATCATATAGCAATAATCAGTGAAAGAGAAAAATATCCCTCAGTTAAAATATCTTATAAAGAACTAAATTCTCATGTTGCAAGAGCTGCTCAAGGATTAAAAGATCTTGGAATAAAAAAAGGGGATAGGGTAGCGGCATTTATCTCAAATATTCCTGAAGCTGTCATCGGAATGCTTGCTGCAACAAGCCTGGGAGCAATATGGTCATCAACATCACCCGATTTTGGAATTCAGGGTGTGTTAGATCGATTTAGTCAGATCGAACCAAAGATCTTATTTGCAATCGAAAGCTATTATTATAATGGAAATCATATTGACTGCACAGAGAAAATTAAAAGTATAGTTAAACAGATACCTTCGATAAATAAAGTCATTTTAATTAACGAGTTCAGTGATTTTACAGATAATAACCAAATAATGACTGCAGATAATATTGATAACTCTATTTATTTTAATGATTTAATAAATAACAGTTCGAATGAAATAAAGTATGAGTATTCCAATTTTGATTACCCGGTATATATAATGTATTCATCCGGAACTACAGGTAAGCCGAAGTGTATAGTTCATGGTGCAGGTGGAACTTTACTTCAGCATTATAAAGAACATGTCCTGCATACCGATCTTAAACGGAAAGATACTATAACTTATTTCACTACATGCGGCTGGATGATGTGGAATTGGTTAGTCAGCAGTTTGCAGGTTGGAGCAACCATACTCCTGATTGATGGTAATCCGGTTTACCCAAATGAAAAAAGACTTTGGCAATTAATTGAGAAAGAAAAAGTTTCAGTATTTGGGACTAGCCCCAAATATCTTACTCTAATTGAAAAAACAAACTTTAATCCGAAAGATGAATTCAGTTTGAATTCACTTAAGACAATGTTATCGACCGGTTCACCATTATCGGATTCAAATTTCAATTGGGTTTATAAAAATGTGAAAGAGGATATATTATTGTCCTCAATCTCCGGAGGTACAGATATAATATCCTGCTTCATACTTGGTTGTCCCATTCTGCCTGTTTTTTCAGGTGAAATTCAATGCAGGGGATTAGGAATGAAAGTAGAATCCTGGGACGAAACCGGAAATTCATTAATCGATGAAAAAGGCGAGCTTGTTTGTACGGCTCCATTTCCATCAAGACCAATTTATTTTTGGAATGATGAAGACAAAGAAAAGTATAAATCAGCATATTTCGATTACTATCCGGGGGTATGGAGACATGGTGATTTCATACGCATTACAGAAAATGACGGTGTTGTAGTTTATGGCAGATCAGATGCCACACTTAATCCGGGTGGTGTCAGAATCGGTACAGCAGAAATTTACAGGATAGTTGAATCAATGGAGGAAATTGCTGATAGCCTGGTAGTTGGACAGAATTGGAAAAACGATGTAAGAATTATTCTATATGTTGTATTGAAAAATGACATGAAACTTGATGAGATTCTGAATAAGGAAATCAGAGAGCAAATTAAAATGAAGGCTTCACCAAGACATGTTCCATCAAAAATAATTCAGATAAAAGAAGTACCTCATACAATCAGCGGAAAAAAAGTTGAGCTGGCAGTTACAAAAATTCTTAACGGTGAAAAGGTAGATAACAGGGATGCGCTTACAAATCCCCATTCGCTAGATCAGTTTAAACCGATTTATGAAGAATAAAGGTTTCATTTTTTAATGTAGGGAGTGGATTCGGATCCGCTTGATATAACAGAAATTATAAATATCGTATTGCAAACAGCATTTCTGAATAAATAGGGTTTAAGAAACAAACAGGAATCTGTTCCCTAAACAAGTAATTAAATATACAACGCTCTTCCAAAATCACGCCTTTGTTTAACTGTAATTTCGTTTCCTTCACCTAAATACTTAAAGATTGCTATGCATGCTTTTCGCGCACCTTCATTATCGTAAGATTTATCTTCACGAATAACTTCAATGAATTTTACGAGTGCAGAATCAAAATCTTTTTGGTGAAGTTTAGTTATTGCTTCGATATATAAATTCTTTACATGCGATTCCTTGAGAACTGATATGTTTTTCAACTTCTCAAATAGAACAGTTATAGTTTCAATTGAATCAGCCAGTTCAAGATTATCAGGATTTAGATCTGCATTCTCAATTAATCTTTTAGCATCGTGAGGAGAGTCAAACAATAGAATTTTTGCAAGCAGAACTTTTACATCACTATTGTTAATATCACCCTTTAGCACATCTTCTAAAATTACTTTAGCATCATCTACTTTATCTTCACCTAAAAGAAGTTTTGCTTTTTCAATCATATCAGCAAATTTGGAGGGAACGGATTTCCGCAGCCAATCTTCAACGGCTTCTTCAGGAAGAGCTCCTGTAAATTCATTAATCACTTTACCTTTGGAGAAAAGTTTTACATTAGGAATCCCTCTAATTCCATATTCAACCGCGATATCTTGTTGTTCATCAGTATTAAGTTTAAAAAGTTTCCATTGCTCTTTATATTTTTCAGCAAGTCTGTCCAAAATTGGTCCGAGTATTTTACACGGACCGCACCACTCAGCCCAGAAATCAACAAGAACCGGTTTGCTAAAACTTTCTTCAATAACTTCTTTTTGGAAATCAATCATAATTACGTCAACATCTTATTTTTAATACAACATTTTGATGAAAAAAAGTTTATTTAAGATGCATAAAATTAAATTATTAGTTTAAATATTGCAGAGAACTAACAAAGAAATGAGATGACATCAGTTTATAATAATGTCATCTCTGGAAAAACTAACATCCTTCTTTCTTTTTCTTTTTCGTTGTACCGCCAACAGGTGCAGTTGTTTGTATCTTTGGCATAGTTAAATAAGGTACTATAACCTTTTCAGTGGTATTAGAAGTAGATTCAATTGGACTTCCTCCAAAGAATTTACTTACTTCTTTCATTTTATTGAATTGAGCTAAAGATTCAGAAGTGCTGTCAGCCGGAGCAGAAGGGAAAAGTATTTCATCTTTCCATTCATCTAATCCACCTATTATAAAATAGGCACTTTTATATCCCTTTGACTTTAGCAGAAACCAGGCTTGTGAAGAATGTATTCCGCCTTCTGAGTAAATAATAACTTTTTCATTTCGCTCAATTTGGTAATTCATTAATTCTGAAAGCGGAACATTTTCTGCTGTTGGAATATGATATTCATTAAATGATTTATCATCACGAAGATCAAGTAATCTATAATCCATTTTTCCCTGGATGATCCAATCAGCAAGTTCTTCAACTTCAATATGATCAGCACCTTTTGAAATCATTAAAGCCAGATCATTTGGATTTATAGTAACCTTTGTTTCATTAGTTGGTGAACCTATGATTAACGCAGTTAAACCTAAGACAATTGCTATAAAAGCTAATTTATTATTAAGATTAAGTTTATTGAAAAATTTAGTCATATCAGAAATTCCTTATTAAGTTTTTTTATTTCTAAACTTTTTCTCAGCCCATTCAGCACCAGCAAATGCACTAATTGCCATTAAAACCACAAGAAATACGATTAGTCCATATGGCAAATTTATTAATTGAGGTAAAGTAATTTCACCCATATTTGTTGAGTAAAAGAACCCTGATAATAAGGGGAAAATTTCTCCGAAGAAAAATATTCCTGCTATAACTCCAACAAGATAAATTATTCCATCTATTCTCCCGGTAGAAACTGCGACACAGGAAGTACCAGGACAGTAACCACCAACAACAAAACCGATTCCGAGTAACATACCGCCAGCAATCTGCGGCAGTAAATATGTATCACCTTTGTAAACTAAACTTAGATCTATAAAGCCAATCCAGTTCAGATAGAAAAGTCCTATCATTGCAGTTACTATAGCAGAGAACATAACTTTTAGCACACTCATATCTCTGAAATAAAATTGAGCGGCAAGTTTTCTGGCGCTTCCGAATCCGGCTCTTTCTAAAAAGAACCCGAAACCAATACCAATAACAAAAGCAATTATTAAACTTACTTCATCGTTAAAAAAATTAAATTTATAAAATGGTGCGTTCATATCCATTGTCTCCTTAAAAAGTAAGCAGCTGCGTAGGCACCGGCAAAAACCATCATCATAAAAGCCCAGCTTCCAACATTAAGCAAAGCGCCGCCGGTTAAGGCTTGTCCGCTGGTACAGCCACGAGCAAGTTTAGCCCCAAAGCCCATTAAACCGCCGCCAATAAATGCAAATATTAATCTGTTTCTAACAGAAATTCTATTACCTTTTTCTGTAGTCTTTTTTATTCGACCACCTAGCGCACCCGATATAAAGCCGCCAACAAACACACCAAGAACTTCAAATACTAACCAATCTTTTAATGGATTTGTAGTTCCATCACCAAGGTATTCTTCATAAAATTGATTTGATTGAACGTGTGCAGGAGCAACTTTATCAACTCCAACAGCTACTAAAGAAGAGAAAGCACCTGAAGCACCTAATCCTCTTCCCATAATCACAAAAGCAGCCAGAAGAACAAGACCTAGTCCGATTCCGGATAAATAAGGATTCCAATAGGGTTTAGGCGTCTTCAAAACTTTTTCCTCCACTGTTGAAATATTTTCATTAATTATATTTGATACTGATGACATTTAATAATTCTCCACAATAAAGTTTATTTTGCTAAAGTTGTTGTTATCCAGGTACTGTATTGACCTGCTTCAACAATTACAAATCTTAAAAATAATCCACCCAGAATTACAAGAATAGGTGCTAACGCTGTATGCTGTATTTTATGATTAACAGCTAAAGATTGAATGATTAACGGTATAATTATTCCAAGTCCGATTACAAAAACCCAGAATACCGGAGCATAAGGTCCATTAAGCAGCAAGTTTGCCGCATCTATATGAACCTGAGTGGCGGTAAATAATCCGATAAAAAATAATAGAAAAATGAAAAGCTCAATTATCAGAAAACCGTTATCTGCTTTTGCAAGAAGTTCACGTTCATATCTATCCTTAGCAATCATATGAACAAAAGCAGCGGCGGATGATAATCCGGAAATCAGGAAGAGCATTCCAAGAATGCTGCTGTTCCATAGAGGTCTGGCAACCAGCGAACTGAGTAAAATACCTGTATAGATTCCAAGCATTCCTCCCAAAATCATATTTCCAATACCAATATTTTTAACCAGATAAGGATGCTTAGAAAAAAACTCATTTATCTTTTTAACGTAAGGAATTTTTTCTTTCAGGAAATAATTTGGATTAATCAGGAGCATGATAATAAGTGCAGGATAAACCAGAATAAGAATCCATGAACCCCAGGACATCGGTGAAGTTACCTGAAAAGTAGTATAGAATCTCCATACATGCACTTTATATTCAATATCAAGAAATAGCGCAAACATTCCAAGGCTCAAAGCTATAATGCTGATAACTGGAAGATAATGACAAGAACATTTTTCCTCTTTATATCTTCCTTTGAAAATAAAATAACCCGATATCATCATCATTCCAGCTACAAATCCTCCTAGAAAAAGATAAACTGGTATTTCCCACCCCCATACGTGTACATAAGGGTCAATCAAGTTATTATTTCGTGTTGAATAAAGTTCATTCATATTTCTATTCTCTAAATCAAATAATATACATGAGGTTTAGTTCCAGCTTCAGGAATAAGTGTTTTATATTTTCTGGAAGTCAGAAGTTTGCTTACTTCGCTTTGCCGATCATCAAGATCACCGAAATACATACAGTGTGTAGGACAAACAGAAACACATGCCGGATTCATTCCTTTTTCAACACGTTGTGAACAGAAAGTACATTTATCAGCATAACCTTCTGGATTTATAAATCTTGCATCATAGGGGCATGAAGCAAGACATGCTTTACAGCCTGTGCACAAGTCGTGATGAACTAAAACAATTTCACCCAAATTACTAACGTGGCTTGCACCTGTAGGGCAGCAATGAACACAAGGAGGATTTTCACAATGGTTACATCTTTCTGATCTTATTTCCATGTGAAGTTCAGGAAACTTTCCGACAGATTCAAAGTTTATCCAATCACGGTTAAAACCTTCAGGAACATTGTTTTCAGTTTTACAGGCAACAACACAATCCATACAGCCGACACATTTTTTAGTATCAATTACCATCGCATATCTTGCCATATTATACCTCCGCTTCGAATGTTACGAAATTAACATTCATTGCAGTACCGCCCATAAGTGGATCTACTTCATACTTTGTAATTAATTGAGCGTCGCTTGCACCTTTTAAGTAAGCACTACTTAAGGCTCTCGATCTGTGACCAAATCCATGAACCATATAAACACAATCTGTTCTTATTCTTTCAGTTACTCTAACTTTTATTTTGTTGCTTACAACATCATCCTGATTTTTTAATCGAACATACTTTCCATTCTCTAAACCATATCTCTCAGCAACATCAGTATTCACCCAAACTTCATTCTCATCCATCATATCCATCAGGACAGGATTAGTTTGTGTTCTTGAAAAAGAGTGGACAGGCGCTCTTCCATAAAGAAGTCTGAAATATCCGGGAGGTCCTTCTTTTGGTTTTAAGTATTTGGGAATTGGATCGAATCCTGCCTGAGCCAATTGAAGTGAATAGAATTCTACTTTACCTGTGGGAGTAGGAAATTCAATGGGAACACCTTCATCAAAATAGATAGGCTGCTTTTCTCCCCTGATGATTCCTTTTGTTTTTAATTCATTGTAGTCATAACCAGAGTTCGTAACTCTATTTTCAAGATATTCATCTATATTTTTCCAGGGAAAGTAATGACCAAGATCTAATTTTTCAGCTAGTTTTTTTGCCATCCACCAGTTGGGTTTCTGATCATTAGGTGGATCGACTATCGGCTGCCGGATTGCAATGAATGGGTCGCGGAACCATTCAACATTCAGGTCATCATGTCTTTCCAGATAAATTGATTCAGGCAGAACTACGTCAGCCCAGCCGGCAATCTCACTTGGTATTACATCTACGACGACCATCAAATCGAGGTTTTGAATTGCTTTAATTGTTTCCTCCTCATTAGGAAGAGCCTGAAGCAGATTGGTTGCATAAACCAGCCATCCTTTAACCGGATACGGGTTACCTGTTAATGTAGCTTCGCGAATTCCGGTTGTAATTGTTTCATGAGCGAATGGATATTTATTATCTGGATTATCAACCTTACCTCTTTCAGATTTTGGATATTCAGGATAAGGATAACCAACAACATCCATACTTTGCGGATAATAGAAACCTCCTTTTCGTCCCCAGTTACCCATTAAAGCATTTAGCATAGCAATTGCCCTGCTTCGTTGAGCATCATCACCGTACCAGGTAACGTGTCTGCCGGGATGAATAAGAGTCGCAGGTTTATGAAGAGCCATTTCTCTTGCTGTTGCTCTGATCACATCCGGTTGTATGGTTGTTTCCGGATAAGCCCATTCAGGTGTATACTGCTGAATTTCTGATGCAAACTGTTCAAATCCAAATCCATAATTTTCAACAAATTCTTTATCATATAAATTTTCATTAACAATTACATTCATCCATGCCAAGATTAGAGCGAGATCAGTTCCAGGTTTAATTGGTAGATAATATTTTGCTTTGCTTGCTGCAATGGAATACCGCGGATCAACAACTATAATACTTGCATCTTTTTCGATTACTTCTGCAAATTCCTGAACCTGGGTATTGTGCATGTTTTCACCAAGGTGTGATCCGATAAGTACAAGACATTTTGAATTTCTGATATCAGTTCTTTCCGGTGAACTAACATCTTCGCCAAAAGTCAATCTGAATCCAACGTCTCTCGGACCACGGCATTGTGCAAAGGAGGGTGCTGAAATATTTGGTGAGCCATAAGCTTTAAGAGTATGCTTAAAAAAATTACCGCCAATTCCGTGACTGAATAAAGCAACCGCTTCAGGGCCATAATTGGTTTTAATTTTTTTCATCTTTTCGGCAATGTAATCGATTGCTTCATCCCAGGTTACTTCAATCCATTTTTCTTCTCCGCGATGACTTTTACGTATCAACGGAGATTTTAGTCTATCCTTGTCATAATGTGCACCAACACCTCCGGTTCCTCTCGGACAGAGTCTACCTTCACTTAAAGGATCAAGAGGATTGCCTTCGACCTTCCAGAGCTTTCCATCTTTTACATAAGCAATTGCACCGCACTTCCAGAAACATATATCGCAATAGGTAGGAATTTTCCGGATACCTTTTTCCTGCTTTTGATTTATTTTATCTGCACTTTTAACAATTGTGTTTAATGTGCCTGTTAAAGCGGCAGCAGTAACAACCGTTGCACTGCTTATCTTTAAAAATTTCCTTCGAGATAATGAGTTCATAATTAATTTGATAAATTTTTAATAGCTTCTTTAACCATAGTACAATCCTGGAAAGACAGGTAAACTTCACATTTTACGCAATCAAGAGAAGCACACAGATTATCTATGTGGTGGTATGTCCAGCAGGGCTTCTTTGCTTCGGCATATGCCTGACAATTTGATCTGTCCTTCTCAGTACAACTAACAATTTTCCAACAAGGAATCAGCGAGAGCATAGATCTAATTCCGGCTATACTAATTTTTTTTTCATTTATAGCTGTTCGGATACATCTCAAACGCTCGATATCAGAGTCAGAAAATAACCTGTGCCTTGTTTCTTTCTGGTAGGGAAGTATCAAACCCTCTCTTTCATACATCCTTAAGGTGTGTACCGAAACATTTAGCAGTCTGGCGGCTTCACGAATCGGGTATTTTGGTCTAAAGGTTTCTTCGTTCATATTTTTAATTGTTGATATTTATAAATATCAACTTATTTGCCAATAATATCCTTGTAAAATCTAACATTTTATATCATTCAGAATTCTAATCTTTTCAAAAAATAGAATTAGTTTAATTTAATTTCCAATAAATGGGAATTACAAAGTATTACTAATTATAAATAATGTATTGATAGCAAGCAAAGTTGACTCTCGTTAATTTTATTCTATCTTAATACTATATTTAAAAAAAGTTTTACTACTGTTATCTAATTCTATTTGTTATCTCATTTGTTCTAAAAACCTTAGATGAAAGGAGGACGTGATGAGAGGAATAATAGTTACCTTTCTTATTTCTTCTCTGTTTATATTTTCCTGCAGTTCAGAAGAAAAAATTGATATGAATGCAGTGCATAACGAAGTATTAAGTGTTCTGGAGAATTATCAAAATGCTCACGAAACACAGAATATTGAAATACTTCGAAATTGTTTTTCTCCGAAACCTGATATTATAATACTTGGTACGGATGAAAAAGAACTATGGGTTGATCGTGAATCATTACTTAATGAACAGGAACGATTTTATAATACGGTTGATGAAGTAAAACTATCACCGAGAGATAAAATTGTTAAAATGTGTCCTTCTGGTAAAAGTGCCTGGTTCTATATGCGTGTGAACTGGTTTGTTAAATCCGGAGATGAAAAATCCATGTTTGAAAATATCAGAACTACAGGCGTAATGAATAAGGAAAATGATCAGTGGGGAATTGTTATGATGCATACTTCGATGCCGGTAAAAGGACAGATTGTTCAATATTGATTTTTTGCTGATTGAAATATCAATATATGTTTTGTGTTTGGTTTATAAGGATATGAGGTATAAAGGAAGTTTCAATACCTTTATACCTCTATACCTTTTTTTAGCTAAACTGAAGCTAATTCACCTTTCTCAACAGGATAATTTGCCTGATTCCAGCCGTTAAATCCACAGGTTAAATTAACTACATTATCAAACCCTGCGCTTAGTAAAACACTAGCTGCAATTGCGGAACGATCACCGCTGGCGCAATGAACAACAATTTTTTTATTTGCCGGAAGTTTGTGAAGATTATCAACAATATAACCCGAAGGAATATTAATAGCATTTGGAATATGCGAAGTTTCAAATTCTGATTTACCTCTTACGTCAAGCACAAAATAGTCATTAAGATTATCATTAAGTTCGTGAACAGTAAGCTGGCTCAAGGTTTTTAATTCATATCCTGCATTTGAAATTTTATCAATATCATTTACATACCCCACAATATTATCAAGACCAATTCGGATTAATGCTTTTGTAAGATCTTCAATTCTTTCATCGCGTGTAATCAATAAAAAAGGATTTTGATAATCTAAAATCCATCCAGCCCAGGTGCTAAATACAGAGTTATCCTGAATATTAATACTATCAGGGAAATGTCCACCAGCAAAAGATATTTTATTTCTAGTATCAATAATCTTAACACCTGCTTCAGCATGCTGTTCAAACTGCTGAATACTTAACCTTCCGGGACGAGGTATTGAACCAAGCACTTTAGGACCAATTTTATTAAGTTTTTTCATCATTGCAAAGTACTTTGGCGGTTCGGGCTGCCCATCTAAAAGTGTTCTTACAAATTCTTCTTCATCTTCTATATTCAATCCCCAATTTGCAATTTTTTCATAACCTACAGTTGAACTTGGAACGGCTCCGAGTGCCTTACCGCAGGCTGAACCGGCACCGTGCCCGGGCCAAAGCTGAATAAAATCATCTAATGCTTTAAATCTTTTTAATGATTGAAACATTTGATGTGCAGCTTTTTCCTGTGTACCTGTAATTCCGGCAGCTTTTTCTAACAGATCCGGTCTGCCAATATCACCAACAAAAACAAAGTCACCTGTGAAGATCATAACAGGTTTATTAGATGCCGGTGCATCTGTCAACAGGAAAGAAATGTGTTCTGGTGTATGCCCCGGTGTGTGTAATACTTCAAGTATAAGATTTCCTACTTTAATTTTATCCCCATCTTTTAATCCTATATGATCGAACTGATACTGCCAGTCAGCGCCACCTTCATCAGATAAGAAGACTTTCGCGCCAGTGGATGCAGCAAGTTCACGAGTGCCGCTAAGAAAATCAGCGTGAATATGAGTTTCTGTAATGTGGGTAATAGTTAAACTTTCCTGTTCAGCAATTTCAAGATAGGTATCTATATCTCTTTTAGGATCGATAACAATGGCTTCTTTAGTTGCCTGGCATCCAATGATATAGCTTGCCTGAGCTAATCCTTTTTCATAAATGTGTTTAAAGAACATACATCCTCCTTATAATCCTTGCTCTAAGGGTTCATACCAATCAAGAATTCCACTCTGTAAATTGTAGACAGTTTGAAATCCCACTCTTAACATTGCCATCCCGGCATGATAACTTCTATTGCCGCTTCGGCAATAAACGTAATAATTTTTTGATTTATCCAACTCTTCAATTTCCTGCAGAAAGGCTGGACTCATTATATCAATCAACTTTGAACCGGGAATATGACCTTCTGCATATTCACCCTTAGTTCTTACATCCAGAATGACTGAATTAGAATCATTCTTAAATTTATCAGAAAAAGTTAATGAATCTACATTCATAACTTTAGCTGAATTGTTTGTTTCTTTGAACATTATTTCTCCTTATTTTTATCAATATTTTACTGCAGAAATAGTTCTTTACCAATGATATAAATTCCCATTACCATAACAAACCAACCAAAAGCCGGTTTAAGTCTCTGAGAAGAAATAAATTTAGATAGATAACCTCCTGCAAAAATTCCGCTGACAGCAAGCAAAGAAACTATAAAGAGCAACATCCAATCTATTTCTCTTTGTATTCCTAAATCTCCTGTAAAACCAATTAAAGATTTTGCAGCAATAATAAGCAGGGAGGTTCCAACTGCCATTTTCATAGGTAGTTTTGCAAGTAAAACGAGTGCTGGAATAATCAAAAAACCTCCGCCAGCCCCAACTAGTCCGGTTAAAATACCAACAATAAATCCTTCAGTCATTATTAATGGATAGTTAAATATCTGTTCAGTTCCAGTAATGTCAGGTTTATTATTCTTTATCATTGAGATTGCGGCAAGAATCATAAGTACTGAAAAAAATATCATCACAAAAAGGTTTTTTGTGAATTCAAATTCACCTAATGTAAAAAGCATATCAGGAATAGATGGCAGAATGTATTTTCGTGTAAGGAATACTGCAATAAACGAAGGAACAGAAAAAACAATTGCTGTTTTATATGATACAAGATCTTTATGCATATAAGATGCAGAACCGACCAAACTAGTTAAACCCACAATAAATAAAGAATAAGCAGTTGCTGTCACTGGCTCTACATTAAACAAATAAACCAACACAGGAACTGTGAGTATTGAGCCACCGCTGCCGATTAAACCGAGTGAAATACCAATTAGTATTGCCGATATATATCCTAATAATTCCATTAACTGATTATTTTTGTAAAAACTTAATTATTATGAGGCGTGTGATGTAGAAGTATGAAATTGGATTCGAAAAAAACTATCGGACATAGAATAAAATGACTAATCAGTCAGAATAATGATATGCGAGGTTTTATTTGATTAATTGACAGCATATATTTGGCCTCAGGAAAACTTAATTTAGGAAGCAAATAATGTCAAAACACTACGAAATAGCAATATTAGGTGGAGGTCCGGGTGGTTATGTAGCAGCTATACGAGCCGGCCAATTAGGAATCAAAACAGTAGTAATTGATAAAGATAAACTTGGTGGTGTCTGCCTTAATTGGGGATGTATTCCTACAAAATCTCTATTAAAAAACGCAGAAATTTTCGACACTATTCAGAATCATGGAAAAGACTTTGGTATTTACGCCAAGGACCTCAGTTTTAATTTTAATGAAATAATTAAACGCAGTAGAGATATTTCTGACAGAATAACTAAAAATGTTGAACTGCTGGTAAAGAAAAATAAAGTTGATAGAATAAAAGGTTTCGGTAAGATATCATCAAAAAATCAAATAGAAATTTATGATGATAAGGAAAAGAAAGTCGAAACTATAAGTGCAGATAAGCTTATAATTGCTACCGGTGCCAGACCGAGATCAGTTGATGCCATTCCTGTTGATAGAAAAAATATCATTACCAGTACGGAAGCAATGAATCTGTCCGAACAACCAAAAGAATTAATTGTAATTGGAGCCGGAGCGATAGGAATTGAATTTGCATATTTTTATTCTGTACTAGGTACAAAAGTAACAGTTATAGAAATGATGGATAACATTCTGCCCGTTGAAGATGTTGAAGTTTCGCAGGCACTTGAGAAAAATTTTAAGAAACGCGGTATTGAAATCTTTACTAAATCAACAGTGGAAAAAGCTGAGATTAAAGGTAAAAAGGTAAAGGTTACAATCAATCAAAACGGTGAGAAAAAAGAACTTACCGCTGATAAAGTTTTGAATGCAATAGGTGTTGTTGGAAATGTAGAAGGTTTTGGTCTTGAGGAGTTAGGTGTTGAACTTTTTAAGAATCAAATAAAGGTTAATAAAGAAACATACGAAACAAACATACTTGGTATTTACGCAATTGGTGATGTAATCGGTCCGCCCTGGTTAGCGCACCTAGCATCAGCGGAGGGAATCCATTGTGTGGAGACAATAAAAGGAATTAAAAATCCAGGCGTTGATTATGAAAATATTCCCGGTTGTACTTACTGCCAGCCTCAGGTTGCAAGTGTTGGGCTTACAGAAAAGAAAGCAAAAGAACTTGGATATGAACTTAAGATAGGTAAGTTTCCATTTATGGCTAGCGGAAAAGCTTTTGCAGTTGGAGAAAGGGAAGGATTTGTGAAACTAATTTTCGATGCAAAATATGGTGAACTGCTCGGAGGTCATATAATAGGCTCGGAAGCAACAGAACTTATAGCCGAGGTTGCCTTAGCACGTGCAATGGAAGCTACCGGACATTCGATAATTAAAACAATCCACGCTCATCCAACTTTATCAGAATCAATAATGGAAGCTGCAGCTCAGGCGTATGGTGAAGCAATTCATATTTAATAATTTAAGTTTAATAGTAAGAGCAAAATAAAATTGGTTGATGTTAATAATAAAATTCTTTCTTATGCAGATTTAGGTTTTATTGATTATAAAGAAGCATGGGATCTTCAGTATAAAATCCATTCAAGCCGTGTTCGCGGAAATGTTAAAGATCATTTTCTGCTTCTTGAACATCCCAACACTTATACTCTTGGTAAAACTGCTGATAAATCCAATCTTATAGAAAATGAAGAGTATCTGAAAGAAAAAAATATTTCTGTTTATGATATAGATCGTGGAGGTGACATCACTTATCATGGACCCGGCCAAATTGTTGGATATCCTATAATTAATCTTAATGATTGGAAACAGGATACACACAAATATCTTCGCGCTCTTGAAGAGATAATAATCAGAGTTTGTTTGGAATTCGGGTTGATTGGAAAAAGAGATCCTGAATATACAGGAGTTTGGATTGAGGATAGGAAAATTGCAGCAATAGGAATTAAAGTCAGCCGGTGGGTTACAATGCACGGGTTTGCATTTAATATTAACACAGATCTTAGTTTGTTTAATGGCATCATTCCCTGCGGAATTTCTGATAAAGCAGTAACCTCATTAAGTAAAGAGATAAATAAAACAGTTGAAATAGATTTTATTAAGTCATTGATTCTTAAGCACTTTATTGAAGTATTTGAATATAATTCTATAGAATTGATTTCTAAAGATGAACTTTTAGCATTTGAGTTAACTCTCACAAACTAAAAAGGTTTTTAATGGCAAAAAAAGACACAAAAAAAGTTGTTCAAAAAAAGAAGGGAAACGTAAAACCGACTAACGGTAAGGGTGATAATATACAATCACTTAAAGCTGGTAAAAAAGAATTTTCAAAAAGTGAATTGTTAAAAATTCTACGAACAATGTTGACCGCACGAACCCTTGACAACAAAGCAATGAACTTACTGCGTCAGGGTAAAACATTTTTTCATATTGCTGCTTCAGGTCATGAGGCTGTTCAGCTGGCAATTGGTTTACAGCTTGACCCCAAAAAAGATTGGTTCTTCCCTTATTACCGTGACCTGGCAACAGTTCTTACTGCTGGTGTAACACCTGAGGAAGTATTTCTTCAAACATTTGCTAAAGCCGATGACCCTGCAAGCGGTGGAAGACAACTGCCTGTTCATTGGGGATCAACGAGATTTAATATTCCTTCACAATCAAGTCCAACAGGAACTCAATTCTTACAAGCCGTGGGAACTGCACTTGCTTCAGTTAAAAAAGGTGAAAATAATGTTTCATACGTAAGCAGTGGTGAAGGAACTACAAGCCAGGGTGAATTTCATGAAGCAGTTAATTGGGCGAGCAGGGAAAAGTTACCGGTTCTTTTCGTAATCCAAAATAATAAATATGCCATATCAGTTCACGTATCAGATCAGAGTGGAGGTAAAGATAACTCTGTCGCTGAAATGATGGCAGGTTTTCACAACCTGCATAGAGCAAGAATTGATGGTACAGATTTCTTTGAATCTTTTGAAAAAATACAGGAAGCCGTTGACTATATAAAGAGCGGTAAGGGTCCTGCACTTATTGAAGCTGAAGTAGTAAGACTTTCTTCACACTCATCCTCAGATGATCAGAAAAAATACCGTGACAATAAAGAAATTGAAGAAGAATCTAAAAAATGTCCGATTGAACAATTTTCAAAAATTCTTATTTCAAATGGTTTACTCAACGAAAAAGAATTAGAAAATATTAAAAAGGAAATTACTGATGAAATTAATGAAGCAGCAGATATAGCTATTAAAGCTTCAGATCCGCGAAAAGAGGATGCTGAAAAATATGTTTATGATGAAAGCGGTTATCGCGATACCTTCGATTACGAAGCCACAAATCCATCAGGCGATAAAATAGTTATGGTTGATGCTATCAATCACGCACTTCACGAGGAAATGGAACGGAATCCAAATATGTACATTTTTGGTGAGGATATAGAAGATGCTAAAGGTGGAGTATTTACTGCAACAAAAGGTTTAACCAAACGATTTACTAAAAAAAGAGTTTTTAATTCTCCACTTGCAGAGGCAAGTATAATGGGTGTCGCAATTGGAATGACACTCGCTGAATTAAAGCCTGTTGTTGAAATTCAGTTTGGTGATTATATCTGGCCAGCATTTATGCAAATGAAAGATGAACTTGCAACTATTCGTTACCGTTCAAATAATGCGTGGGAATCTCCTGTTGTTACAAGAGTTGCTGTTGGTGGATACATACATGGTGGATTATATCACAGTCAGAATATTGAATCAATATTTGCACACGTTCCGGGAATTTTTATAGCTTATCCAAGCAATGCCGCAGATGCTAAAGGATTATTAAAAACTGCTTGCAGAATCAAGGATCCGGTATTGTTCTGTGAGCATAAAGGATTATATCGCCAGAGTTATGCTATAACTCCGGAACCCGATGAAAATTATCTTGTCCCTTTTGGAAAAGCAAAAGTTGTAAGAGAAGGAACTGATATAACTGTTGTTTCGTGGGGAGTTTCTTTATGGGATTCCGTAATTGCTGCAAAAAAACTTGAAGATGAATTTGAATACTCAGTTGAAGTAATTGATCTGAGAACAATTATTCCTTTAGATGAAGAAACAATTTATAAATCAGTAAAAAAGACTAACAAATTAGTTATTGTTCACGAGGATACTTTTACAGGCGGATTTGGTGGTGAGATTGCATCAAGAGTTGCAGATACCTGCTTCCAGTATTTAGATGGTCCGGTTAAAAGAATAGCAGCATTGGATACACATATTCCTTATTCACCAATCCTTGAGGCAACGGTGCTTCCAAATCGTGATAGGGTTTATAAAGGAATAAAAGAATTAATTGAGTATTGAGTTTAAAGGAATTATCATAATAAAATGATATTATTCATAAATTAAATTCACTAATAAAATCAATAGAAATTAAAATAACTTAGCCTGAGCCTAAATCTCAGCCTGAAGGAGTGAAGATGGAAGTTATAATGCCCAAAATGGGTGAAAGTGTTAATGAAGGCACAATAATCAAATGGCATAAAAAGGTCGGTGATTATGTTAAACGAGATGAGATCATCTTTGAAATCAGCACTGACAAGGTAGATACGGAAATACCATCACCTGAAGAAGGGGTTTTAAAAGAAATACTTGTTAATGAAGGCGATACTGTTGAGGTTGGAACTGTTGTTGCAAAAATTTCGGATGATGTCGAATCGAAGGGGTCCTCTGAAAAAAAAGATGATGGGGATGATGGCCAACAAAAATCTGAAATTAAAGAAGAAAAATCTGAGGATAACAAAATAGAATCTGATTCTAAAAAATCTGAAGATGAAAAGAAAGAAACATTATCAGAAAAGTCATCTTCAAATAAATCATCGGGCAAAACAGTGAATATTGAAATGCCAAAGATGGGTGAATCAGTCATGGAAGGCACAATTATCAAATGGCATAAAAAGGTTGGTGATAAAGTAAAAAAGGATGAAACAATATTTGAGATAAGTACAGATAAAGTTGACACCGAAATTCCGTCACCGGAAGAAGGAACAATAGTTGAAATTCTTGTAGGTGAACAGGAAACAGTTGAAGTAGGAACTATTGTAGCAAAGATTGGTGTCGGAGCGGATATAAAGATTGAGAAGAAAGAAACTTTGGTTGAAACTGAAAAGTCTGATGAAGAAAAATCTTCAATGCATGATCAAGTTGGTAAAGATATTGACATCAGACCTAAAGAGCAGGGCACAGGTTCAGGATTCTATTCTCCGCTTGTATTGAACATTGCTCAAAAAGAAAACGTTAGCTTTGATGAATTAAAAGATATTGAGGGAAGCGGACTTGAAGGAAGGCTGACTAAAAATGATATTCTGGCGTATATTGAAAAGCGTAAATCAAAACCAGATGAAAAGAAAAAAACAGTGACTTCTGAAAAGAAAGAATCAGAAAGACCTTCATCTCCTGAATTTACACCTTCAGTAAGCCAGACAAGTTATTCATCAAAAGATGTTGAAAGAATAGCGATGGATAATATCCGCCGGAAAATTATGGAACACATGATCCATAGCCGAGATACTTCAGTTCATGTTTCTGCATTGATTGAAGTTGATATGACAAAAATACATAATTTCATTCAGCTTAAAAAAGATGAAATTCATAAAACAGAAAATGTAAAACTGACTTATATGGCTTTTATTGCAGATGCCTGTGTAAGAACATTAAAAAAATATCCACTGGTAAATTCAACAATTGATGGAAATACAATTCTTCAAAAGAAATTTATAAACCTTGGAATTGCAGTTGCAATTGAACCTACCGGACTTATCGTACCAAATATTAAAGGGGCCGGGGATAGAAATATAACCGGACTTGCTAAGGCAATTAACGACCTGGCATACAGATCACGAAATAAGAAATTGACTCCGGATGATATTACAAACGGAACTTTTACAATAACCAACTACGGAGTCTTCGGGACCATTTTTGGTACACCAATTATAAATCAACCTGAAGTAGCAATTCTTGGAGTAGGTGCTGTACAGAAAAAGCCCGTTGTAATTGAAGTTGATGGGTCTGATACTTTTGCAATTAGACACATAATGTCTCTCACTCTTTCGCATGATCATAGATTAGTTGACGGAATGCTTGGAGGATTGTTCTTAAAATATATGAAAGAAACACTGGAAAACTTCGAACCGGAAGGATTTAATTAGATTTTATGATTAAGATTAATCAACATCAGCGTGCATTTAAAGAATCTGCTGAAAAAGATACTAAGGATCTAGGCAAAAGACCTGATTGGCTAAAGGTTAAATTACCAACAGGGGATAACTTTAGTGAAGTTAAAAATCTTATGCGCAGACAGAAACTCAACACTGTGTGTGAAGAAGCAAGATGCCCAAATATTGCTGAGTGCTGGAATCATCGTACTGCAACATTTATGATATTGGGTGATACCTGCACAAGAAGCTGCGGTTTCTGCAATGTTAAATTAGGTATGCCTACAGAATTAGATTTTGATGAACCTAAAAGAGTTGTTGAATCTGTTATTGAATTGAATTTGCGTCATGTTGTTATAACTTCTGTAAACAGAGATGAATTGAAAGATGGTGGAGCAGCAATCTTTAAAGAATGCGTTAGACTTATTCGTGAACAGAAACCGGATTGTACCGTTGAAATACTTATTCCTGATTTTAAAGGAGAAGAATACGCTTTCAATATTATAATGCAAAGCCCACCTGATATACTTAATCATAATCTTGAAACCGTACCAAGGTTGTATCATGCTGTGAGACCGCAAGCTAAGTATCAGAGAAGTCTTGATCTTATAGAATGGTTTAAAAATAAGAAACTCAAAACAAAGAGTGGTATAATGGTAGGTATCGGCGAAAAAAAAGAAGAGGTTTTGGAACTTATGAAAGACCTGGTTTTTAAAGGATGTGATATTCTTACAATCGGGCAATATCTTCAGCCGACTAAAAATCATTTGCCGGTAGATAGATTTGTAACACCCGAAGAATTCAATATTTATAAAACCGAAGGTTTAAAAATGGGGTTTAAGATAGTTGAATCCTCTCCGCTAGTAAGAAGTTCTTACCACGCTGATCAGCAAGCACGTGCAATTTTTTAATTTTTTAATAATATTAGAGTATCTGATTAATCTTGTTTATTTAGTAAAAAAGTAACTATTTTGTTTTCACAAAATTCATTTTTATTCATTATTTATTCTATGCTTACATGAGATTTCGATTACTGCTATTTTTTCTTTTAATCATATCATCCTACATATTTCCGCAAGTTTTAGAGAATCACAGACTTAACAAATCTCTGGATGACGACGCTTCAAAATATACTAATGTGGGAAATTTCGGTTTAACAATAACGAACTTTGGAAGTTATGGTCATGGATTTGTTTTCTGGCCACAGCAGCCGAGTGCAGAATATCCGATTGGATCCGGTATAGAGCATTTATTTGATGGCGGTTTGTGGATAGGCGCTTTTACACAAAATGACAGCCTTGGTTCAGGAAGACAAGGTCCTTTTGTTACTACCGCTGCTGTTGATGCTGCTTCTATTTCTGCAAGAGGAGGCGGTTTTGAATTTACTAATGCACCCGGTTCAAGAGTTATTGAAAGGTCTTCCAGGTTTGATTCACAGGTTTATAGCCCACTTGCTGTATCGCATCAGGATCTTGTAATGCTTTACTCAGATACCAGCAGATTTTTCTTGAATAATGAACCAATTGTTGATCACGTTCCGATTGGCGTCGAAATTAATCAGGAATCGTATGCATGGGATCTTTCCTTCGCAAATAATTTCATTATTATGAATTACTGGATTAAAAATATTTCTAATAAATATCTCGATTCAGTTTACATTGGCTTATGGACCGACGCTGTAGTAAGAAATACACTGGTAACCGGAAGACCATCCGGTAGTTCCTTCTTTGATAAAGGAGGAAACGGTTTTACAGACTCTCTTAAGATAGCATATGAGTTTGATGCTACTGGAGATATAGGTTTTACTGATAGTTATTTAGGTGTGCAGTATTTAGGTTCGTCTATTCCAATCGATAGCATTAACTTTGTGTCGTGGCAATTTAGGAATACATCTGATGCAAATTTATTTGCACCACAAAATGATGTTGAAAGATACAGAAAGATGACAGGTTATTTTGGAGGTGATAATAGATTTCCTTACAACATAACTCCTCAAATGTTAAGAGGACCCTCAAACCGCTCCATAATGATAACGGCTGGCAACTTTAATAATATTGCCCCTGGTGATTCGGTTAATGTTGTATTTGCAATTATTGCGTCAAAAAAATTCGGTACCGATCCAGCTTCACTGGATACTGAAGAACAAAGATTAAATTTATACACAAGTGCTGAATGGGCATTAAGAGCTTATTATGGCGAGGACAGAAACAGAAACGGAATTCTTGATCCCGGTGAAGATCTTAATGGTGACGGTGTTATCACCAGATATATATTGCCAACTCCTCCGGTAAATCCAAGAGTTAAAATTATTCCCGAAAGCCAGAGAGCGACTATTTACTGGGACAAAAGAGCTGAAGAATCCATTGATCCGATTACCGGTGAAAAAGATTTTGAAGGGTATCGTCTTTACAGAACTAATACGGGTTTTGAACTGACTCAAATACAGGATTTACAATCTGCTCTTATTAAAATGGCAGAGTTTGATAGTCTCGGAAATGATATCGGATTCAATACAGGTTTTTCATTTGTTGAAATGATTGAGCCGGTAACTTTTCCGGGTGACACTTCGCAATACTGGTATAAATTTGATGTAGAAAATCTTTTAAATGGGTGGCAGTATGTATTTGCAGTTACTGCATACGATAAAGGTGACGAAACTTTCAATCTTGAAAGTCTTGAATCAAGTAAACTGGCGAATTCTATAAAGATTATACCAGGTACTCCTTATACCTCCGATGAAAATATTGATGTGGGCGTATATCCTAATCCTTATTATTCAAGCGCCTACTGGGATGGTCCTTCCGAGAGACTGAGAAAAATTTATTTCTACAATCTTCCAGCCGAGTGTGAAATAACAATTTACACACTTTCGGGTGATATAGTCAAACGCTTATATCACGATCAGCAAAGTAATGCTTCGGATTTAAGATGGTTCCAAACATATTCAAGAGACGGGACTCAGATTATGTCCGGCGGCGAACAAGCCTGGGATTTAATTACTGATAACGATCAGGCAATTGCAACAGGTTTATATCTTTTTTCAGTTCGTGATTCAAGAACCGGAAATATAAAAACAGGAAAATTTTTAGTTGTTAAATAATAAAGGTGTAATTATGCAAACAAAATTTATTCTATTCTTTCTTCTTATCTGTGCTTCAATTTCATTTGCACAGACTAATCCTTATCCTCATTTAAGTATAAGAGATTTACAATTTCAACCACAAGATTCATTGTTGGCTGGAACTCAAAGCTCTCCTTATCTTGGAGATACAGTTCAGGTTACAGGTGTTGTTATGGTTTCGACTCTTGTTGAACCAACATTTGACAGAAGACCGCTTATGTGGGCTGGTTCAAGATGGCAGACATATTTGCGGGATACATCCTTTAGTGATGAGTGGGGCGGTCTGAACGTAATTCAGAATGATACTACCGGGCCAAATCAGAATTCACTAATGGATTTACTTGATAGTACCATGATTGTTACAATAACAGGAGTTGTTGCAGAATTTGGAGTTCAAACACAGTTAAATGTATTAACGGAATATCCTGTTCAATTTCTTGGTAATGAACCAAACCGTGGTGAACCGATTGAAATTACAATAAACCAATTAAATATCGGCACCCCGCCGGCAGATACTATTCTTTCCGGTGAAAAGTATGAAGGAATGTATGTGATCATTAGAAATGTCATCACTTCAGACAGGAATACATCAAATGGAACATTTGCAATTAACGATGGTAATGGAAATCAGATATTTATTCACGATCAGTCAGGTTATTTTACCAGGAGAGCACATCAATTAAGAACTTTTGATCCGCCAGTTGACGGAACAACCATACAATATATAAGAGGAGTTGTTGGTCATTTTAATAATCCTAATAGATATGTATTGAGACCGATGTATCCTGATGATCTGCTGATTGGTCAATCACCACCGGCAATTTCCAGTATTAGGAGAGATATAGGTATAGTAACTCCGAATCAGCCAGTTACAATATCTGCAAGAATATTTGATCTTGACCAGGGAGGCAGTGTTACCGGAGCTAAGGTTAAGTATAGAGTTAATGGAGGGGAGAGAGTTGAAGTGAATATGACTGAAAATGTATCAGACACAACCTGGTCAGCTACAATTCCGGGTGTTCCAGTGGATTCAGCTGTTGTTGATTATTACATTTGGGCTCAGGATAATGACGGAATGATTTCTACAAACCCAATAGACACAACACGAAATTTCTTCTATCTTGTTCTAAATAGAGATATAACAATACAAGATGTGCAGTACAGTCCATTTGGCACAGGATTCAGTGGTTACAATGGCTTCTACGTTACAGTTAGTGGAGTTGTAACTGCTGATACCACTGATCTTCGGGGTGACGGTGGTTCGATTGGTAAAAGAGTGTATATTCAGAATGGTCAGGGACCGTGGAGTGGAATTTGGATTTTCGGTCTTGAAGCAGATGCTCTATTGCGTGGTCAGGATGTTACCGTTAATGGAAGGGTAATTGAAAATTTCAACCATACCAGAATAGACAGTATAACAACCCTTGTTGTTAATCCAAGTGGAAATCCATTACCATTACCTGAGCTTGTTTCAACTAGTGATATTGGAGGAAAATCAAAAGGAACTATTTCGGCTGAACAATGGGAAGGTGTTTTGATCGAATTTGAAGATGTAACTGTTACTGATGATAATGCAGATGGAAATTCCGGACCTGGCGGTGGGGGTAACAGTAACTTCGGTGAAATTCTGGTTGCAGATATTTCAACTAATAATGTAAGAGTTGAACTGCAGGAAGGAAATCACGAGTACCATAATTTGTGGACTGCAGGGCTGGATACTCTTCCAGGTAATGTAAGAATACTTGAAGGTGATTCATTCGACAATTTAAGAGGAGTTCTGTTCTTTTCATTTGGTAACTACAAACTTGTTCCCAGAAAATCCGATGATTTTGTTGGTTATACAACTGATGTTGAATATATAAACAACAGTGTAGTTGATAGTTACAATCTGAACCAGAATTATCCTAATCCTTTCAATCCTGTAACTTCAATACAATATTCAATTCCTGAAGCAGGATTTGTTCAGATAAAGATTTATAATATTCTTGGTCAGGAAGTTGCTTCGCTAGTTAATTTGGAGCAATCTTCAGGAAGTTATAAAGTTATATTTGATGCAACTAAACTATCTTCTGGTGTTTACCTTTATCAGATAAATGTTAATAATTATCAGCAGACAAAAAAAATGATGTTAATGAAGTAATTTAAGCAAGCTGAGGTCCTCCGATGGAGGGCTTCAGGCTAGCATTCAAAAATTTTACTACTAAGTATGTTAAAAAATTAATGAAAAAAGTTTTACTGTTTTTATTTCTGATACCTGTTTTAGCGTTTGTATCCTGCTATGACGAACTGATAGATGCTCCGGTTGCTAACAAACCGCCAAAGACTTATGTCTCCTTATTCCCTGATAGTTTGATAACCCAGCAGCAAAGCAGTTTAAGATTAAACTGGTGGAGTGATGATCCCGATGGTTTGGTTATTGGATATTTAATTTCCTTTGAGGAAGGCCAGTGGACGTTTACAACCAGTAACGATTCCTTAATTTCGTTTCCAATAAGCGGAACGGATACTACTTACATATTCAGAGTTGCCGCTGTTGATAACGCAAGTAATGGTATTTATGATAATCAACTGATTGTTAACGATATAAATTTTGGTCCTGAACCATTTACTGATCTTAATGGTGATGGAATATGGAATCCGGGAGAACCTTTTATTGATTGTGGTGCAATAGATCCGGAACCTGCATCGATTGAACTTCCATTAAAGAATTCTTCGCCAGTTATCAGTTTTCTTGTTAGTCAGAATGGTACAACCATTTTTATACCTGAAACTACCTTTACGGCGGCTTCATTTGGCTGGACTTTAACTGATCTTGATGGTGATGCAACGATTTCCAAAGTTTACATCGCACTTAATGATACATCTCAAAAAATTGAACTGCCCGGAAATACCAGATTCGTCACTATTAAAGCAGAGACACCTTTCGCATCGGACATAGTTGAATGTGATGTTTACATTGGTTCTGCAATAACAACCCCTTATCCTGTAAAACTTCCTAATCTGAAACTTGATGATAATAACATTTTCTATGCTTTTGCAGAGGATATTGCCGGAGGAGTTAGTGATCTGATCGTTATGCCTTCAGGGGCTAGTAATCGCAGCTGGTTCGTTAAAAAACCAAAAGGTGAAATTCTTATAATTGATGATAACGGAAGTATAGATAATTCTGCAGATTTTTACTCGGTAATATTTGATAGTCTCGGATTATCGGACAGATATGATGTATGGGATATTAAGCTAGGAAGAACAACAACTACACCGGGTGTTTTATTACCGGGTTTTATTTCGCCACAATTTACAGAAACACTTAAGCTCTTCAAATATGTTTTCTGGTACACAGATAACGATCCGAGTATCAGTCCTGCTCAGGTTGCAATAAACAATTATTTGAATTTCGGCGGCAGAGTTTTATTCTCTATGATTTTCCCGCAGATATTTGATCCCAGGGGTCTTGGTGATTTTCTTCCGCTTGATAGTCTTAGCGCTGCACCTATAAGTGTTCTGCCTTCCAATGTTGGAATAACTCCTACACCTGATGCAAGCTCTCAGGGTTATCCTCAATTACGAAGAGACAACAATCCTAATCCGGTTGCAAGGATCAGAACTTACTATCCAAATCCACTTTCAGCATTAGCCTTATATACTTTAGACTTAAGTGATAATCCGATTATAGGATTTAAATCAACAGATTCACGAGTTATTTTTATGGGTGTCCCACTGCATAGATCAAACGGAGACCCTTTTAAGGTTAAAGATTTCTTTGATAAAGTACTATTTGAAGAATTCGGGGTACCGAGATGATGTATAAAATTATTTATTTCATGTTTTTATGCACCGGTTTTTTGTTTGCACAAAATACCGGTTCCATAGCTGGTAAAATCATTGATGCTAAAAGCAATGAAGAACTTCCCGGTGTTAATATAATTCTTAAAGGCACTTACTACGGAGCTGCAACAGATTTAAGAGGAAGATATACTATTGAATCTATAAATCCCGGTAACTATACTGTTGAGATTTCATATATCGGATTTAAAACAATGCAGTTTACCGGCATTCGTATTGATGCAGGCAAAACTTTTCAGCTTGACGTTAAGCTTGAGGAAAGTGTTCTTACGCTTGATCAGGATGTTGTCGTTGTTGGCGACAAACCATTGCTTGATGTTGAAGAAACGCAAAGTAAAAGAACAATATCACGGGAAGATATAGAAATAGCTATAGTTGAAAATATTACAGATCTTGTTACTCAGCAGGCAGGTGTAATCAAATCAGATAATGCCATCCACATTCGCGGCGGAAGATCTTATGAAAATGCTTTTTTACTTGATGGTGTATCCGTACAGGATCCTCTTGCCGGAACGGGTTTTGGTTTACAACTCAGCGCGGCGGCAATTGAAGAGGTTGATGTTATTACAGGAGGTTTCAATGCTGAATATGGACAGGCTACATCCGGCGTTGTAAACGTACGAACAAGAGAAGGTGGAAGCAGGTATAGCGGCTTCATCTCATACAAACGTGATAATTTCGGTGAAAGAACTTCGCCGCACGTATTTAATATGGATATCTTTGAAACTAATTTTAGCGGTCCGGATCCAATAACTTCCATAATATTACCGGCATTTGGGATAAATTTTCCAGGTGAACTTACCTTTTTTGCTAATTTTTATGGCGGACTTAGTGATGGGATCACACAGGGTTATTATAAACCAACAGCAGAGCAATTATACTCATCAACCTTTCACGGAACAAGGTTTGCTCCGCGTGCTGAAAACAGCTGGTTCTGGTTAGGCAAATTAACTTATAAATATTCACCTACACTTAAATTTAATTATTCATTCAATCAATCTGTAAATATAAATCAGAATTCGCAGTCTCTGCAGTCAAATCTTGAATATGTTGAACCGAGTCCCGGATATCAGTACGAATATCAGAATATTCTTGATAATGCAAATACTTTCACTCACAAAAATAATTATCATTCATTCGGTGTAACGCATACTCTTAATCCTAAAACTTTTTATGAACTAAAAGTAAATCATTATTACACTAATCTTCGGGCAGATGCAAACGGTAAAATGTGGTACGAATATCTTGAACCGAAAGATATAACCAACTTTCCAATCCAGTACTATAATACAGGAAGTGATACAATCGGCGTTATTCCAGGAGATGGTTTCTGGGATGTAGGCAATCCTTCTACGTGGAGGGATCATTTTGTTCAGGAATTCTCGATACGCGGCGACATTACAAGCTTTTTTGATGAGAAGAATAAATTTAAAGCCGGCTTTAATCTGCAATTTCAGGAAATGCAGGTAATCGATATTTTCAGACCATGGATAGGTGAGTTCGGTTTTAATAACGATATGTATAAAGTTCATCCTGCACTGGGATCTTTCTATGCACAGGATAATATTAATTTCAGCGGAATGATTTTAAACTTCGGATTGAGAATGGATTACTGGTTTCCCGGTAAATATGTTGATGATGCGGTGGAAAATCCGGAGGTTATTACAATACCGGATGAAACCCGTGAGAATTATAATAACGATTCATTTTCCTGGTTTGGTAACCGTAGATTCAAAGCAAGGTTAAGTCCAAGACTTGGAATCTCACATCCCGTTTCAGATAATCAAACATTGTTTTTTTCTTATGGTCATTTCAGCAAGTGGCCAAAACCGCATTTTGTTTATGCTAAGTTAAGTCCTGCTAATGCACAATCATCTTTTCAGCGCTTTGGTAATCCTAATCTAGATCCGGAAACAACTGTGGCTTATGAACTGGGACTCCGTACCCAATTTACAAATGATGATGTACTTACAATAACAGCTTATTATAAGGATATATTTGATTATATAAGCACGAGAACGGCAAGAATATCATCAGCAAGATTTGCAACACAGCGTTTTATAACTTATGTAAATACCGACTATGCCAGATCAAGAGGAATTGAAGTTGAATTTAAGAAAAGAATTGACAGATGGTTTAATGGCAGTGCTTCCTTTTCATATGCAATAGTTACTGGTAAAAGTTCATCTGCTGATGAAGGAGTACTTGTTCTTACAGGCGATCTTGATGAAACAATAAAAGAGGAATTTGTTTCATGGGACCGGCCGTTCACTGCAAGTCTTTCAACAAATTTTTATGTTGAAAAAGGGAAACCATTATTTGGTTTTGCCCCGGGTATTCTAGACGATTTAAACTTATACGTAAGGTTTTTCTTCCAGTCGGGTAAGCGTTATACACCAGCTTTGTTTACTGGAAATATTAGTTCGGACGGAAGACCTGATTATGAATTCCTCAGAAGAGAACGAAATTCAAAAGTAGGTGATGACTGGATGTGGATGGATATTAACTTAGAGAAATACTTTGCTGTTGGCGGGTTTAGATTTTCAGTTTTTATGGAAATAAACAATTTGCTTGACTTTAAAAATTCAGCAATCATTAATCCGGTTACAGGCAGAGCTTATGAATTTGGTGATCCGATACCTAATTCCTGGAATGATCCGAATTACCCGGATCTTCAGGCTCCTATTTCACCTTATCCGGAAAACCCGGCAAGGTATCTAACAAGAAGAAATGTAAAGTTTGGAGTTAGTATAAGATTCTAAACATTGAAATTTAGTTTGATTTTTGACTTTTTAATTTTGACTTAATACATAGAATGAAAAAAATATTTTTTATTATAATATTAGCATTATCTTCGAGCAATTTGACTGCACAACTGTTTCCTGTATTAGGTGGACAGCGTGCGGGTATTTCAACAGCACAATTTCTTAAAATAGGTGTTGGTGGAAGAGCTTCGGCTATGGGCGATGCTTTTGTTGCTGTTGCCAATGATGCATCTGCATTGTACTGGAATCCTGCAGGATTAACCCAGTTCAGCGAACACCAGATTTTATTCTCCCATAACAGGTGGGTTGTTGATATTAACCACGATTTTCTTGGTGGAGTTTATCATCTTGATGAATCAAACTCTTTTGGTATCGGACTTACTGCTTTAACTATGCAGAAGATGCCTGTAACAACAGAGTTTGCACCTTTTGGCACAGGTGAATACTTCGGTTTTAGCGACATTGCAATTGCCGTTTCTTATTCCCGTAAAATGACTGATCAATTTAGTTTCGGAGGTACTGTAAGATATATTGAAGAGACTTTAGATAAATTGAAGATGCGCGGATTTATGATTGATCTTGGAACATTTTACTGGACCGGATTGGGCTCTACTCGTTTTGCAGTGGCTGTTTCAAATTTTGGAAATAATCTTGCCCCTGATGGTGAAGTAGTGCTTGTAGGCAAACGAAGTGTTTCTGAGTGGCAGGAATTTGCACCTCCTACAGTATTTCGTATTGGTTTTGCATTTGAACCTTATGATGATACAGAACATAAAATTACTACATCCATCCAGTTAAATCATCCGAATGATAACAGTGAGAATGTTTCAACAGGATTTGAATATAGCTGGAACAGAACATTATACCTCCGCGGTGGTTATAAAATAAATGTTGAAGAGCAGAATTTTACTTTTGGCGCCGGAATAAATGTACCGATAAGTATAGCTCAGTTTGGACTGGATTATGCATACTCAAATTTTTCAAGATTAGGTTCAGCTCACAGATTTTCTATATTGTTAGGTTTATGATGAATATAAAAAATTATTTATTCTATAAAAGTGAATTGAAAAATAAAAGTGATGAAATATATTTTCATTCAATTAATCATTCATTCATATATTCATTAACAGAAAAATCAGCAAAGCCTTTTGTTTTAGGAGTTTTATTTTTATTAACTATTTTAGTTAATACTGGCTGCGTTGATAAATTTGATATTCCTGTAACAGCCGGAGAAGGGAATATAGCAGGTGATACTGTTTATGTACAGTTGAACCCGCCCTGGGAGGGCTTCAACAATCCTAATGCAATTTTTATAGGGAATGAGCCATTTATTTATGTCGCTGATACCAATAATGACCGTATTGTAATGATGAATCTTGCGGGAGCTATTCTCGGAACACGTGAAATTAAAAGACCGGTAGCAATTTCACAGGATTATCAGCTTAATCTTATTGTCTGCTCTGAGTTTGATACTTTAGGCGTTACTTATGGTGCAGTATTTAAATTTGATTTATTTGCAGCCGGGCACGATTTAGCTAATGCCCCTTTATCCAGAGTATTACCACGTCCGGGTGTATCAGCAGATTTGAAACCGAATGTCAGATTTACCGGGGTCTGTACTTTTTATGATAACTCATTTTATGTTGCGCGTTCCGGTCCAAGTAATTCAAGTATTTTCGATCCTGATAATTCTATACTGATTTTTGAAAAGAAAACTTTATCCGATGGAACTAAAGTAGATACACTTTTAGGCCGCTTGCCATCATTAGCACCTCTTGGAACAGGAACAATGACTACAAATGGCATAAGTTCATTAACATCTTTTAAAAGATTGAATAATGATTTTATAATAACATTGACTGGTAATACCAGCTTTAAAAGTCAGTGGCTGTTTTACAACTTTTCATCCGAAACTCCAGGATACGAAAACAGGTTAAGGCCGGGCACAAGTACTTTGATGCTGCCCAATAAATTTGTTAATCCGGAGGGTGCAGCAATTGATAATTCCGGCAACATATATATAGCTGATTCAGGTGTTGATAGTGTATATAAGTTTAATTCATTTGGTGATGAACTTCAATCATTTGGCGGCGCTTCACAATTTAATCAGCCTGCAGATGTAGCATTTTTTGACAGAACACTTTACGTAATCGATAGGGGAAATAACAGAATATTACGATTCATTTTATCAACGGATTTATAATGAAAATATTAAAAGTTTTTTCTTTTTTTCTTGCCTTTTCTATTTCAATAATTTCACAACCTGTTATAATTAATGAAATTTATAATTCCAGCGGAAACGATGAATGGATTGAGTTACTTGTTGTTCAGGATAGTCTTGATCTTCGAAACTGGGATATAAGAGATTTTACATCAAGCGGAAATGCACAACAGCCATTAGTATTTTCCAATCATTCATTATGGAGTAACCTAAGAAAAGGAACTTTGATTATAGTGGCCAGACCTGAGAATACTTTTTCAGAAAATCTGGACCCCAGCGATTATCTATTAATAGTTAAATCAAATAATGCTCTTTATTTTTCTGGAACCGTCTTCCTGATTGCGGGCGGTTCTGAAGCAATTCAAATTAGAAATAATTCTCAATCTCATATTTTTGGAGTTTCCTGGGGTTCGGCGAATACCAATAGTATTCCAAGTCCTAAAGTACATTTTACAGGAAGTTCATCTAGTAATACTTCTGTTTTCTATAATGGCAATAGTATTGCAGATTTATTAAATGTTGGAAACTGGACGATGAACGGCACTTCATCAATGGGAGTTGGCAACACAACTACAAACATTAATTGGATACTTTCAATGAGACAAAGACCGGAGGGTTCTGGCATTATTAGTATGTCTCCTCAAACAGTCTCTGGTGATTCAATTATAAATTTAACGTTTAATTACAAACGAGAACCTCAATACAATATTAATACACTGAAAATAATATTTCCTGAAGGTGTTAGCTGGTCACAAAATGCAGCACAGGTTTCCATAACCAATTTTTCTGCTACAACACAAGTCTCTGCAGATACAATATTATTTACAAATGTAAATTTTTCAAATGATTCTGTATTAGTCGAAATCTCAGATGTTCTCACTCCTTTCTTTACAGGAAGATATAGATTCAGATTTCAGTCGGGTGTTGACTTGCTGGTTGATGATGTCAGTCCGCCTCCCGTTTTAACAGTGTATGGAGCGCCCATTCCTATTGCTGAAGCAAAAGCAAATGATGCAAATGGCATAGCATTGCTATCCGGTGAATTAGTTAGTATTCGAGGAATTGTAACTGTGGATAATCAATTCGGCAGTCCTAGTTATGTACAGGATAATAGCGGGGGAATTTCAATATTCAACCCGTCTTTTTCAACTTCAGTCCAGATTGGAGATGAATTATTAGTATCAGGTACAGTAACTCAGTTTAACGGATTGAATCAGTTGGAATCTCCAATTCTTCATTCTATAATAAGTACAGGCAATACTGTTGAACCATTAATTGTTACTCCGTTTCAACTCAACAATGACGGAGCCGGTGGAGTTGAAAATTATGAGGGTAGGTTAGTTCGTGTGAATGCAGTTTTAGTAACTGAATTGAATGGCACTGCAGTAACAAATTGGGCTTACAAAAATTATTTACTTACTGGTTCTAATCCATCGGATACTGTCCAGATAAGAATTGATAACGACACTGATATAATCAATGCTGTTGCACCTGCCGGTCGATTTGATGTTGTTGGAGTGCTCAGTCAATTCAAGCCCGCTTTACCTTTTATAGGTGGCTACCAGGTTATGCCAAGAATGCTTACAGATGTTATTTCAACAGGACCAATAATAGAAAAATTTCCCGAAGAAGTTGAACTTACTGCCGATGCAATCACTCTGGAATGGCATACGATCAGTCCGGGAACATCAAGAATAAGATATGGAACGACAACAAATTACGAGCTCGGAGTTATTGAACCCGATAGTGAGTTAAGAAATATCCATAATGTAACTGTCAGCGGATTGAATACAGCAACTATTTACAACTTACAAGCTTTCTCAGTTGCCGGTTCTGATACAAGTTTTTCAGGTAATATAATTTCAAGTACTACATCAGCATTCCCAACAACTGGTGAAATAAGAGTGCATTTCAGTAAAACAGTAAATACAAGTGTTTCATCTGGTGTAACTGCTAACAGCAATGTAAACTTTATGAATGTTATTATTCAAAGAATTAATAACGCTAATCATTCCATAGATGCGGCTCTTTACAGCTTAAGCGGAACAGTTGGAGCAAATATTGCATCTGCATTGGTAAATGCTAAAAACCGTGGTGTTAAAGTTCGGGTAATAGGTGAATATGATACAAGAACTACTGCACCCTGGTCAACCTTAATTAATAACAGTATACCTTACATAAATGATGCTTTTGGGAACAATGATGGCAGCGGTTTACATCATAATAAATTTTTCATCTTTGATAATAGAGGAGGAGCTCCTGATAGTATATGGTTAGTTACAGGTTCCTGGAATCCAACTGATCCGGGAACAAATGATGACAGGCAGAACATAATTGAAATTCAGGATGTTGCTTTGGCCGGTGCTTATACGGCAGAGTTTCAGGAAATGTGGGGAAGTGACACTGAGATTCCAAATGCACAGAATTCACGTTTCGGATCTAGAAAACAAAACAATACTCCACATAATTTTGTAGTTGGAGGTAATAAAATTCAATCTTATTTCAGCCCCAGTGATCAGACAACTTTGCAGATCGGTAAAACTTTGAGTAAGGCAGAAAAATCTATCAACGGTTCAATAATGACTTTTACAAGAAGAGATTTGGCTGACACAGTAATAGCGGTAAAAAACAGAGGAAGAAAAGCACGCCTGGTTCTCAGCAATAATACTGATACCGGCACACAATATTTTTATCTCGAATCTAATGGAGTTGATATTCGCCTAAAGAATTTTTCTCCCGGATTATTGCATCATAAGTATGCAATAGTTGATGCGGAACCACTTGGTTTTACACCTTATGTAATTACTGGTTCTCATAACTGGTCTTCAGCAGCAGAGAATAGTAACGATGAAAATACCCTTATTATTCAGGATGATCAGGTAGCAAATTTCTTTTTGCAGGAATTCGCAGCCAGGTATTATGAGGCAGGCGGATCAGATTCAATCAGTATAATTACAAGTGTTTATGATGAATTTGAAGTTCCGACAAATTTTTCATTATTACAGAATTATCCAAATCCATTTAATCCTGTTACATCTATACGTTTTCAGGTTCCATATTCCCAAAAAGCAGAACTCAAAGTATATGATGTGCTGGGAAGGGAAGTAAAAGAACTTTTCAATGATATTGCCCCTGCGGGTATAATCACTATAGAGTTTAATGCAAGTGATCTTGCAAGCGGAATTTATATATATCGCTTGAAAACAGAGAATTTTGTTGATTCTAAAAAACTTATTCTTTTAAAGTAAGATGGAAGTATGTTTAGCTAAATATTTGTATAAAAAGGCTTTATCACTTAATTTTGTGCTTCTCTTTTCAAATTATTAGGAAATAAAATGAGCGAAAAAAAAGGAAAAATATTACAGATTATCGGTCCTGTTGTTGATATAGAATTTGATGAAGGTCAATTGCCGGAAATTTATAACGCATTACGAATACCAAGAACCTCGGTTGAAGGCGTTAAAGAAGATCTTACTTGCGAGGTCCAGCAGCATTTGGGTGAAGACCAGGTTCGGGCTATCGCTATGGATTCAACTGATGGGTTGGTTCGCGGAATGGATGTGTTTGACACTGGCAAACCAATTTCTATTCCAGTTGGTCCTTCTACTCTTGGAAGATTAATAGATGTTGTTGGAAACGGTATTGATGGCTTAGGTGAAATAAAAGCTGAAAAGAGATATCCAATACACAGACCTGCACCTTTATTTAAAAACCTCTCCACCCAGCAGGAAATGTTTGAAACGGGTATCAAAGTAATTGATTTGATGGAACCCTACAGCAGGGGTGGTAAAACAGGTTTATTCGGCGGTGCAGGAGTTGGTAAAACAGTTATTATACAGGAATTAATCAACAACATTGCAAAGCAGCACGGAGGCTACTCTGTATTTGCAGGCGTTGGCGAAAGAACACGTGAAGGAAACGATCTCTGGCTTGAAATGAAAGAATCCGGAGTAATTGATAAAACCGCACTCGTATTCGGACAGATGAATGAACCGCCGGGAGCACGTTTAAGAGTTGCTCTTACAGGTTTGACCATTGCAGAATATTTCCGTGATGAAGAGGGGAGAGACGTACTTTTATTTATTGATAATATATTCCGTTTTACTCAGGCAGGTTCAGAAGTTTCAGCACTACTTGGTAGAATGCCTTCTGCGGTTGGTTATCAGCCGAACCTTGCTACTGAAATGGGTGCATTGCAGGAAAGGATCACTTCAACGGATAAAGGTTCAATCACTTCTGTTCAGGCGATATATGTTCCTGCAGATGACTTAACAGATCCCGCTCCTGCAGCAGCTTTCGCTCACCTTGATGCTACTACAGTGTTAAGCAGACAAATTTCTGAGCTTGGTATCTATCCCGCTGTTGATCCGCTTGATTCAACTTCAAGAATTATGGAACCGGGAATACTTGGTCAGGAGCATTACGATGTTGCAAAAAATTGTAAAGAAATTCTTCAGCATTATAAAGATCTTCAGGATATTATTAACATCCTTGGAATGGATGAACTATCGGACGAGGATAAAGTGGTGGTAAGAAGAGCTAGAAGAATGCAGCGATTCTTCAGTCAGCCTTTCCACGTTGCTGAACAGTTTACAGGTTATCCCGGTAAATATGTTAAACTGGAAGATACCATAAGAAGCTTTAAAGGAATTATTGACGGTAAGTATGATGATCTTCCTGAAGCTGCATTTATGTACTGCGGATCAATTGAAGACGTAGTTGAAAAAGCAAAAGGTATGGAATAATGTCCGCACTTTTTCTTGAAATTGTTACTCCAGCTAAATCTGCTTTTAAAGGAGAAATAAACTCAATTACAGTTCCCGGAACTAAAGGTAGTTTTCAGATATTATTAAACCACGCACCTATTGTAAGCTCACTTGAAGTAGGACATATAAAAGTTGAACTTGCTGATAACTCTGTACACCATTACGCTACCGGCGGCGGTACAATAGAAGTAAATAATAACAAAATTTTATTATTGGCTGATTCTATTGAACTTGTAAAAGATATAGATGTCGAGAGAGCACTTAGCTCTAAAGAACGGGCAGAAGAAAGACTTGCAAGACGCAATTCCGACAAAGATATTGATGTGCAGAGAGCAGAACTTGCCTTAGCCCGTGCTATGAACAGATTAAAACTTAAAGAAAAAATAAACAAATAGAATAGTTTAAATTCATTTATAGAAGGATAGTTGAAAAAATCGGCTATCCTTTTTTTATTTATAACCTTGCAAGGTGTACACCATTTCAGTTTGTTTAATAAAAGAACCAATAACTGAATTGTTGTTTTTATTTCCTCACTCACAGGAATTATTATTTATTAGAATATTCATCCTAAAAATATTTCTCCCTTGCTGAGCCTGCAAAATATTTTTAATAAAATTCTGATTGTGATTTCCGGGAATTAATAATTTTTATATATAATAGAAGTATACAATCGAATTAAGAAGTTGATTAGCTTCTGGGGGAGCTAATTTATTTCTTATTATTTAGTAGAAGCTTACATATATCACAATACTGTTATTCACTAAAAATTTCGACTAAAAACCCATTTATTTCAGCACCCGTATTATATGACTAATTCAAATATTCAATACTTTCTTCTAATATTTTTAAGTATTCCTCTGTATTAGTAAGTGGAGGATTAAGAATACCCTGCATAACCAGTGAATCTCTCAAATGCTGAGCATTATCAGCACAATCAACCCAAAGAAAATTTAAATCCGTATTAAAACCATAAAAAAATAATATCGGTTTGTCTATACCCTCCTGTGTTTGGGCTACGATTTCCTTTGAGTTAGAAGCGTAATAAAGCCCGTTAAAGGGAACTATATTAGAACGGTGAAAAAGTTTACCATAATCACTAATAGGTAATACTATGTATCCGTTTAATTCTGCTTTTGGTATATTATTAAATATATAACGTTCAGGCGCTGGTGTTTGTCCAAATATTTTATCTAAATCAACTGAAAATAAAACCGCTCTTTCAAAACCATTGTTTAAGCCTGCAACTATCATTTCTTTATTATCATCTTCATTAAAGTCACCTATCATTGCATTGGTTATTCCACCGGCATTCCACAGCGTTGCTGAACTGTCATAACGTTTGCCCGATACTAATTCGACCTTAAAAATGGCATTGGCAAAATTCGGGATATTCCGGGCTATCAGAAATAGTACTTTTGTATCGTTTAAAGTCACAGTGTCAATAATTGAAATTTGATAGTTATTTGTCCACCTTCTGAAGGTTGAAACTGTATCGCGAAAATAATATTCCCAGATAAGATTTTTATCCTTGTCAAAACAAACGACTCTGCCGGCATCATAACTTTTAATGTCCAGTTCTTCCTCTCCAAGAATAACTTCGTTAATGCCATCTCCATTAATATCTAAAATTATTCTACTGTATCTGCTTCTATCATCAGTTCCGCTTTTAGGATCGAAGTTTAAACTGGTGCTCCAAAGTACCCTTCCATTCTTATTTTGAATATTTAACAGTTTACCGTCTTGTTCAAACATCATTGGGTTATCATCGAAATCTGTTGCGAATAGAAAAAGGAGAATAATTGAAAATATTGATGCAATCAGAATACTCTGCCATTTATTTAAAATATATTTGATCGTCCGCTCAAACAAATTATATTTTTTTATTTCGACGATGTTTCTTCGGCTTAAAAGGTCCTCAAGATCTTTAATACCAATAATCTTTAAATTTCTTTTAGGATATTTTATACTTAATGAATTTAACTTTTCTTCAGCAAATACTTCGTCGACCTTTGGAATACAAAATAATTTAGCATCTGAATAAAAAACTGTTTCAACTTTTTTCCCAATAAACTCATAACCAATAGAAATGATATTATTATTCCTATCTATACCACCGCTTAGTGCAACAATGCCATTGGTCTTAATTAAAACAGGAGCATTATAGTGTTTCAATATCTCTTCTATAAAAGCAAATGTTAGTGCAGAACCAAGTGAACTTCCTTTATAAATACCAAGACGATTTTCAAATATTAATCTTACCGTGTGTGATGGCTTGATTTTGCTTATATATTTCCTACAGTAACTTATTGCAATATCCCAGCAAAAATGTATTTGCTCCTGAATATTATAATCAATATCGGATGAATATGGTTCAACGATAAATTGATTCTCACCATTACTAATTTGAATTTTTATTATCTCAAGAAAGCCCGTTACACTTTCTTCTGAAATCTTTTCAATTACCGGAAAGTATATAATTTCATCTTGAAATTCCTGAGCAGGATTATTCAACCAGGATATTAATTGTTCATATTTCTTTTTTAGATATATGAAGGATTCATCAAGCTGCGTATGATATTGGCTTGTGAATTTTAAGCATCTGATTTTATGCACCTGATCTAATAAAGAAGATAAAACAGATGGATCCAGACCTCTGATTTTAACGGATTTAATCAGATAGATATATTCAGGAAGTAATTCAATGAGGTATGCTTCTAATAAATTAGGATTGGATAATGAAAAAAACGAATCTATATATTCAATTATCTTGAGTTGTTTTATTCGGTTTGACGAAGGTTCACTGAGTGATTCCAGCAGACTGGAATATTTTTTTTCTAAAACAGTAAAATCCATAAAACCCAAAAATGACTACACAATAGTAATAATTATGTCTTTCATTTGCTAAGGGTTTTTAAGGAATGTTAGCAGTTATACTACTTCTTTACGATTGAAGGAGCAAATTAGTCCTTCTCTGTTTTCCCGGGAAAAAATGTTTACGTGGATGTAAACAGAGGTAAGCAAAAGTAAGCATTTTTTTAAGTGAAGAATACTATTTGATAGAGCGATATTTATAAGATAATATGTTTAATGATATTAACTATTTAATTGCTTTCAATTGTGAGGGCTCCTCATATTGAAACCGTGCATATTTGCTTAGTCCTTGAATGTCTTGCTCACTAAATATCTCAATTAAGTTATCTGGATTGGATGTTGCTATACCTGCTGTTGCACCGAGAGTGATACAGCCAACTGTTGAAAGAATAGTTGGTACTATTGCATCACGACCCCAGCAAATATTACCATCATTGTATGAGTCAAAAACGATACCTCCAACAACTACCCCTGTTAATATTCCTAAAATTATTCCCAGTCCAAAATTTGAATTTCCTTTAATGATTACTCTCTTTAATTCTGATTGATTTTCTTTCCAGACACAATCCGGCATAAATAGATTATTATAGCATTCAGATTTGTACAAAAGTAAAGAGTTTTTACGAACAAAAAGTAATTCACCATATGTTTCCTCACCATTGTTTCTGATAACCTTTATGATCTCACCTTTAGCAGAGTTATATTCTTTAGCTTTATTCTCCGAAAGACTTGAAACAGTGATTCCTTGGTCTAGTGCATTTTTAGCTCGAATATGATAATCAAGTGATTTTAACTTTTTGTAGTTTTCAATTAAGGTATCTCTGTCCGCACCGCCTCTATGATAATTTACCTTTGCATCCAACACACTGTCTTGCTTCAGATAAAATACAGCCCAATTGAATCCATCTATTTCCTGGAAAAGCAGATAATTATCTCTTTCAGACTTAGTTAAAGTATCACCAATAATTGAATTAACAATATACGGTTGACTATAATCTTGTGATAATGTGACTGTACAAGGATAAAATAATAGCAGTAAAACAATATTTAAGCATTTATTTGTTTTCATTTCACATAACCTTTTTTAGCTATTTAGATTTACTAAAAGGAGCATTACTGGAAATAATAAAAGCAGTAAGACCTACTATGATACCGCCGAGCAGCAATGTACTGCCAATATCGAATTGTTCAATTGATGAGCGTTTGATAATAGAAACAAGAATACTGCCATTAAACGGTTTTGACTCATTATCTTGCTTATTACCGAGTTCAATACCTTCGCCTTGCAGTGTATCAGAGATTATAATGTATTGATTCTCTTGAAATTCAATCTGCCTGCCATCAGTAGTTAAAACCAGAAGCCGCGGATATGAGTTTTTATAGGGGAGTGATTCTCCTGAGATTGATTGCATTGAATAACAGCCGAACAGTTGCAACGGTAAGCAAGGTACAAGAAGAGCTGATGTATACTTTTTCATTATAATCCTCTCTTAAATATGCTGATTAAATGTAAGAAATAAATAGATACGAATTGTCACAAAAATGTAAAAGTATCAGTAAGTTTTTTTCTACTTACTGAGTGAATGTAGAGAAGAAAGGAACTTAATGGAGGAACAATGAAGCCTGCTTTTGCCGGATAGCAGACAAATTACCACACTGTTTGTGATTACTCCTACACATTTCTCAATACTTGACGAATACGTAACAAAGTTGACTTTGTTAAAAATTAATACTTTGTTTGTATTGGTAGTTGTATACATCATCGAGAGAGCAAGAGTTTCAGAGTTAGGTTGCTGAATGAAATTGCAGAGATAACACACCGGATTACTCTCCCGAAGCTGAATTATTAATAACAATTTTCCCTCTTATGGAGGCACATTATGGTTATTCTTAAACACACCTTGATTTTATTTTTTATCATTTCACAATTTTGTTTTGCACAGTGGTTCCAGCAGAATCCTTTACCTTTACTCAGGAGCGTATCCTTTGTTAATGTGAACATAGGAGCTGCGGTAGGAGATAACGGAATAATTGTCCGCACTACGGACGGTGGGTTAAGCTGGACAAGACAAACAAGCGGAACAACAATAAAACTTAATGGTGTATTCCAAATTAATGCGAACACCGCTGTTGCAGTAGGAGACTTAGGTACAATTCTTCGAACAACTGACGGAGGCGAAAGCTGGATTGAACAGACAAGCGGAACTACCAGTGAACTCTTTGCAATAACTTTCACCGATGCAAATTTCGGGACAGCAGTAGGTGGAAGTGGAACAATTCTGTGTACAACTGATGGAGGAACAAGTTGGACTGCACAGAACAGCGGAACGTGGAACTGGCTGCTTGACGTCTGTTTCATTGATGCAAACAACGGTATTACGGTGGGAATATCCGGAATGATTCGACGTACTACTGATGGCGGAGCGACCTGGTGGCAATGGAATAATCCTTGGAATAACCATCTCTATGGTGTAAGCTTCACTGATGAAAACAAAGCAATTGCAGTTGGGGAAGATGGTATAATGCTATATACAACAGATGGAGGGGCAAATTGGAATTATCAGACAAGCGGAACAACAAATACGCTCTATGGAATATGCTTTATAGATGCGAACATAGGAATTGCGGTAGGAACCGGAGGAACAATTTTCCGAACTACTAATGGCGGAACAAGTTGGGCTGCCCAAACAAGCGGAACAGCGAATGATTTACTGCAGGTAATTTTTATTGATGTGAACAAGGGGATTGCAGTAGGTGGAGGAGACGGAACAATTCTTCGAACAACAAACGGAGGAGCGAGCTGGATTGACCGGACAACAACGAATCAGCTTAGAGACGTATGCTTCATTGATGCGCACACTGGTACAGCGGTGGGTTTGAATGGAACAATTCTTCGTACGACTAATGGAGGGCTTAGCTGGGTTAAACAGACAAGCGGAACTGAATTCAATCTCTATGGCGTAAGCTTCACTGATACGAATATAGGAACTGCAGTAGGAAGTTTTGGAATATATCGCACAACTAATGGAGGGGTAGACTGGATTGAACAGGCCACCGGGTTTGAATACCGGTTGTATGATGTATATTTTACTGATGCGAACACGGGAGTATCAGTAGGAGAGACTGGCAAAATTTATCGTACTACGAACGGAGGGACAAGCTGGATTGCCCAGTTAAGCGGAACAACGAACCCTCTTTATGGAGTATACTTCACCGATACGAACAATGGAACAGCAGTAGGATGGGATGGAACAATTCTTCGAACAACTAATGGAGGGATAAACTGGGTTGCACAAACAAGCGGCACAACCCCTCTCTATGGAGTATGCTTTACTGATGTCAACATTGGTACAGCTGTGGGTCGTGATGGAACAATTATTCGCACTACTGATGGAGGTGCAAGCTGGATTACACAGACAAGCGGAACATTTGAGCCCCTTTGGGGGGTTTGCTTTAGTGATATGAACACAGGTACAATAGTAGGTGGTGAAACGGCATTAGGGACTTCAATAATTCTTCGTACAACTAATGGCGGAGAAAACTGGATTTCGCAGTCAAGTGGAACAAATAAAGGACTCAATGGCGTGTCCTTTACCGATGCTATTAACGGTACTGCTGTAGGAGCCGAAGGAATAATTCTTCGCACTACAAACGGCGGGGTAACTTTTATAGAAGAAAATCATCTTGATGAAATGCCAACAGACTTTTTTCTTACACAAAACTTCCCAAACCCCTTCAACCCAAACACAAAAATCAGTTGGCAGTCGCCAGTCGGCAGTCAGCAAACCTTGAAAGTCTTTGATGTATTGGGAAATGAGATTGCAACACTTGTTGATGAATACAAACCAGCGGGGAAGTATGAGGTTGAATTTGATGCAAGCAGGTTGGCAAGCGGAATATATTTCTATCAATTGAGAGCTGGTGACTATACGGCAGTGAAGAAAATGATATTGATCAAGTAAAAATTCAAGAGTGTCCCCGATGTGAAATCATCGGGGTTTCTTATTATCACTTCACATTTCTCAACACTTGCCGAATAGGTAACAAAGTTGACTTTATGAATAATTATTCATTTGTTTATTCGGGAAGTTTTTTACTACTTCGTGAGGACTAGATCAGGTGTTGAATGAATATAGTTGATTGATGATGCATTGAGTATGATTCATTCAGTCAAAGAAATTCTGATTATTAAAATATAAACGCCTTAAAAAGTTATGAATATTCTCTCATTTCTTCAAAGAGTAATTTGTTTAGTTATTTATAATCTGCTGCCTATCTTTTTATTATTTTCTAGTATCACTTTTTCTCAGGTAAGTGACATACCTTTTGATCATAAATTTTTCGAGCAGGGATTATCTCAAAGCATAGTTAAATGTATCTTACAGGATAGGATCGGATTTATGTACTTTGGAACCGAGGATGGTCTGAATATCTATGATGGCTATTCATTCAAAGTACTCCGCAAGCAATCGGATGATCAAAACAGTTTAAGCTATAATGATATTACCACAATGTGCGAAGATAATTCAGGCGGAATATGGATTGGAACATTTAATTCGGGTGTTAATCTCTTGAATTCTGAAACAAAAAAAATTATAAGATTTAATTCTGATCATCAAAATCAAAACAGTATTAGCAACGATAATATTAATGCTGTTATTGAGGACAAAGAAGGAAACATATGGATTGGTACTGATAATGGTTTAAATGAAATAAAAAGATTAAAAGCGGATAAACCGGATTTTATTATAAACAGAGGTATTCAGGAATCAGAACTCAAGACTATCCTGAACACTGGCAGAATACTGTCACTTTTATGTGATAAAAATGGAAATCTATGGGTCGGTACTCAAAACGGTCTCTATAAATTTTCAAAATACAACAACAAATATTTTTTATCTTACAAATTCTCAGGAGATCCTCAAAATGTAAATGATCTTAGTAATAATGCGGTAAAATGTTTATTCGAAGACTCAAATGGCGATATCTGGATAGGAACAGAGAACGGGTTGAACAAATTATCATTCGAAAGAGGTTCTACAGTTACGATAACTAAATATTTGTATTCACCCACACCAATTAATTCAATATCTCAAAACGATATCACTGCAATTTGCGAAGATGCTTCCGGTTTAATCTGGATAGGTACGAATGGAGGCGGCATTAATATTTTTGATAAGAAAAGAAATAAATTTTATTCCTATCAACACGATCCATTAGACAACAGATCAATCAGCGCAAATGAAATAAGATCATTGTTCTTAGATCACTCCGGCATCATATGGATTGGGACATATGGCGGCGGATTAAATAAAGTATCCAGGGGTACGGGACAATTTTATCATTATAAATATCGTGCAAATGATCCCAATTCTTTAAGTCATTCAATTATATGGTCCTTCTATCAGGATAAAGACAGCACTCTCTGGATTGGTACCCACAATGGATTAGATAGACTGAGCAGAAAAACAAATACATACCAGCATTTTCTACATTCAACAAATCAAAACAGTTTAAGCAATAATGTCATTCGAGTGATAACACCGATAGGGAATAATAAATTGATGATTGGAACAAATGGCGGAGGCGTTGATGAGTTCGATATTAAATCAGGGAAATTCAAGAATTGGTCACATAAGCCTGATAATGAAAACAGTTTGATTCTTAACGAGATTAGAGCAATCTATAAAGATAAAGATGGAATAATCTGGATTGGGACTTATGGAAAGGGAATAGATAGATTTGATCCTGTTACTAATTCATTTAAACATTATTACAATATTCCAGGTGATACTAATAGTTTGAGTCAGGATTATGTGAGGGTAATTGTCGAAGATAATAATGGCTATTTATGGGTTGGAACGGAGGGCGGCGGATTAAACAGATTTGATAAAGAGAAAGAGCAATTTGTCAGATACAGACAGCAATCCGGAAATCTAAAATCTATTTCAAGCGATTATATTTTTTCAATACTGATAGATTCGAAAGGGTATATATGGCTTGGAACCTATGGCGGAGGTTTAGATAAATTTAATCCACTGAAAGGTGAATGCAAAAATTATACAGTCAATGATGGTTTGCCGAGTAATTCAATCTATGGAATTCTTGAAGATAAGAACGGTAATTACTGGATGAGCACAAATAATGGTTTATCCCGATTTAATCCTGTTACTGAGAAGTTCAAGAATTATAATGCTAAAGAAGGATTGCAGAATAATGAATTTAATGGTGGATCTTATTACAAAACTGACAGCGGCGAATTATTGTTCGGAGGCATAAACGGATTTAATGCTTTTTATCCGGAAAACATAAAAGATAATTCCTTCATACCTCCAGTTGTAATAACCTCATTTAAAAAGTTCAATGAAGAAGTCGATTTTGAAGAACCGCTTACGTCAATTAAGGAAATTGAATTACACTATACAGAGAATGTTTTTTCCTTTGAGTTTGCGGCACTTGATTTTTCATCACCAGAAAAAAATAAATATGCATACAAACTGGAAGGTGTTGATAAGGACTGGGTATATGTTGATGCAGATAAACGCTATGCAGCCTACACAACATTATCGCCGGGTGAATATAGTTTTCTTGTCAAGGGATCCAACAGCGATGGACTCTGGAATCCGCAGGCAACTCAAATAATTATAAAAATCATTCCTCCATTCTGGCAGAGATCCTGGTTTATTATTCTTATTCTGCTGATAATAGCCGGTATTGCTTATTTATTATACCTGAGGCGTCTGAGAATAATCGGGATGAAGATAGAACTACAAACAGCTCACGATGCTCAATTATCAATTATGCCTAAGAGTGATCCTGTAAACGAAAATCTGGAAGTATCAGGAATTTGTATCCCTGCCAATGAAGTTGGCGGTGATTTCTTTGATTATTTCTGGTTAGATGATGACCATAAAAAGTTTGGAATTATGATAGGGGATGTTTCCGGTAAAGGAATGAAAGCTGCAGTCTCAGCTATTTTAACAAGCGGAATGATTATATCTGAAATCAGATCCAATAAAACAATAAGCAATATTCTTGAAAACGTAAACACATCGCTGATCAATAAAATTGAAAAAAATATGTTCGTATCATTATGTCTGTGTGTAATCGATACAGAGAATAAATTGTTTTATTTCTCAAATGCGGGATTAAACAGACCAATAATTAAATCAAATGGTAAGATTGAGTTTCTGCAGTCAGAAGGACCGAGATTGCCACTAGGCGTTCAAAATAATCTGAGTTATAAACAAACTAATGTTAAAATTAAATCCGGTGATATACTCATTCTGACTACTGATGGAGTAAATGAGGCTCAAAACAACAGCAGAGATCTTTTCGGGGATGAAAGATTGGTAAATACTCTGCTTACGCTGAATACTGAAAAGCTAACTGCACTGGAAATTAAAAATTCAATTATTTCAGAAGTCTGTGGTTTTACGAAAAGCAACAAACTAATAGATGATATGACTGTTCTGATAATCAAAATAAAGTGATTATTTAAAAAAGTTGATTGATTTATAAATGATATCTAAAACATTGTCATAAATATTATTTTCAAATTAGATTAACAAAAATGTCTCTGTCGGATTTATGAAAGTGTAAGTATTTTAAAGTTTGATTTGACAGAATAAGGCACCGAAAACCTATTGCTGATATGATATAATTAAAACCTGGTGTTTATAAATAGGGGTTTTTAATTTATCCAAAATTATTACTGTACATTTAGTAATTTTGATTGAAAAAAATTCTCTAAGGGCTATCCTCTTTAATAGATTTTCTCATCATTTCAATTTCCGATCTTAAGTTTCTAATCTCACTAACTATAAGAGATCTTTCGTCATGTGCTTCTCTATTCATTCCTTCCATTTCTGCTTTTCGTTCTGCGTCGTGCTGTGATTGTGTTGCGCTTACTAGAATAGCAATGAAAAGATTTAATACGGTGAAACTTGTAATTATTATAAATGGTATGAAAAATAACCAGGCTAACGGAAATTTTTGTAAAACGGGGCGGACAATACCCATTGACCAGCTTTCAAGAGTCATAATTTGAAATAACGAATACATAGATTTTCCAATTGAGCCAAACCAATCCGGGAAATAAGCACCAAAAAGTTTTGTTGATAGTACCGAAGCAATATAAAATACAAGTAAAAGAACGCCGATGATTGAAAACATACCAGGTATGGCATCAAGCAGGGCATTAATAACCGAGCGAAGTTTTGGTACAATTGAAAAAAGTCGAAAAACTCTGAGTATACGAAGTGCCCGCAGAACTGATAATGTACCAGAACTCGGAAACAGGGCGATGCCGACGATCAGAAAATCAAATATGTTCCAACCCTGCTTAAAAAATGAAAATCGGTAAGCATAAAGCTTCAGTAAGATTTCAATTATGAATATTTTGAGTGCAAGTTGATCTATAAATTTTAACAATGGTCCGAAATATTTCATCATATAGTCAGAAGTTTCTAAACCAAGGGTAACTGCATTAACAACAATCACTACTGTAATGAAATTCTGGAACCAGCTGCTGCTTACTGCCTTTTGTATTAGCTTTGAATTTAGTTTTACATTAATTGTATCAGTTGACATAAAAATCACAAAAAATTGAATAATTGTAATTGCTATTAATATCGATAAGGCAATAATTTAATTAAAAGAACGGACAAAAATATAAAAAAGTTCAGTTATCTAGTTGATAAAATTCCATTAAACTAACACTTAAGATTTTAATAAAAACAAGAAACTGATCAATTTCAAGCATGCAAAAATAAGCATAGGGTAGTAATTAGACCAGGTACTATCCGTATTTAGAAAACCTTCTAAATATTGCAACAACCCCGGTGATTTATCATCGGAGTTTTTTATTTCCCGTAAACCCTGAATGCTCTTTCATTATCCTGCTGCAAGGTAAAATTCCTGGGCTTATGATTTTCCTCTATGTGTTTGTCCTTTACAATATCCCCTATTATCTTGTTCAGCCTGTCAAGTTTCTGAGAGCAGTATTAACAGAAGCAGTTAAGATCATCGATCTCTCTTAAGCGGAGCCGAAGTTCCTCATAAAGCGGCTACCAGAATAATCCTGGTTATTTCACTACTTATTCAAATACCCATCACTCATAACTATCTGCTTCAGGAATGATGATTCAGATATATGTTCATTTAGTTTATTAAAATATTCAATCAGATAGGAAAGCCGGAGGTTTTCTTCTTTTAGTATCAATAATTCCTGCTGCTGCTCTAATGTTAATCCGGACTTTTCTGCAACCTTAAAAGATTTTGTTTCTGTTTCTTTAAATCTTTTCCAGAATGACTCATCTAAATGAAAATTTGCTTTGTTAAGTATCTCTTCAAATTTATCTTTCATTTCCTCAAGCAATGTAAAATCGGTGGTTGAGTCCTCATCATAATATTCTTCAATCTCTGCTTCAAGGTATCCGTCTGGATGCATTGATACCTGATCAATCAAATATCTTTTCATTCCCTTAACAACAATATCAGATTCACCTGTATCATATTTTTTTATTACATCTGTAACTTTAACTAAAACACCGACATCTGATATACGCGTTCCGAACTTAGCAACAACTATAAAACCGCTGCTTTCATCCAAACAATGCTTCAAAAGTTTTCTGTAACGTTCTTCAAAAATATGCAACGGATATTGGGAGTTTGGAAAAACAACTAACTGAAGAGGGAAGAGAGGAATTTTATTCATTTTATTTACAATAATTATAGATTAACGATTGCTGATTTCAGAATTTAAATCTAAAACCTTCAATCGTTAATCCCTGTTCTTAATTCAGAATTTGAACTTACTATTTAGCTTTAGAATAAAGCTCAGACACTTTATCCCAATTCACAACATTCCACCAGTTTTCCATATATTCTGGTCTTTTGTTCTGGTATTTGAGATAATAAGCATGTTCCCAGACATCCAAGCCAAGTATCGGTGTACCTTTAACATCAACAACATCCATTAAAGGATTATCCTGATTTGGAGTGGAGGTAACAACTAACTTTCCTCCTGAAACTACAAGCCATGCCCAACCTGAACCGAATCTGGTTGCACCGGCATTGTTAAACTTGGTTCTAAAGTCAGCAAAAGAACCAAATTCAGATTTTATTGCATCACCTAATGCACCGGTTGGTTCACCGCCGCCGTCTTTTTTCATAATCGTCCAGAACATTGCGTGATTCCAATGTCCGCCGCCGTTATTTCTTACAGCCATTGGATATTTGGAAATATTAGCAATTAGTTCTTCCAGAGATTTACCTTCCATCTCTGTTCCCTCAACTGCTTTATTAAGATTTGTTACATAAGCGTTGTGATGCTTTGTATGATGTATTTCCATAGTCATCTTATCGATATATGGTTCAAGTGCATCATATTCATAAGGTAATTTGGGTAATTCGAATTTTGCCATAGTGCTTTCAAGCCTCCTGGTATTTTGTTTTGAAATAGTTTCTAAAGTTGATTGCAAAGGACCAAAAGCCGAAATTACAGGAATTGCTCCTAATGCCATCAAGAATTTTTTTCTTTCCATAATTTTCCCTTAAGATTTAATTAAACTCCAAAGGATTCGCCGCATCCGCAGGTTTTTGACGCATTCGGATTATTGAATACAAAACCTTTACCATTCAGTCCATCCGAAAAATCAAGCTCTGTTCCTGAAAGGTAAAAAAGACTTTTACCGTCAACAAAAAGTTTAACTCCGTCATTCTCAATAACAGTGTCGCCGTCTTTAATTTCACCATCAAAACCCAGTGTATAGGTTAATCCCGAACAACCTCCGCCTTTTACACCAACTCTCAATCCAAAATCAGCAGGTATTTTATTTTCATCCATAATCCTTCTTATTTCCCTGGATGCTTTTTCAGTAATTTTTATTTCTGATTGAATTTGAAGTTCATTCATAGATATTTGCTCCTTGATTAAAATTGAAATGGATCACCGGGAATTGCTGTGGCAAATTCCGGATAGTTTACTTTCCATCCCTGGTTATTAATTCTTATAAAAATCTGATCAGCTTCTAACGATTTTGAAAATTCATGAGCGAATTTCTCTGCTTCGGGATAACTAATTTCGATTCCTCTCTTATCAAAATAACTTCTTATACCATATTGAAGATCCCGGAAAAAGAAGTTTGAATTATGAAATAAAGGATATCGTGCTCTCAAAAAATTTAGAATCTGTTCTCTTTCTTCAACAAGAATATTTCTATTTTTGTTCACTAAGCCCTCCTTCTGAAAACTCTTATGATTTATTATAGATTAACTTTTAAATAATATGAGCTAACTTTGTTTCCAGGAATACTTTATCAATTTTTTGCTGAACTAAACTTAAAGGTTCTCTTAGATTACAACAATCAATATGAGAACAATCTGAAGCATTACTTTTTTCTTTAAAGCAGGTGGTAATTTTGTATTCAGAATCCACTGCTGAAATAATCGCCGTCAACGATATATCCTTCGGATTTTTAGACAAACTGTAACCGCCTTTTGCACCTTGAAAGGAATTAATGATCTCCATTTTTGCGAGTTTTTGTAATACTTTGGAGACTAACTCATAAGAAATACTGTAATTTTCCGCTATTTCCTTTGCAGTAACACACGTACCATGGTTATTTAAAACCATATATCTGGCAGCCAAAAGTGCATATTCAGCTTTTTTTGAAAGTTTAAACATATACGACTAAAAATGTCGGAATTAACTTAGCAAATTATTCAACAAAATTCAAATAATTGTGAAATTAAAATCCAAGCATCTTTATAGAAATTCTTGCTAAATCAACAATAGGAGTGAAATAGACTCCAAAGAATAAGGTGGGAACTATCAATAAAAGTAAGACGATATAATGCAGTAGTGAAACAGTAATTGCTGGCTTTTCTTTGTCCGTATTAACCAGATAAAGATTCTTAAGAACTCTGACATAGTAATACAGGGAAACCACGGTATTCAGCAAAGCAATGAAAGCCACTGTGATCATATTTGCATCCAGAAGGGCGATAAACAAATATAACTTGGCAATAAAACCGGCAGTCGGTGGAAGTCCTGTTAAAGAAATAAGAAATAATGCTAAAGCTACTCCAAGAAATGGAATCGATTTTCCTAATCCTTTGTAGTCATCAATATGTTCAGTGCCGATCTTATTTGCAATAAGCATAACTACATAAAAAGCACCAAGATTCATAAAAAGATATATTGCAAAGTATATTATAACAGCCATTAAACCCTGGTTCGAAAGAACGGCGATTCCAAGTAATATATATCCGGCGTGAGCAATGCTGGAATAAGCCAGCATTCTTTTAAGATTATCCTGCCAGAGCGCTGCAAAATTTCCAAGCGTCATTGTTATGATTGATAGAATAACCAATAAACTCTGCCAATCAATAAGATTAATAAGATTATAATAACTATTGGATGTAGTAGAGGAAACAAATCCAATTTTGATAAATCTTATCAGAACAGCAAAGCCGGCTGCTTTACTGGCAACTGAAAGATAAGCAGTAATAGTGATCGGAGCACCTTCATATACATCCGGTGTCCAGAAATGAAATGGAACAATGGAAATCTTAAAACCAAAACCGGCAACTATCATAAGTGAAGCAAGAATAAATGTTATATCTAATACTGTTATTGATGAAAGTATGGAGTTAATTTCATAAAGATTTGTTGATCCGGTAAGACCATACAAAATTGAAATGCCGAATAACATTATTCCTGAAGAGGCACTGCCGTATATAACATATTTTAATGATGCTTCACTGTTACGAATTGAGTTTTTTACAAATCCGGCAAGTACATAAGAAGAAAGTGATAACAGCTCAATTGAAAGATAAATAAGTATTAAATCAGTCGCGGAGCTTAATAATGACATTCCAAGCAGCATTCCGAATAGCAACGTATAATATTCACCATGCCTGTTTTTGGTTTCCTTAATTTCATTAGATGAAAACGAGAAAAGTATTATAAAAGCTGTAGTGATAAGAAACAGCAGCTTGAAGAATGCACCAAAAGGATCAACTGCCATTAGACCTTTATTAGAGGCTGTGCTGAATGCAAAATTAAAAAATCCGAATTGCTCGACTACAAATATTCCCGAAATAAAAATACCGGCAAGACTTATATAGGGTAGAATTTGTTTTCTGTTTTTGAATATCAGATCAGCAAGTACAATAATAACCAGAGTTGCCGTAAGAGAAATCTCCGGTTTGATAAGATAAAGTGAATCAGAAAAATCTAATGGTAACAATATTTTTTTCCGGAATTAATTATTAAAATCCTGCTGAACCATAAAAAGCCTGTGCATCTGCAATAAACTTGACCATAGCATTTACGGATGCGTTCATAAACTTTAACATTGGTGAGGGATAAACACCGAGAAATATTATAATAATTGTCAAAGGAATGAACATTAAATATTCCCTTGGTTCAAGATCCTTTAAAGAACTCCATTTTTCATTTAACGGACCGAGAAAAACTCTTTGCAATGCCCATAACATATATCCCGCACCTAATAAAATTCCTAATGTTGAGACAATAGCTATTATCCTTATAGTATCTTTTCCGAACGCACCAAGAAATACCAGTGCTTCTGAAATAAAGCCGCTCAAGCCCGGTAAACCAATTGCTGCAAAGAAAGCCACAGTGACAAAACCTGTGTATATGGGCATTTGTTTTCCTAAACCGCCGAATGCATCAAGATCGCGTGTATGAGTCCGATCATAAACAACTCCAACTATCAAAAAGAGCATTGCTGTAATGGTGCCGTGATTGAACATTTGAAGTATAGCACCAGTTACACCAAGCGTATTTAATGATGCCATTCCAAGCATTACAAATCCCATATGTGAGACTGATGAATAAGCTATAAGTCGTTTAAAATCTTTTTGTGCCATTGCACAGAATGCACCGTAAATAATATTTATCATTCCGAATACAGCAATCCACCAATGAAGGTGTTGTGTTATATCCGGGAAAACCGGAAAAGAAATTCTTAAAATACCATACGTACCCATTTTAAGAAGAACTCCCGCAAGAATAACGCTGATAGCAGTTGGCGCCTCAACGTGTGCATCAGGAAGCCATGTGTGGAATGGAAACATTGGAATTTTTATGGCAAAGCCGACAAACAATGCTACGTAGGCTAAAAATCTTAAATTATTTGGATTAAGCGGTGATAGAATTCCAGTTTGCGTGTAATTATCAGAATTCATCATTTCTAACATATTAAATGTAAATGCTCTTGTACCGTCAGCAAGTGTTTCCATCGAACTGAAGTACAATCCGATCATAACAAGCAGAATGAAAATTGAACCAAGCAATGTGTATATAAAGAACTTAATTGCCGCATACTCTCTTCTTGGACCGCCCCAGATACCAATAAGGAAGTACATAGGAAGAAGCATAACTTCCCAGAAGACATAAAACAAAAAGAAATCCAGTGCAACGAAAACTCCCATCATACCGGTATTAAGCAACAGGAACATTGCAAAATATCCCTTAACTGATTTATCAATGTTCCAGGAAGAAAGAGTTGCAATAAAAGTTACAATTGCCGTTAACAGAACCATCGGTGTACTGAGGCCGTCAACACCAAGGAAATAATCAATTTTAATTGTTCCAATCCAGGAAAAACCTTCTATCTCAATCCACCTGAATTTTTCAACAAACTGAAAAGAAGCCGGATCATTTATCCCTCCCAGATTGTAATTGTAATTCATCAGTAAAACTGCTGATAGAATTAACTGGATACCAGATACAAGAAGAGATAAGCTTCTTATAATTACAGGCTGATCCTTTGGAAGAAATAAAACTATTATCATTCCCAGAATCGGAAGGAACGTTATTAAAGTTAATATTGGAAAGTTTTCCATTTAATTACCTAAAAATTCTTAAATACAAATAATAAAATCACAATTGAAAAAATTACAAGGACTATATAAGTTTGAACTTTACCTGTTTGAAATCTTCTGAATAAAATTCCAATGAACCCGCTAAGGTAAGCAGTAAAGTTTACTAAACCGTCAACCACATATTTGTCGAAATTTCCTGAAAAGGAAGCGATGTGCCTGGTAACAGTAGCAGAACCATCAACTATACCATCAATTATTTTTTTATCGAACCAAGCGGATAGTCTGCTTATTCCCAAAGTAAAAGCAACAAACGTTGAATTATAAAACTCATCGAAGTACCATTTATTTAATGAGAACTCATAGAGCGGTTTTATTTTAGCTGCAATTGAATCCGCATTCAATTTTTTCCATTGATAAACATAAAATGCTAGTAATATTCCGAGTCCGGCAACCAGTAATGAAAGAATCATAGCAGGAAAATGAGCCGAATGCATCGCATCTGAATACGACTGAGAATACATAACTGTATTAGAAGTCTTGTTTACATTAACATCGCTGTCATTCATAAAATCAAAACGTGTCTGTGACGGTGTATGCAGTTCAGGATTATTAATCCATTTTGAGATCATCCAACCTGAATCTGCATTAATTGGATTTGGAGTGTACCAGATAAAAAATGATAATCCTGCCAGAACTACTAATGGCATAACCATTGCAAAAGGAGATTCATGAGCATGTTCAAATTTATGGTGATCTACCGGTTCACTATGAAAAGTGAGTATGATCAATCTGAACATATAAAAAGCGGTTAATGATGCAACTAGAAAACCAACAATTGGAAATAGCCAGTGACCTGTTAAAGAAGCAAAAGCGACAGAACTGGCGAGTATTCCATCCTTACTCAAAAATCCTGATGTGAGAGGAATACCTGAAATTGCCAGCGCTGAAATTAAAAACGTAGCATAAGTAAGCGGAAGCTTTTTTCTTAATCCGCCCATTTTTGTTATATCCTGCTCATGATGCATTGCATGAATAACTGAACCAGAACCTAAAAACAAACATGCCTTAAAGAATGCGTGTGTAATCAGATGAAAGAAAGCAAATTTGTAAGCACCAACTCCAAGTGCCATAATCATATATCCAAGCTGCGATACAGTGGAATATGCCAGAACTTTTTTAATATCATTTTGTGTAAGCGCAATTGTAGCAGGAATAAAAGCAGACAGCATTCCGATCACTGCAATGAAGAGCATTGCATCAGCAGTAAGTAATCCGAATATTCTTACTACAAGATAAACACCTGCCGCAACCATTGTAGCAGCGTGTATTAAAGCGCTTACCGGAGTAGGACCTTCCATTGCATCAGGCAGCCAAACGTGAAGAGGGAATTGAGCCGACTTTCCTATTGCTCCCCCAAACAGCAGGATTCCTGTTACGGTTAGCCATACATGAGAATCAAATGGCAGCACACCCTCTGAAAGCTGGGTGAATATTTCACTGAACGAGAAAGTGTTATATGTTAAAAACAATATTAAAATTCCGGCAAACATTCCGAGATCGCCGATACGATTAACAATGAAGGCTTTCTTTGCTGCATCGGAAGCAGATTTTTTTTCAAACCAGAATCCGATTAATAAGTAGGATGATAAACCGACCAGTTCCCAGAAAATATACATCATAAGTATGTTATGTGTGAGAACTATACCATTCATTGAGAACGTAAATATTCCAAGATAGGCGAAATACCTGTTGTATCTTTCATCTCCTTTCATATATGCAATTGAAAAGAAATGAACCAGCATACTTATTAATGCCACTGTAAAAAGCATTATTACAGTTATGTTGTCTATTAGAAATCCCAGCTTTACTGACACTTCACCGAAAAAAGGAACGATGCCAAATCCAAACCATTCGAATTCAGCAACAATATTTTTATCAGGAAAGAATGAGAGCTTACTGAAAAGAAGATAAACAGCAGCTATGAATGAAACTGTAATAATTAGGTTTTCAAAAATAAAAACAGATTTTAATTTTTTGCCGAGTAATAAAGTAACCACAAATCCGAGCAGCGGCAGAAACAGAACAGCAATAGCAATATTTATTAAAAGGGATTCGTGCATTTAATCTCTCAGCTTATCAACTTCATCAATATTTACAGTTGCCAGATTTTTATAAATATTTAGTACAATAGCCAGTGCTATGGCTGCTTCAGCAGCGGCTAAAACAATTACAAAAAGTGCAATAAGTTGTCCATCCAATCCAAAGTTTCCGAAACGCGAAAAAGCTATAAAATTTATATTGGCAGCGTTAAGAATTAATTCTATTCCCATAAGTACAAGCACCGCATTTTTACGGGTAACAATGGCATAAATTCCCATTGAGAAAAGAATAGTGCTGACAAACAAGAAGTGATTTAATCCTACTTCCATCTAATTACCTTCTTGCAATTGATGCTGCACCGATGAGTGCGATTAATAAAATAATACCGAGTAACTCAAAGATCAGAACATATTCCTGTATGAGGAGATGTCCCAGAGCGCCGGTTGTGTAAAGAGGTAATTCAGTATCCACACTTTTCCAGTTTGAATTGATCATTGCAGCAAGAAGAGCGCCCGAAAATAATCCAACGCCTATAACAGCTGCAAAAACATTTGTGCTTCCGGTTTTTATTTCAACATTTGTGATTTTATTTGTGAGCATAACACCGAATAGCATCAGGATAAGAATTCCTCCGACATAGACAATAAGCTGGACTATTGCAACAAAGTCTGCACCCAATAAGACATAGATACCTGCTACTCCAAAAAATGTGAATAAGAGAAAGAACGCTGAATGAACTATATTTCTGTTGGTTACAACGAAGAAACCTGAAATCAAAGTTAGTGCAGCGAATAAATAAAATATTAAATCATAAATATTCATTACATTCTTCCTAACTTGTCTGCTTCACGTTCGTTATAATGTCTGTCGAGTCTTTCAAGTTTTTCACGTTTTTCTTCTTTAGTAAGAGTAGAGAATTCATAAATTAGTTTATCTCTATCGAATTCAGAAAACTCATAAACATCTGTCATATAAATGCACTCAGTAGGGCAGGGGAATACGCACAGTTGACAATAACAGCATTTTGCAAAATCTATATCAAATCTGGTGACCCATAGTGCTTTCTTTTTACCATTTGACGTCTTTCCAAGATCATCACCGGGTACTGATTTCACAGTTTCAATAGATATGCAATTAACGGGACAGGCTCTTGCACACTGGTCGCATCCGATGCAATCATCCATATTAACATACAGTCTGTTTCTCTCGCGTTCCGGAAGCTGAAGTCTTACTTCAGGATATTGAATTGTAACTGATGGGATGAAAAGATGTTTAAATGTTATCTTCATCCCTGTCCAGACAGTTGAAAAAGCGGTAAATATATTTGAGAAATATTCTTTCATTATAAAATGGTAATAAGCCCAATAATAATAAGATTTACAAAAGAAATTGGAATCAGGTATTTCCAGCTGACAGTCATAAGTTGATCAACTCGTAAACGAGGTAAAGTCCATCTCAACCACATTTGAACTAGAACTAACCCTACACCTTTAATAGTGAACCATAGGAATTGTTCAATCGAAACAAGCCATTCAGCACCAATCAGATTTCCAAGATATCCAAAAGGTGATTGATAACCTCCAAGAAAAAGAGCAGCGACGATTGCGGATACAGCAAACATATTGGCATATTCAGCAAGGAAGAACATTGCGAATTTCATACCTGAATACTCAGTATGAAAACCTGATACTAATTCAGATTCTGCTTCAGGAATGTCAAATGGGGTTCTGTTAACTTCGGCAAGTGTTGAAATATAAATAATTATAAACCCGATTAACATAAATGGAATAAGCAGCAGCTTCTGTAAAAGATCATAGCTGCCGCCGAATAAATTCCAGTTCCAGAAATAACCTGTTTGCATTTCACTTAATGTATACAGATTCATAGATCCGGTCATCATAACCAGACTTAATACAACAAGAATAGTAGGTATCTCATAACTTATTATCTGCGCTGCAGCTCTCATTGCACCAAGCAGGGAGTACTTATTATTTGAAGCCCAACCAGCCATTAAAATTCCGGCAACAACTAATCCGGTAACTGCTATTATAAGAAAAATACCAAGGTCTATCTGTGCACCGATATAAACACTTGTAAAGGGTATAGCTGCAAAGGCGGCATAACTGCCTACAAAAACCAAAACAGGAGCTATATTGAATAAAAGCTTATCGTTCTCATTTGCAATTATATCTTCTTTTTGTATCAGTTTAATTATATCTGCAATAGTTTGAAGTATACCGTGATAGCCAACCCTCATCGGGCCTAATCTATCCTGCATGTGAGCCGAAACTTTCCTTTCAAGGTAAACCGCTACCAAAGCGAATGGCAGAATAAATAGAAATAATGGCAGCATAGCTACTATTACCGCTGATAAAACAGGACTTCCTGTTAAATTATTTATAACATCATAGATCATTAACGATCAATTTCTCCTAATACAATATCAATACTGCCAAGTATCGTAATTACATCTGCAACAAGATGACCGCGGCATAATTCATCCATGATCTGAAGACTAACAAATGAAGGCGCTCTTACTTTAACTCTGAACGGATTAATACTGCCGTCGCTGATAATAAAGTAACCAAGTTCCCCTCTGGGGTTTTCAACGCGGGTATATATCATACCCGCCGGAGGTTTAATTCTTTTGGGAATTGCTGAAGCGATGTCTCCATCAGGAAGTGTGTCTAATGCCTGCTCAATGATTTTTAAACTTTCCTCCATTTCACGAACACGTACATAATACCTGTCCCAGCTGTCACCGACAGTTCCTGCTTTACCTTCACCAACCGGAATTTCATAATCAAACTTTTGATATACGGAATAAGGATCATCCTTTCTTAAATCCCAATTAATACCACTAGCTCGTAAGTTAGGACCAGTTACACCGAAATTAATGGCGGTATCAACCGGCAGTATGCCAACATTAGCTGTTCTGTCAATAAATATTTTATTATAAGACAACAAATTATTTAATTCTTTTATGTTAGGTTTGAAATCTTTGATAAATTCTCTGGTGAGTCTTACAAAATCAGGGTGGAGATCATGTGAAAGACCGCCAATCCAGATATAATTATATAATAATCTGGCTCCGCATGTAATTTCAAATAAATGTAAAATCTTTTCACGATCACGGAAACAATACAAAAAAGGAGTGAAAGCACCAATATCAACACCGTAAGTTCCAAGTGCTACCAGATGGGAAGCAATTCTTTGAAGCTCGCCCATAATAACTCTTATGTACTCAACACGATCCGGAACTTCTATCTTTAATAATTTTTCTACTCCAATAACATATCCAATTTCATTGTACATTGAAGCAAGATAATCCATTCTGTCTGTGTATGGAATAACCTGCGGATAAGTCATAGCTTCTGCGTGTTTTTCAAAGCAGCGGTGAAGATATCCTATGTGCGGAGTGACTTTGGTAATAAGCTCACCCTCGAGCGTTATCTCGAGTCTGAGCACACCGTGTGTAGATGGATGCTGCGGACCCATATTAAGAACCATTTCTTCAGTTCTTACAGCAGATTTATTTTCAATATTTTCTTTGGATTCAAATGACATTTAATTGAACAACGAAGTAAAAAATTTTAGAAGTTATTAAATCATCCTTAATAAGGAACTTTCATTCCCTGGTAAAACTCAGGGCTTTCATAATCTTTTCTTAGAGGATAACCAGCATCCCAATCGTAAGGCATCAAGATCCTTTTCAGATCAGGATGGTTTATAAATTTTATACCGAACATATCATAAGTTTCACGTTCATGCCAGTCAGCAGATCTCCATATTTCAACAACAGATACCACTTCCGGTTTAGCTCTCTCCGTTGAAACTTTCAGTAAAATTTTGTGTTTTAATTTTATTGACTCAAGGTGGTAATAAACACTTATTGTTCCGCCTTTCATTTTTTCATTGCCAGAATCATCTTTAGACTTTTCACCATTATAATCGTCTACCCCGGAGAGATTTACCAGTGAATCAAAGGCAAGTTCTGCATCTTCATACAAGAATTTACATACTTTATCTATTTCAAGCGCAGGAATAATAATAAATGGCTCAACAGGTATATCTGTTTTAAACACCAATTCTGTTTTATCAAACTTTTCTTTAAGAATTTGAAATATCTCTTCTGGTTTTTTCATACTTTTTTGATTGAAATTCTTTCTTTTCTAATCTTTTCCTGTAATTTCAATAATCCTTCTAGAAGTGCTTCAGGTCTTGGCGGACAACCAGGCACGTAGACATCAACAGGAATAACTCTATCTACTCCTTTTAGAACATGATAACCGTGCTCCCAGTATGGTCCGCCGCAATTTGCACAGCTGCCCATAGAAATTACGTATTTAGGATCAGGCATCTGTTCATATAAACGCTTAATTCGAATTGCCATTTTAAGAGTAACTGTACCAGATATGATAATTACATCGGATTGTCTTGGAGAGGGCCTAGGAATAACCCCAAATCTGTCAAAATCGTAATGGGAAGCAGATGTAGCCATCATTTCAATTGCACAGCAGGCTAGCCCAAAACCCATTTGCCACAAGGATGAGAGGCGTGCCCAGTTGAATAGGTCTTCAACTTTTGTTATTACTATATTACTGTCTGTAAATTCTTTAACTAATAAACCCATATTCTAAACTTGATGAGCTTCAGTTTGAGGAGCCAAAGATTTTTTTTCTAAAACAGGTGGTTTCACAACTGGTCTTTCCCATTCCAAATCGCCCTTTCCCCATTCATAAGCCATTCCGAGACCTAACAGAATAAGAAAAATTGCTCCAACAGCAAAACCGATTAATCCATAATCCTGATAAACTAAAGCCCAGGGTATAAGGAGAACGACTTCTACGTCAAAAATCAAAAAAATCAATGCAACTACATAAAATCTGATGTTAAATTTGATCCATGGAGATCCCTCCGGATTTTCACCGCATTCATAAGTAAGCAATTTTTCGTGAGTGGGTCGGTGAGGTCTAAGCAGCCTGGCAAAATATATTACGGCAACCACAAAGACGATGGCGACAAGTATAAAAATAAAAACTTTGCCGAATTCTGTTAACATTTATTATTAAAATTTTGAGCCAAAATTAACACTATGGTTTAGTAATGTCAAGAAATGATTAGTATGAACATTGTATGATATCAATCATCTGATTTTGATTAGATTTAATATAAAATATGCATACTTTTGCAATAACAAATCTTTTATACTTTTAATTTGATAATTAACTTTTAGAAAAATGGTTAACTCCAAGCAACGCTCATCAAAAGCTGTTATAAATATTTCTAATCTTAAAAAAAATTATCTGAATCTTCGTGAAAAAGCTAATGGTTCCAAGGTAATGGCTGTGGTCAAAGCCGATGCTTATGGTCATGGTCTCAAAATAGTAGTGGATGCTTTAAATGAGCTTGGAAAACTGAAACCGGAGTATTTTGCAGTCGCTTTGGCTGATGAGGGTGAAGATTTGCGAAAACTAAAAGTTTCACAACCTATTCTTGTATTTGATACAGTAACTACTGATACTATTCATAAATATTTTAATTACAGACTGATACCCAATGTTTTTACTTATGAGCATTTAAATATACTTGAGGATTATGTTAAAAATTTTTCTTCTAAGTATTTAACAAGAAGATATCCTGTACATGTTGAAGTAGAAACAGGAATGAACAGATTAGGAATAGATTATAAAGAAGCCTTTAGCTTTATAAGCTCATTGAGCAGTCATCCAAAGTTTTATGTTGATGGTATATATACTCATTTTGCAACTGCAGATGAAAAAAATAACGCCTTCGCAAAACTTCAGCTAAAGCAATTTAATCAACTTATTGAAAAATTAAAACTCAGCAAAATAAATTATGGTCTTGCGCATGCTGCCAACAGCGGTGCAGTAATTAATTATGCAGATTCATACTTTGATATGATAAGACCCGGTGTTTCTTTATATGGATATTATCCATCAGAAAATACAACGGAGTCAGTAAAATTGTTTCCTGTTATGTCAATTGAAACAGAAGTAGGTACAGTTAAAACTATTTATCCGGGCGATACGGTTAGCTACGGAAGGCGCTTTAAAGCAAAACATAAAACAAAAATTGTCTCACTGCCGATTGGTTATGCAGATGGATTCAGTAGAAGTTTTACTAATAAGGCAAAAGCCATAATTAACGGAAAAATTTACAGCCAGGTTGGCACCGTTACTATGGATAGAATTATGTTTGATGTTGGAAATGAAAAAATTAATATTGGTGATAAAGTTATTTTGCTGGGAAAACAAAAGTCAAAAGAAATTACTATATGGGATTGGTCTAATACACTGAAAACAATTCCCTATGAAGTTACTTGTTTAATCAGTAAAAGAATGTCAAGAGTTGTAAAACAGTAGATGGATTTAATAAAACAATATTTAACTCAGAGTATAACAGCTGCATCTAACAACCTTCGTTTGAGTTCTCAGCAGATTGAAATAGTTGCTCTGTTAAAAAGCGTTATAAATAAATCTGAAGATCTTGGTAATGATCTTATAAATATGAAAAAGATCACTGAACTCTCAACACTTGCGATAAGATTGTATGATATTTATAATTTCCTTACACAGAATCAACTTGACTTAATTAAACTATCCGATCAGTTCAAAGATCATAGCCGTTATCTTATAAAAGATCTTAGTCACATGCTGGAGAATGTAACACCTTCGGCTTTTCAAAATTCTTTAGATAAACTTTATAAAAAGCCGGAGAGCTCTATTGAAATCAAGATTGACCTTTCAAAGCGAAAAAAGGAAAATGAACCCTTTATGAACCATGAACAGAATACTTTAAAGGAAAAACTCGTTTTGGATGAAGTTTCGGATGAAGATGATATTTTCTTTCAGAATTATGAAGCAGCTATACTGAAACCAATAAAACCATTAGACTCTCTTCTTAAAGATATTTCTAAAAATGAACTCAATTTTGAGCAAATTCAATTATTTGCAAATATGATGAATGATAACGCAATATTAAGTTCAAAAATTGGTTTCGAAATTATTGCCAATATGCATTATGTTATTGCTAAAGCATTGACTCTTATAAAAACAAGACATCTTATGCCCGGTAAAGAAGTGATTGAAAGTATCAGAGCCTGTCTAATAGTTATTGTTGCTGTAGTTAAGGGTAAAGAAGTGGACATTACAAATTATCTAAATAAAGCCGAGGAATTCGGCAATCATCTCTCAACAATAAAAGTGAGGGAATAAAATATGAATTTATATGCAATTATTATGGCTGGTGGTGTTGGATCCCGCTTTTGGCCGCGTAGTACTAAGAAAACACCAAAGCAGTTTATCCAGATGATCGGTGATAGAACTCTGATTCAGGATACAGTTAAACGATTAGAAGGCCTGGTTAAAAATGAAAATATTTATATTGTTACGAACTCATTACAGTTAGATGAATTAAAAAAACAGCTTAATAATATTCCTTTCGAAAATCTTATAGAAGAACCCTTCGGAAGAAATACGGCTGCTTGTATTGGTCTTGCTTCTGTAATCATAAGTAAAAAAGATAAAGATGCTGTTACAGTTGTTTTACCTTCTGATCATATTATACACGATATTACTGAATTTCATAAATCTATTTTATGCGCTGCAAATTATGCAAATTCGTCAAATGGTTTGGTTACAATTGGTATAAATCCAACTAAACCGGAAACGGGCTTCGGCTATATTCAAATTGATGATAGAGCTGTGCAGGATAATATATTCAGAGTTTATACATTTGCTGAAAAACCAAATTATGCTACTGCTATCCGTTTTATTGAAAGTGGAGACTTCTTATGGAATAGCGGAATATTTATCTGGCGCACAGATTCAGTAATTAACGAAATTAAAGGTTTAATGCCGGATTTGTATGAAGGATTGGAAAAAATTAAAAAAGGACTTGGTAAACCTGATTTTCCTGACTTAATTAAGAATGTTTATGGACAATTAAGAAAAGTATCAATTGACTATGGCATTATGGAGAAATCAAAAAGAGTTCATCTCACAAAAGGTAATTTCCGGTGGAGTGATGTCGGCAGTTGGGAGGAAGTTTACAATCTCTCAGATAAAGATAACGATGGCAATATTATTCAAGGACTTGTTTACACCGATATGGTAATTGATTCGTTTATTCACTCTGAAGATAAATTTACTGCCGTTATAGGAGTTGATAATCTTGTTATCGTCAGTTCAAACGATGCTGTTCTGGTTTGTCGTAAAGATAAATCGCAGGAAGTGAAAAGGATTGTTGATTATCTGAAAATAAACAAACTGGACCAGTTTCGTTAGGGTCTTTACATTAGTTGTTAATTTGGTTGCTTTTTAACTAAATACTAAATTTGTATTAGTAATAATTAAAGAAAAGGTTAACAGATCGTTTTTGATACCTTCCCGTTTTTCATCAATTATCATCATTAATTTTATTTAGGTGCTTGTTTGCAGATTGTTAAATCACCATTAATAGAAACTACAGAAGTACAGGAAAATATCTTTATTCAAAAAGTGCATTCACCCGAAATAGCCGCTGAAGCTAAACCGGGAAATTTTTTAAATATTAGAGTTTCTGAAACAATTTATCCACTTCTCAGAAGACCGTTCAGCATTTGCGATGTTGATGGTGAGTACATATTTCTTATGTACAACGTTACTGGTGAAGGAACCGGTTTATTAGCACATAAGAAACCGGGTTCTTTAATCGATATTCTTGGTCCTCTGGGAAATGGGTATAATTTTGAAAGTGATTATGACACAGCAGTTATTGTTGCCGGTGGACTAGGTGCTGCTCCGTTTCCGTTTCTTACGCGTAAGTTAGCAAATAATAAAAATATCTTGTCCTTAGTTGGAGGCAGAAATAAACGAGATGTAATAACTTATAATCTTGAAAATGTTCTTACCGCTAGTGATGATGGCTCTGAAGGAATGAAAGGAAATGTAGTTGATTTATTCAAAGCAAACATGAAAGAACTTAATAAAAAGAAAATTAAAGTATTTGCTTGCGGACCAACACCAATGCTAAGAGCATTAAAGAATGTTTGTATAGATAATAATATTAATTGCGAAGTATCTACAGAATGTGCAATGGCTTGCGGCTTCGGAATTTGCCAGGGTTGTCCTATTGAATCCAGTCATAATCAGGATACCTATCTTCTTGTCTGTAAAGATGGTCCGGTTTTTAATGTGAAAGATGTTCTGTTATGACAAAAGTTGACCTTACAGTAAACATCGGTAAATTAAAACTTCGTAACCCGGTTATGCTTGCATCTGGAACTGTTGGTTATGGAAATGAAATTTCTGAATTTGCAGATTTAAGTAAACTTGGTGCAATTGTTACAAAATCTTTAAGTTTAAAACCAAGAAAAGGAAATCCGCCCCAAAGAATAGTTGAGACACCTTCGGGAATGCTTAATGCAATTGGTCTTGCCAATGTTGGTGTAGAGGAATTTATTAAAGATAAAATTCCTTTCTTAAAACAACACGATGTGCCATTAATTTGCAATATAGCTGCATCAACTGTTGAAGAGTATGTGGAATGTACAAAGATTCTGGATAGCGAAGAAATAATTAAAGCATTTGAAATTAATGTTTCCTGTCCTAACGTTAAAGACGGCGGACTTCAATTTGGTAATGATTTAAAGGCAGTTGCAAAAGTTACTGAAGCGGTAAGGACTGTCACAAATAAAACAATAATCATAAAATTATCTCCAAATGTTTCTTATATATCTGAATTTGCTCATGTTGTTAAGGATTCTGGAGGGGATGCTGTTTCTGCAATTAATACTCTGGTTGGTACTTCATTTAATATTTTTACCAGGCGTCCAAAAATTCACAATGTAAACGGTGGATTATCAGGACCAGCAATTAAACCTTTAGCTTTGGCAAAAGTTCTGGAAATCTCTCGTAAAGTTGAGATACCTATTATCGGCATCGGCGGTATAATGAACTGGAAAGATGTTATTGAATTTATGATTGTTGGAGCTTCTGCGGTACAGATAGGCACACTTAATTTTATTGATCCGACTTCTTCTGTTAAAATTGTAAATGAGCTGGAGGAGTATTGTGAGAAAAATAACTATAAAAATATTTCAGATTTGACTGCATCGTATATCATTTAGTTAATATGACTGATTATCAAAAAGCATTGGATAAGCTATTTGCACTCCATACATTTGGTGTAAAGTTAGGTCTTGATAACATAAAAAGCTTTATGAATTACCTGGGTAATCCCCAACTAAAATTAAAAACAATTCATATCGCTGGTTCAAATGGTAAAGGCAGCACTGCAGCTTTTATTGCAAGCATTCTACAGGAATGCAAATATAAAGTTGGATTGTATACCTCACCACATTTCGTAAAGTTCAATGAGCGAATTACGATTAACGGAATACAGATTTCGGATGAATATGTTGTTGACTTTATTGATAAACACAAGAAATTTATTGATGATTACCAATTAACATTTTTTGAAGTAACTACTGCAATGGCTTTTCAGTACTTTTCAGACCTTAATGTGGATTATGCAGTTATTGAAACAGGACTTGGCGGAAGACTGGATGCAACTAACGTGCTTAATCCGTTAGCTTGTGTAATAACTTCAATAAGTCTTGAGCACACAAATGTTCTGGGTGATAAGATTGAATTAATAGCCTTTGAAAAAGGGGAAATCATAAAGAAAGGTACAAATGTATTCATCGGGAAACTTCCTTCTGAGGCTGAATTAGTTATCGAGAAAAAAAGCAAGCTAACGAATTCACAGTTGTACAAAATTGAAGATTATACGCAGGAAAAAGGGGATCTGGTAGAATTATATACTGAAGAGGTTGAACTTATCGATTGGATAATTCCTCTTCATGGAAACTATCAAAAATATAATGCTGCTTTAGCCGGCTTAACAGTAACAAAAACAATTCAGTTAGACGATCATGGTGTGATTGAAAGAGGAATTAAAAATGTCATAGTCAATACAGGTATACAGGGCAGGTATGAATATTTTCAAAGGGATCCCACTATTTTGTTAGATTCTGCTCACAATCCTGAAGGAATTCACGCTTTTGTAAAGGAATTTTCTAAAGAGGTAAATCAGTATAATAAAAAGGTATTATTATTCGGAGCAATGCGTGATAAAGCTATCTCCGATATGCTTTCTATGCTTATACCTGTTTTTGATGAAATTCTTATTACAAAAATGAATTATGAAAGAAGTGCAGATATTCAGGAGATTACAGTAATTGCTGAAAATTTAGGTGCAAAGGTTAATGTATGCCATAATCCTGTTAAATGCGTAGGGGAATTTATGAATGGAGACAAGAAAAACTGCCTGGTAGTGCTTGGAAGTATGTATTTACTGGGCGAAATAAAATTTGGTTTAACCAAAGGAAATACTTGACATTTTCAAACGCTTCATTTATGTTTGGTTTAGCCTCTTGTTCCAATCAACAAATTAATGAATTTGAAAACCTCAAGAGCTTTTCATTATAAAAATCAAAGTAAATCAAATATTAGTTAATTAACATTATTAGTATCATTTTAGGGTTAAATTTATGCCAATGGACATTTCGGAACTGAAGTCAAAAAAAATTGTTGAGCTTAATGCTTTAGCAAAAGATCTTAACATAGTTGGTTACAGCGATCTGAGAAAACAGGAACTTATATTCAAAATTTTAGAAGCACAAACAGCCAAAGACGGTTTAACATTCTCCAAGGGTGTCCTGGAGGTACTACCGGACGGATATGGTTTCCTTCGTTCTTCTGATTACAATTATTTGCCTTCACCCGATGATATATATGTTTCACCATCACAAATAAAGAAATTCAGTTTAAGAACAGGCGACTTTGTCAGCGGTCAGGTCAGACCGCCAAAAGAAGGAGAAAGATTTTTTGCTCTGCTTCGTGTTGAGGCTGTGAATGGACTTGCTCCTGATAATATTCGTGAAAGAACTTTATTTGATAATCTTACGCCTGTATATCCAACTAAGAAAGTATTACTTGAATCAGTTCCCGGCGAGTACTCGATGCGAATTATGGATATGTTAAGCCCAATTGGTAAAGGACAAAGAGGTCTTATAGTCTCACCTCCCAAAAGCGGTAAAACAATTCTTCTCCAAAAAATTGCAAACTCCATTACTAGAAACCATCCTGAAATAAAGCTGATTATTTTATTGATTGATGAGCGTCCTGAAGAAGTTACAGATATGGAACGGATGGTTAAAGCTGAAGTTATAAGTTCAACCTTCGATGAACCCGCTGAAAGACATGTTCAGGTTGCAGATATGGTAATAGAAAAAGCTAAGCGTTTGGTTGAAGCTAAGGAAGATGTTGTTATTTTATTGGATAGCATTACAAGGCTTGCAAGGGCACATAATATAGTTATTCCCCATTCAGGAAAAATACTTTCAGGTGGTGTTGATTCTAATGCACTTCATAAACCTAAAAGATTTTTTGGTGCTGCGCGAAGTACAGAGGATGGCGGAAGTTTAACAATCATTGCTACAGCACTTATTGATACCGGCAGCAGAATGGACGATGTAATATTTGAAGAATTTAAAGGTACCGGTAATATGGAATTAGTGCTGAACAGAGATTTGAGTGATAGAAGAATTTTCCCTGCTATTGATGTTAACAGAACCGGAACCAGAAGGGAAGACCTGCTTCTCAAGGAAGACGATCTAGCAAAGATCTGGATATTAAGGAAGATACTAAGCGATTTTGATCCTGTTGAAGCTATGGAATTCTTATTGGATAAGCTCAGAGGAACTAAGAATAATAAAGACTTCCTGAATAATATGAATAGCTAATAATTGTTCTAAGTTCTTTTAATAAAATAAGGCATTATTTAATACCTGCTTTATAGTGCTCTTGTATCGTGTACAGTTTAAATGCATTTTTAGGTTAAAAAGTGAAAAAATATTTTCTACTGCTTATACTCTTTCAGTACACGGTTCTTTCTCAACCTCAGTCTGTGGGAGAGTTATTATTTACAGAGCTTCATAACTTTAAATCCGGGGAAGTTAATAGGAGTTATTTACTTTATAAAATACCTTTCAGCAATCTCGTATTTCAAAAAGAAGGAAATATATTTAAAGCTGGTGTAAAAGCTGGTGTTGAAATTTTTAACGACTCATCTCGTTCAGTTTACAGGGATTATACTGAAAAAATAATCTCGGTTGACGAATTTGAGTTAACCAATGATAAGAATTCTTATTTGCAGGGTATTATAGAATTTAGTCTACCTTCAGGAAAATATAAAATTTATTCTTCATTCACCGACATTAATTCTATTCGTGAACTAAAAAGCAAACCTCATACTTTAAAGACAGATAGTACAAATATTATTACGAATCCAATTATTGTTCATAGTGATAAGATACTTTGTGATACACTTCAATTATTTAACATAGCTAATTTTTCCGGCACAATTCCTTTCTCCTCTGAATTATTTTCAATATTGATTCCAGTAGCAGAGGAAAATTCAGATGGCCTTGAAATAAAAGCACATTATGAGGGAGAAGTAATTTTTAATGAGATAATTACAGAGTATTTTCATTCCCCTTTTGAGTTTACTATTTGTAACAATAAAGTTGTACTAAATAATAGTGCAAATACTAAAAATCTCAAATATTTTATTGCTAAAGATATTTCTGCCAAATTAAAAGAAGGTATTGTCTCAATTAAAATTTCTTATAAATCAGAACCAGAAAAGCAGGATTCATTTCAAATTCCTGTCATATGGATAAATAAACCACATGCGTTACTTGATCTGGAAAAAAGTATTCAACATTTAAAACTAATTGAGAGTTCTGAACTAATTGATAAGTTAGAGCGTTCTTCACGCGATAATTTAGAAAAAGATTTTTATTCATTATGGAAAAAGTATGATCCGACTCCGGAAACTGAATTTAATGAATTGATGCACGAATTTTATAAACGTGTTGATTATGCAGAGTTAAATTTCAGACCATTAGCATCAAAAAATGGCGCTAAATCTGATAGAGGTAAAATATATATCCAGTTTGGCAACCCTGACTCTATGGTTAGATTTACCGATGAATATGGAAGAATGGTTGAAACCTGGATGTATTCAAATCCGCAAAGATCTCTTATGTTTGTTGATAAAAGAGGAAACGGAAATTTTACACTGGTTAATAGTCAATGAAACGTTTTGTTTTTACCTGCGGTGATATAAACGGAATAGGTCCGGAAATAGTTATAAAAACACTCCAAAGGTTATATGATAAAAGGGTAAAGGAGCAGTTTATATTTATTTGTCCTTTAAATGTTTTTATAAGTAATTATCATTCCTCTTACTCCGGATTTCCTTTTCAGGTAGTGAATAAAGCTGAACTTCAGAACAGTTCAGAAATGTTCTTAATTTATGCACTGCCTGAAGCAAAACTGTCAATCGGTAAGCCAACAAAGCAATCAGGTAAAATTGCTTTCACAGCTTTAAAAGAATCATATAAACTTTTTACGGAAGGTTTGTCAGAAGCTGTTATTACAGCCCCGATTTCAAAACATGCAATTAATCTTGCCGGTATAAATTTTCCTGGTCAAACAGAAATGTTCGCTGATTGGTGTAATGAAAGAAACTATCTGATGACTTTTCTCTCTGCCCAAATTAATGCTGCATTATTAACAATTCATTTACCGCTGAACAAAGTATCATCAAAAATTAAAAAAACTTCTATAATGTCAGCGCTGAATATTATTAGGAAAACTGCCTCAATTGATCTGGCAATAAAAGAGCCAAAAATTGCAGTATTAGGATTAAATCCTCACGCCGGAGAAGAAGGTCTGCTGGGAAAAGAAGAAATAAATTTTATTAAACCGGTTTTAGAAAAAAAGGAGTTTGCCTCTTTTACGGATGGACCATATCCGCCGGATGCATTTTTTGCAAAGAAAAAATACAGGGATTACGATTTTGTACTCGGTATTTATCATGACCAGGTTTTAATTCCTTTTAAGATGATGAATTTTAATAAAGGCGTAAACTACACAGCCGGATTGCCGATAGTTAGAACTTCACCTGATCACGGATGTGCTTTTGATATTGCTGGAAATCAGCTTGCCGACGAATCCAGTATTTATTCAGCTTATCTTTATGCTAGAAAAATCTCCAGAAACAGAAAAAAATCAAAAAGTAATTAAAGTTATTCCTTACAGTCTGGTGGCGGAAATTTATTCCAACCTTATGGATGAGGTTAACTATAAAAGATGGGCAAAGTATATATACTTTTTAACCAAAGATAAAATACATCCCGGTTCCAGTATTCTAGAGCTTGCATCAGGCAACTGTCGTCTTTCTGAAAAGCTGCTTCATAAAAATAAAAAAATTATTTGCACAGATATTTCAAAACAAATGCTGATGAAAAGCACTTACAGCAGAAAAATTGTTTGTGATATGACCTGTCTTCCTTTTAATAAGAATTTTGATTTGATCTTTTCAACATTCGACAGCATTAATTACCTTTTAAGCAGGAATAAACTGCTGATACTATTTAAGGAGGTACACAGATTACTTAAGGAAGACGGTTTATTTACATTTGATGTAAGTCTTGAAAAAAACAGTTATATTCATCAAAAAGATTCAAAAAAATCCGGCAGAACAAAAAAGTACAAGTACTATCGTAAGAGTGTTTATGATCCGACAACAGGTATTCACAGCAATTACTTTAAGATTCTGGATTTTAAGGGAAATACTTTTACTGAGGTTCATAAACAAAAGATATTCAAGTTTAATGAGTATTTTGAGCTGCTGGAAAAAGCCGGACTATATGTTGTAAACTGCTTTAAGACTTTTACATCAAAAGATGGAACTGAAAAATCCGACAGAGTTCAGTTTATAGTTAAAAGGAAATAGAATGTTATCGATCCAAAATGTTTATTTCGATTATGCCAATCAACCTGTTTTTTCTGATTTAAATCTTGAAATGAAAGAAGGGGATTTTGCTTTTATTATAGGAAAAAGCGGAGCCGGTAAAACCACTTTACTTCAATTTATTTATTTTAATCTGAAACCTCATTCCGGAAATATAATTCTACAGAATTATAATTCTGCAACAATAAAATCAAAAGAAATTCCGATCGTCAGAAGAAAAATTGGTGTTGTTTTTCAGGACTTTAAACTTTTAAAGAACAGAAACGTATATGATAATCTTGCATTTGTACTTGAAGTAACTAACACAGCTCGCAGGGAGATAAAAAGAAAAGTAAATAATGCACTTTCAGAAGTGGGATTATCTCATAAAAGACTAAATATGCCCGACGAACTTTCGGGAGGTGAGAAACAGAGAGTTGCAATTGCCAGAGCCTTGCTTAACGACCCGATTCTGATATTAGCGGATGAACCGACAGGAAATCTGGATCCTGAAACATCTAGTGAGATTCTTGATATTCTTTTAAAGATAAATAGAAGCGGTACCGCTGTTCTGGTGGCGACACACAATTATGATATCGTAAGAAAAGTAAACACACGTATATTTAAGATTGAAAATGGAAGAGCCGTAAAGGGTATTTTAAAGAGCAGCGTAAATACTACCCAATGACATTTCTTTTTTCTAATGCTTTTTTTATTTCTTCATTTACTTCCGGTATACTTCCGAGTCCGTCAATAGCAATTGCCTTACCGTTCTTTTCATAATACCCGAGCACCGGTTTTGTTTCAGTATTGTAAATTTTAATTCTATGACGTATAACTTCTTCCGTGTCATCATTTCTTTGGTAAAAACTATTTAAAGCATTACATTTTGGACAGTTACTTAATCCTTCAATTTCTTTTATATTAAATATGGTTCCGCATTCCTTACAGGCTCTTCTGTTGCTCAGTCTGCTCACAATTTCTTCTTCATCTGCAGTTAAATGAATAAGGATAACATCGTTAATACCAAGTTCAGAAAATAACTTATCAAGAGCCATTGCCTGAACAGTTGTTCTTGGAAAGCCGTCAAGAATAAAACCATTGTGACATGGATCTGAATTAAGTGTTTCTTTAATTAAACCTATCATCAACTCATCAGGAACCAGTTCACCTCTTTCCATTATCTGACCAGCTTTAAGCCCTAATTCAGTTTTTTCACGGACTGCTTTTCTTAAAATATCACCTGTTGAAATATGAGGTATGTCGTATTCAGAAGAAAGAATTTTTGCCTGTGTACCTTTTCCCACTCCGGGAGAACCGAAAAGTATTATTCGCATTAATTTCTCAAATGTTTAGTGTCAAGTTAGACTTATTAAGATTTTTAGTCAAGAATTTTATTCTGTTGATGTTATTAATCAGCATTTTTTTTTCTGACAGTTTTGAAGAATGACTCCAGTAAAGAACGGCTTTCCTCAGCATAAATTCCAGCAAACACCTTAATTGTGTGGTTAAGCTTGTTTTCTTCAGCAATATTATAAACACTTCCGCAAGCTCCTGATTTTGAATCATGCAAAGCGAAGTACAATTCACTGATTCTTGAAGCAATTAAAGCTCCGGTGCACATTATACAGGGTTCCAATGTTACATAAATTGAGCAGCCCTCCAACCTCCAATTATTAAGATGATTTGCTGCCGAGGTTATCGCTATCATTTCAGAGTGTGCAGTTGGATCTTTCAGCAGCTCAATTTGATTATATCCGCGAGCTACTATCCTGTTGTTATGAACTATAACTGAACCCACAGGTACTTCACCATTTTCATAAGCTTTTTCTGCTTCCTGCAATGCAGCAAACATAAAGCGGTATTTATCCTCTGAAAAAAGCAAATTTATATAATTATGAAACAGTAAAGACTAGAATTAATTTTTAAGATGATTAATATTTGTGATCTATGAATGTAACTTAATCAGATTGATTAGCCTGGCTTAAACACCAGTGAAAATCAAAAACTCCAACCTTAATAGTACGCCCGGAAGGATTCGAACCCTCAACCCTCAGAGCCGAAATCTGATGCTCTATCCAATTGAGCCACGGGCGCATAAAATTCACTAACATTCTATTTTTATAAATCGAGTCGAAATATAATATTTTTTTACTGTTTTTTGATATGCTTCTTATCTTCAATTTACGCGTATTTTTAATTGTAAATATTACCTAAACAGGTAAAGTTTAGTGTACCGAAATGATATAAAAATTTAATATTTATTGAATTATTTATTTAGAAAATGGCGTAATAATTGTATCAATTCTTTATTTGAAACACCAATGTAATCCAGAAAACCTAATCATCGAGGATACAAATTGCTTAAAGATCACATAATATCAGATCAGGAACTGTTAATGAAAATCGGTAAAAACGATTTAACAGCATTCGAATTATTTTACAAACGCTATTCATCACTTGTTTACACTGTGTCGTTAAAAATACTGGGCAATAAAGAATCAGCGGAAAGAAATTTAGCAGAGATTTTTTTAATAGTTTGGAAATGGGCGGAGGACTTTGATTTTGTTGTACAAAATGTTTTTACCTGGATGGTTTTACTAACAAGAAACAAAGCAATCGATTCTTTAAGGAGATTCAAGGGCAATGGTACTCTACCAATATACAATGATGAACATGAAATCAAGTACATATTGCCAAAACTTTCTATTGAGATTGAATCTCTTGAAAGAGAATATATATTGAAGCTTTCTGAAAATATTAAAAATATAATTGATTCCCTGAATGATGAACAAAAGGATTTATTTTTTATGGTTTACTATGAGGGACTAGATGAAAAAGCAATAGCTGAAAAGCTTAAAATACCGGTTGCAGCACTAAAACTTCAGATACAATACATAATTGAAATATTGATGCAGAAAATAATAAGATAATGGTGGATGTTATGGAAAAGAAAATTGCAACAGAATTAATAAAACTTGAACTGCTTAACAATAATAACAAGCAGGATGAAGAAGCTCTGGATTACTTTAAGAAAAACATGGATGACTTTCCCTGGAAAGATTATGGAGATTATCAGAATCTGATTGCTGTTTTAGCAGTATCAGAAAAACTGGTAATTCCATCAGAGTCTTTATTAAACAGAGTTTTAACTGATGCACAAAAAATTAAAAAAGCTGCTATTGTTAAAGAAACTCATATTACTGCTGAAAAAGATTCACTAAAGCTAAATATTTATGCAAATGTAGAATCTAAAGCTGTTAGCGGTAATGTAAAACCAACTAATGGAAGTTATCAAACAGCTTTTAAATCTCAAACTCATATATCAGATCTAAAAAAGATTGCTAAACAGGATGCTGTTCTGGAAGAAAAAAAAGAAGTTATTTTAAACAAACAAAATATTTCAGACACAAAACAGCCGCCGCAGTTAAATAGGGTTAGTCAAACTGAAATTAATAAAACTATAAAGCCATTAGATCATAGGACTATTTTTCCCGATACAAAACCGGAAATCAAACCTTCAATCTCTTATGAATTAAAGAAGCAGGATACTGTAAATAAACAAAATAATACTGAACCTAAACCTTTTGAGGTTAAAAAGGAATCACCGCCGGTTAATGGAAGAATTTTAAAACCGTTAGATCATAAAACGGTTTTTGCTGATAAAAAGCCTGATTTAAAGCCTTTACAAACTGAAAGCATAACTAAGGATAAAATAGTCAATAAAAATGTATTTGGTGATAAAACTCTTCCCGAAATAAAACCTGAAATTTCAAAAACTATTCCGCCTCTGGAAAACAAATTTACAGTACCTGAAAAAAAACCAGATTTAAAACCGGCTTTTCAGAACGACACTGCAAAAGAACTTGAATCCAAAAATGATGATAAAATTCTAAAAGATACCTCCCGGTCTATCAAAGAAATAAAACCTGGCAACGGAAAAGCTAATGCGGCAGATAAAGTTGAAATTGCAAAACCAGTTGTTAATAAAACATCTGATAAAGTTAATAGTGATTCGTTCACACCTGTTAAATCTGTAAGTATAAATATCGAAGAAGAACTAAAGAAAATTGAACAGGAGGTTTTAAAAGATATTGAGAGCATCAAAGTGCAATATTCAGGGGATGTTCAAAATAAAACTGAACAGAATTTGCAAAATAAAAAAGAAAAAATAACACTTAAAGATCCGGACTTTGAAAATGTAAGAACTGTATTAAAAGAACACTCAAAAATCACTACAAAGGAAAGAAAACCGCTTCGTGAACCTTCACCTAGTATGCAAAGCCAGTTTAAGCGCGCAAACTGGGAGGAAAGCAATAAACCTGATAAAGTAACTCTTCCTGTTGATGTTAAAGAAGAAAACCAATCTGAGGAAGTATTAGTCCATAATAAAAATGAAATTTCTGAAAAATCAAGTGAATCTAGTGAATCGACCGGTTCTATCAGTTCGTTCCACGAAAAGACTTATCCTCACAGAAGAGAAAAACGAGGACTGGTACTTGTAATCGGTGTCTTAATAATTGCTATACCATCATTACTCTTTTTTATTTTTTCAGACAGCAATGAATCAGATAAAAATGTAAATGTAGCATCCACCCAACTACCGGCAGTAAGCATTAACATTGAATCGAAACAGGATGAAGAGTTTGTTTCAGAATCATTCACTGAAGAGACTCAGACTGAGGAAACGCCTCAATTAGAAATAACTCAAATGACTGATGTTAAGAAAGAAAGTAAGAAAGAAACAAAAACTGAAACTAAAATAACAATACCTCCACTGCCTGAGAGTCCACAAATTATTGAAACTGCCGAACTTAATGATTTAGATGGAAACGAAACAAATGAAGACAAAACTACTTCTCAAGGTGCTATTAGAGATATTCCCATAATTCCAATAGCTCAGATGAAAAAACCTGAAGAAGAAAATTCATATTTTGTTGCAGTTGAAGAAATGCCTGAACCAATAGGCGGAATAGCTGAAATACAAAAGAAGGTTGTTTATCCTGCTATTGCTTCGGCTGCCGCGGTTGAGGGTCGGGTAGTCATAAATGCTTATGTAGATATATACGGCAATGTAACAAAAACAGAAGTGGTTAAAGGTATTGGATATGGTTGTGATGAGGCTGCTGTAGATGCTATTAAAAGTACAAAATTCAAACCTGGTAAGCAACGAGGTAAAGCAGTAAACGTTCGAATTACTATCCCTGTTCTATTTAAAAGAATGTAAGATTTCTTTTAATTAAAACGTATGGTTTTTCGGTCGTTACAATTATAATAGTTATTTCAAACTTTTATCTCGATTTAATGATATATCATTTTTTATTATACATCTGCCGGTTACGTAGCAAGTGATATCAGAAACCTATCTTTAATTATGTAACTACCTCTATCCGATTACTTGATTGACAAGGATAAATAAGTAATATTCCCGCCTGAATTATTTCATATTATTAAAAAATGGATCTTTAATGAAAGAATTGCGCGATAGAATAAATCAACTTGATGAATCATTACTCAAATTGCTTTCTGAGCGTCGTACTCTTAGTATGGATATTATCAGGGAAAAAGAAAAACACGAGTATAATATCAGAGATAAGGAAAGAGAAAAGGACATACTTTCGCGAATTGTTGAAACAGGAAAAAAGCTGGGTCTCGACACTCATTATATCTCTAAAATATTTCAGGATATTATAGATGATTCAATTAATCTGCAGAATGAATTTGTTATCAGAAAGAGTAATAAAATTGAATCCGGAGCAGTTAAAATAGCAATCCAAGGTATCGAAGGTTCATTTAGTCATCTCGCAGCCAAAAAGTTCTTTGGTCATATTTCAAACGAACTTGTATTCAATAGTTTTAGTGATTTTGAATCAGTTATCGAATCCGTGGAGAATGATGAATCCGACTATGCAATCCTGCCTATTGAAAATACTACCTCCGGAAGCATAAATGAAGTTTATGATGGTCTTTTAAGCAGCAATCTGTCAATTGTTGGAGAGGAACTATTCCAGGTTAAGCATTGTCTGCTTGGCTTAGAGGAAATTCCTTTAAACAATATTCAGAAAATTTTTACTCACTATCAGGCAGCGAGACAGTGCAGTAAGTTTTTATATTCTTTAAATAAAACCCAGGTAGAATTTCTTGACGATACTGCAAAATCAATTATTAAAATTATAGAATTAAGAAAACCTGAATATGCAGCCATAGCAAGCAAAGAAGCTGCTGCACTGCTTGGTGTTAAAGTTCTTCGCGAGGAAATCGCTAATCAGGCAGGTAATTACACACGGTTTCTGGTTTGCTCAAAAAGTCAGATAGTTGTGGATAAACGAATTCCTGCAAAAACATCCCTTGTTTTAGCTACTGCTCATAAAGCAGGTTCGTTGGTTGAAGCACTTTCAGTGTTCAAAGAATATGGAATAAATATGACAAAGCTTCAATCCCGCCCTATCATTGGAAATCCCTGGGAGGAAAAATTTTATCTGGATTTTGAAGGTAATTTATCCGATCTGAATGTTCAGAAGCTAATCGATGAACTAGGTAAACACACTCGATATCTTAAAATACTTGGATGTTATCAAAGTAAGGAAATTGAAAAATCCAAACCGGTCAAAATCATTAATGAAAAAGAATCAATTGAACCGGAAATTAATATTGAGAATAAATCAGAAGAACGTATTGAGGTTAAAAATAATATTTCATATAAACTTGCCAGCCGTTTATATAAGAAAGATGATACAATTATTAAAGTGAGGGATGTTAGTATCGGCGGAGGCAACTTTGTTATTATTGCCGGACCCTGTTCAGTAGAATCTTACGATCAGATAATAAGCTGCGCAAAAGAAGTAAAAAATAATTTTGCTCACATACTTCGTGGCGGATGTTTTAAACCAAGGACATCGCCTTACGCATTTCAGGGCTTAGGTTATGAAGCACTGGATTTTCTTAAAGATGCAGGTGAACAATACGATCTGCCAATTATAACAGAAGTGATGTCTGTTGATCAAATTGAAAAAGTAGCTGAGAAATCGGATATGCTTCAAATAGGTGCACGAAATATGCAAAACTTTTCACTTCTAAGTGAAGTTGGCAAAACAATGCGTCCAGTTTTATTGAAGCGAGGTATGATGGCTTCAATAGATGAACTTTTGAACGCAGCCGAATATATTCTTGCAAGAGGGAACAGACAGGTTATTTTATGCGAACGTGGAATAAGAACTTTTGAAACTGCAACAAGAAACACACTTGATTTGAGCGCTATTCCTGTAATTAAAGAACTTTCCCACCTTCCGGTAGTGGTTGATCCATCACACGCAGTTGGTCAACGTGACAAAATTCTTCCTTTAGCCAAAGCTGCTAAAGCAGTAGGCGCTGATGGAATTATGATTGAGATTCATCCTGATCCTGATAAAGCTTTGAGCGATGGTTTGCAGTCTCTTCGTTTTGATCAGTTTAGAAAGCTTACCGAGGAGATGGATAAGATTAAATGAAAGAGTTCCTGGAAACTACTGACTCAAAAAATATAGCAATAATTGGTGGGATTAATCGGCGGTTCATTTGACAAAGCATTGAAGCAAGCTGATGAAAGTATTCATATTGGGGCTTATGACAGAACTCACATAATTAAGCGAGCTCTTGCCGATGGTGTTATAGATACTATAATATTTTTAATAGAAGATGCTTTAAATTATGAAATTATAATAATTTGTCTTCAGATTGATGAAAGTATTTATATATTTAACTCACTTACATCAAAACTCAAACAAGGTCAGATAATCTCTGATTTTTGCAGTGTTAAAATAGTATTTTCTGAGCTATGGAATAAAAACAGAAAGGATGGTACATATATCGGTGTCCATCCAATGACAGGTAAAGAAAAAGGAGGTTATGCAAATTCTGATCCGCTTCTGTTTGAAAACTCTGTTTTCATTATCTGCGATGAGGATAAATCATCACATCAAAAAGAAATCAATACCTACTTCGAATTAGTTAAGTTGAGCGGAGCAAGGATTACTTTTCTCAGTCCTGATATTCACGATATAATTACTGCTAACGTATCCCATATTCCACAGCTATTATCAGTTTTACTGGTTAATCAGGCAGATAAACAAAGAGGTGATATATCATTTATTGATTTTGCAGGAGGCGGTTTTCGTGATATGACGCGAATTGCATCCAGTGATTTTTCAGTTTGGAAATCTATTTTAAGTAATAATTCTGATGAAATAATTAATTCACTGAGGGAATATTCAGCAAAATTAAATGGCCTGATCTTATTGCTGGAAAAAAATGATAATGATGCAATAAAGGAGTTATTTGAAAAAGCCAGAACAGCACGCGAAGAAATTCCTTTTAACAGCAAAGGTTATTTAGAGTGTTTATTTGATATAACTGTTTTTGTAAAAGATGAACCAGGTATGATAAGTAAAATATCAACAGTACTGTTCAAAGGGAATATAAATATCAAAGACATTGAACTACTAAAGATAAGAGAGGGCAAAGGCGGCAACTTCAAATTTTACTTCGAACGTGAGTCCTCAGCCAAAAGGGCTAAATACCTTATTGAGCATGAGGGATTTACTACTTTATAATTCTTATTCTACTTGAAATAGAATTCAATTATTCTAAACCTCAAGTGCAGATAATTCAGTTTCTGTAATTTCCAGATTTGTAAACTCTTTAGTTATTGTAATCTCTGAATCAGGATATTCATAAATCGGGACGATTGGTTCAGTTTCACCAATTGAGTAACCATAAACTCCATTATATTCATTTTTATTTTCACCAATCTCTTCAAGTTGATTTAAATATTCACTGATAGATTTGCATTCGATAATCACAATCTTTTTCATCTTTTCAATAATTGGACTGTGTGACCTTGTTCCATCGTGTTCAAACTCAAGGACCCTTCTTCCATAACGGGTAATACCAATTACTCTGTAGGTAAGACTTTTGCCAACACCAGGTAAATTTAACACATTTCTATCAGTAGCAAGAAAAGGAATATTTTCTGCCTTTCGAACAGAATTAATATTATCAATAATGTCTTCAGCATCTTCAGAAAATTTCCTTATCAATTCAATACTACTTTCCGAAAGATTACCGATAGTTTTCTCTTCAATACTTTCCTGCACAGCACGGGCATTAGGAGCAAAGTTAAAATAATTTTCCATATAGCCCTTAACTGAAAAAGTATAGTAGGGAAGAACACCAATTTCATTAAGTACTTCTCGGAGCTTTAAATTGTGACCTCTTCTTGATGCAGCAGCAGTAAATACATGTTGATTAGTGATTAGCCACCCTGCTTTAATTAAGTTTTTAATTGCTTTTGCAGCTTCAGGAGTTACTTCCATTGGGGATTCAAAGTGAGTTTGTATTACAAATTGTTTTATACCGACATCAACAGCCTTTTGCTTAAAAGTCTTTAAAGAACTGACAAGATTATCTGTTATCCTTTGGGGTAAGTAGGCTGGTAATCTCGTACCAAGTCTAACACGTTGAATTTCTGCAAACTTTTCTTTATCCGGGCGGTTATTATTCTTTTCACGTTTCCTTTTTGCCATCTTATAAATAGCATCAAGGATTTGATCAAGGGATTTATCAGAACTCATTAATGCATCTCCACCGGTAATCAGTATATCCCTGATTTGAGAATCATTTTCAAAATATTCCATTAATCTCTCAAGTTTTTCCGGCCAGCTATCGTTTGCTTTCAGCTTGTTCAGATTAAAATTAAGATAACCATTTTGAAAATCGAACATTCTCTGACAGGATGAACATAAACCTCCGCAAGCCCTGCCCATAGTATCAGGAATCAATATAGCAACTTCGGGGTACCTTCTGTGAACATTATGATGAGATGGAAGAATCCAGCCTGCAGCATTTGGCTTACCAGGTTCAACTTTATCTTCTTTCTCCCATGCAGCTATATAACCGAATTCATCAATTAACTGACGGCTGTAAACCACATAATGACGTATTGCTAAATCCGCACCAACAGCAAAGTAAGGAACCCTAACATGCAACAGAGAAAGGTAATAAGGATTTACAAAAAAGGGAATTCCTTTTTTTTCAGCTTCATACAAAATCTTCATTGTATCAGGATCTAATGAGTAACCAAGGAATTCATTCAGCAGATCGGGTGAACGAACTGCAAATCTCAAATGAAATGCACTCTCATTCCACCATTTCAGGGCAGTATTATATTTTTCTTCCCGGTTGACTTCAGAATCAAATTTATACTTTGAATCATTTATCTCACCATCATCAATTTTATCAATAATTATATTAAGAATTCGTTCTCTGTTTTCCTCCCTGAGCTTAACAATTCTTGGATCAAGACCTGAAGGAAATCGGTTCATCCAGATCTCCAGTTGTTCTTTAGTGTATTCCTGCTTATCCTCTCTTCCCATCAGTTGTCTGAATAAATGGATCATATCTTCAAAGAAATCGGGTTTTGCACCCCCGGTGCCTTTATTTACTCCGAGCCATAACAATTTAATAGGATTACTTACAGCAAGCTGACCCCTGAGATTTAAATCGATAAATTCTCTTCCGGCATTATCTACATAATCAAGAATTCTTATTGCGGCAATATCGCTCCATTTTAAAGACTTAAATGAAATACCGCTTTCCAAACCTCTTTCATAATAACGAATAGCATCTGGTCTTTCTTTTAATAAAGTGAGAATCCAGTTTTTAACACCAACCAGAGCTTCGGTTTCATTTTTTGAACCATACATTATTTCTTCAAGCTTTGGATTTTCTTTGAGTAGTTCTTTAAGAACACGGTGTGATTTTACTGTTATTGCAATCTTGTCTAATTCATAAACCTGTGACATTTTGCTCTCCTGATTTTAATATTAGGTTAAGCTGATGTCCCTTTTAAGAAATGATATTAATGAAAAGGAAACATATTTTTTTTAAGTTATAAAAATAATAATTAAGATTCCACTATATTTTATACTTATCAGTTGTAAATGATCATTCGCAACTCAACTTATAAAAATAATAATGTAATGAATGTTATTTATTGCTAATAACTTCATCTTCCACAATACTTGCTAAATGTATAGCTTTAGTTACTTGATATTGAAGTCAAAATAACCAACCTTTGTCAAGTGATAATCAAAATATTTTTTTAATGGACAATTATCAACGGCACACCTCTTGTTCAATTCTTTTTGATTCGTTAGAGTCCTTTACAATTCTTTACTACATCAACTTTCTTCGGAGGAAATATGAAAGCAAAAAAATGTGTGCTTTTCATTTTATTACTTTTTCTGATTAGTTCACATGCATCATTTACGCAGAATCAGATTTCATTAAATATTATTGGAAGCGGAGGAGAACGCTCATCAAATACTGACTTTGTGCTTAATAGTTCAACTGGCGAGGTATTTACCGGTAAATCCTTAAATGCTTCTAACCAGCAATATTCAGGTTTCTGGTATATTTATTCCAACAGTTTAACTACCTCAATTGAAGGTGAGGAAGATATTATGCCAGATAATTTTAAACTTGAGCAGAATTATCCAAATCCTTTTAATCCATCAACAATTATAAAATTTGCAATAGCTGAACATAGTACAGTAGTAATTAAGATCTATGATATAACAGGAAGCGAAGTAATAACTCTTGTAAACGAAGAAATGGATGCCGGCTGGTATCAAAGAGAATTCAATGCTGCCGGTTTATCGAGCGGAATTTACCTGGTAAGACTTCAGGCTGATAACTTTGTAAACACTAAAAAAATGTTAATGGTTAAGTGAAAACATTTCTTATAAATAAAGAGATATTGAAGAAAAATCATTTTTATACATTTATACAGGAGAGAGAAAAATGAATATGGTTAAAGCAATGACAGTAGCAGTATTATTACTGGTCAGTCAAATTGTCTATGCACAATCTATACCAACAATAATTAATTATCAGGGACTTTTAAAAGACGTATCAGGAGTGGTTGTTCCAGACGGCGATTATAACATCACCTTCAGGCTCTATGATGTTGCCAGCGGCGGAACAGGATTGTGGACTGAAACAAAACTTATTACTGTAGTTGATGGAATTATTAACACAAAACTTGGTAGTATATTACCGCTTACATTGCCTTTTGATAAAGCGTACTGGTTAGGAATTACAATCGGAACCGGAAGTGAACTAACACCAAGAGTTGAATTCACTTCTGTTCCTTATAGTCATATAAGTAAGACAGTTCCGGATGGAACATTAACTGCTGAGAAATTATCAGACGGGCAGATTGTAAAATCAATCAATTCATTAAAGGATAATGTAAATATTTTAGCCGGTACAAACATTACATTAACTCCAAGCGGCAATGACATAACCATTAATGCGTCCGGAGGAGGAGGAGGTACAGTAACTCAAATAAATACAGGCGGCGGATTGACAGGTGGACCGATTACTACAACAGGCACAATTAGTATTCCTGCTAACGGCATTATTTCAGAAATGATTTTAGACGGCACTATCAGATCCTATGATATTGGAACTGCACAGGTTGTAAAAACAATTAATAACTTGATGGATAATGTTACTCTTGTTGCTGGATCTAATATTACAATTACTCCAAGTGGTCAGAATATTACCATCTCGTCAACAGCCAGCGGTGGAATAGGTGGAAGCGGAATAATAAATTATATACCCAGATTCACCTCATCCAATGCCGTTGGTAATTCAGCCATTTATCAAAGTGGAAACAATATTGGAATAGGCACTACTTCACCTTTATATAAACTTGATATATCATCCGCAGGAAATACGGTATTCCGTGCATTAAATACAGAATCAACAGCAATAACAAGTGTAGCTGTTTTTGGCAGGGCTAGTACAGTTGATGGTTATGGAATCGGCGGTGAATTTGTAGGCGGTCAATTTGGTGTGAGAGGAATTGCTGAACCCATATCAACAAACAGATTTACTTATGGGGTTTATGGACTTGCACAAGGATCAAACGCTGCATCAAAATTTGCTGTATTTGGTTTTAGCAATGCAGTAACAGGTAGTACAGGAAACTTGTATGGTCTTTATGGATATGCTGGTGGAGTAGCTACCGTTGGATCACGTTTCGGTGTTTATGCTACTGCTTCCCAAGGTGAAACAAATTATGCAGGATATTTTTCCGGCAATGTAAGTGTAACTGGTACATTAAGCAAAGGAGGCGGTTCGTTTAAAATAGATCATCCACTTGATCCGGCAAATAAATATTTGTATCACTCTTTTGTTGAGTCTCCTGATATGAAAAACATTTATGACGGAAATGTTATAACAGATGCTTCAGGTTATGCAACTGTAGAATTGCCGGAATGGTTCGAAGCACTTAATAAGGATTTTCGTTATCAGCTTACTGTTATTGGTGATTTTGCTCAAGCTATTATTGCAGAGGAAATACAGGGAAATAAATTTGCAATAAGAACTGACAAGCCTAATGTTAAAGTTTCCTGGCAAATAACAGGTATTCGAAAAGATGCATTTGCAGAAAGATACAGAATACCAGTTGAAGAAATTAAACAGGGGAATGAAGCAGGAAAGTATCTTTATCCTGAAGCATATAATATTCCTGCAGAATTGGGTATAGATTATGAAAACAATAATACAGTTATTGAAGCGGATGAATAAACTTTAAACTATTTAATATTTTTGACCTGAATCATCCTAAAATTGGTTGCATAATATATAAAGAACCTCTCTACTAAATAGAGAGGTTCCTTTTACAACCCATTCATATCTAACAATACTTGCCGTTTACAAAGCTTTATTTGCTTGACTCTGAATAAAATATTGTGCTTATTTAGATGGGTGGCTAATAACAATTCCGAGAGAGCAAGATTTTCAGAGTAAGGATGCTGAATAAACTTGCAGAGATTACACACCGGATTACTCTCCCGAAATAAATTCAATTAAAATAATTATCTATGTGTAGAATGCCATTCGTATGTAAAATTTATTCGTGTAATTCTGCATTCAATATTTAATATTTGTCTAATAAAGGATTTAAATTCTTAATGTCGAGTATTTCTAAAAAAGAAGTCTCCAACAGGGGATTGCAGGGTTTGCTTGATTCCCTGGAAGAAAAAAACTTTGATATGAATGTAGTGCTCGATGGTATTCCATACAACCTTGCATACCTGAAAGATAAACGCGAGCGAATTGAATGGTCAGTTTTCTGCAAATTAATTTCAAACATCAGACGTTACTTCACACTTAAAGAACTGGAAATAATGAATGGTTCTATGGTAACCAGAGGAAAGTATTTTGAAGGCATACTTTTCAGCTTCTTTCTTTTTGGTACAAATAAAATTGCAAGACTTTTTCACAAACAGATTTGGAAGCTCGGTGAATCAATGTTCAGTTGTATAAATCAAAAAACGGAATTTTTAGATAAGAACAGGCTAAGTGTTTATGCAACCATTGATGAAGGTTATGAGTTTCCTGTTGAATTTTGTTATTTAGTCAGAGGTGTTTGGGATCAGCAGGGAAAAATGATTGGAAGAAAAGGATATAAAGTAGAATTTACTCATACCCCAAAATTTGTAACCTTCATTGTGTCCTGGGATAAAGAAGATTTCTTCTTCAGAATAGCAAGAGTTTTCAGATGGTTCTTTAATATCAGGAAAGCGTTATTTGAGGTTACTAATACTCACGTTGAACTTTTACAGCGTTACGATCAACTACAGGAATCTAAACAAATTCTGGAGAAGCAGACCACACAGCTTAAAACTGCTTATGAACTATCAACATCAATCAAGCAATCGCTTAATATTAAAGATACTCTTGAAACTATTACAAACACACTAATTAAAGAAGCTGGATTTTCTGCCATACAGATTGAACTGTTTAATGATATAGATGAGAATGAATTCAAATTGAAAATTCAGAGCGGAGTTATTACTGAATTATTTACACCTGTCCAGCGTAAAATTATTATAAATGAGAGACATATTGGTAATCTCATCACTTACCCGAATCCACAGATGGACTATCAGGCCGTTAATGATCTCCTGGATTTTCTTACGCCGGTTATTAATATTTCAATTTACAATGCACTTGTTTTAAGAGCAATTGTTGACTACAGAGACAATCTAGAACAAAAAGTTTCAGAGCGTACAAAAGACTTGCAAACAGCAAGCTATAAACTAGTAGAATCGAATAAGCTGTTAAAAGAAGCTCAAGCAGTTCAAAATCAATTCTTCACAAACATCTCGCACGAATTCCGCACTCCGCTTACCCTGATACTGGGACTCTCGAAACAATTATTAGATAATATTAAAGATGAAACTTTTCAGGAGCAGATAAAACTCATTAACAGAAGTGCAAAAAAACTTAATAAACTTGTTGATGAACTACTTGATATCTCAAAAATTGAATCCGGTGAGATGAAACTTAAAGCTTGTCCTGCAAACATTGTTTCTGTTGTTAAGGAAATCGCCCTAACTTTTTGTTCACTTGCTGAAAGAAAAAAGATAAGACTGAGTATAACCTCTGAAGAGAATGAAATCACGGCTTTCATTGATCAAGATAAATTTGATAAGATACTTTCGAACATTCTGTCTAATGCAGTTAAATTTACTCCTGAGGGTGGAAAAGTTGATGTTGAAATCATAAAAAATAAAATGAATGCTGAAATTATTGTTTCAGATTCCGGAATCGGAATACCTAAGGAACAGTTTGATAAAATATTTGACAGATTTTACCAGGTAGATGGAAGTCATACCAGGGAGCAGGAAGGAACCGGAATAGGTCTTTCCTTAACTAAAGAATTAATTGAACTGCATAAGGGTAAAATTAAAGTGGAAAGCGAAGAGGGAAGAGGAACGATATTCAGACTTATCTTTCCCCTTGGTAAAGATCATCTTCATCCTGATGAAATTTGTGAAGAGAAACTTGAGAGGGATAATTATGAATTAAAAGAATCAGACGGCTTTGATCATTATTTCAGACACAATTCATATACTACCGATGAAATGGAACCAACAGGCAAACCTGTTTTGCTGATAGTTGAAGATAATCCTGATGTAAGAAAATATATCTCAATAATTTTGGGTGATTACTATCAGATAATTGAAGCGGAAGATGGTGAGGAAGGACTTAAGAAATCAATTGATAAAATACCCGATCTGATAATAAGCGATATTATGATGCCGAAGATGGACGGATTTAAAATGTGTACTATACTCAAATCAGATGAAAGAACCAGTCATATCCCGATAATTATGCTTACAGCAAAAGCCACCATTGAAGATAAGATAAGCGGACTTGAAATAGGTGCAGATTCATATATAATGAAACCGTTTGATGCACTTGAGCTGAAGGCACGGATAAAAAATCTTTTAGAACAAAGGAGAAGACTTCACGATTATTTCCGTACTTACGGAATAGTTGATACCGAAGTAACAACATTCACTCCGGCAGATCAGATGTTTTTAAGAAGGTCCGTTGATTTGATAAGCAAACATATATCAGACCCTCTATTCAGTGTTCAGTCTCTTTCTGAAAACTTAGGAATGAGCAGATCATTACTGGTTAAAAAGACAGAAGCGCTATTCGGAGACCCGCCAAATGAACTGATAAGAAGAATTAGGTTGAACAAGGCTGTAAGACTTTTAGAAAGAAAAGTCGGTAACGTTTCGGAGATAGCCATTGAGGTTGGCTTTAGTAATCCCTCTTACTTTGCAGAATGTTTTAAGAAGCAATTTGGAGTAACACCATCGCAGTTTCAGCAAAATAGGAATGAAAAAGTTTAACGCTGTTTTTTTTAAGTATTTTTGATTCTCAATGTTAATGATTAGAGAGTGTATGAATTAAAACCATAGCAAGTATTTAAAGTATAATACAACCTTCCGACTTTGCATCAGATTTATAACATGACACACCTTAAAATGTTTAATTATAATCAAACAGTTTTAATATTTTAACTTAACTCAGAATTAATTTATCTCATCTTATAATTCTCACAATAAGATTCAAACACATTTAACAACACTTAACAAACAAGAAATAAAAATCGCTCGTTTTTAAAGGGTCGAATACAAAAGTGATAGAAATAAAGACAAAATTGGTAGACAAATGGTTTTTTATTTCATACAATGTTATGGTATAAATAGAAAATGTTTTACTTAAAATCATCTTGTTCTGAGATTCCAACTAATTGAAAGGAATACTCAATTGTTAAAGACGGATTTTTTTGAAAGGTATAAACAATGTTAAATAATAGAATACTCTGGGATGATATAACACCATTTACATTTCAGTTGAGTCAGAATTATCCGAATCCTTTCAGAGAAAGAACTAATATAAAATATTGTGTTGCATATAAAACAAAAGTGAAGATTAAAGTTTATGATGAAAATCATAATGTGATTCAGAAACTTGTTGACGAAGAAAAAGAACCAGGAACCTATGAAATAGAATTTAATGATGAACGAAATCATAATAGTGGTTCGTTTGAACACGAGATCTTGTTCTATATTCTTGAAGCTGGTGATTACAAATGTGAAAAGAAAATGGAATTGATAAAATAAAAACAACCTCACCCTTCAATTCCCTCTCCTTAGCAAGGAGAGGGGCAGGGGTGAGGTAGAGTGCTGAGTCATTCTGTAACTAAAGCGACTGAACACCCGGATAATTAAAACATAAACTTATTAGGAGGTGTGAAATGAAAAAGTATTGTGGAATTTTTATCATAAGCTTGTTCATATTTTTTACCGGTTGTTCAGAGAATCCGGCTACCGATCCGGGATTGAGTTTAGACAAGCAGACCGGCTCACATAAGGGAATAATCAACATCTGTTGTTTATTAACCGATCCGTTGAGCGGTACTTGCAACCTGGGCGGTAACATTATGTATTATCATGAAATTATCCCTGCGCCGGAGAATGCGGATGATTTAATTACTGTACAGTTAAGTCTGGAAGTTGATTGTGAAATGTGCGATAAGCTTGGAATGATTCATCCGGAATGGTCAATAACACAAAGCAGTGTTGATATAGTAATAATAAGCGAGGAAGGAATTATAATTCTGGAAAAGAATTATCCGGTCTGTAATAGAATAGACATCATGTTAAATGTGAAATATTTAATTACAACCGAAGGTGTTGGAATTTCCGAAATATCAATTAATCCGGTGAACCCTTTTTCCAGTTTATTAAAAGTAGATTAAATAGCGGCTCATCAGAGGGCAAGGGGGACAAGATAAGTAAGAGTAACTAAAATAAGGGATTTTGACTGTTCAGCTGAATCCTGCGAGGATTCAAAAACCCCCGGAGGTTTAAATAGGCGGCTAAACGCTATTTGAATTCGTTCTTTAAATATTGGTACCCGGTGATAAAGTAGTGCATTTGACTTTTATACCAATTATTAACTTATTTTACCGGGTGGTTTTTTCTCGACTCCGAGAGAGCAAGAATTGCAGAGCAAGGCTACTGTTTACTTGCAGAGATTACACACCGGATTACTCTCCCGAAGTATTAATAAGAATTAAGTTATAAAAATGTCTATTTAGTCATTAAACTATATAGTTAGTGCTATGATAAACGAAAAGATATTACATTACAGCATAAGTGAAAAACTCGGAGGCGGCGGAATGGGTGTTGTTTATAAAGCAGAAGACACAAAACTGCGCCGTACAGTTGCACTTAAATTTTTACCTGCATCATTTTCATATGATGAAGAGGCAAAGCAGAGATTTTTATATGAGGCATATGCTGCTTCATCTATCCAGCATCATAATATTTGCAATATACACGATATTGATGAAACTGAAGACGGCCGTTTGTTTATATGTATGGATTATTATGATGGAAAAACTTTAAAGCAAAAAATAGCTGAAGGACCGCTTAAGATTAATAATGCGATAGATATTTCTTTGCAGGTGGCTCACGGACTCCTTAAAACACACGAACAAAAGATTATCCATCGTGATATAAAACCTGCAAATATCTTTGTTACTAAAGATGGCACAATAAAAATACTGGATTTTGGATTGGCAAAACTTTCCGGTCAGGCAAATATCACAAAGATGGGATCAACACTTGGCACTGCTGCTTATATGTCCCCGGAACAAGCCAGCGGCAACGATGTGGACCATAGAACAGATATCTGGTCTTTGGGAATCGTTATATATGAAATGATATCAGGGAAAACACCTTTTCAGAATGATTTTGAGCAGGCTGTTTTATATAGTATTCTTAATGAAGAACCCGAACCAATTTCATCCTTACGAAGTGGTGTTCCAGTGGAATTGGAAAGAATTATTTTAAAGGCACTGAGTAAAGATCCGGAAGACCGTTATCAGCATATTGACGAAATGATTGTTGACCTTAGAAATATTAGTATTACCGAACAGAGAGACTCCTTAAAAAGATTTAATTTAAATAAGAAGAAAAAAACTAAGCATACCTTGTATTGGTCAGCCGCAATAATAATTCTTTTAACCTCAGTCTTTGCATTGTGGACGTTCCTGGATACTACATACACAAAAGTGGAGAAAAGAAAATTTATTGCTGTTTTACCTTTTAAGCCAATTAGTGAAACAGACGAAAACAAGGATTTTGCTGATGGTATTCACGATGATGTTATTATTCAGCTTTCTAAAATAGGTGAATTGAAAGTTATTGCCCGTAGTTCGGTATTGGAATATCAGGAATCTAAAAAATCATTAAAGCAAATAGCCTCTGAACTTGGCGCCGGTTCTATTTTGGAAGGAAGTACACGCAGAAGTAATGATCTTATTCGTGTAAATGCACGCCTTGTTGATCCGGAAACCGGAGAAAATCTTTGGGCTGAAACCTACGACAGACCATACGAAGATATTTTTGTTATTCAGAGTGATCTTGCCCAAAAAATTGCAGCGGCTCTTCAAATAAAACTTGGTACAGAGGAACTGTTCTCACTTCAAGCAGAACCAACTGAAAATATGATTGCCTGGGATTATTTTAGAAAAGGAAAATACTTCTGGGAAGTATCCTATAATTTTGAAGGTAATCTTAAATCCGCAGAAATGTTCACAATTGCTTGCTCCCTTGATTCCAGTTTTACTCTTGCCTGGATATTCCGTTCTATGGCTTATAGTGTTGTAGCCGGACAAAGTCCTTCATTCGAAGAACGTTTAAACTATATAAAAGAGGCTGAATTCTCGCTGCAAATAGCCAGGCAAACAGGAGAAGATATGCCTGAATATCATCTGGCTAGAGGGCATTACTATTATCATATAAAAAATAATCTTGATTCAGCAATTATTGAAACAGAAATAGCAGATCAAAAAAGACCGAATGAATCGAATATTTTATATTTTCTTTCAATTTTAGTTTCTGATAAAGGTGATTGGAAAAGAGGTTATAATATATCTGAACGAATTTATCAGCTTAATCCAAAAGGTACAGGCGGCTTATTATTAGGTGCCTGGAGTACTTTTGGACTTGGGCTTTATGATGAATCTGAAGTTTGGGCTGATAAACTTATTAATAATGATCCTGAAAGCGGACTTGGTTATGTATTAAAAACAATAACTGTGTTGCTGGGTAAAGGTGAAATTGAACGTGCGCAATCCATTCTGAATGAAGCTAAAATATTTACGTTACGTGATACATACCATTTCGCGATTTATCAATACTTGATTTATTTATATAAAAAAGAATTTAATAAAGCTGTTAGTGTATTTAAAGATTGGAACTATCCAGTAAGATGGTATTTTTTAGGAATTGCATATAAACTGATGAATAATCAAACTAAGGCTTTTGATTGTTTTGATTCTACAAGAGTTATCTATTCCGAACTTTTATCCAAACACCCTGATAATAAAAAGGCAAGATTAAGATTGGCTGTGGCTTATGCAGCTCTGAATGATAAAACCAATGCATTGCTGCAAATGGCGCAAACGACTGAAGACTCCAGGAGGCAGTTCGAAATTGATTATATTTATTTTAATATTCTTATAGATGAGCATGACTTTGCTGTAAAATTGTTAAAAAAGTATATTCAGGATAGAACTGAGCCGACATCATTTATGATCAAAAATGATCCAAGATTAGATGCTTTAAGGAAGAGAGGAGACTTTAAGGAAGCATTAAAAATGATTCCCGATGAATAAGAAACTTAATGCTATTAAAAACATTGATTAAAGATAAAAACATATTAGATGAAATTATTGAGATAGCATCAGTACTCAATAATGAAACACTATTTGAGGAAATGCTGCGCTTTATTTCCGAAAAAACACTGCGAATGTTTGATTGTGATTTTGTTCATATCTCGGTATTTAATCCTCAGACACAGAATACAGTAAAGACTGTAATTAAGAATGAAAAAATCTCTGATCTTGCTTCAATTCATATGATCAATTTGAACATTTCGGGCTGGGTACTTAAAAACCGGAAATCTTTTTTAACAAATAATCTTCCTGAAGATAAAAGATTTAGCAGCGGATTGTTACATAATTGCGGTATTAATTCAGCTGTCGGATCACTTCTTCTCGCAAACAGTAAACCAATTGGGTTATTATTAATGTTAAGCAACGATTCCGGCAGAAAATTTAGTGAGCTGGATGTTGAGTATGCAAACAAACTATCTGCGGTTATATCACCGTTTATCAACAGAACTGATAAAATTCATCAGTACTTCACTTGTGTGCTTCCAGAAAATGAACTGCTTGTTAAATATTCTAAACTTGGACTGGTAGGAAAAAGCAAAAGATTTATTGACCTGCTCAAATCAATTGAGTCAGCTTCCAGATGTGATGTTAGGGTTTTACTTGAGGGTGATACTGGTACGGGAAAAGAAATTATTGCAAAAGCAATTCATAAACTCAGCAGCAGAAGTGATAATGATTTTATGGTTTTAGATTGTGCTTCAATTCAGGATAACCTAATTGAAAGCGAGTTGTTCGGTCACACAAAAGGTTCATTTACAGGGGCAGTTAAAGACAGGCCCGGCATTATTGAAGAAGCAGACGGCGGAACATTATTTATTGATGAAATAAATCATCTTCCTCCGGATATGCAGGTGAAATTTTTAAGATTTCTTCAGGAAAAAGAATTCAGACCTGTAGGTTCCAACCAGATTAAAAAATCAAATGTTAGAATAATTACTGCAAGCAGTATTCCCTTAAATGAGCTTGTTAAAGAAAAAAAGATGCGTGAAGAATTGCTCTACAGACTTAATGTTTATCCTATTCGTATTCCGTCTCTTAATGACAGATCAGAAGATATTATGCTTTTAGCACATCACTTCATTAAAATATTTGCAGCTCAACAAAATAAAATCGTTGAAACAATCGACACAGAGATAATGAATTTTATGCTGCATAAAAACTGGGCCGGTAATATCCGTGAACTTGAAAATTTTGTAGAACGGATTGTAACTCTTGCTCCATTAAATGATAAAATAGTATTTAAGAACTCTCTGCCTGCCGAACATCTTGAAGAATTTCTTAATGTTAAATCAAACACTTCATATTCAGGTTCAAAAATATCTCTTACTGAAACCCTTGAAGAGATTGAAGTTCAGATAATACGGGAAGCATTAATAAATACTAACTGGAACCAGTCAAAAGCGGCGGCATCTCTCAGCATTCCTGAACAAACATTGCGCTATAAAATGCATAAACATAGTATCGCAAAACCTTAAGCACTCCATATTTTATCTGAATAATAAATAAAAAATATTTTATCGCAGAAATCTGCGAGTTCGCAATTTTCTGCGATAGAAAATAGTTTTGCCTGAAAAATTTTCTTCGAATACTTTGCAAAATAAAAACATTTACTATTCTATTTATCGGCACTCCATTTGAGTCTACGGGCATTGAAACCTTTTATAATCATCAACCACAAAGGAGAGTGCTATGAAAAAGTTATTTGTATTACCCGTCTTTTTTCTGATACTGTTTTTCATCGGATGTCAGGAAAACCCGATCACTGAACCGGTTGCTGAAAGAAGCAGTCCGATTCTTTCAAAAGAGGGAACTTTAAACCTCTGCTGCAATGTAAGCGACCCTTTTTTCTCAGGTGAATGCTCTGTTGTTGGTACCATGTACTATATACACGAGGTAAGATATTCTAATAATTCAGTCTATGCAACAATTGGCTTAACAATAGATGTTGATGCTCAATTATGCCCAAAAGATCCTCAGTTTAGTTATGTGTCGTGGAGTATAAATAAAGGAAGTACACATAGTTTTGTTGTAAAAAATCTCCAATCATTAAATACCACTTTTAAAGGCGAATCTGAGAAACAATTCACCCAGCTCTATACAATTAGTAACCGAAAAGATCTCATGCTGGAAATACAATTCCTGGTGGATCTTAATGATCTGAAGATTACAAGTATACGTACTGTTAAAGCTTTTGCAACTTTATTAACAGCAGAATAAATAATAATTAATAGACAGGAGTCTGTCATGAAAAAGTTAATTTTATTTCTCAGTGTTTTATTTCTATTCGCATTTGTGGGATGTCAGGAGAATCAGCTATCCGAACCAGTATTAAATGAAGATAATGCATCTGTTGCTAAAACAGAAATTATTGACCTCGGCTGTTTTCTAATTGATCCGGCATCAACATCCCAATGTAAACTAGTTGGAAAGCTTACGTATAACCACGAAGCAACTGTTCTGAGTAATTCAACCAATCTTTTAATAACCTTATTAATAGATATTGATGCGTGGTTATGTGGTGAAGCTAATCATGTTGGTTATCCCTGGGTTATCAGGCAGACTAATACCCATACCTTTATAATTAAAAATATTCAATCCTTAAATACTTCTTTCAAATCTGAAAATGAAAAGTATTTTGTAAAACATTATAGAATTAAAAATCGTGATGACATAATGTTGGAAATAAAATACATCGTTGATCAGGCTAGTTTAAGGATCAGAAGTATATCCATTGCTCCCGGTCGATTAGTTTCAGAATAACAAATAATATTAATAATAATGAATTAATAAGAGGTGTGTTATGAAACAGTTAGTAGTTCTTTTAAGCATTTTTACTGTAATCTTCTTCTTTGGCTGCCAGGAAAACCAGATTACAGAACCCATTAATTCACTTGATAAAACAAGCGGACTTATTAATGGCGGCGTTATCAATCTTGATTCTCCCGTTTTTGATCCTTTATCAGGTAAATGCGCTGTATCGGGAGTTGTTAAATACAAAATCTATAGACCCTTAGCAAACGAAGAACCAATGACAGCTAGTAAAAAAGTAGAACGAGTTAAATTGATAATTGCTATGGATGCTGTATTAGTTGATTTACTAAACACACAGCCGCACGAAAGATGGCTGATAAAAGGTACGACTGAACATCAGGTAGTGTTTTTCCAGGATGATATAAAACCAATTCAATTAAAGTATGAGATAACAGGTAGAGATGACATTATTCTGATCGTAAAATATAACTTTGAGAGGTATTCACTCAGCCTTCAACAAATGTACTTAGTACGTAAAAGAGTTGTAGCATTGTCATAGTAATAATTGATCGGGTCTATTTGAAAGTTCTTTTATCCATTAGTGAGGGTAGTTAATATTCGCCCGGTGTTTTGCCGGGCGGTAATTTCAATTTTATAAGGATCAGATAAAACTGATCAGGAGTCGGCTATGAAAAAGTGTATTGTCATTTTAGTTTTAAGTTTATTGATTTTTCTGCCCGGATGCGCGGATCCAATAATTACTGAACCGGTCTCAAACCTAGAAAAACCTGCATTTCCTCACAAAGGTATTATTGATGTCTGCTGCCCTTTAACCGATCCATTGAGCGGTACCTGCAACCTTAATGGTAAGGTTATGTATTATCACGAAATAATTTCCAGCCCGAATTGTGTTGAAGGCTTGTACACTGTTTATGTATGGTTGGAAATGGACACTGAGATATGCGATATGCTTGGAATGATGCATCCCGCGTGGAGCATAACTGAAAGCAGCACAGATACTGTGATAGTTAATGAGGAAGGCATTGTCATACTGGAAAAGAATTATCCGGTTTGTAATCGGGTAGATATAAAATTAAATGTAAAATATTTAATAACAACAGGAGGTGTTGGTATTGTAGAAACTTCTATTCATCCTGTTAATCCTTTTTCTAATGCAATAAAGGTAGAGGATTAAATATAATTCTGCTTAATCCATTTTAATATTGTAAATAATTCAATTCACATTATTGATATTCAGGAGGTATGCTATGAAACAGATTTTTCGGATTCTCGTTATAGTAATTCTTATTTCACCATTTATATTTTCACAATGGTATGTAGTCCATCCTCTCGGAAAAGCAAATTTAAATTCAGTCTGCTACTCCGATGATGATGTTTTTGTTTTAGATAATAAAGGCTTTCTTAACTTTTCAACTGATAATGGATCTAACTGGTTTGAAAAACAAATTGCCTCAAATACATCTCTTAATGCAATTCAATTTACAGATTATTCTGTCAGTTATATAGTCGGGAACAGAGGTAATATATTTATATCTGAAACTAACTGGAAAGATTGGAAGGATATTTCAGTTGATGATTATTTTCATTTAAATGATGTTCAATTTATAAGCAGTGGTAGAGGAGTAACAGTCGGGACTAAAGAAGTAATTATTGACGGCAGGACTTATTTGCTTCCATCAATTCACATTACTAACAGCTACGGATTTGAATGGAAGGAAATACAATTTGATTTCAGAGGTAAATTAAATTCTGTTGCCTATTCTGAAAAAGGTTTAATTATTGCTGTAGGTGACACTGGTTTAATGTTATACTCAACTGAATTTGGAAAAACCTGGACGCAGGAATTTTTAAGGACTGATGTTAATCTGAACACCGTGAGGCTATGTCCGGATAATACAATTATAATAGCAGGGGAGAGGGGAACATTTTACTATTCAAATTACCCGGGGGAAAGATGGAATAAAATCCAATTACCTGAATTTTACAATTTTCAGAGTGCATGCTTTAAAGACCGAGGTATAATAGTTGCAGCCGGTACAAAGTATATGGAGAAAGAAAGCAACAGTTTTACTGTAGCTGCGTTAGTTAAAATAGATGTAGAGACAAATAAGTGGTCAGAAGAATTTGCAAAAATTTACGGGAAATATAATTCTGTATCATTCTGTAACCCTGAAATGGCAATGGCTGTAGGTAATAACGGAATAATTACCCTTTATAACTCTCCGGCAGCATTTGAAGATCCATATAATAGTAATGTTAACAACTTTAAATTATATCAGAATCATCCGAACCCGTTTAACCCTTTAACAGTAATAAGTTATCATTTACCGGTAAGCGGTTATGTAACTCTGAAAGTATGTGATATAATTGGCAATGAAATAGCCACACTCATTGACGAAAATAAACCAGCAGGAATGGATGAAGTTGAGTTTGATGGAAGTTACTTATCGAGCGGAGTGTATTTCTATAAGCTTAAAGTAGGAAATTTTGTAAACATAAAGAAGATGATTCTTCTTAAATAGTAACTGGTAATATGAACCACAAATATAATTAGTCATGAACAAGTGTTTTTATTTAATATCATTTTTACCTCTAATTTTTACACACTCTCAAAGTGTTGAATTATCATTGCAGGATTTATGTGATGAAAGCAGTGATATAGTAATAGCTAAACCAGTTTCCTCTAATACATTCCAATCGGAAAATTACAAGCACATCCGCACAAACATAAAATTTAAAGTAATTGAAACAATAAAAGGTCGATTTGTTGCGGACGATAATTTTGAAATGCTCGTTTATGGTGGGGAATTAAACGGGATAACAAAAATTGTAGTTGATGCACCAAGTTATAGAATGGGCGAAGAATCGCTTCTCTTTCTTCGTGCGAACAGAGGTAAAGAAATTCTGAGGATATTCTTCACGGTTACAGGTGGCATTCAAGGCAAATATAATATTTATGTTGATAAAAATGATGGAGTAAAACATGTAGTAAGAGATCAGTCAGATTGGCAGTCACCTGATAATAAAAATGTAATTGAGATTCAAAGTAAAAAAAATGATCAGCCAACACTCAATGAGATGAAACGTTCAATTAAAGCTAGAATTAGTAAAGGACCAAAATGAAAATAAAAATATTAATACTATTTTTATTATTTATTTCAATAAAACTCCTATTTGCTGAAAAATATATTGTTATCAATGGTCCAATTCGTACCACTCAATGCTCTTCAACAAAGATGGCAAGATGTCCAAACTATATCCGCTGGATCAATAATACTATTGCTTGGAAAATAAATGAGAATGGCTGCTGTTTCAATGACAACATTTCAGTTCGGGATTTAGAAAGTGCAGTGAAAAATGGTTTCAATAGTTGGGATACCATTAGTACTGCTGATTTTAACTTTTTTTATCAAGGTGAAACAGATGCTTTATTTGGAAATGACGGGGAAAATTTGATCTATTGGGCGGAGGAAAATGATATTGCTTTCCAGAATGGTGGACCACTTGCCGGCACCGGAAGTGGGACACTTGCAATAACTATCTTAACTGTAAATGAATATGAAGAAATTCTTGATTCAGATATCATATTCAATGGAAGGGATCATAGTTGGAAAGTAGATAACACTGATCCCGACATTTGGGCAGTAACCTCCCATGAAGTGGGACATGTTCTTGGTTTATTCCATACTGAAGTTACAAACCTTCCAGTTTCTGAGCTACCAACTATGATCTTTTATTATAATTCATTATTTGGCCGCGATTTGTCATTTGATGACAGAGTAGGAGCGTCGTTTTTATATGGCGGTAATTTAATTGATGATGAAGACTTTGCTGGAAATATTTATTTGAAGTTTGATATAAACATTTTGAGAGGAAAGTCTTTAAATATTCAACCAGGTGCTTCAATAAAAATGTTTTTGGGGGCATCGATCCGAGTCCGGGGCCAATTAAATGCAATTGCGACCCAGTCCCAAAATATTTCATTTATAAATTATAGAAATAATGATATCTGGTCCGGAATATATTTCTTGGCTGAAAGTCAAGGTTCAATGAATTATTGTATTGTAAAAAATGTAAATAATCATATGGGTGCTGCTATAAATATAGATTGTTCTTCACCTAAAATTCAAAACTGCATAATTGTAAATAACACAGGATATAAAGGTGGGATTCGGATTTACCATGGTTCCGAACCGCAAATACAAAATAATGTAGTTGCTCATAATATAGCGAATTATGGAGGGGGGATACTTTGTTGCGAAAATTCAAATCCAGTTTTTATAAACAATACAATTGCTTATAATTTTGCTGATAGTGCAGGAGGAGGTCTCTATTGTGATTCCAATTCAGATCCGATTTTTATTAATAATATTTTTTATGGAAATACTTCTTCATTCGGAAGCCAAATATATATAAATGACTACGAATCAGACCCAGCTTTTGCTTATTGCAACTTGCAAGGCGGAAAGGAAAAATATGAAGGTATAGGTGCCGGAATTAATTACACTGGACTATTTGAAAATAATATTGATTATGATCCTTCATTTGTAAAGGCCGAGTTGGATAATTTTTTTCTTTCAGATTTTTCACCCTGCATTAGTTCAGGGATTGATTCAATTGAAATTGCAGGAATGTTATATCGCATGCCACCTTTATGTGCAGGCGGAAACTATCGACCTAGTCCGATTGGAACTAAACCAGACATTGGTGCATATGAAAATCTTTTAGGATCTAAAGCTCTTAATGAAAAGGGGTTGCCCAGTCTTTTTCTTAACCAAAACTATCCCAACCCATTCAACCCAAGCACGGTAATCAGTTGGCAGTCACCGGCAGGCAGTCATCAAACCATAAAAGTGTTTGATGTTTTGGGAAATGAGATTGCAACACTTGTCGATGAATACAAACCGGCAGGAAGATATATAGTAGAATTCAGTATTAATTCCGGCGAAGACCGGAATCTCAGCAGCGGAGTATACTTTTATCGATTAAAATCTGGAGACTTTGTACAAACGCGTAAAATGATATTGATAAAATAAAAAGAATAGTCCCGACCTAAAGGATCTGTTGCAGAAGTCACATAATTGTCATTTCGACCAACGGGAGAAATCTTTTTCGTGACATATTGAAGGATTTCTCAGTCTCCCGAAGGGATGCCTATGGCAGAAGACTCCTTCGAAATGACAGTTTCAGAGTTATGCAACAGATCCTTTAGGTCGGGGACTAATTAATGAAAAAAAGTTTGGCTTTAGCTTGAAGAGTCCGGCAGACTCTTTGGAGTCTGGCGACCAAATAAAGTGTTTGGGCTAAAGCCCAGCGTTAAATAGTTTAATTCGGTCCCCGCAATGAATTGCGGGCCTATTGAAAAAATTTACACATTCAGAGTGCTGAGTCATTCTGTAACTAAAGCGACTGAACAACCTGATAGTGAACTAATAAGAATATTATTAGGAGGTTTAAAATGAGAACTCTGCTTATAATAATTATCTTTTTTGCATTTAACTGTAATAATATAATTTCTCAGGTTAATGATTATTGGAAAAATGCAAAAGCTGATGACAGCAAAATTTATACAATTCATCATTTAGGTAAACAGATCAGCTATGCTGTTTCTTATGAAGGCGATTTATTTAAGACAACTGATGGAGGCAGAACCTGGAAATATGAATCAGATAAAAGAGAGCAATTGCAATTAAAAAATTATAAAATTCTTTGGTCAGGGGATATCTATTGTGCAATTATGCATACAACAGATGGAGGATTAAACTGGGAGCAATATGATAAAGAAAAACAAGAGCATTTTTGCAAAGTGTATTTAAAGGATGAAAATACAGGTTATAAAGTTGCATATGAATTTCTATGTAAGGTTTTCACAAAGATATTCACTTATAATAGAGATAATGCAATTACTATACTTATCAATTATCCTCAACAATGCACAGAATATTTCAATAATGAAAAAGAAGGATGGGCTTTGGGATGGTGTCTTAAGGATTTCAGAGTAGTGACTGTTTCTTCGGTGTTTTATTAAAGCAAAAGATTAAACATTTACTGTGCTCAGCCAAACCTCCGGGACTTATAAAACCCTTGAGGTTTAATTGAATGACTGAACACCCTGATAATTAAATATTAAATTATAAGGAGGTTCGAGATGAAAAAGTTATTAGTTCTACATTATATTTTTTTTATTTTTATTTTTTATAGCCTAAAGGCAATTCAAACTGAGTATGTTTTTTCATCATTTGATACTGATATTATATTATTTGATGAATATAAAATCAATTTCTGCCGTTCAGTTATCGACCAATTATCGGGTGAATGCATTATCAACGGAACTGTTAACTGCAAAATTCTTAATAACAGCTTCGATGCCCGATTAAATACTAATTCTCTAATGGTTGAAATTGATCTAAACGCAGAGTTGAGCCCTCTGTACTGCAATAAATATACTGAGCCCTGTTTCATTTCCGGAACTTCTTCTCATCATTTTACTTTCATTGATTCGGGAAAAAAAAACTTACGAATCGAATATCCGTTCACCTTTTGGGATGCGAAGATATTATCTGTTATTTATGAATTTAGTAATGATGGACTTTACATTAAAAATATGTGCGTGATATAACTTCAGGCAATATATTTCTCCATTTTAGTAAAATTACTGATTCTTGTTATTTTGCAGAAATGTTGGAATAATTAATTTTCTTATATTAGCTTAAATATTTACTTCCTACCATATCAGTATTAAAAATAACATAAGCATTTCTCTATTCTAAAGAAAAATCCATATTTTTGAGTTAAATATGTTTTTGTCATTTACTAAAATATTTTCAATTATGGTTTTTTTATGAATAATAATATTGGCTTTGATAACGAAAAATATCTGCAGGAACAAACTGAAGAAATTCTAAAAAGGGTAGCCCGTTTTAACAATAAACTTTACCTTGAATTTGGTGGAAAACTTTTATTCGATTATCACGCTGCAAGAGTGCTGCCGGGATTTGATAAAAATGTTAAAATGCGTTTGCTGCAAAAACTCAAAGATAATATTGAAGTTATACTATGTATTTATGCAGGTGACATTGAACGGAATAAAGTCCGTGCAGATTTTGGCATTACTTACGATGTGGATACACTTAAGACCATTGATGATTTTAAGGAATGGGGTTTAGAAATAAAGGCAGTGGTTATTACCAGGTTCGATAATCAACCTTCTGCAGTAAAATTCAAGAATAAACTGGAAAGAAGGGGAGTAAGAGTATATACTCATAAAGCCACAAAAGGATATCCAACTGATATTGATTTAATTGTTAGCAGCGAAGGTTATGGCGCAAATAAATATATTGAAACTACAAAGCCGATCGTTGTCGTAACCGGACCGGGTCCCGGTAGTGGAAAACTTGCGACTTGTTTAAGTCAGCTTTACCACGAATATAAACGCGGAATAAAAGCTGGATATGCAAAGTTTGAAACTTTTCCAATATGGAATCTGCCGCTTAATCATAAAGTGAATGTTGCTTATGAAGCAGCAACAGTTGACCTTAAAGATGTTAATATGATTGACCATTATCATCTTGAAGCTTATAATGAAAAAACTGTTAATTATAACCGGGACATTGAAGCATTTCCTCTTCTTAAAAGAATTTTTGAAAAAATAACAGGAGGGAAATCATTTTATAAATCGCCCACTGATATGGGTGTAAATCGTGCTGGTTTCGGAATAGTTGATGACGAAACTGTGCAGCAGGCAGCGCACCAGAAAATTATCAGACGCTATTTCAGATGTGCAACAGAATATGCTATGGGATTAATAGACGCTGATATTGTTCAGCGTGCTGAGATGATAATGGATAATATCGGTGCTAAAGTAGAAGACAGAAAAACTGTTACAAATTCAAGAGAAGCTGCACTGGATGCCGAGAAAAAGAAAAAAGGAAAAGAAGGAGTTTTTGTTGGTGCAGCCATTGAATTAAAAGATGGTACAATAATAACCGGAAAAAATTCACCAATTATGCACGCCGCATCAAGTCTCATATTAAATACATCCAAACATCTTGCCGGGCTACCAGATAATCTTCACCTCCTTCCGATAAATATTATGAACTCCCTCAATTATCTGAAAAAAGAAGTTTTTCGTGGCAAGGGTCTTAGTCTTGATACAGAAGAAACACTTATTGCACTTAGCATTAGTGCAATTTCAAATCCTGCTGCCCAAATGGCACTGGAAAAGATGAAGGAATTGGAGGGTTGTGAAGTTCATCTTACGCATATTCCTTCCTCTGGTGATGAAGCCGGTTTAAGAAAATTAGGTGTACATCTCACCTGCGATCCCGATTTTTCATCAAAAAATCTATTCGTACGATAGTATAACCTCAATAAAGTCGTTCGAAAAAAAATGAATAAATAATTATTTTTAATACATAAACAGGGAATCCAGCATAAAGAAAATAATAATAACGCTTACAAAAGTGCGCTTCTCTTTATGTAAATTGTGGTGTATTTAATAAATTATCAGCGAAGATTATAAATTACTTTAGGAACAATAAATGGCAGATGAAGATTTTAAACGTGAAATAGTTGGCGATATAGTCATAGAGAAAGTAAAACTATCGAGAGCCACAGTAAAGGAAGCTCAGGAGTTTAAGGATAGATTGTTTTCTGACTCGATATCCGGATTTAATAAAATTATTGTTGATTTAACTGAATGTACTTTTGTCGATTCGTCAATGATTGGGGCTATGGTTGTTATGTTAAAACGAATTTCACAGAAGGGTGGTGAACTCAGGCTGGTAATTCCGGAAGCCGAAGCATTTCAGGTTTTTACTGTAACAGGATTATTCAGAGCATTTAATATTTTCCGATCGGTTGAAGATGCTCTTAAAGATTTCTAAAGTTTTATTACTATAAACTAATTCTATAAAAAATAATTTTGAATTTACATTGAATACATTTCAAATGGCCGAAGAAGACTTTAAACTTGAGATAATTGGTGATATTGCAATTGAAAAAGTTAATCTCTTAAGAGCGACTTTAAATGAAGCACAATTTTTCAAGAACAGATTGCTTTTGGATTCTACAAATGGTTACAATAAAATTATCGTGGATTTAAGTTCCTGCATTTATGTCGATTCAACTATGATTGGGGCAATGGTGTTTGTTTCAAAAAAAATAAGCGAGAAGGGTGGGGAGTTAAGAATTGTCATCCCAAAGAAGGAAACATTCCAGGTTTTTACAATTAAAGGACTTTTCAGTGCATTCAATCTGTATGAAACCATTGATGAAGCGTTAAAAGACTTCTAAACATCAAAGAAATTTTTACAGATTCATACCAATAATTTTATCAAGCACCTATTCATAACTTACTTTGTAAGTTTTTAATGTAACGATTATTTAATTTTTTTACGATAAAAATACCCCTAAAACAATCTGTTTTAAGGGTTTCTTTGTACACCCGCAGGGATTCTCCCAAAGGGATGGCAATGCCAGAACCCCGAACCTTCATTTAATGAACTTGTACACCCGCAGGGATTCGAACCCCGAACCTTCTGATCCGTAGTCAGATGCTCTATCCAATTAAGCTACGGGTGCTTAAAATTATATAATTAATTTTATTACAAATATAATTTATTTCCAACTATTTATAAATAGACAATAAAAAAGGGTGCCGTTTCAGGCACCCTTAAAATGATCAGAACGAACTCAGTTTACTTAATTCTCTTAAACTCAATTCTTCTGTTCAATCTTCTGTTTTCTGCTGAATCGTTTGCAACTCTTGGTTTGTCTTCGCCATAACCAACAGCAGTCATTCTTTCTGCAGGAATACCTTTACTTACTAACCATCCTTTAACAGAGTCAGCTCTGCGTTGTGAAAGTTTCTGATTAGAAGCATTGCTTCCTACATCATCGGTATGACCACTTATTTCAACAACTATTTCAGGATAAGTCTGCATAGTTTTAAGAGCCTGCATAAGAATTTGCTCAGATTCAGGAGTAATGTCGGCTTTACCAGTTGCGAAGGTGATTCCTTCAAGAACAATTGGAACTTCCATCTTAACAACATCATCATCAGCAACTAGTGGATCGGTTCCACGTCTTACTTCAGTACCATCGTCAACACTTCCGCCATCTGTATCCATTTTCAAAGGATCAGTATTATAAACCATAACTTCTTCATAATCACTCAAGCCGTCACCATCAGTGTCAACTTTTACTGGATCAGTCTTGTATTTCAATACTTCATCACCATCTGATAAACCGTCACCATCTGTATCTTTCTTGAGTGGATCTGTTCCATAAATATTTACTTCATCTCCGTCACTTAAGCCGTCACCATCTGTATCAGCTTTTAATGGGTCTGTGCTATATTTAAGAACTTCATCTCCGTCACTTAAGCCGTCACCATCGGTATCACGGTTCAGAGGATCAGTCTTGTATTTGTAAATTTCATCATAGTCATTCAAACCATCGCCATCAGTATCAGCCTTTAATGGATCTGTGTTATATTTCATAACTTCTTCACCATCAGTTAAACCGTCACCATCTGTATCCGGGTTATTAGGATCTGTTCCTAATCTTTCTTCTTCACATTTACCTAGTCCATCACCATCTCTGTCAGATGAACAACTTTCACCAGTAAATGTTAGGCCTAAACCAACGTTGAAATATGAATCCCAGATTTCATCTTTACCACTCCTGTAACCGTCAAGGTCATATGTTGTGGAAAGACCACCGCCTAATTGGAAATCAAAAAGCACATTATCCGAAAGTGCAAATTCAGCACCAATACCAGCCGGGATTATACCTACCCAGCCGTCTTTTTCTACAGCAAGGCCACCAACAGAGGGTGGTGTAGTGAGATCATAATTCATAATTCCACCGCCAACATAGAAGTAAGGATTCCATCCGCTTACGTCAAATGGACTTACTCTGAGTCTTAAATTGATTGGAATAATTGTAGCCTCATATTCGCCAAAATCTGTATTTTCTCCAAACATAGCTTTTCCAGCATATGTACCGTACCCGGCAACCAATTGAAGTTCAAGTGCATTTGTTAATTCGAATGCAATAAATCCTTCAGCAAGGTATGAAAAAACGTAAGAATCGAAAGAGAAGTCATCATTATCTCCTGTGAATCCAACATTTTTAAATTCGTTTTCAGGAATTATAACATTTCCGCGAAAACCGAATTTAGTTCCCCAATCCTTGAATTGAGCAGAAGTAAAACTGCTAACCAAAAATATCAGGGTTAGTGTAATTAGTAAAGTGCGAAGTCTCATATCGTACCCTTTCCTTAATAATTTAATGTATTAGTTAATTTGAACAAAAATAGGAATTAACTGATTAAATGTAATGAATATTAAATAAATTGTAAACAAGCAAAAATAAAATGTTCATGTAGGGTCATTTTGTACATATTCACAGCCTTCGGGTATCTCTGGCTTTACTAATATAGATTGTTCTCTAAGTAAAATAACCTGACCCACCGGCATACTTTTTTTCTTTACTACGTACTTTTTAAAGCAGTATGAAACAGGAACAAGTCCGGCTGTTTTTGCCTTACTATGAAACGCCGCAAGCGAGGCTGTCTTTTTTAAAATATCTTTTGGTACAGATTCTTTTGAGTTATCTACCCGTAATACAACGTGTGAGCCGGAAACAGACCTTGCATGGAACCATAAATCATTTTGCTTTGCAAATTTTGTTGTCAGTAGATCGTTATTTTTGCTGTCTTTACCCACATAGACTCTATACTTATTATTAATCAAGTATTGCTTAAATATTTTACTAATATCATCTTTTTGCTCTGATTGTAATTTTTCCTTGATGTTTAATTTTTTCATTATTTCATTCAGTTGTTTGATATTTTTAGGTAATTCTAATTGTTGGTTAATAGATAATAATTCTGAATATTTTTTTTCTGTGACTTTATAAAGTTGATTTGATTTTATAATGCTGATCCTGTCATTTTTTGCTTTTTCAAAATATCTGTCTGCGTTTTGTTTAGGTGCCAACAAAGGATCAAGTTTTATTCTGATTTTTTGCATATCACTGTATACGTCATCAACTTCAATTTCTTTCATTCCTTTTATTATTGAGCTGAGATTTATTAGAAGCAGGTTTCCAAACTTATTATATTTTTCCTCACTACTGCCTTTTTCTAATTGAGCTTTAAGATTATTCAACTTTGATGATAAGCGATTAAATTCCCGTGAAAGGACCCTGTTTATCAATTTACTTTTATTTTTTAGTTCATCCAGATAATAATGCTTCTGAATGAAGAAATTAAATGACTCAATAACTGAATCGAATTTTTTATTTTCCGTATAATGCTGTTTATAAAATGTTTCAGGTAATAGATCTAAACTAAAATCTTTTGTATTGATTATAATTTCAGGCTTTTTTGTCATTGCTTCATTGATTATATCCATTAAAAGTAAATCTGGATTTTTTTTATTCTCATATCTTACTTTAAATTCAGTAAAAATTTCTTTACCTATGTAAGGAAACTTATTTTTAACAATATCAATAAAATCTCCGGATTCAGATTCAGTAATAGAAGGGCAGTGAAGTTTAGTAGTAAATTCTAAATTCTTAATATCCTCAATAAAAGTCACAGAATATTGCTCATCATATTTTTTAAATGTTTCATAGTCGTTGTCAGTATTTATAAAAACTACATTGGTGTACTTGCCTCTAATGGCAAAGAAAATATTTGAGTTGCTTAGAGTTATCCTAATGACACGATCAGTTTTAGCAATTGACATTTCTATAAATTTTGCAGGCAGATGATCTGCAAAAAAACTCAACGTATTTTTTTTTGCTCGATGAAAGTTTTCACGAAGATTAATATAAGGCAAACCCGGATTAGTGCTTATCTCTAAAAATAATTCATTATTACTCGTACGATATGAGAGTATAATTTTATCTTTATCCTGTGAAAACGCTTCAATCAGTACTGAGCCTTTGATTCGTTCGGCGGTTTCGACAATAAATCTGTTAAGAAAAAAATAATTTTTTATCATATCTTTAAAATAAAAACCCCCGTTATAAATGTTTAACGGGGGTTGATAAATCTTAATAACTTAAGATTTGGCTGCCTGCTGCTCCTCAACTACTCTTCTAAGCCATTTGATCATTAAGAAAATAGCAATTGCAGCAATCATTGCTCCTGAAAAATTTATCAGAAAGAAATAGATTTTATTATCAATGCTGTCCCACAATCCTGAAATAACACCTGATAATTTATTTCCAACAGAGGTTGATAAGAACCAGCCTCCCATCATTAATGATGTTATTCTAACCGGACTTAATTTAGAAACGAGTGATAAACCCATAGGACTGAGGAATAATTCACCAATAGTAATGACCATATAAGATCCGAGCAGCCACATAGCTGAACTTTTAATCATACCATTATCTGAGTATATGACAGCTCCAACCATAACAAGCGTAGATAGGGCTGTTATGAATAGTCCCCATCCAATTTTTGCCGGGGTTGATGGTTCTTTCTTCCGTCTTCTAAGCCATCCAAAAAATCCAACTACAACGGGTGTAAGTATAACAACAAAGAATGGATTTATTGATTGAAATATTTCCGTTGAAAGAAGTTTCAAATCTTTACCTTCTTCAGGCCACTGATCTTTTGCCAGATTAAAGAAATAAGGATGAGGACCCAATTCCATTATTATCTTACCTTCATCGTCCAGAACTGCTCTGCCAAGTGAATCCAGTTTAGGCACTTCGCGATTTTCTGTATCTACTTTTTGAACTAATCCAAATGTACCAGCAATTGTTTCAGCTGCTACGGGAAGTTTTCTGTCTGTATAACTTTCAGCCCAAATAGTAAGTGCGGAACCATTTTGGTGAAAGATAGCCCAGAAAATGATTACAACAAAAAATATAGATAATAATGCACCAATGGGCGCTTTATCTTCCTTTGATGCTCTGAACCAAAGTGAAAAATAAAAACTTAATATAGGGATGCATGCAAAAATGAATGCATCGGTTGAATCAGAACCAAAAAGATTATCCGGAATGAACCACCCTATAGTTCCTGTAATTGCTGCAGGTAATAATATTACAGAAAAGATTCTCGGCAACGACATATCCTCTTTTTGAGTTGGTTTACGAATATCAGCTTCTTTAACGTGCTTTTGACCTGACATAAACCAGATTAAGCCAATGAACATTCCAATACCTGCAGCTGCAAAAGCATATCCCCAGCCGTAATAATTTCTTAAATAAGCTGCAATAAAATTGCATATAAATGCACCAATGTTTATCCCCATATAAAATATATTGTAGCCGGAGTCTTTTAGATCTTTGTATTTAGGATCATTATAAAGATTTCCAAGTAATGTAGAAATGTTCGGTTTAAAAAATCCATTACCTACTATTATAAAAAGCAGGGAAATATAGAAAGCTGTATAACCTGGTATTGCCAGCCCGATATAACCCAGCGCAAATAAAGTACCGCCTAAAAAAATTGATCTGCGATAGCCTAACACTCTGTCAGCCAGTAATCCGCCGAGAAAAGGAGTTAGATAAACCAGGGCAATATAAGTACCGTAAATATCAGCGGCTTCAGTTCTTGTTAGCCCTAAACCTCCTGTTTGAGTATCAATCATATAAAGAAAGAAAATACCGAGCATAAGGTAGAACCCAAATCTTTCCCACATTTCTGTAAAGAAGAGAACAGGCAATCCTTTAGGATGTTTCTTAAACATGGAATAACCTCATTGTGTTAATATTATTAGATGGGTATATAGTGCTGAATAGTGATATGTCATTTTGATAAGTATATATATTTATATCACAAATTATGTTCCTAAGATGGTTTCAAATATATGCTATAATTATTTTTATTCATAGTTCTTATTTAAGAATATTATTCGAAATACTTATTTTTATTTATTTTTAATTACTAATTTTACAATACTGATTTGATCTTATCATAAGTCTTATTTTCATAATTTTTATTTCAGATGAATAAACTTTTACAAAAACCATACATCAAAAAGTCCCTGATTGGCCTGGGAACTTTTATATTGTTAATTCTACTGCTCGATTTATTAATAATACCCTGGTATGTTAGTTCTAAAGAAGTAGTTGTACCAAATGTGATAGGTAAGCACGAAAACGAAGCAGTTCAGATACTTAAAAAAGAAGGGTTCGACCCTGTAATTTCTGATACTTCTTTTATTGAGAACATATCTAAGGATCATATATTTCTTCAAAAACCTGAACCAGGAAAAATTGTAAAAGAGGGAAGAACTGTATATTTATTTATTAGCGGCGGGGAACAAGTTGTTAGTGTTCCTGTACTTAAAGGGAAATCTTTAATTGATGCAAGGTTTGCACTTGAACGGGTTGGATTGAAGTTAGGATATGTTAATGAGGTTGCTTCTAATTATCCCCGTGATATGATTTTTGATCAGCAATATGTTGAAGGAACTCCGCTTAAAAAAGGTCAAACAGTTAGTGTTACACTAAGCACCGGCTCAGCTGCCGGTGATATCATTGTACCTGATCTGATCGGTAAATCTCTTACACAGGCAAGAATAATTTTAAATGATAGCTCATTAACTGTGGGTAAAATAAATTACCAAATATCCAGTACTTTATTGCCTAATACAATTTTAGACCAGTATCCTGCTCCGGGAAATAAATTAAACGCAGGTGAAAAAGTTGATCTGTTTATAACAAAAACCGGACAAATTCCTCAAGGTATTGAATGAAAAATGGAAATATAAAATGAAATATTTAGCACCTTCTGTTTTATCCTGTAATTTTGCCAGTCTTTCACAGCAAATACGTTTAGTTGAAATGGGCGGAGCAGACTGGATTCACTGCGATATTATGGATGGACACTTTGTTCCGAATATCACATTTGGTCCGGTAATAGTTGAAGCTGTAAAAAAATCAACCAAACTTCCTATTGATGTTCATTTGATGATAAAGAAACCAGATGACTTTATTGAAGAGTTCATTAATGCTGGTGCTGATTATGTTTCTGTTCACGTTGAAGAAGTAGTTCACCTGAACCGAACAATTAATAGAATTAAAGAGTTGGGAGCTAAAGCAGGTGTTGTTATCAATCCTGCAACACCTATCAATTCAATAATAGACATAGCTGAGTTTGTTGATCTTGTCCTCATTATGACAGTTAACCCCGGTTTCGGTGGTCAGAGTTTCATTTCGAATTCGCTCAAAAGGATTAAGGAAACAGTAGAGTTAAGACACAATTTAAATGCAAATTTTTTAATCGAAGTAGATGGCGGTGTTAACAATAAAACTATCACCAAAATAAAAGAAGCTGGATGCGATATTTTTGTCGCTGGTTCGGCAATATTTCATTCTGATAATATTTCTGCTTCCACGGCTGAATTAAAAAACCTTATAAAATAGTTTTTGTAAATTAAGGATTTAATAAAGCGACTTTGAGTCGCTTTTTTTGTTATATTTTGACTAATTATTTTAATAGTTCGGGCAACATAAAGTGGTAATACAAATCATAAATCTTTCGCCTTTGGATGTATTCAAAAAGTACAGCAGCGAATATAAAATATTCCGTGATGTGTATTCGCTGGGATTTTTCGGGTTAGAGATAAGAGCTATTACACCTGCACTCGCAAGTCTGGTTCAAAAAATTGTTCTCAGTGAAAAAGAAATCTGTTATAGAAGAATCAAGAATAATCAGATTGATTTATTAGTTACCGGTAATTTAAGTTCATTTAAGGAAATTTCGAGAAAAATTGTTTCACACGGTGATGAAGATCTTGGTTACAGAATTGTTAATGTAATTAAAAATTTTGAAGAATACGGGTTACAAAGTTACCGGATCGGAAATAAACAATTATCGTTTTCAACTCCGCTTATTATGGGGATATTGAATGTTACTCCTGATTCATTTTCAGATGGCGGAAAATACGTGGATAGGGATTTTGCATTAGCACACGCCATTAAGATGTGCGAAGATGGTGCTGATATTATAGATATTGGTGGAGAATCAACAAGACCGGGTGCTGATCCTGTTTCATTGGAAGAAGAAATTGATAGAACAATTCCGGTAATTAAGAGCATAAAAAAAGAAATTCCCGATGTTCTTATATCTATCGATACAACAAAGTCTGAGGTAGCAAATAAAGCATTAGAATCAGGTGTATCTTTTGTTAATGATATCAGCGCTTTAACATTCGATAAAAATATGTTATCAATTGTAAAAAAATATGATGCCGGATTGATTCTGATGCACATTAAGGGAATACCTAAAAATATGCAGGATCAACCTGATTATGATGATTTGATTGGCGAGATTTATGATTTTCTGTATAATCAATCTGTCGCTGCAGGAAAAAAAGGCTTAAATAAAATTATTGTTGACCCAGGGATAGGTTTCGGTAAAACTGTTGAACATAATTTTGAGATACTAAAAAGACTTGGTGATTTTAAATCATTAGGTTACCCTATAATGATAGGATTATCCAGGAAATCTTTTATAGGAAAAATATTAGATTTAAAAATTGATGAAAGAGATATCCCAACTGCCATATTGGAATCATTAGCAATACAAAATTCGGCACGAATAATAAGGACTCATAATGTTAAACTTGCTTTTCAATCGGGAAAAATATTAAAGAATTTTATCTAAGGAATCATTTTGTTTGAATTATTCAAAATAGGTTTTTTAACAGTATCATTTACTGATTTGATAGATATAGCTATTGTTTCATTCATAGTATACAAGCTGTATATACTCCTGAGAGGGACAATTGCGGCACAAATATTTATCGGTTTAATGATAATCCTTTTAATATCCTTTTTATCACAGGCAGCCAATCTTAGGGCAGTCAGCTGGCTCTTAAAGTTACTAACAGATATTTGGGTTATAGCATTTTTAATATTATTTCAGCCGGAAATAAGAAGACTTCTCGTAATTCTGGCAAGAAATCCTTTTTTAAGAGTATTCATAAAGTCTGATGCTCCCACTGCCACAGATATAGTTGCAGATTCTGCTTTTGAGCTGGCTCAGCAGCAGCACGGAGCATTAATCGTACTAATTACCTCTACCGGTATCAGAGGGTATGCTGAAACCGGTGAACAATTAAATGCCAGACTAAACCAGGCTTTATTAACTTCAATTTTTTATCCTAGATCACCACTCCACGATGGTGCTGTTATTATTAAAAATAATATTATTGAGGCAGCAAGATGCACTCTTCCTTTATCGGCAACAACGCAGATTGATGGTGAAACATTAGGAATGAGACACAGAGCAGGGTTAGGTATTACTGAAATGGCTGACGTTTTAAGTGTTATTGTTTCAGAAGAAACTGGACAAATCTCAGTTGCAGAAAATGGTAATTTAACCACTGGGCTTTCGAAAGATGCCCTAAAGAAAAAGCTTTCTCAGGCTGTTAAACAACCTGTTGTTAAAGGGTGGAAAGGATTATTCGATCAGTATAGAAAATCTAAATAAGGTTTGTGCTGTTATTCCATTTTTTAATGAAAAAAAAACTTTAAGAAAAGTTGTTGAAAAGACATCATTATTTGTAAATGAAGTAATTGCAGTAAATGATGGTTCAACGGACGGTTCTGCCGCTGAATTAAATGATTTGGAGAATGTTTATATATTAAATTTTAAGAATAATATTGGTAAAGGGTTTGCTCTCAGGTGCGGTTTTGAAGAATGCTCTAAAAGAAATTGTAGATATATTGTTACACTAGATGCTGATTTGCAGCATGATCCCGAATTCATCCCTTTACTCTTGAAAAAAACAGAATTTTTTGATATTGTAATTGGCAACAGACTAAATGATGTTAAACTTATGCCTTACTCCAGGCGCTTAAGTAATCGTTTAACCTCTTTTATGCTGTCAAAAAAAACAGGTGCAAAAATCATGGACAGCCAAAGCGGTTTCAGAGTTTACAAGGCAATTGTGCCTGCTAGTGTAAATACTGATATGAATGGTTTCGAGGCTGAAAGCGAAATTTTGGTAAAAGCTCTAAGAAAAAAATTTTCTCTTGGCTTTGTTGACATTCCGACAATCTATGGTGATGAAAAAAGTAAAATGAGAACCTGTCCGGCAATTAAGGGATTCATTAAAGTTATGATGAGTTAATAATGCCTAAGAAACGTAAATGGGAAATTGAAGAATTAAAAAAAACCAAAGCTGTTACTTCAACGTCTGCAATAGTTTTGAATGATAGAATTGACAGTTTTCTTGAAACTGTAATCAGGTATTTTGAAAATAATACTGTCGAAAATCTTCACGATGTACGTATTTCAATCCGCAGAGTAAGATATTCAATGGAATTGTTTATTGCTTGTTTTGAAAAAAAACTTTTTCTAAGGTTTTATAGAAAAGTTGAAAAATTACAGGATCTATCCGGATCAGTTCGTGATCTGGATGTTCTTTTAGAAAATGTAAAATCATTAGCTGAAAAAGAAAAAATTACGGTCAGTAAAAATCTAAAAGAACGCGTATTAAAAGAAAAAAGTGAACTTGAAGAATCATTTAAAATTGAACTTATGAAATTTTTACATAGTAAAATATTTAAGGATTTTACTAAAGAAATACACTAAACAGAGGAGAGATAATTATGAAACTGCAATATTTTTCACACTCAGCGTTTAAAATTACAACCGATAAAGGAATCAGGATATTGATTGATCCTTTCATCACAGGTAACCCTACATCTCCGGTAAAAGCCGATGATATTGATGCTGAATTTATCATACTCACACACGGTCATGGTGATCACGTTGGTGATGCATTGGATATTGCAAAAAGATGCAACTCAACATTTATTTGTGTTAATGAACTTGCAGAATGGGTTAAAGAAAAAGGACATAAAGCACATAATATGCACATAGGAGGAAGTTATAATTTTGAATTTGGCAAAGTTAAATTTACAATAGCTCACCACGGCTCATTAACACCCGATAATCAATATGCCGGTGAACCTGCTGGTGTTATTATTACAATAGATAGTAAATGTGTTTACCATACTGGTGATACAGGACTATTTTATGATATGAAACTTATCGGTGAACTGCATCCGATTGACTACATGCTTTTACCAATTGGCGACAATTTTACAATGGGTATTGATGATGCAGTAAAAGCAGCCGATTTTGTATCTCCGAAAATCACAGCTATTCCTATGCACTATAATACTTTTCCAGTTATTCAGGCAGATCCTGAAGAATTCAAAAGAAAAGTTGAAGCTAAAGGAATTGGCTGTAAAGTTATGTCTTTCGGTGAGGAAATCACCCTGTGATTAATTGTTTTTATAGTTGGAATAAAAACTTATTTTTGGCAATCATTTTAAAATAGTATCATTTAATGGCAAAAGTAATATCTATAGCAAATCAAAAGGGAGGAGTTGGTAAAACCACAACGGCAATAAACCTTTCCTCTCTATTAGCTGCTGCCGAGAAAAAAACGCTTTTAATAGACATTGATCCGCAGTCTAATTCATCATCAGGACTTAGTGCTGCTAACCAATCACCATCTGTTTACGATGTTCTTGTTGGAAGTGAAGAAATTAAAAACGTAATTATAAATTCTTTCATGCCATTTCTGGATATACTTCCGGCAAATATCAATCTTGTAGGAGCAGAAATTGAAATGGTTGATATGGAAAACAGGGAAGCTATTCTCCGTAATGCTTTACACTCAATTAAAGACGAATATGAATACATTGTTATCGATTGTCCTCCTTCTTTAGGGCTATTAACATTAAACTCGCTTGCAGCCTCAAACTCTGTACTTATTCCTGTTCAATGTGAGTATTTTGCACTTGAAGGATTAGGTCAGCTTTTAAATACAATAAATATTGTTAAAAAGCATTTTAACCCGGAGTTATCTATTGAAGGAGTTCTGTTAACTATGTTTGATACAAGACTCAGATTGTCTCACCAGGTTGCAGACGAAGTAAGAAAATATTTTGGTGAAAAAGTTTTTAACACAGTTATTCATAGAAATGTAAGAATATCTGAATCGCCTAGTTATGGTAAACCTATTATACTTTATGATGCAATTTCATCAGGTGCTAAAAATTATATGTCATTTGCATCAGAATTCCTTGAACGAAATTCAGTAAATATTAAGAATGAAAGACATGAGTAAGATTAAACCTGGTTTGGGTAGAGGTCTTGATGCACTGATAAACCCAAGAGCATTGGTAAATCGGGATCAGCCGCCGGATTATTCTAAAATCAAAGACGATGACGGTAAACTTGTAGATATATTGGCAAGAATTTCTGTCGATTTTATCTCTCCAAATCCTTATCAGCCCAGAATGAATTTTGAACCACAAGCACTGGAAGAGTTAAAAAAATCTATCATATCGAATGGATTAATTCAGCCTATAACTGTTAGGAGAATTCAGGGTAACCGCTACCAGCTAATTTCCGGCGAAAGAAGACTTCGTGCATATAAAGACATCGGCTATAAAGAAATTCCTGCTTATATAATTACCGTTGAATCTGATGAGATACTATTAGCGCTCGCACTGATTGAGAATATTCAGAGGGAAAGACTTAACCCCATTGAAATAGGCAGAGCGTACAAAAGACTAATGGACGAATGTCATTTAACACAGGAGGAAATTGCTGATAAAGTAGGTAAGGATAGAACTACAATTGCAAACTCAATAAGGTTGCTAAAGCTACCGGATAGAATTCAACACGCATTGGTAAACGGCGATATTACTTCTGGACACGCCCGGGCTTTAATTAACATTCCAAGTGAAACGACTCAAGTGAAGGTTTTAGAGAAAATATTAAAAAATAACTTGTCTGTAAGAAAAGTTGAGAACCTTGTAAAAAATCTATCAAAAGATGGTCAAACGGAAAAGAAAACTTTTACTCTTCCCGGCTCAAACAGAGTATTATCTGCAAATGTTAAGGATATTGAAGATAAATTAAGGAAGATATTCGGTACAAAAGTATCTTGCAGTCAAAAGAAAGATGGTACCGGAGAAATTATAATTGAGTTCTATTCTAACGATGAACTTGAAAGATTATTCGAATTATTTGAAATCATTGATAAAAATTATAATTAGTACAATACTAATCAGTATAATACTGCCACTCCATCTTTACCCTCAGGATAAAGACACTCTAAGCACACCAGAAAAAACTGATACGGTTTTTATTATGCAGAAATCTCCCTGGGGTGCTGTGCTTCGAAGCGCTGTTATTCCCGGTTGGGGTCAGTTTTACAATGAATCATACTGGAAAATTCCCGTTGTATGGGGGTTTGCCGGATGGTTTATTTATAATTGGATTAATACAAATGATAACTATGTAGAGAACCAGGATATTTACCTTAATACAAATGAGGATATATACCGGAGACGAAGAGATTTTTATAGAGATCAACGTGATAATTTCGCAATTTATCTGGCTTTAACCTATTTGCTTAATCTTGTAGACGCTTATGTTGATGCCCATCTATTTGATTTTACAGTAAGTGAGGATTATTTAACAAGAAGTCCGCAACTGAATATTCGATTTAATTTTTAAGATATAAATGAAAAATCCTGTTATATGTAAGAATTGTTTTGCAGAAAACCCCCTTTACTCTCATATTTGTTCTAAATGTAAATACTTTCTAAGAGATAAAGTTCATAACATAGATATCTGGACGACAATTGAACAGATTATAGAATCTCCAGCTAAAGCATTTTTAAAGATCATTTTTGCTGAGCATAAAAATTTCATAGTATTTCTAACAATTTTCTTTGCATTAAGAATTTTAGTTTTAAGTCGATTTACATCCTTATTCTTTGCAGACTCATCAATTTCAGCTACACCGCTAATTATAAGTTATCTGATTACACTTCCAGCATTTGCATTTATCTATATTGTCCTATCTTACTTATCTTCAATTATTTTGAAAAGATGGGAATACATTGTAAGATTCAAAGACATTTATTCTCTGAATATATATTCAAATATTCCGAACATTCTGGCATTATTCATCTTACTTCCGATTGAACTAATTGTTTTTGGTAACAACTTATTTTCAAATAATCCCAGTCCATTTCAGGTAAAAGCAGCGCTGGCATATATTCTTGCTGCATTTGAGGGTGGAATACTTCTTTGGTCATTCATACTGAATTATAAAGCAATAAAAACATTAACTGATAACAATACCATTTCTCTTTTAACTTCATTACTCCACCTGCTATTTTTCATTTCAATAATAATTGTTCTCTCTCTTACTGTTTTTTAGATATCTTAATTTGAATATATATATCGATACAATTAGCGTGCTCCATTGATATTATTTCAAATAAAAAAAACTAATATGTTCTGGGGGGCAAGTGCTTCTGTAATTCAGATTTCCGGAACTATAATCATCTTTCTTCTATAAGATATTTTACAATTGCCCCATATCTTATTCCCTTAGTACTAGTATAAACTTTATCTAATTTTAATATCTTTAGTATATTTAATAATATAAGTGAACCAGCTAATATTATATCTTCTCGTCCTCTCATTATTTTTTCCCACTTAACTTTAATTTTATCAGATGTCATTAAAGAAAGCTTATAAGATATTTCATTTAAGTCAGTTAACGTAAGTTCGCTCAACTCAATTATTTTTTCATCAAAATCAAGTAATCCTAGTTTAATGCAGGAAAGTGTAGTTGGTGTTCCTGCAATGGCAATTGGAAAATTGTTTTTAATATTTATTCCTTCAATCTCATTAAAGATTTTTGACAAATGATAGTTTAATAACTTAACTTGCTCCAGTTTTGGCGGATCACCTTCAAAGAATTTTTCCGTTGCAGATACTGCTCCTATTTGATAGCTTTTTCTAAAATTTAATATCTTTTTTGAGCCGGTAATAATTTCAGTACTTCCGCCGCCTATGTCAATAATAAGAAATTCATTTTTATGATTTACTGCAGAAGTTGCCCCTAAAAAAGAGTAGTATGCCTCTTCATCTCCAGTAATAACCTGAACTTCGATATTAAACTCATTTTTAATTTCATCAATTATTTCACGGCTGTTTGATGCAATTCTAAATGCATTTGTAGCTTTAGCAATTACTTTTTCAACGCGATATTCGTCAATTAATATTTTGTATTCTGATAAAACTGATTTTAGTAAGGATATCTTCTCGGATCGTATCGGACTACCAGGAATCAATCCTTTACTGACCCTCGGCATTCTATGTACATTCAATAGCGGGATAAAGGTTTTGTTTAACCGATTTATTTCAGCTATCAGCAGAATCACTGTATTACTGCCAATATCTATAGAAGCAACATTCATAACTTTTTACTAATTTGTTTTAAGAATTATTTTAAATTTATGAAAAATCAATCATTCTTTACTAAACTATTTGCATCAATTTCCTTAACAGCAGCCGCGGTTTGGATTGGTTCCTACCTTGTAAAAATATTTCTTATCTATAACTTATTTGAGCCTGTGAATTTGGCTTTAAAGGAAAGATATTTACTGGCTGACCTTAATAATGTGCTTTTTATTCTTTTGCCTGCATTTTTAACTGCTTTCATAGCTTACCTAATATTCGTCATTGCTTTCATTGTTTTTTTAACATTTTCCAAACTCGGATTAAAGCAGAATGGCTGGCTTTTCATTTCTGTTCTAATTGTGCTGATTACATTCCCATTTGAATTGTATTTGATGCTAATAGACTATAAAATCATAAATCTATTGCTTTTAAAATCTTTAAACCCGGATGCAATTCTTCAACTGATTAGAGATAGGATTACCACTCTAAGCAGCTTTCCAATAATAGCTTTATTAAGTTATATAAGTATTCTATTCCTTATTATATTTAAACCATTAACTGTGAAAAATAATGATACTAAATGAAAATTAAAGAGAAAGAATTTGAAGATCTTATACAGGAGTTAAAATCTTTAGCTGCACAACTGGGTGCAACTGTAAGATTTGAAAAAGGTGATTTTAAGGGCGGATATTGTATTCTGAAGGACAGTAAAGTTATTGTAATTAACAAAATTGCTAATCTTCAGAGAAAGGCTTTTATATTATCTATGGCCTTAAAAGAATTGGGAGTTGATGATATTTATATTAATCCTAAATTACGGGAGATTATAGAAGAAATGAGTGATACTAAATGAAAGTACTGATTATCAATGGTCCTAATCTTAATTTTTTAGATAAAAGGGAACAGGATCATTATGGTGAGATGTCACTACCCGAAATGGAGAGGTTAATAAGAAATGAATTTCCGGAAATTGAATTCGCTTTTTATCAATCGAATATTGAAGGTGAAATTATCACCAGAATACAGGAAGCTGATAAATTATTTAATGGTATAATTATAAACCCCGGAGGATATGCGCATACTTCTGTGGCTATCCTCGATGCTTTAGCTCTCTGCAAAATACCCAAAGTTGAAGTTCATCTTTCTAATCTTTCAAAGCGTGAAGATTTTAGACAGAGGTCACTAACTGCCAGAAACTGTAATGGATATGTATCAGGACTTAAAGAAATAAGTTACTTAGCTGGTATTTATTCATTGATTCAAATAATTAAAAGCCACTGAACAACTCCAAATAGTTAATTATTTATAGTTTCCAACCGCTAAATTACTTTAGGTGTATTTATTTTATAATTATTTAAGCACAAAATAGCATTCCTTAAAAGTTTTAACTTTATTTAATCCCTGCATATTGCTATTAAATAAAGCTTTAGTTATTTTCGATTAAACAAAAAAACTATGCTTATGAAAGATCTTTCAATTAAAAAACTCTACTATTCAATAAGCGAAGTAAGTAAAATTACCGGTATTGAACAGTACGTTTTGCGATACTGGGAAACTGAGTTTATTGAGTTAAAACCTCAGAAGAACAGAGCAGGAAACCGAATCTATACTAATAAGGATATTCAGTTAATACTACATATCAAGAACTTACTGAGAGAAAGGAAATACACAATTGAAGGTGCCAAAAAGATATTAGAGAATTATAGTCCTGATAAAGTGCTAAGCGTTTCTGAACCTGAAAAAGAAACAGCTGAAACTGTTGAACAGGTTATTCCTGTTAGAAAAGACAAATTTGCTCTAAAGAAAGACCTTGAAGAAATCAAAAGTATTTTGGAACTTCTGGTATCTAAATTATAATCTTTCGGAACGTGGCGCAGCCCGGTAGCGTACCTGAATGGGGTTCAGGTGGTCGCGGGTTCAAATCCCGCCGTTCCGACTATACAACCCTCAAGTTTATTGAGGGTTTTTTATTGATTAAAATCTATTACAGGACTATGCCATGAACTTTAAGACCATATTGTTTGTACTCATAATTAGCATTTCTAATATTTTTTCTCAATCAGTTCAAATTTTTTCTCATATCGGTAACTTTATCACACTGAGTGGAGATACTATCAAGGATTGCAGAGTTGGATACAGAACTTTCGGAAAACTCAATGATGAAAAATCAAATGCAATAATTTACTGTTCCTCGTTCGGCGGTACATCTGAATCGATAGGAAGTTTAATTGAGAAAAGAAACTTTGTAGACACTTTAAATTATTTCGTAATTGCCTTTGATGCACTTGGTAACGGCGTTTCATCATCTCCCTCGAATTACCATAACAATTCATTTCCGGAAATAACAATTACTGATATGGTTAATAGTCAGTACATAACTCTGACAAAGAATCTGGGTATTGAACGCTTGTATGGTGCAATCGGCGGTTCAATGGGCAGTATGCAGGTACTTGAGTGGGCTGCGACTTATCCGTTATTTATTGACAAGATAGCAGCTTATGTAAGCTCTCCAAAATTGACGAGTTACGATCTTTTATGGATGAATACTCAGTTAAAAATGATGGAGATTTTACGAAAATATGGTGCTAGTGAAAGAGAAATAAAAACTTTATCTAATATGATGACAGCCTGGATTTCACGCTCACCTGAACATATAAATGAAAATGTTAAGCTTGAAGAATTTCAAAATTACTTTGCAAAGTTTGAAAATGATCCTTCAGAAACTTTTACTAATGATAATTACATTTCACAAATGAAAGCAATGATAAATCACGACATTTCCCGAAAGTATAACTACTCATTGGAGGAAACTGCAGTTAGTATAAAATCGGAACTATTCTTTATTGTAGCTAAAAATGATATGATGGTAAGTCCTGAAACATCGATAAAACTTGCAGAATTAACCAAGGCAAGACTCACGATTTTAGAAAATGATTGTGGTCATCTTGCAGTTTCGTGCGAGTTTGATAAAGTTAAAGAGGAAATAGATGATTTTTTAAATAATTAACTATTCTTTAGAAATCTGACCTGTTGTCTTCCAGATCCACTTGTGAAACTTGTGTATAAAGCCTATCGGTTCAGTGAACATAATAACACATTGGTTATCAATGAAATCTAAACCATTTTCTTCACAATACTTCTTTGCCTCGGGTGAAGATGATCCGAATTGCATCCAGATCTGGTTGATTCCAAGTTCATTTGCTTCTTTAACGACTTTTTCAGTTTCTGCAGGTTGAACAACTGTTACGATTGTATCTACTTTTTGCTGAATATCTTTTAAGGATTTGTAAACCGGCTTTCCATCAATTGATCCACCATTAGGATTGACGGCAGAAATATCGAATTTCCTTTCATTAAGATGCTTAAAAATAGTGACTCCAAATCCTCTTCCTTTGGATGAAACACCTACGATAGCTATATGACCGGTTAAAAATTTCTTTGCTTTGTTCTGATCTAACATTTTGATAATCCCGTATTTATTTCAGTTGTTTTCTTTAGATTTAAGTTTTTCAAGAATTAATACATAAAGAGAAATTATCAGAATCACTATTACCTGATAGAAAAACGGTGTTGAAAATAATTTGTCGGCTAATATGCCAGTTTCAATTAAAACAAATTTCATCACATAGTATATAATTTTGCTTATAATAATACTGAATACCAGTGAAGTGATTCTGCTGCTAGTTTTTGCAAACATGAAAAAAAATAGAAATACATTTATTAAAAGTTCTGTACTCAACAATCCTGATTTTATAATTGAGGGGTGAGAGGAAATTAAAAAAGAAAAAAGCGGCAATGTTAATGCAATAATAAATGTATTCCGTTTCGATGTGTGAAGCAAAGCGAATATCAAAACAAATCTCATCGGATCAAAGTAGTATAAAGGAAATGCCATCAGGTGAGAAATGGCTGGTATAAAATAAATGAACGACAAAACGATAAAATCAAAAAGCATTGTTCCGCTTATTGATTTTATGACTGGTAATCTTATTGCTTTTTCCATAAAAGCCCCTGGTAAATGGACTGAAAAATAAATTTATGTACAAACATAATTTAAAAACCCTAAGCCTTCAACAGATAAATTATTCTATTAATAAGCGACTTTTTCAGTTTCTTTTTACTAACAGGAAATTTATTTTTGACATTAATATCAGGTAATACTATGAATAGAAGAGACTTCATCAGCAAATCCATAAAAGCAGGCATTATTGCCGGCTCAGCTTTGTCTATCGTTAATTATCAAAAATTATTTGGTTACAATTCATTACTAACACAAAAAGATTATAATCTCGCTGCAGTGAGGGGCGGTGAACCCGATATAATGTTTGATGAAGCTATCAAAGCTTTTGGAGGTATGAAAAATTTTGTAAAGAAGGGTCAAACTGTTGTTGTAAAACCTAACATCGGTTGGGATGTTCTGCCTGAAAGAGCCGCAAATACCAATCCTCTGCTGGTTAATAGAATAATAAAGCATTGTTTTGAAGCCGGTGCAAAGGATGTTTACGTTTTTGATAATACTTGTGATAACTGGAAACGAGCATACTCAAATAGTGGTATTGAAAAAGCAGCAAAGGATGCAAAAGCAAAGGTTGTTTCAGGTGCAACAGAGAGTTATTACCAGAACGTTAAAATTGCCCGGGGTAAGAAACTAAAAGAAGCGAAAGTTCACGAACTCATTTTAAACTGCGATGTGTTTATTAATGTACCTGTACTTAAGCATCATAGCTCGGCTGATCTTACTATTGCAATGAAAAACTTAATGGGAATAGTCTGGGATCGCGGTTACTGGCATAGAAATGATCTGCATCAATGTATAGCTGATTTCACTTCATTCAGGAAACCGGATCTTAACATTGTGGATGCCTACAATGTAATGAAAAGAAACGGACCCAGGGGTATATCAATAGCTGATGTTGTAACTATGAAGTCATTAATAGTTTCACCGGATATTGTTGCCGTTGATGCTGCAGCAGCAAAACTTTTCAGCAAAGACCCCGAAAAGGTTGCACATATAAAAATTGCAAATGAAATGAAGCTGGGAATAATGGATTTAGAAAAATTAAATATATACAGAAAAGTTATTTGATCGATTGAAATCATTCACTCTCAGAAAAATCAGAATTGTTGTTTCAATATTATTCTTAATATTGTTTTCCGCTGTTTTTCTTGACATACACCATTCACTTCCTTCCAATGTGATTAATTATTTTGTTTATTTTCAATTTGTTCCTTCAATCTTCAAGTTTTTTAATACTTATACTCTGTTAGCATCGGGGTTTATTATAGTTCTCTTGTTCGTGCTTCTATTCGGAAGAGTATACTGTTCAAGCGTTTGTCCGATTGGCACCATACAAGACATTTCATCAAACATATCTAAACGAATCAGTAAAGGAAAGTTTTATAATTTCTCAGATGAATTCAAATGGCTTCGATACACTGTTTTGCTATTTACTGTTCTTATAATATTTGCAGGTAATCTTTTTCTGCTTAATTTACTCGATCCTTATAGTAATGCCGGCAGAATATTTGCACAATTGATAAATCCTTTACTAATTGCTGGTAATAATTTTATTTCATCAGTTCTTGTAAGCTTTGACATTTACACAGTATATCCGGTTGACCCTAAATCATATTCATACCTTCTGGCTCTTTTCCCGGCAGTATTCCTTGTTGTGATTTTGTATTTATCATTTAATAGGGGCAGACTTTACTGCAATACAATTTGCCCTGTAGGAACATTTCTGGGTCTATTTGCAAAGCTATCCTTGTTTAAACTCAAAATAGAAAAAAGCGAATGCGAAGGCTGCGGTGTTTGTGAAACAGTTTGTAAAGCCGAATGCATTAATTTTAATACAAAAGCAATTGATGAATCGCGTTGTGTTTCATGTTTTAATTGCATTGATGTCTGTCCATCGGAAGTTATTTCATATACAAATAGCTGGAAGTATAATAATCCATCAAGCGAGGAAAAGGATTCTTCAAAGCGTGAATTCTTTTCCAAAACATTTTTATATGTATTAGGATTAACAGGCATTTCGCTTTCGCAAATAAAAGTTATTCCTGAAAAAGAAAGCACTGTTCCTGTTCACCGAAAGTTAAACGTTTCACCTCCAGGATCAACAAGTTTAGATCATTATAACTCAACCTGTACAGCATGTCATTTATGTATCACAGCCTGCCCGACCAAAGTTTTACAGCCCTCATTTCTTGAGTTTGGCGTTTTCGGCATTCTCCAGCCATTTATGGATTTTAAGACAAGCTTTTGTAATTATGATTGTGTTGTATGCCTTGAGGTTTGTCCAACCGGAGCTATAAAAACTTTAACTACGGAAAAGAAAAAAACAGTTCAAATCGGAAAAGCAATTTTTGTAAAGGAAAACTGTATTGTAGAAACCGAAAAAAAAGCCTGCGGAGCTTGCTCTGAACATTGCCCAACCAAAGCAGTAGATATGGTTTATTTTAAAGATGAATTAAAAATTCCTGAGGTAACTGAAAAATACTGCGTGGGGTGCGGAGCCTGTGAATTCGCCTGCCCAACATTCCCGTACAAAGCAATTTATGTCGAGGGAAATTCTATCCACAAAAAAGCTGAAAAACGAAAACCGGAACAAATCGAATTCCAGTTCGATTCTGAAGAAGACTTTCCTTTTTAATCGATGAATATTAAAAACAAAACGTTTTAATATTTTTGTGATAATCAAATAAAGCAACCAAACTATCAGAAAATTATCATTCTTTTATCGCAAATATCCATTTCATAAAATATCCTTATTTTCTTAACTTTACCTTTAAATTACTGAACTATAAACGATAAAATATTTATGAATTACGAAGAAGATAAACCTGTTTCTTATTGTGGTATATTTGGAATTTACGGCTCTGAAACAGCTTCTCAACAAGCGTATTATGGTTTGCATGCACTACAGCATCGCGGACAGGAAGCATCCGGTATTGTTACAAGGTCTTTTAACGGCGACTGTAAAGCTCACTTTAATATTGTTAAGGGTGAAGGACTTGTTTCAGAAGTTTTTGAAGATACAACTCTGCTTAATGAAATACTTGCAGGTAATTCTGCTATCGGTCATAATCGTTATTCAACTACCGGTTCGGCCAAATCCAGAAAAAATATTCAGCCTTTTATGGTTAACTACCGCCTTGGTAATCTTGCCATAGCACACAATGGAAACCTTACTAATGCAAAAGCTTTAAGAGAAGAACTTGTTAATGAAGGTGCAATTTTCCAAACCACCAGCGATACAGAAGTAATTCTGCATTTAATAGCCAGATCTAAACTTGAAAATCAAATTGATCAGATACTTGAAGCAATGCGAAGAGTTGAGGGTGCATATTGCGTTACTATTCTGACAGATGATAAACTTATTGCAGCCCGTGACCCATATGGATTTAGACCGCTTTCAATAGGCAAACTAGATGATGCTTTTATTGTAGCCTCTGAAACATGTGCCTTTGATATTCAAGCTGCATCTTTTTTAAGAGAAGTTGAAGCAGGTGAATTAATTGTAATTGATGATCAGTCACTGCAAACCGGAGAAATACAATCTTATAAAATTGCAGAACAGCCTGAACAGCAGAAGCATTGCGTTTTTGAATTTATTTATTTCTCTAGGCCCGACAGTTTTATATTTGGACATAATGTAGATAAAATGCGCCGAAAACTTGGAAAAGTTCTTGCAAGGAAACATCCCGTATCGGATCCTGATGGTGAAAGAATTTATGTTATAAGTGTTCCGGACAGTTCCAACACTACTGCACTTGGTTATGCAAGGGAACTGGAGAAAGAGGAAATTGATGCAAGATTGGAAATCGGATTAATCAGGAGCCATTATATCGGTAGAACTTTTATTCAGCCCGGACAGAATAAAAGAGAAACCGGTGTTAGAATTAAATTTAACATAGTTAAAGGAGTTCTTGAAGGACGAACAATTGTAGTAGTTGATGATTCAATCGTCAGGGGCACAACATCTAAACAGTTAGTCAAATTACTTCGCGAAGGAAATCCTAAATCAATTCATTTAAGAATATCCTCTCCGCCCATTATGCATCCGTGTTTCTATGGTATGGATTTTCCAAGTAGGTCAGAATTAATTGCCCATAGTAAAAACGGTAATATAGAAGAGATAAAAAATTATCTTGAAGTTGATAGTCTTGAATACTTAACTATCGATGAGATGTTAGAAGCAGTTTCTGAAGCAGGAGAAGAAAACTTCTGCACTGCCTGCTTCTCAGGTAACTATCCAACTCCTGTTGATATCAACTTTAAGAAGGAAATGTATGAAATATAATCTGCTTGTTCTTTTCACAGTTCTTTTTACCTCAACTTTTTCTTTTTCACAAACAACTTACTTCATAAAATATAAAGACTATGTATCAAATGAAGAAGTCGCACTTAAAGTTGCCGATCAAAAATTCAGTGATCAAATTTCAAACAGACCTTTATCATTACCACAGTTTAATTTAGATTTTTTGGCCAAAGGATTAGCCAGGGAAGAAGAGATTATTGGAAAAATTGTAAAAGTAACTTTCGATAAAGAAATTACTGAAGCTGATTTTGCATCTCTACTGGCAAACGATCTTCAAATAGAGTACTTTCAGAAATCCAATACTTATAAGATAGACAACACACCCAATGATTCATTAGTTAACCAGCAATGGGGATTATTTAAAGTTCAAGCTTTTGATGCCTGGAATATTACAACTGGTGCCGACACAGTGCTGCTTGCAATAATTGATACTGGTATGGACTACGAACATCCTGATCTTGTAAATAGAATTTACTACAATACCGGTGAGATGGGAATGACTCAGCCCGGTGATCATTGCTGGAATGGATTTCCTGAAGATAAAAGATTTAATAACTGCGATGATGATAGCAATGGCTTTATTGATGATTATATGGGATGGGATTTTGTCGATCGTGTTGGATTCCCATTTGATTCTTTAGGTGGTGATTATTTGGATTGGGACAATGATCCGATCGATGAAAACGGACACGGTACTTTTATTTCAGGTATTACAGGAGCAGAAACAAACAACATCACAGGTGTTGCGGGAGCTGCACCGAATATCAAACTACTAAATTTACGTGCATTCGACCCAGGCGGTTATGGTGAGGAAGATGATGTAGCTGCTGCTATTTTATATGCTGTTCAGGCAGGAGCAAAAGTTATTAATATGAGTTTTGGAGATAACTCATTTTCATTGGTATTACGGGATGTTATAAGATATGCCTATTCTCAAAATGTAGTTATGGCTGCAAGTTCAGGAAATTCTGGATCCAGTGCACCACATTATCCATCCGGTTATGCCGAAGTTATATGTGTTGGAAATTCAACTGATCAGGATTTTGTGGCACCAAGTTCAAATTGGGGATCTACGCTGGATCTGGTTGCACCCGGCAGTAGTATAGTAACCACAGCAAGAAATAATAATTATGCATCAATCAGCGGAACATCTGCATCAGCACCTTTTGTAGCTGCTACTGCTGCTTTGATTCTATCAGTTGGAAATTATACTAATGAAGAAGTAAAGCAAATAATTAAATCAACAACCGATGATATAGGCGAGCCCGGCTGGGATTTAAGAAGTGGTTCCGGCAGGTTGAATATGAAAAATGCTTTAACTGTTCTTGCTCCCGCTGAAATTAAATTCTTCCACCCTTTAATGGATTTTGCAACAGATAAAGATACCATTGAAATTATTGCTTCTGTGCTTTCTCCGTATTTTGTAAGCTATAGTCTGGAGGTAGGGCAGGGGTTAAACCCTTCTGTATGGACAAAGTTAATTGAAAACGGTATGAATCAATTTTCTAAGCAGCTAATTTTTAATTTAAATGTTTCTTCTTTTTCAGAAGAAGCTTACACATTGAGATTAATTGTTAATCAATCAAATGGAAGAACTCTTGAAGAGAGAATTAACTTCTATATTATCCGGACTAAACCTCAGGTTTTTATCGTAGGTGATGGGCCTATTTATTATGGTGATAAATCAACTATTCAGGCAGAGGTTTACACTAGCCAGCGTTCGATCGTTCGATTGTACTACAAAAAATTTGGAACACAGGAATTTAATTTTATTACTCTGGATGGATTTAATACCAACAATCAGTTTGTGAAACAGTTTCATTACGGATTTATACCTAAAGATCTGGTTGATCCCAATAATTTTTATGAAGTTTATTACGAGGCAGAAAATCTTGCCGGATTAAAAACTACTGTTCTTGATTCAGCAAATAATCTTAATAATTTTATCTATAAAACTGCTGATTCACCTGATCTCGTTGCGTTTAATGAAATGCCTTTTTCACTTCCATCGGGAGTTATATTTAAGGATCCTACAAGTTTTCTTTCTAATCAGAAAAATGAAATTTTATTTCAGGAGTTTTATCCAACATCCGAATTATATTATTCTCTTTATCAATATCAGGATGATAATTTAGTCAAGATTGATTCTATTGAAGGCAGAATTCCAAGAATTTTTGGGGACTTTAATGCAAATGGTAAAAAAGATCTGATCAGTGTAATATATCCTAAAGGTTTTATTGACGAACAAACTCAAGCCGGATCATTCAATCTTCAGAATATTATAAATGATGAAAAAGTTTATTTCCCTCTGGTTGTTGATGACCTGAACGGCAATGGTATAAATGAGCTTATCACAAATGCAGAAGATAAAGCTTATGTTATATGGAGAATTAATAGCGATCTGAGTTTAACTCTTTTGGATACTCTTTATAAAGTATATACTGATACGCTAGAGCCCGGATTTGAATTTAATAATTACGTTTATAATAACCTAGTTGTGATTGATTCAGATGGTGATGGTAAGAAAGAAATATGGTTTGTTGATGCTGATGGGGATCTGAAAAGTTATAAACTAAATTCTGCTGGTAACTACGTAAAAGGTGATAGTTTGTTAACAACATTAAGAACTCCAAAAACAAATGCTCTTGCTGTTGGTGATTACGATGGTGACGGAACGCCTGATTTTGCAATTATTTTTCAAACTAATGCAATAGCACCAAACTATATGCTTGTTATTCTTACTCATAAAAACGGGCAGTTCAATATACTCTCTCAAAATGTTTTTCTTGATCAATCAGCTGAGTACTTCAGTTCAACATTCACGAGAGGTTATCAATCACTAAAATTTGTTGATGTAACAGGAGATGGTAAAGATGAATTAGTTTTGAATATATTTCCATACTCATATATATTAAAACATAATCCTGGTAGCGGCGATCAAATTATTTTTTTCGATGAGGGAACTAATAACGTCCAGGTTTATACAGGAGATATTAACCAAAATGGTGCTGAAGAAATTGCTTTCACATTCACAAATGGGGTAAGGTTTTTTGAATTTGCAGAATCAAATAGACCAGCTATTCCAAAGAATTTTAGTGGCTACAGCACTGCATCAAATAATATAAAACTCACCTGGAGGGGTCAGACTGATTTTTATTATATTTATCGCGGTAATACACGGGATGATATTGCACTTATCGATTCTGTGATACAGTTTGAATATAATGATAATAATGTTACTGATAATACTTTTTATTATTATGCTGTTCGCGCTTATCAACAAGGTATGGCGGAACCTTTATCAGGAATGAGTAAGATATTAAAAATTTATGCGCACAAACCTGCTGAAGCAGTTTCAGTTGTAAGTAACAGTCCAGCTAGTATAATTGTAAAATTCTCAGAGAAGATGAAAAACACGATTGAAAATCTTCAATCATTTGAATTAATTGGAATGGGATATCCTGTTTCAGTTTCACCTTCAGATCAATTTTCTTATTTATTATCATTCAACAATCTTTTACCAGACGGTGAAAACAAATTATTCGTTAGTAAATTAAGAGACTTCTACAATTCACCAATTCCGGAAGATACATTATCATTTGTCGTACAATTCTTACCCGATGTAATAGATTTTTATGTTTCATCATTTGAGATTATAAATCCTTATTTAATTAAAGTAGAGTTCAATTTCCCGGTTGATGAAAATTCAGCCAGGAACGTGAATAACTATTTCTTCGAGCCTTCAAATAAAGTTAGTGAAGTAACTGTTGATGCAAACGACAAGAGGATTATCTATCTTGATCTTAGAGATCAGAAACCGGTTGGTTCTGTTGGTAGAGAATATGTACTTAGAATAGAAAATGTTTTGACTGATTCATCGATGCAAAATATTTTAATTAAATCCGGTGCCGGCAGTTATATAGTGCTTACCGGATTCGCAGCTGATTTATCAGATGTTTACGTTTATCCAAACCCTGTAAGAGCAGGGGAGAGCCATACAAAAATAACATTTGCAAACCTTCCGAGAAGAGCGAAGATAACTATCTGGGATGTAAATGGATTTCGAATAAACGAACTTGAAGAAAAGGATGGAAACGGCGGAATTGATTATGATCTGACTAATGAGTTCGGAGAAAAAATATCAACTGGCGTTTATATTTACAGAGTCGTAATGATGGATGATATGAACAACGAAAAAGATGAAAAACTTGGTAAATTTGCAATCATCAAATAATGTTTGAACTAAAAGAAATATATACCAAGTCTAACTTATTAAGTTTATTCAGACTTTTTCTTGCAATACCACTCTGGATATTGCTTGATGATTTCGATGAAAACAGATACTATGTATTTGCTTTGTGCATATTCACAGCAATAACTGATATGCTGGATGGCTACCTTGCAAGAAAGTTCAATGAAGTAACTGAATTTGGAAAAGTTATTGATCCCCTGGCAGATAAAGTAGCAATGGCTGCTGTGGTTATAAAACTTTATCTTATCGGCGTAATATCACCTTTTTATTTCTTTCTGATCGTTGTCCGTGATTTACTGATTTTTACCGGCGGAATATTCGTTTCAAAAAAAATCGGCAGGGTGCTTCCTTCCAATAAACTCGGCAAAATATCTGTCTTGAGTATTGGTATAGTTTTATTACTAATACTTCTCGGACTAAATCAGGAATTTTTCATTTACCAATTCTTTTACTATTTAAGTGTAGTTTTAATATTTGCATCGTTTGCAGGTTATGTTATTAGAGCCGCAGAATTTATCAAGAGAAATAATAAAAATGAGTCTGTTTAAAAACTTTAATTTTGATAAGCTTAAAAACGGGTTAAGTAAAACCCGAAATAAAATTGTTAATTCAATCAACGAAGCAGTCACAGGAAAAGCGGTAATTGACAATATTACAATTGATAAATTAGAAGAAGTTCTTGTTACTTCGGACATTGGTTTTGATACAACAGAGAAAATAATTGAGCAGGTTCGTGTGAGTCTTAAATCTGAAAAGGACCGATCTGAAGTTAGTATAATAACTGTTGTTAAGAATGAACTTGTAAAACTGTTAAATCAAAATCAAAATAACGGAGGTGATTATACAAATCATAAGCCTTATATTATTTTAATTGTTGGTATAAATGGAGCAGGGAAGACCACCACTATTGGTAAATTAGCTAACAATTATAAAAAAATTGACTGCAAAGTAATTGTGGGAGCAGCGGATACTTTCCGTGCCGCGGCCAATGAGCAGCTAGATATATGGGCTGAGCGTGCTGGTGTGGATATTATACAACGCGGAAAAGGCTCTGATCCTTCATCTGTTGCGTATGATACTGTTAAAAAGGCTTTAGATGATAAATATGATATAGTGTTAATCGATACAGCCGGCAGACTTCACAATAAAACCAACCTTATGAATGAGCTTAATAAAATAAAAAGAGTAATTTCAAAGCTAGTACCTGATGCTCCGCATCAAACCTTACTTGTTATTGATGGAAATACCGGACAGAATGCTATTGTACAAGCTGATGAATTCTCTAAAGTAACCGATCTTTCAGGATTAGTTATCACTAAACTGGATGGCACTGCTAAAGGCGGTTCGGTTTTTCAAATTATTGCTAATCAGAATGTTCCGGTTAAATACATCGGAGTTGGCGAAGGAATTGATGACCTCCAGGAGTTTGATGCACAGGCTTTTGTAAATGCCATATTTGTGAGTGATATTTATGCTAATGAAACGACCTAAACATCGGGTTTTTGATTATCCTGCCCGATTTTATAAGCCCGAAGAAGATGAAAAAGAAAAAAAGAAAAAAAGACTTGGCTTTTCCAGACAACGTAAGTTCAAGCACCGGAAGAGGAGTCCGATATTCTGGATTGTTATTTTAGTTTTTGTGGTTTACTTAATTCTCAAACTTAATAAGTTAGTATAATATTTTTATTAGTTTACATAATATACATTATCAGACAGATAAAAAGCCGGAATAAAATCATCCCGGCTTACAATTATTCCGCTTCTTTTAATATTTATAAAATCCTTCTCCCGATTTTCTTCCTAGTTTTCCGGCAGCTACCATCTTTTTTAATAATGGGCAAGGTCTGTACTTTGGATCATTAAATCCATTGTATAGCACTTCCATAATTGCCAGACAAACATCTAAACCAATAAAATCAGCTAAAGTTAACGGACCCATTGGATGGTTCATACCTAATTTCATTACAGTATCAATATCTTCTTTTGAAGCGACTCTTTCCATTAAGGTAAAAACTGCTTCATTAATCATCGGCATTAAAATCCTGTTTGAAATAAATCCTGGATAATCAAAAACCTCAACGGGTTGTTTATCAAGTTGTATGGATAATTCTTTTACTACGTTGAATGTTTCGTCAGATGTAGAATAACCACGGATTATTTCAACTAATTTCATAACCGGTACCGGGTTCATAAAATGCATCCCAATGAATTTATCAGGTCTTATCCCTGCAGATAATTCAGTTATTGAAATTGATGATGTATTTGTGGCGAATATGGATTCAGGTTTAACTATAGAGTTTAAAGTATTAAAAATAGATAACTTAGCATCTTTATTCTCATAAATAGCCTCAATAACTAAATCAACATCAATGGGTACATTCTTAACATCTATAATTTTATTTATATTTTTAAGTGAAACCGCTTTATTTTCTTCAGTTACAGTACCTTTTTTAATCTGTCTGTCGAAGTTAGCTGCAATAGTTTTAATAGCTTTTTGAAAAAGTTCTTCAGTCGATTCACAGAGAAAAACGTTAAATCCTTTTACTGCAAATACATGAGTAATTCCATTTCCCATAGTACCGCCGCCAACAACTGCTACATTCTTTATATTCATTGTACTACCTTAATTTATTTATAGTTTTTAACAATTACTGCAGAAGCTTCTCCTCCACCTATACAAAGAGATGCTATACCGTACACCGAATTTCGTTTTTTCAATTCGTGAATAAGTGTAGTAAGTACTCGTGCTCCGCTTGCTCCAATTGGATGACCTAAAGCAACTGCTCCGCCATTAACATTTACATTGTCGGTAGATAATCCTAGTAATTTATTTACAGCTAATGAAACGACCGCAAAAGCTTCATTGATTTCAAACAGATCTATTTGCTCTATTTTCATTCCAGCCTTATTTAGAACTTTATTTATAGCATCAGCAGGCGCTGTTGTAAACTCAACAGGAGATTTGGCAGTCGAACTCTGTGCAACTATTTCGACTAATGGCGTTAAACCTAATTCTTTAGCTTTTTCTTCGCTCATAACTAATAGTGCGGCAGCTCCATCGTTTATACTGGATGCATTAGCAGCAGTAACTACACCATCTTTTTCAAATACAGGTTTTAGGCCAGGAATTTTATCAAACTTAACTCTTTCTGGTTCTTCATCTTTATCAACGATTATATCTCCTTTCCGTGATTCAACTTTAACGGGAACAATTTCTTCCCTGAATCTTTCCTTTCGGGTTGCATCTATAACTTTTTTATAACTGTTTATTGTAAAGTCATCAAGTTCTTCCCTTTTGAACTTAAATTCTTTAGCACAAATTTCTGCACAACTTCCCATATGAATATTATTATACACATCCCACAAACCATCCAGGACTATAATATCGTGTACCTGGCCATGCCCAAGACGATATCCGTTTCTGGCATTTAATAAAGCATACGGAGTATTGCTCATACTCTCCATTCCACCAGCAATTACAATTTCTGCATCACCGGTTAGAATTGCCTGTTGGGCAAGCATAACTGCTTTCAGTCCGCTTCCGCACATTTTGTTGATTGTCATACATTCAACTTTTTGTGGTAGTCCAGAATATAAAGCTGCCTGTCTAGCTGGTGCCTGTCCCTGTCCGGTCATAAGCACATTGCCCATTATAACTTCATCTATAAGATTAACATCAATTCCCGAATCATCTAAAACGGATTTAATAGCTACACTGCCTAATTTGGCAGCACTTAGAGAAGAAAGGCTTCCGCCAAATGACCCAACTGGAGTACGTTTAGCTGAAACGATTACTACTTTTTTCATAGCACTCTCCTGAAATATTTATTGTTTTGATTAAAATTAAAGAAAAATAAACTTAGATTCAGAAAGGAAATCTACTTTTGAGGAATAATCGAAGATAATTCAGCAACAATGTTACCAACCGCAATATTTAAGTTGAAATTATTTTTGAGAGAATTATCTATGGTATCAATTTTATGAGTTATCTCGTTCAGTTCTATATCAGGAAATTTTGTTGTAAACTTTTGTAATGTTTCCAGATGATCATTAAAAAAGTAGTTACCTAGATTATTTTTAAAGCGGTGAATATCATTAAGCCAAGTAATAATCATTTTTATTATCAATCTTAGCTGAACCTTATCCTGATTATCTGTAATATCCGAAAACTCTGATAGAGCTGAGTGAAAGCGCTTGCCTAAAGAATATCTTAAAATCCTTATTGTTTTTTCTCGTAATTCATCAAAATCATTTTCAATGAATTCCAAAGCGGAACTCACTGACCCGGAGGCAAACGGAGCAACTTTTTTTGATAAGGTCCTTTCAATTCCATAATAATCAGAAAGAATATAAATTACCTCCTCATCGGTTAGTGGTGCAAAATTGATACTCCAGCATCTTGACCTGATCGTTTCTCTCAATCTTTCCGGGTATGCCGTGCACAAGATAAATATTACACCTTTCGGAGGTTCTTCAAGATTTTTAAGCAAAGCATTTTGAGATTCTTCATTCATCAGGTGCGCATCTGATATAAGGATAACCCTGTAAGTAATATCGTCAAAACTAACAGCCAAAAATTTTATTATATCTCTTATGCTGCTGATCTTAATATTTTTAGCACGCAGAAGGCGAATTTTATGAAAAGGATTTAATATTTTTTTCTTTAATTCTTCCTGAATTACTTCGAGCTCATCCTGCGATAATTTTTCAAATGGTCCGGAAGCATCCGTTTCATTTTTTCCGCGAGGAAGCGGAAAGATATATTTAAGATAGGGTTCATTGAGCTTATTCAGATTTGAAATAATATCTTCTTTTTTTTCATTCGATGCATATTTAGCTGCCAATTCTTTGGCAAACTGAATCGCAACATATTCTTTTCCAAGACCATCAGGACCTCTAAATAAAAAAGCATGAGGTATTTTTTCGGATTCTATAATCTGAAATAAAGTACCAGCCGCAATTTTTTGTACTGCTATTTGATTTAAATATTTATCCATAAAAAAAGGCGCCGAAGCGCCTCCGTTAAATATCTTCTTCATTATAGAAGAAATCTTCATCCGTAGGATAATCGGGCCAGATATCTTCTATAGATTCGTATGGTTCGTCAGAATCTTCAAGTTCTTTTAGATTTTCCATAACACCGTATGGTGCACCAATTCTATCAGCATACTCTATTAATTCCTCTTTAGTGCACGGCCAGGGAGCATCGTCCAAATATGAAGCAAGTTCAACAGTCCATATCATATTCTATTTTACTCCAATTAAATAATTATTAATTCTTTGCATCAAAAAAATTAAAATCCTCAAAGAAAAAATCCATAGGATCCAATGGAATTCCGTTATGATTAACTTCATAATGTAAGTGCGGCCCGGAAGATAACCCGGAATTTCCGGTTTTAGCAATAAGTTCTCCCCGTTTAACCTGTCTTCCCTCTTTAACAGTTACCTTAGAAAGGTGTGCATACAAAGTAGAATATCCAAATCCGTGGTCAATTTCTAATAATAGACCATAGCCGGCACGCCGACCTGCAAAAATTACTTTACCATTTCCGGGTGCAAAAACAGGTGTGCCGATATTTGTATTGATATCTAAGCCATTATGCATTTTATATTTATTCAATATAGGATGAAGTCTCATCCCAAAGCTGTCCGATGAATATGATCCGGTCGTTGGCAGAATTGCCGGAATAGCTGCAAAAAGTTTTTTATTTTCCGCAAGTTGGTTAGAAATTTCATCATATTGTGTTTTTTCAAACTCAAATTTTCTTGAGATATTCTCAACAAAATTTAATGCATCGGTTAGTTCAATATTCTTACCTAGTTTTAAAAAATCTAAAGATAAAGCGCTTACCGAACCTCCGATACCGAGGAGCTTTTCATCCTGACTTAATGGTTTTAAATTGACAGCTAATTTCAAATCATCACTAAGTTTTGATAATGCGTCAAGTTCATCCTGCATAACCGAATAATCGGTACTGATTTCCAGTAGTTTGCTCTTTAATGCTTTATTTTCTAATCTTAATGAAGCTAACTCCTTATCCGGACTGAGATAATCTGAAAATAAGAAATATCCGCCAAGAATAGCAGAGCTTAAAAGGAAAACTGTAAGGAAAAGAAAAAGGCCAACTTTGACATTAAAATCCTTTATTTCAATGAATTTTAGGTTTTTTTCTGAGAAGTAGTAAAATTTTTTCATAAATCAAGTCGAAACATAATATATAGGGTTTGGATTGTCAATAGCTTTTAAAAACTACTCAAAATCGTGTTCAAAGTAGTTAATTCCGCGATTTATCGAATTGCCCTTTTCCCTGATTTTTTGATTTAATCTTTCCTGAAAAGCTCTTGCAGCATCGTAGCCATAATGCTTAAGGAGGTAGTGCAGGCTGATGACCTCTGAAATAACAGTAATATTTTTGCCGGGCAGAATCGGTAGTTTTACGTAAGGTATATCAATATCCAGGATATTGGCTGTTTGATCATCCAGCCCTGTTCTGGTATAGTTTGAATTATCATTCCAGATTTCCAACTCAACAATTACTTCTAATCTTTTTTGATATCTAATAGCTCTTATTCCAAACATTTTCTGAATATCTATAATTCCTAATCCACGAACTTCCATGTAGTGCTTACCCACATCAGTGCCCGAACCCATTAGAATCCCCTCCCCTTTTTTACTTAACACAATAACATCGTCTGCAACTAATCTGTGTCCACGTTCTATAAGATCCAGAGCAACTTCGCTTTTACCAATACCTGACTTTCCTGTAAAAAGCATGCCTACTCCATAAACATCAACAAACGAACCATGCAAAGTTAATCTGGGAGTAAACTGATCATCGAGAAAATCACTTATAAAGTAAATCAATTTTGTTGTTGTTAATTCTGTACCAAAAATGGGGACTCTCTTTTCCTCAGCTTTTCTTAATAAAATTTCAGATGGTTTATTATTGTTGGTAAGAATTATACAAGGTATTTCAAATTTAAAGATTTTATCCAGAGATTCTTCGGTTTTTTCAGGTGATTGCAGCTGCAAGTACCTTATTTCTGTGTTGCCGAAAATCTGAACTCTGGCAAATGAAAATAAATCGACAAACCCGGCCAAAGCCAAACCGGGTCTGTGTACGTTTTGTTCATAGATTTTCTTCTCAAAATCATGATTTTCAGTAAATAATTTAAGTTTACAAATATTATTTCCCTGGTTATAAAGAAATCCAACTGTTATTGATTCTTTTCTCCAGACGGCTTTATCATCGTAATGAATCATCTTACCCTTGCAGTTGTTCTCTTAGATTTAATTGTTTTAAGCTGCTTAATTAATTTTTCTACAGATGCTGTTACAGATTTTTTAAAATCTTCAGATTTATCTGTAGCGTTTAGTATCTGTCCCGGAATGCTTATAGTTATATCCGCTATTTTAACACTATTAGTAGGATTCTGATAACTTAATTTTACATCTGCGCTGAGAATATCGTCATTATACTTTTTTAACATAGATACCTCATCCTTAACAAACTGCTTTAGCGTGTCGTGTGCTTTAAACTTTCTTGCTGTTATTGAAACGTTCATAGATTCCTCCGTCTTTAAGATTTTGGATGTGACTTTTTATATGTGTTTTTTAATCTTTCAATACTTACGTGTGTATAAATTTGTGTAGTAGAAAGATTTTCGTGCCCAAGAATTTCTTTCACTGCTCTAAGATCCGCACCTTTATCAAGCATATGTGTGGCAGAGCTATGTCTTAGTATATGCGGACTTTTCTTTTTTAATTCTGTCGTCTTAGTTAAATACTTATTTACAACTCTATAGACGAATTCAGGATATAATCTGTTTCCTTTAGGTGTTTTTAAAAGAGGGTCGGAAATTTTTCCTGGAGGAAATGCTGATAAGTATTCAGTGATTATTGCAATTGATTTTTTTCCCACGGGAACTATTCTAAACTTACTTCCTTTTCCAAAGACTTTAATAGTGCTATTGCTGCTGTCATAATCCTTAATATTGAGACTACAGAGTTCTGAAACACGCAGAGAACAGCCGTAAAGCAGTTCAAAAATTGCTTTAATTAAATATGATTTCTCCTGCTCTTCCTCCTCGGCTTTTTTATAAACTGATAAGATGTTATTTACAGATATGATTTCAGGTAATTTACGGTTCAATTTCGGATTTTTGATATATGCTGCAGGATTGATACTTAAAATATCTTGCTGAAAAGCGTATTTGAGTAGTCCGCGTACAGAGGATAAAATTCTGGAAATGGATACTTTATCCAGTTCCTGATTATTAAGTTCAACTAAAAATCGTTTAATCACTCTCTCTGAAACTTCCGTTATATCATCATTTGCATTAGCGGAACAAAAATGTTCTAAACGTGACAAATCTTTTTTATAATTTCTTATTGTATGTTCTGAATACCGTCTGACAGAGGAAAGTTCCTGGAGATAATTTTCGATTAGATTACTTAATTTCATAGTAATTATTTTTAATCTGGATCAAAACTTCAAAGAGAACAGAGAATTACATTAAACATTGTTGACTTTTCTAAACAAATCTTAATTCAACTACAATAAAGTAAAAATATTTTTATAAGTCAATTGGTTTTCAAGCGATTTCATAATTTTTTTTTCAGAAGCTGTTTTATCATTGTAACCTAACAAGTGCAGAATTCCGTGAATAATCAGGCGAATCAATTCATTATTTAATGAAACTCTATACTTTTTGGAATTTATTATAGCATCTTCAAATGAAATAAAAATTTCACCATCCAGATTAGAGAGCGAACCTGAATAATTGAATGTTATTATATCTGTTGGGTAATTATGCTTTAAATGTTTCCTGTTGAGTTCCTGGAGTTTATCAGAGTTTATAAAATTAATAGTAAGATCTGCAATTTTAAAGTTCAGATCCTCTTTAATTGCCTTAACCAGCTTATGAACAGAGGCTTTATTAACCAATCTGAATTCTGATGTAATTGAAAGATTTTTTATCAATTATAAGGAGTTAAGTTTAATTATTTTAATGAATTAACTGTTATATCTGTATATTTTTTATAACGTAATGCAGAACGCTCAATATCTGTCATTTCTTCAGGTGTTAAGTCTCTCACAATTCTTGCAGGAACACCAGCTGCAAGTTTACCGCCTGGAACAACAAATCCCGGTTTAACTACCGCACCAGCAGCAACCATAGATTTTTCTTTTATTACAGCACCATCAAGAATTATTGCTCCAATTCCAATTAAACATATATCTTCTAAGGTACAACCGTGAAGTTTAACTGAATGACCCACTGTTACTTTATTTCCAATATTAAGAGGAAATCTTCCATTTGTTACATGCAGCATTGAGCCATCCTGAATATTTGTCATTTCTCCTATTTTTACATAATGAACATCGCCGCGAATAACAGAATTATACCATACACTAGAATCTTTACCTATTGTTACATCTCCAATAAGCTTGACACCTGATGCAAGGAACACATTTTCGTGTATTCTAGGAAAAAGATCGAGATAGGGAAATAATTTTATTTCCTGTTCAGTGCGGTATATTTTGGCGGTATCCATTCGTTTTTATTCCAGTCAATTAATTCTAGAGTAATATTTCCAATTATAACTTTCATTTTAGCCAGAATAGGAACTGCATAACTGTCATTAGAAAACCATCCCTCGAAAGCACCGGTTAATCCGAAAATACTCACAAAATCAGTTTTACCTTCAAGTTTAACACAATCAACTTCATAATCAATTGCTTTAATTTTGATTGTATATCTCTCGTCAGAATAATTGATTATTGTGTTCTCGCTTTTTTCATTTACAAAACAAGGGATATTGTAGCTTCTGTTTTGCCCTGTTCTCATTCGTGCAAAATAAAAAATTGAAAGTCCGTCCTGGTGATCTGATTCTAAATAGGCAGTTGAATCGACCCAGGTTTCAGATAAGTCTGATTTACCTCTGTAAACGCGCACAGATTTAATTTTACGGTTAAAAGTATATTGTGTAATGGATGTATCTGATTCGCCAAAGACTGTTCCCTTAAATAAAATCGGTATCTGATTCTGGTTGAAATAGCTTTCGTATATTTGATGGAGATCTACAAAAGGCACGCCTTCATAAGAATCGATGTATGCAATAGACTTATAAATTGTATCACCGTTTTCAATATTGGAATCTGTTATTTTCAATCTAACTTCACCAAGTTCAAAAAAAAGGTACTTAACCAGATATACTATTTCTTCACCAACTCGTAGTTTCTTACCCGGCGAATTAGAATCAACTTTATTATCCTGAGAGTTTATCGGAGTAATCCAAAGATAAACCCATAAAAGAGTAAAAATAATTTTCACTATAAGTTAGCTATACTTTTGGCTTCATCGAATAACGTTAATGCTCTGTTCATCTGGTTATCAGATGTCAGAAGAATGGAGTACCATCCTTCACTCTTCCAGAAATTTCTGGCTATCTGAGCTTTAAGCCTTAGTTTTAAGTATTCTTTATCCTGTTGATACTCCTTATCAACGAGTTCAATATCCTTCGATTTTGCAAAATTTAAAAATTCCCGCATCTGTGATTCATTGATTTGAAAATCCGATTTGAAGTATAATAAATCGTCACCATATTTTGTTATTAGTATGTCTGAATTTTTATCAAGATAAGAAAGGACAAATTGATAAAAGACATTATTTCTTAATAAATCTCGAGTAAACCCGGAAATTGTATCCGCTTTCACAATGTAATCGGGAGTTATTCCACCTCCACCATAAACAGTTCTGCCTTTATTTGTTTTAAAGACAGGTTTGAGCGAGTCCTCTTCAGCGGTATGATTTATATTTTCACCTTCTGCTTCATCAAATTCAGATAATTCAGAATAGTATTCTTTTATATCTTTCTTGTTTTTATAATCTCTTTGAATGCCTCTTCCAGAAGGAGTATAATAGCTTGAAATGGTTAATCTTAGAGCTGAATTATCAGGTAAAGTGAATTGCCTTTGAACCAAACCTTTGCCGAAAGAAGTTTCGCCTACTACTAATCCCCTATCCCAATCCTGTATTGCGCCTGAAACAATCTCACTGGCAGAAGCGCTGCCCCTGTTTATCAATACAATGATAGGAACTTTTTCAAATGGATAATCTCTGGAAGAAAAATAATCTTCATTAAATTCACTTCTTCTGCCTTCGGTATATACTATTTTCTTTTTGCCATCAATAAACAGATCTGCAATTTTAACTGCCTGGTTAAGATATCCACCAGGATTACCTCTCAGATCGAGGATAAGCTGCTGCATACCTTTATTTTTTAAATCGTGTAATGCAGATTCCAGTTCATCAAAAGTAGTTTCTGAAAACCGGGAAACACTGACGTATCCCGTAAGATCATCGTACATAAAATGAGTATCAACAGAATAGAGAGGGATTTTATCTCTCGTAATCTGATATTCAAATTCTCTATCAATACCAGATCTGGCAATTGTAATATTCACTTTTGTCCCGGCTTTACCTCGTAATTTTGATCTTACCCCTTCGTTTGTAATACCAATGATATCTTCTCCATCAATTTTTACAATCCTATCACCGGACATTATCCCAAGAGCTTCGCTGGGTCCACCTGTAATGGGCGAAACTACAATTAATGTGTCATTTATAACCTGGAATTCAATACCAATTCCTTCAAAATCACCTCTGAATGATTCTTCAACAGAAGAAAATTGTTCCGGAGAAATATAAACTGAATGCGGATCCAGTTTACCAAGCATTCCGTTTATAGCTGCTTCAACTAACTTGGGCGTATCGATTTCTTCAACGTAGTATTTCTCAGTATAAGTAAGCACATCATTCAATTTCCTGATACCGTCTCTTAAACTATCGCCGGAAAATATTTTTTCGATTTGAATGCCAAGTACAATACCAATTGTTAATATAATTATCAGATAAGGAAATCTCATTGATTTCATAATATTACTCCGTCAGAAAAACTTAAATAATTTTCATCAATAATTTCGAATCCGCTGAAAGATATAAAAAATATTACTAAATGTTGAATGACTAATACATCCCTGATTAAAACATTCAGGGATATGGTAAAATAAATAGAGATGTAAGGTATTTATTTAAAGTTGTTAGAATTTAAAAATTAGAATAAACAAAAAGTACATTTTGAATCAATACAACCTCATAAAAATTACTATTCTATAGCCTCTATTTTCCAACCTCAGGTTTCATCTGCGGAAAGAATATAACATCCCGAATTGATGTCTGATTTGTAAGAAGCATGGTTAATCTATCAACACCAACACCAAGACCGGCTGTAGGAGGCATGCCATATTCAAGAGCGCGTATGAAATCATCGTCAATCTGATGAGCTTCCTCATCGCCCTCTTCCTTCATTTTTACCTGATCTTCAAATCTCTGCCTTTGATCAATAGGATCATTTAATTCAGAAAAAGCATTGCAGATTTCTTTTCCAACGACATATCCTTCAAATCTTTCAACAACACCCGCTTTAGAGCGATGTTTCTTTGCTAAGGGTGATAATTCCAGAGGATAATCAATTACGAATGTAGGTTGAATTAGTTCAGGTTCAACTGCAGCACTGAATAATTCATCAATCATTTTTCCACGGCTATGAATTATGCCAATTTCTATTCCGAATTTTTTAGCGACTTGTTTCAAATCATCTATAGAAGCGGAAATTATATTTATTCCTGTTTTTTCCTGTATGGCTTCTGTCATAGGAAGTCTCTTCCAGGGACGCTTGAAGTTAATTTCTTTATCACCATATTTGAATGTAAGTGTATTAAATACTTCTAAACATACAAACTCAAACATCTCTTCCACAAATTCCATCATCCAATTATAGTCTTTGTAAGGTACATATAATTCCATCATAGTAAATTCTGGATTGTGATTTTTATCCATTCCTTCATTACGAAAATCTTTCCCAATTTCATAAACGCCATTAAAACCACCGACAATCAACCTCTTTAAGTAAAGTTCATCGGCAATCCGAAGATAAAGATCAATATCAAGTGTATTATGATGAGTAATAAACGGTCTGGCTGCAGCACCTCCGTATAAGGGTTGAAGAATTGGCGTTTCTACTTCAAGATATCCCTTGCTATCCAGGAATCTTCTAATTGCAGAAACAACCCTGGATCTTTTAATAAATACATCTTTTACAGCAGGATTAACAATAAGATCAAGATACCTTTGCCTATATCTTAACTCTTTATCTGCAAATTGATCATAAACTATTTTTTTCCCGTTCTCATCAACAACCTCTTTTGCAATTGGCAGAGGTTTAAGTGTTTTAGATAGTAGTTTTAGAGTTTTTGTATGGACAGATATTTCGCCAGTTTTAGTTTTGAATACAAAACCTTCAACACCAATTATATCACCAATATCTAAAAGCTTAAATGCATCATAATCATCGCCTATTTCATCTTTTTTAAGATAGATCTGGATTCTGCCGGTATGATCCATAATATGGGCAAAAGAAGCTTTACCCATTCTTCTTATTGCCATTATTCTTCCGGCTATTTTTACATTCTGTTCTTGGCCTTCTTTGAAACTCTTTTTAATTTTTTCAGCATCAGAATCCACATCAAATGAATAAGCATATGTTTCAAATCCTTTTACTTTTAATTCTTCTAACTCTTCATATCTTCTTTTAACTAATTCATTAAAACTCTGTTGAGGACTATTTTCCATTTATTCTCCGAATTATTTTCTCTTAAAATTTATTAGTCTTAAACAAACAAGATCCTGAATATTTTCTGCTAGTTTAACAGGAACATTAAAGTTATTGCAGATCATTGAAAAAACTATTGGTTCCTTATCACCGGTGTGTGTATAACCTGAAAGGCTGCGTGCTGCTCTGATATAACCGGTTTTAGCCCTAACCTGTTCTTTGGCCCTTGAATTTTTCATACGGTTACCGAGTGTACCATCCACTCCTGCTATGGGTAAAGAATTATAAAAAGACGAAAATAGATTACTATTGTAAAAGTACTTTAATAGAGTGGTAATTTGTTTTGGTGTTGTCATATTATGATGAGATAACCCGCTTCCATCAGCCATTACAATATTATCGGGGTTTAAACCGATATCAGTAAAAATTTCTTTAGCTGCTTCTATTCCATTCTTAGTAGTACCCAGTCCTTCCGTTTCTAGACCAATTGTCTTTAATAGTTGCTCTGCATAGAAATTATGGCTGCCTTTATTTATCACTTTAACAATTTCTCTCATATCAGGTGAAAAATAAGTAAACAGGAATTGTATATTTTTATAATCTAACTGCTCTCCGTAATCATCAATATCAACCGGGTAACCTTTAACCGTAATACCTTTTTGCTGTAGAACTTTCCGTAAAACAACCATAGCATATTGCGTGGGATTATTTACAGTAACATAAGTTTTTAATGAATCAACTTTTTTACTTAATGTACCATAAACCGAAACAAAATTGCTTCCACGTTCACGGTAAACTTTTACGTCAGTAATTGAATCCTCCGGAACAAGTCTTACTTCATTTTGTACGACTAAATACCTGGATTCGGGAGATATGCTTAGATCTATAATATCTTTATCTCGGTTATAAATAACCGTTAGATCTACACAATTGTCGTTAAGTGCAATTGCACCTGACTGTGCAGCATACCAGTAGCTTTCGTAATCCCATGACCAACCTTTTCCTAAACCAACATCATCAAAAAGGTTATCATCTCCAATTATATTACCATTTATTTCATCAATTCCTAAGGCAATAAGAGAATCAGCCCAATCAGAATAAACAGCATACACATTATTATTGTAAAAACGTCCTGAAATTGTAGGATCCCCTCTTCCCTGAATAATAAGATTTCCAACCAGAATGGAACCATCAATATAACCATCAGTATATACATTTGTTGAAAACTTATAATCTTCACCAAGAAGGAGTAAGCCAGCAGCAGTTGTAAACAATTTAATATTTGAGGCGGGAACAAAGAACTTGTCTTCATTCCGCTTGTACAAATACTCCCCGGTTTCTAAAGATTGAATTACAACGCCCCAGTGAGCATTACTAAAAGTCGGGTCATTAAATATATCATCCATTTCTTTCCAGAATTCCGGAACTGTTGCATAAGTATAAAATGCTACAGAATCTGTTAGGGATACTTTTAAGGAATCCTGAGAGGAAGCAGATGAGATAATAACTGTAAAAAAAAGTATTAGTATTTTATTCAGCATATTTCTTAATAAGATTTTTAATTTCCGATATATCCAGTTTTCGGTATTTACCAGGAGGAACGTCAGCTAATATTCCTGCGAAACTAATCCGGTTAAGTGAAGTAACTGTATAACCTAAAGCAGCAAACATTTTCTTTACAAATCTGTTTCTGCCTTCTGTACACGTTATGATAACTCTTTTACGGTCTTTAATTTTTGGAAAATCTATTCTACTAAAAACGCCTTTCTCACCCTCAATATAAACTCCTCTTAACAAGGATGTTTTATCATCATCATTCAATAATCTGTCAAGATGCACTTCATAAACACGTGGTATCTGATTTTTAGGATGTGTCAGCAGATTTGAGAAATTTCCATCATTAGTAAGCAGTAGAACACCTGTGGTATTATAATCCAATCTTCCAACAGGAAATATTTTTTCATTTGTTTTTATAAGATCGGTAACTGTTGCCCTGTTTTTTTCATCATTTGTAGTAGAAACAAACCCGGAGGGCTTATTTAAGAGATAATAAACATAGCGCCTTGGTTTTATTCTTTCTCCATCAACAAGAACATCATCTGCATCAGGATTAATCTTAAAACTTAACTCGTTAACAATTTCATTATTAACGGATATTCTTCCCTGCAGAATTAGTTCTTCTGCTTTTCTTCTTGAAGTTATGCCGCTTTCAGCAATAAATTTATTCAGTCTTACCAGCATCTTCTTCTTCTTTTTGCAAAGTATTTTCAAGATTCTCTTCAATAGCGTTCATCATAATTTTATTTTTCTGTTCTATAAAATCATCATCCTGCATAATTTCCTCGATCTCCCTTGGTTTTGGAAGATCACTTAGATTGTACAAGCCAAAATATTTGAGAAACTCATCAGTTGTGCCATAAAGCAGCGGACGCCCAATCGTTTCAGTTCTGCCGGTTATTGTGATTAGTTTTTTTTCAAGCAATGTGTTAAGAATATAATCAGAATTTACACCCCTGATAGTTTCGAGTTCAGGTTTTGTTATCGGCTGCTTATAGGCTATAATAGCAAGTGTTTCAAGTGCCGCCTGACTAAGTCTTCTTTTAGTTTTTTCAGAAGAAAGGAATCCAACATACTTGGCATATTCCTCTCTTGTAGCAAAAAGGTAACCTTTTGCGACAGCAATAATTTTAAATGAAATACCAGATGACTCATACTTAAAATTCAATTCACTTAAAACATTATCAATGTCTGCAGGAGTAATTTCAATTTCCTCACCGTCAATTCCCTTTATTGCCCTGATAATTTCATTTTGATTAATGGGCTCATCTGATGAAAAAATAAGAGCTTCTATTATGTTTTTGTAAATATTATCCATTATTCATTGATTGTATTATAAAATCATTAAACGTTTCGGATGATTTTATTCCGATTTTCTGCATCTTGACAAGTTCAAGCAATGCGATAAAAGTTATCACAATCCTGATTTTTTCACGCATTCCATAAACAAGTGATAGAAAGTGTATTTCTCTCATTTCATTTACTTTGTCAAGAATATACTGAATCTGTTCATCTATGCTAATATTAATTTTCTTGATTTCGTGAACAGGCTTATCTTTTATTCCTTCAACAACAAACTTAAAGGCTTTTGCCAGATCGTAAATATTAATATTTTTTAATAAAGTGTCTAATTCAATCGGTGATTCTTTTGCATCGGCGTCTGTGTTACCTCGGAACGAAATTTTTCGTTGATTAGCTTCATAAAATAATAATTCCTCAGCAACTTCTTTATATTTTTTATACTCAAGCAGTGCTTTTATTAAATCTGCGCGAGGATCAATCTCTTCGCCTTTTTCATCAATTTCACGTGGAAGCAGCATCCGGACTTTAATGTGCATTAATGTTGAAGCCATTAAAATAAAATCACCGGCTATTTCAAGGTCCATAAGCTTAATGTAATTCACATATTCCAGAAACTCTTTAGTGATTTTTGATATCGGAATATCATAAATATTTAACTCATCTCTTCTGATAAAAAAAAGCAAGAGATCGAGTGGACCCTCGAAATGATCTAATTTTATTTTGTAAAGATTATCCAATTTTCATATTCTCTCTTACTTCACTTATAGTTTGAACTGCAACTTTTCTTCCTCTGGTTTCACCATCGAATAATATATCTCTTACCTCATCAAGATTTTTTTCGTAGTATTTACGTTTTTCAATTATGGGAGCAAGAAAATTAGATATTTTTGCAGCACATTTCATTTTACAATCAAAACAACCTAATTCACCACTGCGGCATCCGTTTTCAATTTCAGGAACCTCCCCGGTGTTAAATTTTTTATGAAATGAAAATACAAGACAAATATCCGGATTACCAGGATCACCTTTTTTTTGTTTATTGGGATCAGTAACTGCCTTCTTCATTTTTACTTTTACAGTTTCCGGCTCATCCGACAGCAGGATTGTATTATTAAGCGACTTACTCATCTTAGCATTTCCATCCAATCCGCGTAATCTTGCAAATTTTGTAAGTAAAGGTTCAGGTTCTGGAAAAGTAATTCTGTATTGATTATTAAACCTTCGGGCAATTTCTCTCGATATTTCAATGTGAGGAACCTGATCTTCACCAACAGGAACGTAATTTCCCTTGTAAAGCAGAATATCTGCTGTCTGCAGAACGGGATAACCCAAATGACCGTATATAACATTATCTATTTTTAAATCTCTTATCATATCTTTTAGAGTTGGATTTCGTTCCAAACGATTTACGGTAATTAACATTCCAAAAATTAAAGCAAGTTCTGTGTGCTCTTTAATCTGCGATTGTCTGAACATTGGACTTTTTACCGGATCTAATCCTGAAGCAAGCCAATCAATTAACATCTCAATTGAATTCTGATAAACATTATCTGTATTCAGATCAGTTGTAAGTACATGATAGTCAGCAATAAGATGAAAATTCTCAAATTCATCCTGTAATTTTACCCAGTTTTCTAATGCACCAACGTAATGTCCAATGTGCAATTTACCGGTGGGTCTCATTCCACTCAAAATTCTTTTCTTAGGCATAAAAATGAAAAATATATTGGAAAATAATGATGAAAGATAATAATAATGAGAGTAATAAACTTAGGTTATATCAGGATAGATAAAGATATGGTTTCCATTTATCATCGAGTTTACCGACTACATTTTTAATGAACATAACATGATTAGGTTTAAACGGACGAATAATTAAAGGCATTCTTGCCTCTTCGGGAGTACGGTCGCCTTTTTTGTTATTACATTTTGTACAGGCACTGACAAGATTTTCCCAATTATCATCACCGCCTCTGGCTTTAGGAATAATATGATCTACTGTTAAAGGAAGATCACCTCTCCCGCAGTAACTACACTTATAGCCATCTCTCCTTAAAATATTTCTGCGAGTTAGAACAACTCTTTTATAAGGCACGTTAATATACTTTGCTATTCTAATTACACTCGGCCATGGGTAATTTCTGCGTACAGTTCTTATAGATTTCCGGTCATCATTAATTATTAGTTCGGCTTTGCCCAGATAAAGCAGTAAGAAGGCTTTTTTTATATTGCAGACAGAAAGTGGTTCGTAGCTCTGATTCAGTACCAGAACTTTTGCATTTAATTTACCGTTGAATGAATACGATCGTTCGAAGATTTACTCCTCTTTACCTTTTTTGGATTTAACAACAAAATAAAACCTTAAAATAATTCTGAGAAGTAATACTGCTATAGCAAAAACCAATATTCCAAAAAAAGATTCCTTTGAAACGGTTTCAGTTAACATTAATAATAATAAAACTGCAATTAATGCAATAGAACCATAATTAAAATATTTATACCAATCAGGCAGCATTGATTTTCTCTAAAAAGTCAGGTAAAACTAATAAGAAGTAGACTATTTTACAAAGTGTTTTTTTAGTGAGAACTATAAAGCGCTATTTTACTTTGAAGACAATAGCAACACAAGCAACATAATTATCTGAATGACTCATTGAAATTTTAATTGATTTGTCCTTATTTACAAATTCCTCGAGATTACCAGAAAATTTAACAACAGGAAGTCCATTTGGTTCATTCATAATATCTATATCCTGCCAGCTTATATCACTTCCCCATTCGGATGATAAGGCTTTGTAAATTGCCTCCTTTGCAGCAAATCGTGCTGCAAAATGCTGATACTTATTGTGCTTGCTTAAACAATATTCCAGTTCGTTCGGTGTGTAAATTTTATTTAAAAAGTGATCTCCGAAGCGATCAATGCTTTCCTTTACTCTGTCTATCTCTATAATGTCTATTCCTATTCCAAGAATCATCTATCGTTCTATAGCTTTTTGGCTGTAAAGTAATAAGGACTATTCCTTAATTTTTGTGTTACTGATCTTATATTAAAACTCTCTTTAATAACCTATTGCAGCACCATAGCCGCGTTTATCAGTTGCACCATAATAAACTCCGTTCTGCTGATCAACGAATATCGCATCCATTCTTCCTAAAGTTCGTTCGGTTCCAATGTTATGTCCCCTGTCAATAAGATTATTCTTAACATCTTCTGAAAGTCCAAACGGCTCATAATCAATTCTATCGGGAAGCCATTGATGATGAATTCGGAAAACATCATTTGCTCTTTGAATATTCATATCGAAATCCAGGACATTTAATACAACCTGAAGGACCACAGTCATTATAGTTGAGCCACCAGGTGAGCCGACTACAAGGAAAGGTTTTCCATCTTTTAGAATTATAGTTGGTGTCATCGAGCTTACCATTCGCTTATTTGGTTCAACCTTATTTGCTTCTCCGCCGGTCAATCCAAACTGATTTGGAATACCTGGCTGAATGCTGAAATCATCCATTTCATTATTCAAAAGAAATCCAGCTCCATCAACAACTATTTTAGAACCAAAACCTGAATTAATAGTTGTAGTTGTGCTGACAGCATTACCAAATTTATCAATTACCGAATAGTGAGTTGTCTCTTCGCTTTCATTTAAAGAAGATATATCAACCGGTGTTATTAGTTCAGATGGCACAGCTTTATCAGATATGCGGTTAAAGATTTCAAAAGCATAATCTTTAGAAATCAATTTGTCTTTTGGCACTTTATGAAAATCCGGATCACCAATATGTTTAGAACGATCAGCATAGGCATATTTTAAAGCTTCTGTCAGATTATGAATATAACTGCTGCTTCCCCAATCTTTTCGTTCAAATGTTAAATTCTCCAGTATGTTAAGTACTTGAACTAACAGAATTCCACCAGCACTTGGGGGACCCATTGACATTATTTCGTAACCGCGGTATGCACCAAAAACGGGTTCGCGCTCAACAGGTTCATAGTTTGCAAGGTCGTCAAGAGTGATCCATCCATCCAATTCAGTCATCTGTTTTACAATCAGTTCTGCTATTTCACCTTTATAAAAACCATCTTTCCCTTTTTGCATAATAATACCCAGTGTTCTTCCAAGATCCTCTTGAATGAAATGATCTCCTGCTTCAAAAGGCTCACCATTTTTAGAAAATATCTTAAATGATGATTCATATTTTTTAAAGGATTCCAGAGTTGATTTGAATGATCCGGCAAGTCGGTATTCCAACTTAAATCCATTTAACGCTAGATCGATTGAAGGCTGTATAACCTCTTCAAGAGACATAGAGCCATATTTTTCCAGCGCATAGATAAGTCCCGCAACACTACCGGGCACACCAGCAGAAGTGACACCGGCAGCACTTTTTTCCGGTAATGGATTACCAGATTCGTTTAGATAAACATCTGGATGAGTCGATGAAGGAGCTTTCTCCCTGTAATCAATTGAGGTAGTTGTTCCATCATTTAATCTGAGTACCATAAATCCGCCGCCGCCTATATTACCCGCGGCTGGGTAAGTAACAGCTAAGGCAAAACCGACTGCTACTGATGCATCGACAGCATTACCGCCTTTTTTAAGAATATCAATACCAACCTGAGAAGCTAACTCACTCGCAGATACTACCATCCCATTTTTTCCGGCCATAGGCCCAGGCACTTGTGAGTTAATAAATGAAGTGAGAAATATAACAAGTAAAATAGTATATGATCTAAAAAATGTTTGCATCAACCTTAATTCCTTTCCCCTGAAGTTGATCAACTAACATTGTTGTTAACTTATTAAGTTTATTAATAGCCGAAAAGATATCGGTCATTATTTTTTCATCATAAAGAATTTTGCCCAGTGTGTTCTCTTTTTCGATGGTATCATCCGTTAGTTTATTCAATTTTGCGATCAGATCGTCAGTGTTGTGAAGCACTTTATTAATCTTATTAATCGATTCACCTAATTCATCTTTATTCATTTTAATGAATTCTTTAGCTTCATCCGTAAGTTCAACAGTGTTATTAGTAAGAGTTTTTACGTTTTCCCTGTTTTCGTCAATCATAAGATTCAGTTTACGGCTTACCTCTGTAAGATTTCTGAGTGAAGATTTAACATCTGACTCCATTCGTTCATCTGTCAGATATTTATTCATCGAGGTTAGTGTTATTCTTATATCTTTCAGCAAACCGGTCAAATCATCCTGAACCGGGCCGAATGCCGCCATTACACTTGGAATATCTGAAAGAAATTCACCATTATGAATTTTCTGAAGATCTAATTTTTCACTAGAAGCGCCAGGAAATATTTCAATTCTCTTACCGCCCATCAGATCAAGCATATTAAGTGTAAAAACAGCATCATCATTAAGTTCAACATCACCATCCAATGTAAGGGTTACAAGAACTCTGGCTTTTTCAACATTCAAACTTTTAACAAATCCCTTACGTACTCCGTTCACGGTAACATTATCACCTACTTCAAGACCTGCAACGTTATTAAAACTAACCTTCACCTCCCTGTCATTTGAATGTAATGTAAAGTTTTTTGCCCAGCCAAGTATCCATAAAAGAATAATTAACCCAAGCACAACAGTTATACCGACTTTTATTTCATTTTTTCTTTCATCTCTCATCTCGATACCTTATAAGTTGCAGCAACTTTTCAATTTCTGTTTTATTAACTACACTATCACTAACTATTTTTTTAATTTCTATCCAGAACTCAGAACTGGCAGTATCATTTTTTTTAAAATCAATGTTTTCAACATACTTATTGATAATGCTTAATAAAGAATCCTTTTCTACTGACTCCGTAACAAAATCAAATTCCCGGGTAAATCCTTGTTCTATCCTTGGTAATAAAAATTTTTTACCTGGTTCAATAATCCAGTCGTCGAGTTTATTTTGAATAATGTATGCAATAGCTGCTACAAAAATAGTTAATATTGCAATAGTTTTTAAGAAGCAGCCTTTCTTCATCAAAATAACTTTACACTAATTTCTCAATCAATATTTTTTTAACACGTTTTTTGTGAATTTCTTTTACAATATACTTATATCCATCATGAATAAACTGGTAATTCTCAGAAGGTATAATTCCTGCGTGGTTTAGAACAAAACCTCCCAGAGTATCAAAATCTTCATCTTCATTTTTTATTGATGTCCCGATTATCATATTTAATTCATCTATTGGTATTTTTCCAAGAGCCAACCATTTATTGGTTTCAACTAAACCCAACTGGTCCTCCTCTTTATCGTATTCATCCCAAATCTCACCGACAACTTCTTCAATAATATCTTCAAGTGTTACTAAACCTGCTGTTCCGCCGTATTCATCAACCACAATAGCCAGATGCATTTTTTTATCCTGGAACTCCTTAAGTAATTCACTTATCAATTTTGTTTCAGGAACGAATAGAGCCTTGCGAGAAATTTTCTTCAATGAAAGATGAGTCCTTAGTTCCGGATTCCTGGAAAATGGCAGCAGGTCTTTAGCGTATATAATACCAACTACTTCATCCAGATCATCTTTAAATAGTGGAATTCTGCTGTGTCCGGAATGTGTAATGATATTCATTAAATCATCATAACTCACATCTGCTGGTACTGCAATAATATCAACACGCGGAGTCATAATTTCTTCCACTGTTACAGAAGCGAAGCTAACCAATCCACTTATTAGATTGTGTTCTTCCTCTTCAAGTGCACCTTTTTGATGACTGATTGTTGTTAGATGAGGAATTTCCTCTCTAGAAATTGCCGATTTTGAGTTGTCAATTTTTATTTTAGAAATTAATAGTTTGATGAATTCAGAAATTAATTCAGCAGCCGGATAAATTAATATATTAAAATAATACATTGGTACGGCTATTATTTTACTGAACAGATAAGGATTTTTAGTTGCAGCAATCTTTGGGAAGAGTTCACCGAAAACAAGAACTAGAACTGTAAGAATAACAATCTGAACTGTAAGTGCTATTTCAGGAGCGATGGAAAAATAAATAGCTGCATCGAAGGCAAGAAATACTGCTACTATTGATGCAGCAACATTAGCTGAAGTGTTACCGATTAAAATGGTTACTAGTAATCGGCGCGGAAAATTAATTAAACTTAAAATATATCTAGAAATAATTCTGTTAGATTTGAAGTTTTTTTCAAACTTTTTTTTATCTAACGAGAACAGAGCTACTTCGGAACCTGAAAAAAAGGCTGATCCCAATATAAGAACTAGAAGAATTCCTGCTTTAATTGACCAATCAATATCCAAATATAATTAATATCCCACGCTGTTATACATATCTAATTAAAACGGAAGATCGTTATTATCTTCAACAACTGGTGCAGCACCAGCGTCTGAGGAACCATTCTGAGCTTCTTCATCCCTGCCTCCACCAGCAGTTTCTAATGGAATAATTTTTTCCGCAATGATGTCTGTGGAATATCTTTTTACCCCTTCCTTATCGGTATACTCGCGCGTAGTAAGTCTTCCTTCAACGTAAAACTTTTTCCCTTTTTTAAGATTATCTTTCATAAAATCAGAAAGATTAAATCCTGTAATTCTATGCCAGGTGGTTTCATTTACCCAATCACCAGTTTTACCTTTATAGCCGTAAGTTGTTGCAATTGAAAAATTAGTTATTGCAAGGTTATTATCAGCTGTAAATCTAGTCTCAGCATCCCTGCCAAGATTTCCGATAAGCATGATCCTGTTTAATGAGAACGCCATAGCTGCCTCCAATATTTTGAGTTTATAAAATTTTACTGTGAATTTAATAATTTTTTTTTACAAGCAAAATAAATCAGCTGTTTTATTTATTGATAGTAATGATCCACGCATCACTAAAATCAGATATTTCCCTTAAATTATTACGAACTAATTCTGCTTCCTGCCTGGATTTATAAAATGGTACTATTTGAACCACATAAAGACTAACTCTTTCACTGTATGTTATGCTAATTTCATTCAGTAATTGCTTCCTGCTTTTATCTGCAAAAGATTCTGCCCTGTCTTTTGTGGTAAATGCACCAATCTGTACAACATAATAAGTTTCAGCTAATGTTGGATACTCACCGGTAACCGGAGGTGTAATGGTATTATCTGATGGAATTTCATCAAAAACATATACTTCTTCCTTCTTTACAGTTTCCTCGGATGGGGTACATGATGAAATTATCAGCGCACCCGATAAGATTAGTATAAAATAACTGAACGTTTTCATTATAGCCCTTTTTTTATGATTTGTGCGGTAAAAATCTAAAAAAGAATGAATAAAAAAAAGGGATGGCCGGCCATCCCTTTACTTAAATAATAAAAATTATTAAAAGAATAATCGGTCAAATGCTTCTGGCGAAACTTTTGGATATCCCGCTAGTTTTCCAGCCGTTCCGGTGAATTTTAAGCTAGGTGGAATGGTGGCAATGTTTACTTTTGGAATATTAGCATTATACTTTGCGTTTATAACTTTAATGAACTCATTTGTAATTATTGCGTGTCCCCTGCTCGTTGGGTGAACCCCATCAAGACTGAATAAACCACCTGAAATATAAGCTGTTGAAAAAGTTAAACCGTCAACCGTATATCCGCCGGAAAAATCAGCCTGGCGAATATTTGTGAACAAAGTATTTATATCAACCAAACCGAAATTAAAAGTACTAGCAACACTTTGAATAGCATTATTGTAGTTAGTTACTGCTGCTTGTGCTGTATTGATTTCATCAGGATCCAAAACAAATATATCTGGAAAAGGATTTTGGGGATGAAATCCAAATAGTTGTGTCGTATCAACTCCGAGAGGAACAGTTAAGTTAAAATCACGATAATACTTTCCTGTTGGTTGACCTAGAAGTTGTGCATAAGCAGAGCCCCTTAACGTAACCAGTGTTGTTGAATTTCGCAGTGATGCAGAATCTGCAAAACCAACTTTGTATGGAAGAATTCCTAAGTTCGAACCACCTTCGTGGCTCATATATATTAGACCTGTTGCTGGTAATCCACTTGCAGTCTGAGAAAGGGATATCTGCCACCAAACTAATAATGGATTTCCTGCTAATGCTGGTCCAACAGTTGTTAAAAATGGAATAGATGAAACAGCTGGAATATTAGCAACAACCACCTGTGCTCCTGAAGCCGCTAGCTGCTGACCTATTCCGCCATAAAGCTGAGTAAAAGATGTAAGATCAGTAGGAGCAGAAGGAGAAACACCGCCACTAGTAGCATAACCAAGAACATCATTATTACCTATCCATAATGTTATAAAAGTTGGCTGTAAAGATAATGCCTGCTGAAGCTGTGATCCTCTGTTCAATGAACTGTTCCTCAAGACAACATCAAAGAATGGATTTGGGGTATTAGCAAACAAAGCAGAAGCGCAATTATTCGAATTTGTAGCAAATAAAACATCATATGTTAAGGCACCCGGAATACCAAGATTATTGTAAGGCGCTGGGTAAGAAAGATTTTTTGGTAAACCAGAAGCTGAATTGTTAATTAAAATTGGACTTCCTGCTGAAGTAAATCCCTGAATCTCCATCCTTCCACCAGATCCGGGTTCTCCAATTAAAGGCATTTCAAATTTTGTATTTACCTGATTTGCCAGCAGACTTCCAAAACTATAAATCTGCCCAGTTTCATAAAGAGCACCAGACTGATACCCGGCGGTTAAGCTATTGCCGATTACAACAAATCTGGTAAGATCAGCACTCCCGCTTTTACCGTTCAATATTGGGTCTACCCCTGTGATATCAGAACGATCTTCACAACCTGAAAATACCACGAACGTGAAAGCTGCCAGGAATAGTACGAATATTATTTTTTTCATTTAATAGTTCTCCTTTAAAAATCGTATTGTAAACTCATTGAAAGAATTTTTGCTGTACTGTTATATGTTCCGTTGAAAGGCACAAAACTTCCTGTAACAGGATAATAATTTTCTTTAGAATCTGTAACAGAAGTTTGCTCACCTCTAAGATACATAAATGCACCAGTTACGGAGAAATTCTTTGTTAATCTGGCAATGAAACCTAAACTGAATCCTAACCTGTTGGCATCCGGTAGAGATGGATTAAGTCTTTCAGTTGCAACAGGCATATTATCGTAGTAAATTCCTGCCATAGCAGAGAACTCATCGAGCATATCATATTGAGCGCCAAATCTAATGATGTAGCTATCCTGATAGTCACGCGGACTAGAGGCATCAGGATAATTATCATCGGCGAAGTCTACAGCAAGCTCGTCATAACTAGACCAACCGACCCACTGATAATCTGCACTTAAGGTCAACTCATCGGTAACATTAACTGCTAATCCGCCTACAATATTCATTGGGGTGGTAAGATTTGCTGAGATATCTCCTTTAGGAAATCTATCGATAAGTTGAACAGCACCTGTAGTTGTTGCTGTTCCTTCAAAACCGTATTCTACTTCACTTCTGAAAGAACCTCCAATACTCAGCCATTCTGTTGGTTTGTAAAGCAAACCAAAGTTATAACCGTAAGCGAACGAATCGTCACCCTCCAATGAGATATTTGCATCACCTTCAAAAGGATATTGTGGAATCATTCTTTCAATAAGAACATTTGCGAAGCTGTATATGAATGCTGCGCTTAATGAAAATCCATCAAATAATTCGTATGCAACTGTGGGCATAAGAATAAATGTTTGAAGTTTTGTTTCAGTGGTAATATATCTTCCAATCCAGTCTTCACTCCATTTGGTACCCGAACCATATGGTTGAGTAAAGCCTAATCCTATTGCTAAGCCATTATCGAAATTGTGGGAAGCAAAAAGATGAGTAGGTGTGAACATCTGGCTTTCCATAAATGAATACTGCTTGGAAGGAGCCACTCCGCGAAATGATGATGCCGGAAACAATAAATGTGTACCGAGCATTAGCTTGGTTCCAGACAATTGTGTTAAGCCTGCACCATTCCAGTAAATTGCTGATGGATCGTTAGCCAGTGCAGTAAATGCACCGCCTAAGGCTTTAGCTCTGGCACCGTGCTGATTTTGCTGAAAACCGCCAGCAAAAACATTAATGGAATAAACAGAAAACACAACAATGAACACTAGTAATAAGCGTTTCAATTTACCTCCTCAGTAAATATTATTGAATTATTAATTAATGACTAAACGATCGAAAATAAAAAAGAATTTTTTTCAACTGCGCTGCCCTCGGCAGTATTTATTTCACTAATTGTTCCTGAAACCGGAGCTTTAATTTCATTCTCCATTTTCATTGCTTCAAGAATAATTACTGAATCACCCTTTTCAACAAGTTCCCCTGATTTCTTTTTTACTTTCAATATCATTCCCGGCATTGGAGCTTTTACAATCGATTTATGAGTATATAAAGCTTCTGCTTTTTCCAGAATGTTCGATGCTTTCTCCTGTAAAGCGGTTCTGCTAACGGATTCAAAAGTTTTTCCATTAATCAATATGCTTATTCTTTCCCCGTCATTTTTTTGCTGAGATACTTCATATACTTTATTATCAACACTAAGTATACTTGTACCATTAGATAATTTAGACAATTCAAAATTAGTATTTTTGCCATCTACTAACAATGTTGAATCATCAATAATTTTTATTTGGCGTTTTTTATCCTTAATAGTTACAATAAAATCATTCATTATTCAACTCTCCCCACCTATTTTCATTTTTTATTGAATTATCAACGTTGTTGGAGATAGACTCATATTTAATTAGAGCAGCAAGAATTGCAGCAGCTTCTTCTTTATCGTCTGATTCAACTTTTTCAGCCGTGCTTAATATATCTGAAATATTAGAATCAATAAAATTAATGCCATAGGTTCCATTATTGAAATCGGGGTGCTGAATTATAAGTTTTAAAAATTCGATATTTGTAATGACACCGGATATGTAAAATTCAGAAAGAGCTCTTAACATTTTCTTAATTGCCTGCTGCTTGCTGTTTGCCCAGGTACAAAGTTTAGCAATCATCGGATCGTAAAACATTGTAATTTCAGAACCTGCGTTACATCCGGCATCAATTCTTACATCCGGTCCACTAGGTTGATTATAATGTGCAATAACTCCGGTGGATGGCAAAAAACCATTAAAGGAATCTTCTGCATAAATTCTGCATTCGATAGCATAACCACTTATATTAACTTCATTCTGATCAAATGAAATTTTATTTCCCGATGCAATTGATATTTGTTCGGCAACAAGATCAATTCCGGATATCAATTCAGTAACAGGATGTTCAACCTGCAGCCGTGTATTCATTTCCAGAAAATAGAAACTCTTATCCGAATCCATTAAAAATTCAATAGTACCGGCATTAAAATAATTACAAGCTTTAGCAGCATTCAAAGCTGCTTCTGTAATCTTCTCACGGGTCTTATCATCAACAAATTCTGATGGTGCTTCTTCTATTATTTTCTGATGCCTGCGTTGAATAGAACATTCACGCTCGAATAAATGCCTGTAATTACCATGCTTATCTGCAATTACCTGAACTTCAATATGTTTCGGATTTTCAATAAACTTTTCTATATAAATCGAATCATCGGCAAATGCTTTAAGAGCCTCTCTTTTAGTTGCTTCAAAAGCAGAATCGAACTCAAGTTCTCCTGCAATTTTTCTCATTCCTTTTCCACCACCACCAGCAGAGGCTTTTAACAGAATAGGATAACCAATTTTTTTTGCAAATTTCTTGGCTTCAATTGTGGATTTTATAGGCTCGGTTAAACCGGGAACAATAGGTACATTATTCTCTTTCATTAACTGCCTGGCAGCTGTCTTAATTCCCATCATTCTAACTGATTCTGATGAGGGTCCAATAAATGTTAGACCACTTTTTTCAACAAATTCTATAAAATCAGCATTCTCTGAAAAAAATCCGTAACCCGGATGAATAGCATCAGCACCTATCTCTCTTGCTAGTTTTATTATTTTTTCTTTATTTAGGTAAGACTTATCTGATTGAGGAGGACCAATCAAATGGGCTTCATCGGCAAATCTCGTGTGAAGTGATTTTTTATCAGCCTCCGAATAAATTGCGGCGGAAGTTATGCCTAGATCTTTGCAAGCTCTTATAATTCTAAGAGCAATTTCTCCTCTGTTCGCTATAAGAATTTTTTTAAACAATTATTTCTCAGGCTATTTCCGCAATAGTAATTCCTTCACCACCCTGTTCGAGCGGTGCGAAATAAAATGACTTAACTTTATCGTGTTTCTTCAGCAATTCATTTACTATTTTTTTTAGCGCACCGGTACCTTTACCATGAAGAATTTCAACTCTTCCAAGGTTAGATTGATAAGCATCATCAATAAATTTTATAATTTTAAATTCAGCTTCCTCAGCCCTATCGCCTCTGATATCAATGCGGTAGCTTGCATCAGTGGTTTTAAAATAGTTAAAATCGTTTCTTATTTCTTTCTCCTTAAAGCTTTTTGCAGGAACTAATTCCGATAGTTTTACCTGTATTTTAAGTGTACCCACCGAAATAGTTGCTCTGCTTTTTTCTGTATTCAGTTCTATTATCTGACCAGTTGTTGAAGAATTCTTTACTGAAGCGAAACTTCCAATACTAAAATCATATTTTTCTTCGACTGATTCAACCTCTGGTAAAATAATATTTTCTGCTGATACTTTAAGCTGTTCAATTTCTTTTTTGGATTCTTTAATTATTTCTTTAGAAGCGCCTTCTTCTTTAATATCCTTTACCACTTTCTCAATTTTTTTATTTATATCCTTGAGAAGATTTTCTGCATCGCTTTTTGCTTTTTTTAGTATCTCTTTTTTTTCTTTTTCAAGTTTTTCAATATTGTTTTTGTAAAGATTAGATAATCCCTTTAATCTTGTATTCTCAACTTCAAGTTCAGCTAATTTCTTATTGAGACTATTGGACTTAAGTTCTATCTCTGCAAGGAATTCCTCAAGTTTATGCTTGTCTGATTCTATGTTATTTTTAGCATCCGCTAGTAGTTTTTCATCGAAGCCTAATCTACCGGCAATTTCAAAAGCATAACTTGAACCCGGAATTCCCAACACGAATTTATATGTAGGTGTTAATGAATCGTGATCAAACTGCATTGCGGCATTCTGCATTCCATTTATGCTGTAAGCAAACAATTTTAAGCTGCCGTGGTGTGTTGAAGCTAAAACAATTGAGCCAGCTTCTAAAAGTGTCTTAAGTATAGCTGCAGCCAGCGCTGAACCTTCCGCAGGGTCTGTTCCGGTACCTATTTCATCAAGCAATATTAACGATTTATCATCTGCCTCTTCCAAAATACTCTGTAGATTTTTAAGATGAGAACTAAACGTTGATAAATCATCTTCAATTGATTGTTCATCTCCTATATCTAATAATATTTTATTAAAAATATGAAAATTTGAATCTGGCGAAACCGGAATGTGTATACCAGACTGCAGCATTACAGATAATAAGCCAATTGTTTTAAGTACTACAGTTTTACCGCCGGCATTAGGTCCGGTTATAATGATTACTCTTGAATCATCAAAATCAATATTTAGCGGTATTGAATTTTTTCTTCCGATTTTTTTTAGAAGCAATGGATGCCTTGCATCGAGGATTGACATTTTTTTCGTTTGAATCATTTCAGGAAAAGCGCCAATAATTTCAATAGAATGTTTTGCACGGGCAAAAACGGAATCAATGTATGCTAGGTTCTCCAATGATCTTTTTAGATCAGATGAATATTGCCCGATATGTTTTGTTAATTCTTTTAACAACCGCTCTATTTCGCGTTTTTCAGCAAACGAAAGTGATATTATTTCATTGTTAAGCTCTAAAGTTTCTTCCGGTTCAATATAAACCGTTTGACCCGTTGATGATTCGGAGTGAATAAATCCCCTAAGGTGTCGTTTATGTTCAACCTTAATTGGAATAACCATTCTTCCATCGCGCAACGTAAGATATTCTTCTCTGACAAAATCATCATCCTTTAAACTTTTAATTATACGATTTATTGATTTAACAAGTTCATCTTTTTTATTTCGAATATCCTTCCTGATCTCACTTAACTGTTTGCTGGCGTTTTCTTTTACCTCGCCCTGCTCATTAATAATCTTTTGTATCTGATGTTCAAATAACTTATCACTAAACAATGTAGACGAGCTTTCATATAAAAGCGGGAAATTATCCGGTTGTGACTTTAAAAAATGTTTTAAATTATTGGAAACTTGTGCAAGCTTCAGAATATCAAGAATTCGTTTAGCACTTATCAGTCCACCTTCAATCCTGCTTTGAGAAAGAGCTTCTTCCATTACAGGTAAATATTCAATTGGAGGTGCTGAAAGATTTATTAATATCTTTTTTGCTTCATTGACTATTGACCCTTCCTTATGAATAGTATCCAAATCTGAATTGGGCCTCAGGTTTAACAAAAAGTTTTTACCATTATCAGTAATAGCAAATGATGAAATATGATTTCTGATTTTTGTGAACTCAAGTTTGTCAAGAGTTGCAATACTGATCATTGAATGGAATCTTTTTGATTTATGTAGTTTTTAATAATTTCTTCGGTGCTGGGAGTATAATCTTTAAGGTAATTTATTGTAAATGGAATTACATTATAGGTATGATTGTATAATAATGAATTATCCTGAACCTTTTTACCGGGAATGTTAAAAATATTTAGCAATAATAATACTGCACTTAAAAAAAACAGTAGTTCAACTGCTCCAACAGCACCGCCGACTAATTGATTGATCAGGTTGTTTACTTTGTCAAAAGGATGGACTATTCGCTTTAGAATAGAGAAAATTAAAATTGTCCCTAGAAAAAGAATAATACCGCCGATAATTTCAGCGAGATACAATTCGATGTCAAAAATATTTTCTATAACTACGCCTAGCCTGGAAGCAAATAAGGCTGTAATTAGAACAGCTACAATTAAACCGAGCAAACCTATAAGTTTTCGAACAAAACCATCCTTAAACCCGAGAATAAAACCAACAAGCAAAACAATAGAGATAATTATATCTACAGTATTCAAATTCAACTCAGAAAATTCTCAACAATACTTCTAACAGTTTTTCCATCTGCTTTACCTTTTAGTTCTTTCATAACAGCAGGCATCAGCTTTGCAAAACCATCTTTTGATGAAACCTCCAGATCAGAAGCTAACCTTTTAACTTCTGATAGAATTTCAACTTCAGTTAACTGTTTAGGAAGGTAAGACATAATAATTTCCAGTTCAGCTTCCTCTTGTTTAGCCAGTTCTTCCCTTCCGGCATTTCTGAACTGCTCGATTGATTCTTTTCTTTTCTTTGCAGCGGTTGTTAGCATACTTACTTCCTCTTCAGGAGTAAGTTGTTTACCGGTTCCGCTTTTTTCAAATTCTAATATCAACGCACGAATAGAACGGATAGTCTGAAGTCTGATTTTATCACCTGACTTCATGGCATCTTTTAAGTCATTATTGATTTTATCTTTTAAGTTCATATGCGGCCCTCTAAAACTGAAAAGGCAGGTTCATATAATATAAACCTGCCTTTTACAAAAAGTAATTAATAATCAATTAAATTTTAATATTTGCCGAATAATTTATTCTAAGGCAGTAAGCTTTTCTTAATTCCTGCTGAATATCAGTAACTAAACCCATATCAGCATTCTGATCAACTCTGAGAGAGACAATAACGTTCGGCAGCACCTGGCTTTTTGAATACATTATTGGTCTTACCTCTTCTAATCTAACTATGCTATCATTTATCTGAATTCTTTTATCATTACCGACCCAGATATAAGATATCAATCTTTTGTTTTCTATTTTTTCAATTGCTTCTGCTTCAGGTAATTTAAAGTCCACCAGAACATCAACCTCTCTTAAAGTAGTAGTTACCATAAAGAAAAGTAGAAGCATAAAAACTATATCCGGCATAGAGGCAGTTGGAATTTCCTGCTTGACACCGGCTCGTTTCTTTTCAAATTTCATTATTATCCTCCAATACCTTAAGACGTTACAATTTCTGGTTCAGCAAGAGAAATAATGATTGGAACTGCATCCCTAACTTCTTTCTGCTGTTCAGGTGTAAGATTATCGTATTTATTACCAAACCTCGAATTTGAATACTCATCTCTTACTTCAAAAAAAGCAAGTTTAATCTGATCAAGAGCATTAATGTAAACATTATAAACTGTCTTCCTATCGGTCTTCAAAGAAACGATAAGTTTTTTATTCATCGGCAGATCAATTTTTGAGGTAATTCTTGGTTTTAAGTTTTGTTTTATCTGATGAACCGCAACAAACTGGCCATCTATCAAGACATCGCCATTCTCATTAATAAGTACAGCAGCCATTCGATCGGGGTCAACTTTTACCTGTTCCTGTTCTTCCGGCGGTACATACTCAGGCAGTGTTAAACCAATACCTGTATCCACATCAATAACCGTTGAAACAAGGAAGAATAACAGAAGCAAAAACGCTATATCTGCCATCGAAGCGGTAGGTATTGAAGCTTCAGCTATTTTTTTCTTTTTAATCATTGCTAAAAATCTTTCTTAATAATTTTCTGAATACTCAAAAAAGTAAATCAACAATTATTTTCTTCTTTGTTTCAATTCGTATAAAGCATCAATCAATTCGATTGAACTTTCTTCCATATCACCAACTAATCTGTCAATCCTTGAAACGAAGTAATTGTAGAAAAACTGAAGAATAATAGCAACTACAAGTCCAAATAAAGTAGTTAATAAAGCTACCGATATACCGCCTGCAACAACCGCCGGTGAAATCTGAGCAGCTTCTTTAATAGCATCAAATGCCTGGATCATACCTTGTACCGTACCAGTAAAACCAAGCATAGGTGCTACTGTAATAAAGGTCGATACCCAGATAAGACCTCTTTCAAGAAAGCCCATTTCTACACCACCATAAGCAATAATTGCTTTCTCAGCAGCATCTAAACCTTCGTCAGCTCTTAATAAACCAGCATAGAAAACTGAGGCAATAGGACCGCGTGTATTTTCGCAAACCTTTTTTGCAGCCTCAACGCCGCCTTCATCAAGTGCTTTTTTAACTTTTACTATAAATTGCTTTGTGTTAGTTCGTGCTTTTGTAAGTGTCCATAATCTTTCAAAAGAAAAAGCCAAACCTAAAACCAGACAGGCAAGAATTGGCCACATAAAGCCGCCGCCTGCTTCAAATTTTTCGGTTAAATAATTTAATGCACCGCCGCCATTTGCTGCTTGAGCGATTACATTATATAATGATGCGATAGTTCCTGTTAGATCCATAGTGAGATATCCTCCTAATATATATTATATTGTTTTCTATAGTAGAAAAATTTCAAGAATTTTATGAAAAATACGTGTCTACAATACGTATTTCAAGTTTCAAAGTCAACAAAATAGTATTACCCTCAGGTTAAATAATTTAGATTTTTTGTATTATATTCTAAATAATTAAAAATCAAACCTGTGTTTCAAATCGAATATATTACCGGAAATAAAATTGAAATTATTAAAGATTGATAAAACTAAACTTCCAATTTCAGAAGGCTTTATCATTTTACCGTAATCTTTTTTATCCATCCATTCCCTGTTTGCCGGTGTATCAATCATGTAAGGAGCTATTGCATTCGCAGTAAGATTTATTTTAACACCTTCATCCGATATGCTTTTCACCAAATGTGATAAAGCAGCTTTTGATGCACCATAAACACTCTTTCCTGATTCCGGATTATCCGCAACATAAGCTGAGGTTAAACAGATAGATCCACCTGCAGATTTTTTAATTAAATCTGAGAAATATTTCGCAATTAGAAAATTTGTTTTCACGTTGATATTCATCATCTTATCAAAATCAGTAACTTTTGTATCCCACAGAACTTCACCACCGTGGTATCCTCCTATTGTAGAAAATAAAAAATATAAGGTTTCTTTATCAGGTGATATATTTTTAAAGGCACTCTTCACATTTTCTTCGATAGAAAGATCATCAATAACAATGTTCTTAATATTTGGTGCTGATTCGTCTGAACTGAACTTAAAATCAAAAAGATAGATCTGATCAAAGTCATTACCTGAAAAAACTTTTGTAACTCCTTTACCAAGAGCTCCGTTAGATCCAAAAACAAGTAATTTTTTATTTTTCATGGTTCATCTTAATATTTTGAATTTAGTTATTACAGCAAAATGATCACTGAAACCACCGAGATATCTGCGTCCTCCATAACCGGGAAAAGGTGCGCTGGCAAATCTGCCTGATTGCGTCACCATAAAGTATGGTTTATAAACTTCAAATGAACTGCATTCATAGCGAAGAGAATTTCCGACTAATAATTCTCTTGAAATAATTATCTGATCTAACATATCCCATTTCTCGCGATATAAAAAGGTTCCAACTCCGGCTTCATATTGTTCATAAGAAGTATTAAATAAATCAGAATTGTCATCTTCAATAAAATTATCACCCGTTAATAATTCACATTTAAATGGTTTAGCCTTGAGAGTATTTAAGATAGAGGTGTTAGTCGGTTCATCATTGAAATCGCCCATTACAATAATTTTGGCTGATGGATTTAATTCTAATACCCTGTCAATCCCATCTCTTAAAGTTTTTGCAGTTTCAATCCGATGGATTTCAGATTCTTCCTGACCTCCACGCCTGCTGGGAAAATGATTAACAAAAATATGGAGTGTGTCATTTAAATTAGATAATAAGGAAACGTATATAATCAATCTTGTGGGAAATCCTGCAGATAATTTTACAGTATCTCCAATAACAGAAAGCAATTTAAATTTATCAGTTTTATACATCAGCGCATTATCTATTCCTCTGTTGTCAGGAGATTCTATTCCAACAGATTTATAATTAAAATCGGAGAGGAAACTATTAGCCATAGAATCCAGAAGATATGTATGCTCAACTTCGCATACACCCAGAATATCAGGTGCTTTGTTGTTGTTCATCGAACGGATAACACGGGCAAGATTGTACATCTTTTGTTCTAATCGTTCCTGATCCCACTCATAACTGCCTTTTGGCAGAAAGTCATCGTCATTCTTTTCCGTATCATCGACAGTATCAAACAGGTTCTCAACATTCCAGAAAGCTACGAACAAATAGTCATCATTGTCCTGTGTACAGTAAACAAGAACGGATAGGAGTATGAACAATAAGAGGGCATTAAATAAATAATTTCGCATTTTGTATTATGTTGAAATTGACTTTACAAACACAATGTAAAAATAGGTAAGGAGGGGCTATAAAAAAACTGATAAGAAAATCCGCCATTAAAAATTCCTTTTATTTCAAGTTAAGCTTCTTATTCATATTTTAAATATTAAATAATTCATCTTATTTCAAAAGTTTTTATGATTAATAAAAAGTTTATTATAATTGATGCATTAGCTCTTGCATATAAGGCTTATTTTGCATTTATCAGCAGACCACTTACTACAAGCAGCGGTGAACCAACCTCAGCAGTTTATGGGTTTTTAACACAGGTGTTAAAAGTTCTTGAAGATCATAAACCGGACTATCTTGCTGTTGCCTTTGACTCTAAAGAAAAAACATTTCGACATGAAAGGTATGAGTCATATAAATCCTCCCGTGACAAAATGCCTGATGATATGATCCCGCAGATTGTCCGGATTAAAAGTATAATTGAATCATTGAATATTCCTTATTACATCCTTCCCGGATATGAAGCAGATGATATTGTAGGCACAGCAGTTAAGCTGGCAGAAAAAATAGGGCTTGATTCGTTTGCTGTTACTCCAGATAAAGATTATTTCCAGCTTGTAACTGATAAAGTTAAAGTAATTCGCCCGGGTAAATCCACTGATGAAGCAATCATTTATGATAAACAAAAAATAATTGATGAACTCGGTTTCGAACCCAGGTATATGATTGATTATCTTGCTATAGTTGGTGATTCAAGTGATGATATCCCTGGTGTTAAAGGTATTGGACCAAAAGGCGCTGTACCGTTAATTCAGAAATATGGTACTCTTGAAAACATTTATGAACATATTGATGAAATCGAAAAAGCCGGAATTAAAAACAAATTGATAGAAAGCAAGGAGAATGCTTTTCTCTCCAAAGAGTTAGCAACAATTCACTGTGAGGTCTCCTTAGATTTTGATTTTGATAAAGCAAAATTATCTGAACCTGACTTTGAAAAAGTAAAAGAAATCTTTCTTGAACTTGAGTTTAAGAATTTATTCACACGCCTGATGAAGATTTACCGGAATGATAATAAAGAAAAGATTCAAGAGACTATACCTGAACCGATATCCGACAATCTTCAATCATTCGATACTAAAAAAATAAAATACAAACTAATTACTTCAAAGGATGAAGCCAAAAAACTATATGATTATTTAAGTAAAGCAGATCTATTCGTGTTTGATACCGAAACAGACGATCTGGATCAATTCATATTAAAATTAGCAGGCGTCTCTTTTTCAGTTAAAGAAGGGGAAGCATGGTTTATTGCTATCAATCCAGAGCCGGAAGATAATGCTTTATTCAGCGATAAATTGAAAGACCGTTTACCAGTAAAAGATTTCATAAAAATTCTTAAACCGCTCTTTGCGAATAAAAAAATTAAAAAAGTTTGCCAGAATGGTAAGTTTGATATTTCAGTTATGCGAAGTATAGGCGTTGAAGTTGAAAACTTCTACTTCGATACTATGCTGGCAAGCTATTGTATTGATCCTGATCAAAAGCATGGAATGGACAATCTTTCGGAAAAATATCTCAGCTATAAACCTATTCCTTTAACTGATTTGATTGGTGTGAAAAAAGATCCAACAAAAATGTTTGATGTTGATCCTGAGAAACTATCTGATTATGCCTGTGAAGATGCTGATATTACATTCAGACTATATAAAAAACTTGATGAGGAATTAAAAAAGGAAGATCTTCAAGATTTGGCTTATAATATTGAATTTCCTCTTGCTCCCGTGCTCCAGGATATGGAATTTGAAGGAGTTAAAATCGATAGGAAAAACTTAAAGTCTTTTAGCAATGATCTGCTAATCCTTCTTGATAATTATACCAGTGAGATTTATAAATCAGTTGGAACGGAGTTTAATATTAACTCCACGAAGCAGTTACAGGAAATACTTTTCACAAAACTTAACCTGGCAACTGGCAGAAAAACAAAAACCGGATTTTCTACAGATGCCAGGTCTCTTGAAAATCTTCGAGGGGAGCACGAGGTAATTGATATAATTCTGAATTACCGGCAGGTATCAAAATTAAAATCTACTTACGCAGATGCACTACCGAATATAATTAATCCAAAAACCGGAAGAGTGCATACGGATTTTAATCAGACCGTTGCCTCAACAGGAAGATTATCAAGTATAAATCCTAATCTTCAGAACATTCCAATTCGAACAGACATGGGTAAAGAAATACGTAAAGCATTTGTTCCCAGGGATAAAAACTATGTGATACTCAGTGCTGATTATAGTCAAATTGAACTAAGAATAATGGCCTCAATCTGTGAAGATGAGGCATTGATGAAGGCATTTCAAGATGGTGAGGACATCCATACCAGTACAGCTGCCTTGGTTTTTATGGTTGATAAAAAAGATGTTACACCGGATATGAGACGAAAAGCAAAAGAAGTTAACTTTGGAATTCTGTATGGTATCGGTCCGTTCGGATTAAAAACAAGACTGGGTGTAACTCAATCTCACGCTAAAGAAATTATCGATACATACTTTAAAACATTCAAGCGTGTAAAGAACTTTATGGATGATTCAGTAGCCTCCGCAAAGGAAAAAGGTTATGCAGAAACCTTAATGAAGCGCAGAAGATACCTCAGAAACATCAACAGTAATAACAGAGTTGTTCGTCAGTTTGAGGAACGGGTTGCCATCAATATGCCTATACAGGGAACCGCCGCTGATATGATTAAACTTGCTATGATCAAAATTCATAATGAATTAAATAAAAGGAAAACTAAAACTAAAATGGTTCTACAGGTGCACGATGAACTTTTATTTGATGCTCACAAAGATGAAGTTGATGAGTTACGTCCGCTTATTAAAGAATTAATGGAAAAAGCTTTACCGCTTAAAGTTCCCGTTGTTGTTGATACAGGTATTGGTGATAATTGGCTGGATGCGCACTGACCCTATCAAGATTAAGAGTAAGAGAATGAGTAAGATTAAGAAAGATGAGATAAAAAAAATACTTTGCATTAAACCAAGAGGCATTGGTGATATTGTTCTTTCAACAATAGTATTGGAAAATCTGAAAGACTACTTCCCTACCGCTGAAATTCATTACCTCACTGAAGAGTTTGCAAAATTATCAGTTGCAAATAATCCGCTTGTTGCAAAAGTGATTACTTTTAAGAAAACTGATTTTATACTTTGCATAATAAAAAATGTCAGAAAAGAGAGATACAATATAGTATTTGATTTCTGGTCAAATCCTAAAACTGCACAATTAACATTTCTTTCGGGGGCTAAGCACAGAATCGGATTTGGATATCGTGGTAGAAAATATGCTTACAATATAATTACTGACTCTGGCAGAGGTGGTGGTCACTCTGCTGAACATAATTTAGAGTTGTTGAAAAAAATAAATATACCGGTTAAATCCAAAAAAATTCATTTTTATCTGAGTGAAGCGGATAAGAACAAAGCCGATAAATATTTTGAAGAAGTTTTCAATAAGAATGATTTTATAATTGGAATTATTCCTTCCGGAGGATGGGCTTCAAAAAGATGTAATGCTGAAAAATGGATTGAATTCTGTGATAGAATTTATTCAATCTATAAAAATAAATTTCTTATTCTATGGGGACCCGGCGATGAAAACGATGCCACAAGAATATACTCAGCATTAAAACCAAAATCAGTTTTAGCACCGCAGACGGATGTTGGTGAGATGGCCGGTCTAATCTCAAAATGCAATATGATTTTAGCAAATGATTCAGGTCCAATGCATATTTCAACTGCATTAAAAATTCCTACAATAGGAATATTTGGACCAACAGATCCGAAAAAACACGGACCATATTCATCCAATTCTGATTATATAATTAAGGATGATCTGCACTGTATAATCTGCGACAAGTTAGAATGTCCCTACAATCAGGAATGTATGAATGAACTTTCACCGGATCTTCTCCTTTCAAAAATTGAAAAGTTATTAAATGAAAAAAATTGAGTTTTTCGTTAAAAATATTTTTTTAAATCTGCTCATTTTTTTTAATCCCATTAAAAAAGGAAAAGCACTTCCTGAATTTAGTTCAAACTCAACTATACTCTTTATTCGGCTTAATAGAATAGGTGACGCTCTTGTTACCACACCTCTTTTACACGAAGTAAAAGCTAAAATCGGTTGCAGAGTGATTATTCTTGCTGATAAAAAGAATCATTTTATTTTTAGGAATAATCCTTCAATTGATGAAGTAATTATTTTTGATAAAGGAATCCGCGGTATTTTTGGCATAAATAAAATTTTTGATGAAAAGAATATTGATGCTGTGGTTGATTTGCACGATGATGTTTCTACTACTGTTAGTTTTCTGGTTGCTCTTGCAAAGGTAAAATATAAATTTGGCTTACTGAGGTCAAATAGTTCAATTTTTACTCACACTGTTAAAAGACTTAATTCTTCGGAGAATCATATTATATTAAGATTGCTAAAACTTTCAGAGCTATTAAAATTTAAAGTCAATCCTGCTGAGGTTTCTGTGAGATATTATCCTTCGGAAGAATTAAAAAATCAGGCATTGGAATGGATTAGTAAAATTAATCCGGATAAAAAGTTTTTAGTTGGAATAAATTTATCAGCCGGAAGCAAAGCACGTTTTTGGGGAGTAGAAAAATTCAGAATGCTGCTGAATTCACTCAATAACTATGAAATCAATGTAATCCTTTTTTGTACTGATGAAGATTTACCAATAGCCAGACAAATCGGTACTGATGAACAAATATATCCTTTTACAAAAGGATTTGATATTTTTACAGCAGCAATTATGCAGCTCGATCTATTAATTACGCCTGATACTTCGGTAGTTCAGATTGCATCAATAAATAAAATTCCACTTTTTGGAATTTACGTTAAATATAAAACAAATGATATGTTGTGGACTCCATTAAATACAGATTTTGATTGTGTTTTAACTGAAGATCCAACAGTCGAAAATATATCCTTTGAAGAAGTAAATAATAAATTAATTCCATTCTTGGAGACGCATCTAAATGCCAAAACAAATACCTGATTGCAAACGGTTTTCCGGATATAAACCTTGTTTCCCAGATCATAACTGCTGGGAAGATGGATGCAAAGATAATATTCCAACCGGCACAAAAATTTTAATCATTAATTTAGATGCTATGGGAGATGTTCTGATGACAACTGCACAGCTTCCATCAATTAAAATGAAATATCCTAATTCAACAATTTACTGGGTGACACTAAAAATTGCCGCTCCCCTGCTTAAGCATAATGAATACATAGATCACATTTTCAGTTATGATGCTGAATCAATACTTATTCTCAGTCAAATGGAATTTGATGTTGTGATGAATGTTGATAAATCGCAGCGTTCAGGTGCACTTCTGAATGCAGTTAATGCTAAAGAAAAACTTGGTTTCGGAATAAATAAAAATGGAAAAATAATTCCGGTTAATGAAGGTGCATATTATAATTACCAGCTTGGAATGGATGATAATTTAAAATTCAAAGTAAATCAACGTACAGGTCAGGATTATCTTGCTGAAACATTTGAGCTTGAATATGAGAAACACGATTACGTTTTCAATTTTAATGCTGAAGAAAAATCATTCCTAACTAATTATAAAAATGAAACAGGAATTTCAAATTCAGATAAAGTGGTTGGATTCAACACCGGTTGTTCAAATCTTTATCCAAATAAAAAGATGACCATTGAACAGCATATATCTCTTATTGAAAAACTGCTCGATAAGAAAAAATATAAAATTGTTTTGGTCGGCGGACCTGAAGATACAGAACGTAATAATGAAATTTATTCTCACTTCAAGGAAAAGATAATAAACACACCAACAACACACGGAGTAAGAAGAGGTGCATGTTATGAATCCATACCCGATATTATAATCACAGGCGATTCGTTCGGAATGCATCTGGCAATAGCATTAAAGAAATATGTAATTGCATGGTTTGGATTGAGCTGCTGGACAGAAATCGATCTTTACGATCGCGGTGTAAAACTATATGAGAAGGATTTATTTTGTTCACCCTGCTGGAAAAAAGTTTGTCCTTATGATTTAGAATGCATAAAGATGATAGACCTTGACAAGATGATATCTGAGGTTGATAATTATTTTGATAATATTAAAAAATGATTTCAGCTAAAATACGCTCAAGAAGTTATAACACTATTTCATCGGTTCATGCTTTGGCTCGTCACCATCTTTCACTAAACAAATCAAAAAAGCAATAGATGGACCAGATAAAAGTTAAATCACCTGCTAAAATCAATATCGGGTTAAACATCATAAGAAAAAGAGAAGATGGATTTCACGATCTCGAAACAATTTTCTATCCGTTGAATCTTTATGATGAAATTACAATTACAAAGTCGGATAGTTTTTCTTTTATATCCAATGATGAACTTCTAAATAAAGAACCTACGAATCTTATAATAAAAGCACAAAAGGAGTTTGAAAGAGTAAGTGGTAAAACGCTTAATGTTAAAATTGAGCTTAAGAAAAATATTCCAATTGGCGCCGGGTTAGGGGGTGGCAGTTCAAATGCTGCTATTACTCTTAAAACTTTGAATGCACTTCTTGAACCTGCAATAACGGAAGGCAGACTTGAACAGGAACTTCTTTCAGAAATAGCATTAAAACTTGGTTCTGATGTTCCCTATTTTCTTAATCCTGTTCCGGTATTTGCTGAATCGAGAGGTGAAAAAATTACACCTGTTAATCTGAAAATTGAAAATCCAATTCTTATTGTTAATCCGGGTATTCACATTTCAACGAAATGGGCATTTGGACACATTAAGACACAACAGCCAAAAATGAGCTTGAAAAGTCTTATCGGTTACAACGAAATATCGATCGATGATCTGAAGCAAATTGCAGTAAATGACTTTGAAGAAATTGTATTTAATGAGTATCATGAAATCAAAAATATTAAAGAAGTAATGCTGCAAACCGGTGTAATACTTTCTCTGATGACAGGTACGGGTTCAACCGTGTTCGGAATATTTGAGAATAAAAAAGCAGCCGAAAAGGCTGCTGAAAAATTTCCAAGACATTATTTCAATTTTATCAATTACTAACTAACGGCACTTTCAGTAAACTCCACAAATCCTTTAGTTGCATTCATTTTAACTGAAATACCGAATGGAATAGTAACCAGTTCCTTTATATGTCCGTGAGGAAAAGTGTAAAGAATGGGTATCTTAAGTGAACCAATGTAGTGTTCAATCACTTCACCTAAAGAAAGAGTTTTTGTATTTGGATCGGGTTCATAGCATTCAACGAATCTTCCTAATATAACTCCTTTAATCTGCTTAAAAACTTTTGCCAGTCGTAACTGGTTTAGAAGTCTGTCAATCTTGTAAGGTTTTTCATTTATATCTTCAATCATCAAAATTTTATCTTTCATTGGAGGGAAATATTCTGTTCCCAGCGATGCAGCAAACACAGCTAAGTTTCCACCTATAATTCTTCCGGAAGCCATACCTTTATGAAGATTAGGTAATCCGTTTGTATAATCTTCAGGAAGTTCAACTCTGCCAAACTTACTTTTTGCAGTAATCATTTTCCAAAAGGATTCGGTTGTATACTGACTCACTTCATTCCAAAAATCAACTGCAACCATCGGTCCGGCAAAAGTAACCATACCCGTTTTAGTAAAAATTGCATTCTGCAATGCTGTGATTTCACTATAACCGACAAATATTTTTGGGTTATGTTTAATAAGTTTATAATCGATAATATCCAGCAGACGGAATGCTCCATAACCGCCTCTAACACAAAAAATTGCATTTACATTCTTATCCTTGAACATAGAGTGCAAATCTTCCAGGCGTTCCTCATCCTCACCTGCTAAATAACCGTGAACTTTTCCAACATTTTTACCAACTTTTACCTTATATCCTAATTTTTCGAGATAGCGAACACCTTGTTCAATTCTAATTGATTCATCAGGAGAAGAAGCAGGAGAAATGACTCCAATCAAATCACCTTTATTAAGTCTTTTTGGTTTAACAATTCTCATAATAATCCAGAATTTAGTTTTTGAAAATTCGAGTAGGAAAATAAAAAAGATGGCTTTGGGGAACAAATAAGCAAAGCATATTTCGTCTGCTTATAAGAATTTCAAAGTAAAATTTATAGTTTTACTAAAAATAAGTAACATATTTGTTTACAATGATTTAAATCATCTTATAAAAGTAAATAATACGTATAAATAACTATTATTATTCAATAACTTAAAATATTTAACCTACATACAATTACTTTTCTAATATGGTTTAATGTTCTTTATAAATATTTAACTCGGCTTGTAATACTCAGTTAATTACATCCAATTTATCAATGAAAGAATGCAGGCGTGATTTTTATCAATCAAATATTATTTGGATTTCTAATTATTACCCTCATTATTATTTTAGATAAAATTTTAGGATTTCTATCCCAAAAATCTTATCTCGATTGTGAGGATATTTAACATTATTTTAACATTTAGTAATTACAAAGTTCTGATGCTAATTAGTAATTTCACCTTATAAATTATGAAACTTTGCTAATGAAAAAACCCAAAGCTCTCTTTATTTGCGGTTCACCGAATCAAACATCCCAGATGCATAAAATCTCGGCTGAACTTCCGGATTTCGATGTATTTTTTACACCGTATTATGCAACAGGATACTTATACCTCCTTACTAAAACCGGGATACTTGACTTCACCATTATGGGCGGTGAATTTAAACGTAAAGCTTTGGAGTATTTCAGAGTCAATAATCTGAAGACTGACATTGAAGGAAGAAATAATTTTTATGATCTGGTATTCACCTGTCAGGATTTAATCATTCCAAAAAATATTTTAAAAAGTAAGGTCATACTAGTTCAGGAAGGAATGACTGACCCTGAAAACGGATGGTATAAAATTGTTAAATTCTTCCATCTTCCCCGTTGGGCTGCAAGCACTGCAATGACAGGCTTATCTGATGCTTACGATATTTTCTGTGTTGCTTCTGAAGCATATAAAGATCTTTTCATTATTAAGGGTATTAAACCAGAAAAGATAAGAGTCACCGGAATACCAAACTTTGATAACTATGAAGAATTAATGAACTCTGATTTCCCTTACGAAAATTTTGTTCTTGTAGCCACATCTGATATGCGCGAAACGTACAAATATGAAAACAGAAAAATGCTTATCCAAAAAGCTCTGCAAATTGCTGCCGGCAGAAAACTAATCTTCAAACTTCATCCAAACGAAAATGTTAAAAGGGCTGAATCTGAAATAAATAAATATGCTCCCGGTGCTTTAGTTTACTATGGAGTTCCAATCGAACCAATGATTTCGAAATGCAGTGCACTTGTTACGAGATATTCCAGTGTTGTTTACAAGGCTCTGGTTCTTGGTAAAGAAGTTATTTCCGATATTTCAAATTCTGAATTGGAAAAATTAATACCTATTCAGAATGGCGGAACGTCTGCAAAGTATATTGCATTGGAAGCAAGGAGACTTTACGCAGAGTCCTGCGCAAAGGATATCTTCCTTGTTAAAGATCAGTTAAAATATAAATTTAATACCATCCGGAAATTTGTAAATAAGATAAAGCTTGCACGCGCAAAACAATCCTGATATGAAATCTTCATTAAAAATTATTACCATTATTCAGGCAAGAAATGGATCTTCAAGACTTCCGAATAAAGTAATGATGCCTCTGTGTGGAAAACCATTACTTCTGAGAATGCTTGAGCGAGTGTTCTTATCAAAACTTGCTGGTAAGGTCATAGTAGCAATAACAACTGATAAATCAGATGATGCCATTGAGGCAAATTGCACAAACAACCAAATTAAATTTTTTCGCGGTCATCCAACAGACTTATTGGACAGACATTTTAAAGCAGCGCTCGAATCTAATGCTGATGCAGTTGTAAAAATTCCATCTGATTGCCCACTAATCGATCCGCAGATTATTGATAAAGTATTAAAATTCTATATAGATAATTCTGATAAATATGATTATGTAAGTAATCTTCATCCAGCTACTTATCCTGACGGCAATGATGTTGAAATATTTTCGATGACAGCATTAAAAGTTGCCTGGGAAAACGCTACAAGAGAACTTGAGCGTGAACATACAACCCCCTATTTCTGGGAAAATCCTGATAAGTTCAGAATCGGTAATGTTGAATGGGAAACAGGATTGGATTATTCAATGTCTCATCGATTTACAATAGATTATATAGAAGATTACCTTTTTATTCAGGCAGTTTATGATGAACTTTACAACCGGAATCCGGAATTTTCGGTAAATGATATTCTTGAATTGCTTGAACGTAAACCGGAAATCAAACAACTTAATGAAAAATATATCGGTGTAAACTGGTACAGAAATCATTTGGGTGATTTAAAAACTATAACTAAAGAACAAACAAAGATCATTTAACTATCAACATTATGCCAAACACAGTAGATTTCAATACAGACTATCCCATCATTAAAAAATCTGATGAGTATTATCAGAAAGCATTGAACCTCATTCCGGCAGTTACACAAACTCTTGCAAAAGGTCCGGGGCAAAATATAAAGGGAGTTGCTCCTAAATATTTAGTTAAAGGAAAAGGTTCACACGTTTGGGATGCTGATGGTAATGAATACTTGGACTACCTTATGGCAATCGGTCCCCTTTCTCTTGGATATGCTTATGATAAAGTTGATGAAGCCATAAAAAAGCAGCTTGAAGATGGAATTACATTTTCGTTGATGCATCCTCTTGAAGTTGAGGTTGCTGAGCTTATTAACCAGGTAGTGCCTAATGCAGAATCAGTTCGTTACAGTAAAAGCGGTGCAGATGTTACTTCTGCAGCAGTTAGAGTTGCCCGTGGCTTTACAGGTAGGAATAAAGTGCTTTGCTGCGGCTATCATGGCTGGCACGATTGGTATATAAGTGTTACCGATAGAAATAAAGGAATACCCCAGATATTACAGGATTTAACTTTCACTTTTAATTACAATGACATTCAATCCGTTAAAGATTCAATTGATGAAGATACTGCCGCAGTTATTCTTGAACCATTTGTATTTGAAGAACCTAAAAATAATTTTCTGAAGGAATTGAGAGATGTCTGCACAGCAAACGGTACATTACTCATCTTTGATGAAATGTGGACGGGATTCAGAATCGCAGTTGGCGGAGCTCAGGAGTATTTCGGAATCAAAGCTGATCTCGCATGCTTCTCAAAGGCAGTTGCTAACGGAATGCCTTTAGCTATACTGACAGGTCGAAAAGATGTGATGTCTTTGCTTGAAAAAGATGTTTTCTTCTTCACTACTTTTGGCGGTGAAGCTTTATCTTTAGCAGCAGCTAAAGCAACCATAACTGAACTAAAAGAAAAAAATGTACCATCGTACCTGGCTAAACAAGGTAAAAAATTAAAAGAGGGTTATAATCAAATCGCTGAGGAACTTGGCATGAATTATACAAAATGCTTCGGTTTTGATTGTAGAACCATTATGACTTTTGATGCTTCGGTTGGCAATCCGCTTGAAATTAAATCTTTAGTTCAGCAGGAAATGATTAAACGTGGAATACTCTGGGGAGGATTTCATAATATGTCATTCTCGCATACTGATGATGATCTGGATTATACTCTTAAAGTTTACCGTGAAGTTCTTCCCATTCTGAAGAAAGCTGTTGAAGAAAATAATGTAAATGGATATTTGAGAGGTCAACCTGTAGAACCGGTATTCAGAAAAACCAGTAATTTTAATGTTAAACCAAAACGTAAATAAATAACTGTTAACTATGTGCTTTCACTGTTTACTCTACAATAAAGAAATTTTTTCACGCATAGATTTTCATAAAGTCGCAAAGAAAGAAATAAAGAATATATGTCAATAAAATCCCTGGAATTATTTTCCCTTAATAATAAAGTCGCAATTGTTACAGGTGCCCTCGGATTGATAGGTAAGCATCATTGCTTTGCTTTAGCCGAAGCCGGTGCTAATGTTGTTGTGGCTGATATTGATGAAGAAAAATGTATTCAGTTTGCGACAGAATTGTCGACTGACTCGATAGGAGTAGGTGTTGATATAACAAATCCAGACTCAATAACAAGATTGAAAGAAATTACACACGATAAATTTGATGCAATTGATATTCTGGTTAATAATGCTGCTATAAATGATATATTCGAAAACCCTCAGGCGGCTGCAGATTTATCAATGTTTGAAAACTATCCCCTTGAAATGTGGCAGAAATCTCTGGATGTAAATGTAACAGGCACTTTCCTCTGCTCGCAGATCATTGGAACAGAGATGGCAAAGAAAGGTAAAGGAAGCATTATCAACATTGCTTCAACTTATGGTATGGTTGGACCGGAGCAATCAATCTACAAAAAGCCGGATGGAACACAGAGCTTTTACAAATCACCTGCATATCCCGCCACCAAGGGAGCAATAATCAATTTTACCAGATTTCTTGCAGCTTACTGGGGCAATAAAGGAGTTAGGGTTAACACTTTAAGTCCCGGTGGTGTTGAAAACAACCAGGAAGAGTATTTTGTAAATAATTATTCCAAAAAAACAATGTTAGGTAAAATGGCACAACCTGTTGATTACAAAGGAGCTATCGTTTTTCTTGCAAGTGATGCTTCATTATATATGACCGGTGCCAATCTTGTTGTAGACGGAGGATGGACTGCATGGTAACAGATAATAAACTTGCTGAAAAAAATAAAAATCTAAAAGAGAAGGCAGATAAAATCAAATTGGTTTTAACTGATGTTGATGGTGTTTTGACAGATAGCGGAATCTATTATTCACCGGATGGTGAAATTATAAAAAGATTTTCTATCCGTGATGGAATGGGTGTAGAAAGATTAAGAAAGCATGCCGATATTGAAACAGGAATTATTACCGGTGAGAATTCCGGAACTGTAAAAGCACGTGCACAGAAATTAAAAATAACCCAGGTTTATCTCGGAGTTACTGATAAAAAATCTCTGTTTGAAGAGATATTAAAAAAGAATCAGCTTCAGGCCGAAAATATTGCTTTTATCGGGGATGATGTAAATGATCTTGAAATTATGAAGTTAGTTGGGCTCACCGCCTGTCCATCAGATGGAATGATATTCATCAAAGATATAAGCGATTACGTATGTGAAAATAAAGGTGGTCACGGTGCATTCAGAGAATTTGCAGAGTTGATCTTAGCATTGAGAGAAAATAATTAATAACCATTCAGTGACAAAATGAATAAAAGAGAAGTAAATGTCGGTGGCATAACTATTGGAGATGATCATCCCTGTTTTGTAATTGGTGAAATAGGCATAAACCATAATGGTTCTGTTGAGATTGCAAAAAAAATAATTGAAGGAGCAAAATCAGCGGGATGTGATGCAGTAAAATTTCAGAAACGTACACCGGAGATTTGCACTCCTAAAGATCAATGGTACATTGAAAGAGATACTCCCTGGGGCAGAATGACTTATATTGACTACCGTTACAAAGTTGAATTCGGACAAGATCAATACTCTGAAATTGATAAGTATTGTAAAGAAATTGGAATCATCTGGTTCGCATCCTGCTGGGATGAAGAAGCATTGGATTTCATTGAGCAGTTCAATCCGCCCCTTTATAAAACTGCTTCGGCCTCACTTACTGATCATGACTTATTGAGAAAACATAAAAGTGTGAATAAGCCTTTAATAATTTCAACTGGAATGTCGACTATCAAAGAAATTGAAGATGCAATTGATGTGTTCGGTCTGGAAGATCTCCTCATCGCACATTCAACCTCATCCTATCCTGCCAAAAATGAAGAACTGAATTTAAGAATGATTAGCACCTTGAAAGTAAAATATCCATTTGTCCCGATTGGATATTCCGGTCATGAAGTCGGTTTAGCCCCTACCTGGGCGGCTGTTTCTCTGGGTGCCTGTTTTGTGGAAAGACATATTACGCTTGATCGTGCCATGTGGGGAACAGACCAGGCAGCATCTGTTGAGATCGGCGGTTTTCAGAGATTGATTTCTAACATACGGGATATCGAAGTATCACTCGGCGATGGTATTAAAAAGGTTTATGACAGTGAGGTTCCTGTTATGAAAAAGCTTAGAAGAGTTAAAACTGAACGATTTGATTAAAATTTTGATTGAATGATTCGTTTAATGGATGATTGTTAAATATGAATGCACAAAAATATTCTAATTCAGTTTTTGATATTATACAAAACTATTTATTAAGTCTGTCTTTTGCAGAAGTAATTTCGTTTATAATAATTATCTCTGCTGCAATAATTTTTATCATACTTGAAAGAATATTTCCTTATACCAAAGGTCAAAAAGTATTTCGGGAGGGTTTCTTTGATGATCTTGCCTTATATACAATAGCTCAGAGCTATATCCTGAGTATAATCATCTTTGGATATGTTATTTATTACATTGATAATACTACCGGAATATCACGTCTGCAGTTGTTGGCGAATGTACCTATATGGATCCAAATAATTTTCTTTTTAATTACACATGACATCTACATTTACTGGATGCACCGCTGGCAGCACAATAATAAATGGCTGTGGCGCATTCACGAAGCTCATCACTCACCCAAAAAAGTTGACTGGCTTTCAGGTTCACGATCTCACGCTCTTGAAATTTTAATAAATCAAACTATTGAGTTTTTACCGATCGTATTACTCGGTGCATCGGTTGAAGTTATAGCTTACAAGGGAGTCATCAGTGCAGTTTGGGGAATGTACATTCATTCCAATCTTGATGTAAAAACAGGAAAGCTGCAAAAGATAATTAACGGACCTGAAATGCACAGGTGGCATCATTCAACAGGTAAAGGCAGAAACAGGAACTTTGCTACAAAGCTTGCAATATGGGATTGGATTTGGGGAACAGCTTACCTGCCTGAAACAAAACCGGATGAATACGGATTGAAGACTTACTTCCCTGCGAATTATTTTTCTCAAACATTCTTTGCTTTCAGGGGTTTTAAAAAAATGAAAAGAGACCAGAGTTAAGTATTTACTCTGAACTTATAATGTCTATACTTCTTTAAGTTTAACAAATCCTTGCTTAAGTTTGTAAAAACAAAATCTGACAATAGTTAGACTTATACTATAATATTAGGTTTATAGGTCTCATTTTGTCAGATATATATACTAGTTACCGACAAGACTAAAATCAACGACAAAGAATAAATCACTATGACATTAGACAATTTCAGAGAGATTATAATTGAATCGGACGACTCCGAAAAACAGCTTATATTTATTCAGAAATTTTTATTTCACGGAATACCTGCTGTTTTTAAGGACAGAGAAGATGATTACTTTGAATTCAGAAACCGTATTGCAAATAAATTTGGAGTTGGCTTTCACGAAGTTTTTATCGTTGGGTCTGCAAAACTCGGATTTAGTTATTACAAAGGCACACAATTCGATTATGACTCGGACATTGATGTTGTAATAGTTAATGAAAAACTATTTGAAGAGTTTTACTTTAAAATCACAGAATATCAATATCAGCTTGACAGACAATACAAAACAGTTGACTTAAAAGAATTAAAAGTCTATAGTGAATTTTTAAGATATTTGGTAAAAGGCTGGATGAGACCAGATAAATTACCGACTTCGTTTCAGGTTAACTTACTTAAATCAGAGTGGTTTGACTTTTTTGAATCAATTTCATACGGACGTACAGAAGTTGGAAATTACAAAGTGGCAGCCGGACTTTTCAAGAACTACGAATACTTGGAAAAGTATTATACAAGAAGCATAGAAGACGTATATAACTCATTAACAAAAAATTGATATGGCAAGACAAATACCATCAAGCCCAAGTAATAAAAAGATAAGTGAACTCTATAAACGGATTAAAGAGAACACACTTATTTTACAACCTGACTTTCAAAGAAAATTTGTTTGGACACCCGGACACAAAGAAGCATTCATTGATACTATTCTAAAAGGACTTCCCTTTCCCGAAATTTACACAGCTCAATCCGGCATCGACATTGAAAAAATCGAAACTCAAGAAGTTGTAGTTGATGGTCAACAAAGGTTAAGCACCTTAGTTCAATATATTGAAGAACCTGGAGAGTCAAAGATATTCGGAAAACTTGTTCCTAAATTCAAAGATTTGGGGCCAGATAGCCAAAAAGAATTTCTTAATTACAATGTTGTAATTCGTGACCTTGAGGACATATCACCTGATTTAATTCGTGAAATATTCAAGAGAATAAATCAAACTAAATTCAACCTTGAACAAGTTGAAATTCAAAATGCAGTTTATGACGGTGAATTCATTACAACTGCGAAACAGATATTAAATTCTGTTGAAAGTGAACATATTCCAATTTTCAGTGAATCAGAAATGTCAAGAATGTCTGACTTGCATTTCATTCTTTCTGTAATGTCCACTCTTGAGTTAGGAGGATATTTCACAAGGGATGCTGAAATAGAAAAAATGGTAGCAATGTTCAATGACAATTTTCCAAACAAAGAATTTGTACAAAATAAAATAGTTACTGTTTTGAAAGGCATTAAATCAATGAAGCTTGAACCTGATTCAATTTGGTATAGAAAATCAAATTTTTTCACACTCGTAATAGAGCTTTGTAAACTTGAAGAAATAAATTATGATTTCATTAAACCAAGACTGTTAGACCTTGAAAAAAATGTATTAGCGAATAAATATACTCCTCGTGACGACAACGAGTTTGCTACATACTATGGCTATATGTATACAGGAACAAACAGCAGACAGGCAAGAGTTGTAAGGTCAGAAATATTTACTAAAAACGTATTACAATGACAAGAAGCCCAGCCGGTAACACCACCTACAAGAATTTGGCGGTTCAGTTGTTAGATGAAGCTTTGTGCTCCGGAGCCCGCCCGAACGCGAAGCCCGTAATCGTTATGTGCACTTATAAAAAGACACCGAAACTGAAAGAACACCAAGAAAAATAAGTAAGTTTGAACCTTGAAAATAAATAAACAGATAGAAATAATGACACTTTGGAATAACGATACTGAAATACAATTTTTTACGGAAGCATTAAAGAATTTTGCTTCACCTGAACAACTATTTTACAATTTACAAGATGGGTATTTCGCATATATTCCAAAAGGAGCAGACGCAGAAGGACAAACTTTACAAAGTAGAAACTCACTAATCGGACAATTTACCGAAAAGTGGAGCAAAACCTTTTTTGAACCAATTGCAAAAGAATTAGGACTTTATGCTGTAAACAGTGTTGTTTGTGATGAACTTGGACTTTCAAGACAATCAAGTGCAGACCTTGCATTTTGCGCTACAAACACTTCCGTTCAAAAACCTGAAAACATAAAACTTCTGTTTGAGATTAAAATGAGTATTGTGTCAAACTATAAATACACTCACCCGGGCAAAGTTGAATACATTGGCGACTATAAACAACATAAAGGAAACCCCGCATTACTTCGTTCTGACTCTATGCTAAAAGCTATAGGAAAGTCAATTAACATTCGTGTTTCTGGAATTGCTTCAACTAAAATACCCGTAGTTGTTTTAGGGAATAGCCCAATTACAGACAGTTACATTAAAAAAGTTGACTTTCTTAAAACTTCGGGAGTTATTCAAGGTTTTTGGTCGTTAAATCCAAAGCCAACAAATTCTGATTATGTAAAGAACACTCCTAAATTAGGATTTCAAACAATTTTGAACAGGGAGCAGCTTTTCAGCAACTGCAAAGAACTTGTAACCAATGATATGAATTATTTCTCTTCAATGATTGCCAATGCAAAACTTGGTGAGTTAATTAGCATTGCAAGTCAACAACCGACTGATATTGACAAAGCAAAAATATTTTTCAATAATTCATTTAATAAAAAATATAAAATAGCAGCATAATGAAAAAGTTTGAAGTTAAAATATATTACAGCGGTTTTTGTTCTTACGAAATAGAAGCCGAGAATGAAGAAGACGCAATTCTTAAGGCAAGAAAGTTGGCTATAAACAAAAATGAAATTTTATCTAATTTAGAAAATTGGAAAGAAGCAGATATCGCAAATGAGATTGAAAATGAGAAAATCAAAAAGCAAAATTCCTTTTGATTATATTACTGTAAAAACAACTCAAAGCAGAATTGAGAAAGGACTGTTAGCTATTCCTGTTTCTCTTATTGATTTGTTCCCAAAATCCTCAACTAAAATTTTTTTATTGGATGGAAACGGAAAAGAAGAAGCAAAAAAATTTACACCTTACAACAGCAGCAGTCGAGAGTGCAGAATAGGCGGGCTTAAAGAATTTTATGCTATAAATAAAGTACAAGATGGAGATGAATTAGTTATTCAACTTTTAGATGATTCAAAATACAAAATAATTCCAGAGAAAATTTTTGAAAAAGAGGTTTTGATTTTGGAAAATAAAATTCAAAAAAGTAAAGATGAAACCGAAATTAATAATCAACTTCATAAGTTATCTAAAATTACAAATAGAAATACTGATGAAGTAATTAAAAGTGAATTTGTAAGATTAGCCAACGAAGAAATCTCAAATAGGAAAGTAAAAATTGTTCCTCAAGTAAAAATAAAAGAAAATGTTCCGTTACCAATAAGAAAAATTTTATTAGAACTTTATAAAGGAAAATGTCAAGTTTCAAATTTCACATTCTTAATGAAGAATGGAAACCCTTATTTTGAAATTCATCATATTGACCCATACAAAGGAAATCATTTAAAAAATTTACTTGTAGTTAGTCCGAATGTTCATTCTCAATTTACTTTTGCAAAACTTGAACAAAAATTTGATGAAGAAAATTGGCTGCGAAAAGTAAAATTCAATGATAGAACATTTTCTGTTTTTCAGATGATAGATAAATTACCAAAGTTCTTTGGAAAAGAAGTTCATTATTAGTTCTTGATTCAGCCGAAAATATGAAAGAGTTACCTGACAATTCGGTTCACTTAATGATTACTTCGCCACCTTATAATGTTTCAAAAGAATATGACGAAGATTTATCATTAAAAGAGTATTTGCAACTTCTTGAAAATTCATTTAAAGAAACATACAGAGTTTTAGTTAATGGTGGTCGTGCTTGTGTCAATGTTGCCAATCTTGGAAGAAAACCATACATACCACTCTCTGACTATATTTCAAAAATAATGTTGGACATTGGGTTCAATATGCGTGGTGAAATAATTTGGAATAAAGCAGCAAGTGCAAGCCCTTCAACAGCTTGGGGCAGTTGGCAAAGTGCTGCAAATCCTATTTTACGTGACATACACGAATATATTTTGGTGTTTTCCAAAGGTGACTATAGAAGAGAAAAAGGGGAAAAAGAAAATTCCATAACAAAAGATCAATTTATGGAATGGACAAAATCTATTTGGACAATGAACGCTGAAAGTGCAAGAAGAATAGGACATCCAGCACCGTTTCCAGAAGAATTACCACTTAGACTAATTCAGCTATATTCATTCAAAGGAGATATTATTCTTGACCCTTTTATGGGTAGTGGAACAACAGCCGTTTCAGCAATAAAATCAGAAAGAAAATTTGTGGGTTACGACATTTCACAAGAATATATTGACCTTGCTGAGAAAAGACTTAAATCGTTTTTAGAACAAACAACGCTAAAATTTACAACAGTTGAAAGTGATAAAAAATAATACAATTATGACCTGGTGGATTATATTTGGAATAGCAATAACATTCCTGACGCTAATATTGGCTGGAGCGTTTAAAAAGAAAAAATAGCCAAAAGCTATTTATAAATTTTTATCGCTCTAATTGGTGGGACCTGTAGATCATTTCATACTCAACACGCCATTCATTTTCATCATAAATTTTATCACTCTCTGCTTTGTGTGCAGGAGAGTTTAATCTGTTATTTGCATCATTTTTTGATTCGCCAAACGGATTTAAAGACCGGTAATAAAATACTATCGGTTTCTTAAGAATTCTCTTCTTTCCGTTATACATTTTACTCCTTTTTTTAATTGAAATTTATAATAAATAAGCTATAAGTAGGTTAAGGAATTGTTATAAAAGGATTAAGAAATTGTTAAGAGAGTAAGTCATGTGGGATACTAAAAACTAATAATATTTATCAAAATAATTACAGTTTAGACTCCCATAGAGGTATAAACCCGGTTTTTCTTACAACAGTTTGCCCTGCCGGTGAAAGAACCCAATCAATAAATCTTTTAACCTCTCCGGTGGGATATTTTGTTGTAAAGAAATGAAGATACCTGATAATAGGATAAGTATCATTTCTTACATTTTGTTCTGTTGGTTCCACACTATCAATTTTAATATGTGTCACATTTCCTGTATAACCCATTCCACCGTAACCTATAGCATTCACATTTTCTTCAACAAATTTTACAATATCCTTTGTTTGTGGAATTACCATAGAATTTTCAGCATACTCTTCTCCTTCCAAAACGTGATCTTTGAAATAGAGATAAGTGCCTGAATTAGGATTTCTAATAACTGTTTGAATGGTTGTATCAACTCCCCCAACCTCATTCCAGTTAGTAATTTGAGAGGTGAATATTTTTCTTAGCTGTTCTGAGGATAAATTATCAACAGGATTATGAGGATTTGTATAAATACTTAAGGCATCCTTAGCAATAAGAAAAACTAATCCTAAAGTACCGTAATAATCAGCAAGGGCTTTAGCTTCATAAGGTTTAAGGTTACGTGAAGCTGTACTAATTTCAATATTCCCTTCAATTAATGATTTAATTCCGGCAGCCGTTCCTCCTCCTTCTACCGTTACGGAAATACCAGGATGCTCTTTCATGTATTCCTCTGCCAAAGCTGAAGTAAGTTCAAACATTGTGTCTGAACCGGAAACTGTAACAATATTATTTTTAGAAATATTGGATGAACATCCAATTAATAATCCTAAGAATAAAAAAATGTAAATAGTATAATATTTCATTTACTTTTCTTCTGCAATTGATTGTAATCTGGCGTTTATAAATGGAGCTCCGGGTTTCCATTCAGGTGATTTTATACTGTCAGCTAATCTGTAGCAAAAATCAAATAATATTTTTGCATGTTTTTCTGCTGCCTTATTGTCTATATCCTGATTAAGGTCATCAAATGGAGAATGATAATTGTGCACAAAATATTCAATAAATGCCTCCAGCACTTTTTCTTCAATTCTTGTAGTGTTTTTTGTTCCTTCTAAAACTATAATTGAAGGAATTCCTGCCTGAGCAAATGAAAGCTGATCTGAATTGTTAAAAGCCCCTACCTGCTTAAATTGTGGCGGTATATTTTGTAATTCAAGATTATAATTGTCAGCAGTATTTTGTAAAAACTTATCAAGAGTTGAAAGTTCTGAACCAATTCCTACCATACTTGAAAAATCTTTGAACATTGCAATGCCGTCAATATTAACATTGGCTATTGTTTTGTAAAGAGGTACTAACGGATTATAAGTATAATAAGCTGAACCAAGAAGACCTTTTTCTTCACCAGTTGTTGCAAAAAATATTATTGATCTTTTGGGCTTGATCTCAAGTGAGCTGAATGCTTTAGCTAATTCAAGTAGCACTGAGACTCCGATTGCATTATCTAACGCCCCGTTGTAGATAGAATCACCATCCACCGGTTCTCCTATCCCCAGATGATCATAGTGAGCTGTAACAATTAAGTAAGTGTTTTTTAAGTCAGGATCTGACCCCTTAATCATTCCAATCACATTTGGTGAGATGAATTCTCTTTCCTTAAATACACCTCTGAATCTTAGATTCGTTGCAAGATTGAAAGATTTAATTCTTTGATTACCATGCATCTCAAATACATCAGCGAATCCATATTGTGAACCTGCGAACAGTTTGGCTGCTGCTTCCTGATTCATAATAATATTAAGATTGCTTGAAACGGTGTAGGCAAGAGTTACATCCTCAAACTGAAAATCATTCTGTACCTCTTCCCAGCTTTTATAACTATCAAGCTGTATTTGTATCGTACCGGCAGATCCGCGGGCGAAAGCAATTCTTCTCTTATACTCAGAATTACTATAAACCGTGGGCAAGTCACCATCGAAATATTCCTCATCGTTAGAATATGGTTCGCCGTCAAGATATACAACTATCTTTCCTTCTACATCAACGGACTGATAATCATTGTAATCAAATTCAGGGGCTATAATTCCATATCCGACAAAGACTACAGGCAAAAATGAAGGCATATAAGTTTGCTGACCGGACCTGTATAAGAAATAATCTTTCCCTAAGTCGAATTGCAATGTGTCTTTGCTATGAATTAAAGCTAATTCAGAACTGTTAAGAGGAATGCTTCCGTGCATAGGGATGTTTTGAAAGTAGGAATTTTCTTTTATAAGCTTTTCAAGTTTATATTCTGAAAATATTTCGGAAATGTATTTAGCAGCAGCATCTCCTCCCCTGGTTCCAACGGCCCTTCCTTGCAGGGAATCGTGAGCAAGAATTTCAAGGTGTTCCCTTATATTTTTACCGGAAATAGTATTAAATGCTGAATAAAAAGTCTCTTTACTTTGCGAAAATAAGCAATCAGAAAAAATATTGATGATTATAAAAAATATTAAAAGCATTTTCATAACTAAATTTAATACATCAAAGAACTATTTGAAATATAAAAAAAGGACACCGCTGATGCAGTGTCCTTTAGTCGAAGGAGAGAGGAGAAGAGAACGCACTAACTTACATTGAATTTATTTTATTAAAGACATTTTCTTTGAAATGCTTGTTGACCCTACTTCAAGTTTATAAACATAAACTCCTGTTGGTAAGTCAATAGCATCAAAAGTGACTTCGTATGATCCTACTTCTTTATATCCGCTAACAAGATTTTCTACAATCTGACCAAGTATATTATAAACACTAAGCTTTACCATACCCGGCTCAGAAACTGTATAAACAATTTTTGTTGTAGGGTTAAAAGGATTAGGATAATTCTGACTAAGTGAAAATTCCTGAGGAATTATTTCTGAAAAATTTTCTTTTACATTAGTTACACCTGTGGCTGATAATGCTGTCCATCCGTTTGTCCACAAAGGCGCATTCGGATCAAAAGCACCATAGTAAGCAGTAGTTTGGAAATACGGATCTGTTGGAGCAATTGCACCACTTGCCGCAGGTCCGGTACTATTTGGACGTGGATCTAAATTACCATCCGGATCACGGCTGATACTATTTATCTGAGGATTTACTATCTGATTATTATTTGCAGGGTTTGTAATATAATTTCTAACAAATTCCTGTGGTATCAAATCATTTATGTTGCTGCCCGCACCAAACAGCCACCAGATATTACTATTAAGGACTAAATCACCCTGTTCTAATCTTTCACGACTATCTGCACCGGATGCTAAGTCTTCAATAGTAAGAATTCTTCCGCCATTTCCGCCATTGTATTCAGTAATAATACTATTATAATATTTACCACCGGCGTTGTCCCTGAAAATGATAGCTTCAGCACCATCACCTTGTGGTGTTGCAGTACTGCCAGCCCCGATGTATGTAGCGTTAAATATGACCGGAATTGCGAACGGTAGTCCGTCTTCAGGTACTGTACCGCCGTCATGCTCACCAATTCTACCGCCGCCTTCAAATGGATCTTGAATAGCGAACCAGAACTGATTATTTGCAGTCCATCCTTCATCGTAATCAAAAGCGTCATCACCGCAAAAAGCTGCTGCAAGATATCTTGAATTCACGGTACCACCGAACCATTCAAAAGCATCATCAACGTTAGCATAAACTTCTATATACTCGATAGTGGTTCCTCTTCCCACACCACCCATTGTCAATCCATTTATTTCATTTCCTGAACCGATTTCAGCACCACCGTGACGGATTGAAACATATCGCATAATACCTGAATTTTCATCGTCATTAGGTGTGATTCCACCGCCATATAAACCTCTGGGTTCGGTTGAAGGAATACCTTCAATTGCTCCTGTTCCAGACGTAGTGTTAACAGATGCTCTGCCTAAGATGAGAACACCTCCCCATAATCCTTTATCTGCATAAGTCAGATCATCAGGATCATTCACATTGTCTGCTTCAGCAGTAAAGATGATAGGATTGTTAGCTGTTCCTTCAGCAAATATTTGTCCGCCTTGCGATATAATTAAAGCACTTGCATTATCACCAGTAGTCGGAACTTCTTTACCTTTTATTACTGTTCCAGCTTCTATATTCAGAATAGAACCTTGCTCAACAAAGACGAAACCATCTAAAAGATAAATGTTATTCGCCGTCATATTATAAGGTGAGCCTGGTGAAATATCAGCATCCTTTACTGTTATGATAGTTTGTGCAATACTAACTGATGATAGTACTGCAATTATGAAAAATAGTTTAAGAGAACGTGTCATAATGACTCCTATATTATATAATTGAATGAATGAATTAAAAGTTATAGCCAAAACCGATTGATATTGAAGTACCGGTTTTATACTCTGTGCGAATATATTCTGCACCCTTAAACTCATGTGTTAATTTGTATGGTGAGTTTAAGAGGTTTTTAACTGCAACTCTCATATTAAAATTTGTTAAAATGATCTGTGAAAATGTTAAATCCAGCATTGGTCGTGAACGTTCAAATATATCGGGTGTACCTCCAATACTTATTTCCGCAAGTCTGTCGCCGAACACATTATAAAAAAGTGAAATGTTTGTTCCGCTATTTAAATTATCATATCCCAATTCCATATTCAGGATAAAGGGTGATTGACCCTGCAGTTGTCGGGTTGATTCAGCATCAGGATTTAAATTTCTAATTACTTCAAGTTCGCCTTCTGGTATTGAAACTTCAGATTTAATTACCGAAATGTTAGCACCAATCGAAAAATTGCTTAAAACATCTGCAACTTCATCCAATTGTTTTCTTGCTTCGATTTCTAATCCGTAAACCTTAGCTTTGTCAATATTCTCGTAAAATACTTCTCCGCCTTCTGAAGCGAAAAGAACATTTATTACTCTTTCAATAGGATTTTTTAAGTTTTTATAAAATCCGCTGACTGCAATAATTTCACCTGGTCTTAAAAACCATTCCCATCGCAGATCATAATTATCAATCAATGTTCTCTTTAAATCCGGATTGCCTATAAAAATAAAATCAGCGGCAAAATTAAAATTAGCATAGGGGGCTTTTTCCCTGAAGTTTGGTCTGGCCAAAGTTTTACCATAAGAAGTTCTGATATTCATATTATCTGTAAGCTGATATATCAGGTTTAGTGATGGTAACAGGTCTTTATCATCCAAAAAACCTCTTTGATCTTTACCAAAAACATCCATTTTGGCTATCTCGTACCTGGCACCGCCTATGAACTTTAAGTTACTCAGTATTGGTAATTCCAGCATACTGTATATAGCAGTGACTTTTTCATATCCATCATAATCCCCACCCTTCGGATCTGGTGTCTCTGTTATAGTATTTGCAAAAACATAGCGGTTTCGTGTAGAATCATACCTTAAAATCCCAACGTTTTCCGGAGAAAAAAAGAAATTTGGATCACCGTCATATCTTGGTGCACCTAAGGAAAACTCGCCAAGCTGGTACTCAAAACGTCTTTCTGTAAAAGCTCTTTCTTTTTCATTAAACGCTCCGCCAAACTTGAATTTTACCTGATGGTTATCCCAAACTTTTATTGGTAAAGACAAATCCACTAACAATCCTTTACTGTCTTCATTCATATTTCTGAAATATCTTGAGGGAAGCGGGTAGGTTGATCTTGTTATGCTGTAATTTAATGTTTCATTATTGAAATGATTTGTAAAGTATCTTGCATCAGGTTCTTCCTGAGTTGTGGATGCAATTGTTCCCGACCAATTGACTCCTAAACCGAGGAGATCGTCAAAAATATGTTTACCATGTATCTGATATGATTGAAGATTTCGTTCAGTGTAACTTAAAACTCTGGTTTGTAAAATTGCATTTGGATTATCATTAAACTGTTCGAGCCATCGCCCTTCCAGATATCTTGCAGATGACTGTCCGCTTTGAGTATATACGAAATCAGCACCAATTTCGTGTCTTGAATGCGGTTTTAGATTAAGTGATATCAAGCCTCCCCAATTAACTTCATCCGTTCCCTTTGAATCATTTAGAAATTGCAGTTCACTTAGTGATTCCACAGTGTTGACATCGCCAGTAAGTTTCCATCTTCCGGATTTTCCATTTTCATAGGATGAAAATTCTCTATTGTAAGAATAGCTTCCGATAAAACCTAAAGGCATATTAAATATTTCAGTCTGATCCCCAATTGATAAGGAGTAGCTTTGATTTATTGGTGCGGTTTTAAATTTCGGACTCATTTCCGGGGCAAATGATTTTGAAATGTCATCAATTAACTGTGCCTGCTCTGAATCAAATCTGGCTGTTGATGTAAGTGGAATAGTAAGATCATTATTTGATAAAATATCCGGCATTTTTCTGGTACCATCATCCATTCCAAACCAATCGCTACCACCACCACTATATGTTAAAAAATTATCCTTTAATGTAGTAACTGAATTATAAGAGGATGATCCTGTCAACTTTAAAGTGAAGTTATCAGGGTATGATTTGGTTGCAATATCAACTATACCGCCTGAAAAGTTACCTGGTTTATCCGGAGTGAATGATTTTAAGGTGACTATATTATCCAGCACACCGGTTGGAAATAAATCCATATTAAATGATTTCTTGTCAGGATCAGCACTGGGTAGTTCCACTCCATTAAGATGTGTACTTGAGTATCTCTCTCCTAATCCTCTTACATAAACATACTTACCACCAACAACAGATGCACCAGTAACTTTAGTCATTGCATCGGCTGCATTACTGCTTCCGCTTCTGGATATAAGTTCTGCACTTATAGCGTCGCTTATACTATTTGATCTTTGTCTTAACTTCAATAATGTTGCTTCATTATTTTCGAGCATTCTGGCAGTAACTATAACTTCTTCAGTTTCGATGGTTTCAGAAGAAAGTGTGATATCTATTTTTGTTGTCTGGTCAGCTTTAACTTCAACTCCTGTAACTGTTAGTTTTTTATAACCAACCATTGAAGCTACCAGATTATAAAAGCCGGTGGGAACGCTTCGAATTAAGTAAGCACCATTCAAATCACTCGCAGCACCTAATGATGTTCCTTCTAAAAATATATTTGCACCAATTAATTCTTCTCCCGTTGATAAATCTATTATCCTTCCGCTTATTGCACCTGTGCTTTGCGGAAATAAATTTATACTGAACAACACAGTTAATACTGATACTGCCAGTAAATTATTTATTGTTTTTTTTGTGAACATTTTTTTATTTAAGCACAGTGAATGAAAAATGGTGTATAAACTCATTTTTTCTCTCTCCTTTAATTAATTAATTTTTTCTTCGACGAGGTAAATCTAAAGGTTCAATGTTAACAGAATGTTAAGGCAGTGTTATCAGATTGTTAAGTCTTTTATAAATGTGATTTTATAAAGAATTTGAAGTGCTTGGTGGCAGCTTAAAGGATCAAAAACAATAAAAAGAAAAGTAAAATCCGAAAAAAGCAAATATTACTGGATGAGTCTTAACCATTCACAAATAAAATGAACAGCTTTCACAGTAGGTGCACAGTGAGTTTCAAGAAATTCCTCGTCAAGTTCATCTTTACCGTTCAAATGTTCAACTGCTTCCATTGCACTGGCACCATCGAAATCTACAAAAGAAAGGCGAGCAGTTAATTCATCTACCGGTCTGCCGAAACTTGCACCCGGGAGGATGGCAACACCAGCTTCTTCCAGCAGTTTATCACAAAATTTAACGCTTGTTGTTATCCCCTTCTCGGCAAGCTTTTCCCTATAATATGAAAAATCCGGAAAAAGATAGAATCCACCGGCAGGTTTAGGTACAAAGACATTTTCATCTTTTAATTTTTTTGCTAAAAGTAATCCTAATTTTTCCAGAATCATTCTTGCATTCCACAAATATTTTTCAATTGTATCACCGCCCTGGAATGCTCTTACAGCAGCATATTGAATAGGTGCACTTGTAGCAGTAAAAGTTTCACTAGCCATAACTGCCATTGAGTCGAGAAGCCATCTAAGAGAATGCGGAAAAATAAAAGTACCAAGACGCCATCCGCCAGCACCGCACCATTTACTTAATCCTCCGCTAAGAATAGTTCCTTCAGGATAATAACGGCAAATCGATATATGCTTTCCCTTGTAATGCAGTTCGCCATATATCTCATCGGAGAGTAAAACTAGTTTGTATTTTCTTGCTACGTGGGCAATCTTTTTTAACTCATCCTGTGTATAAGTAACGCCAACTGGATTAGAGGGATAATTAAGTATTACTATTCTTGGTCTGGTTGGATCATCTTTACAATGCTCTTCAAGTTCCTCAGCCGTTAATCTCCAGAAATTTTCTTTTTTAGTTTGAAGCCATTCAACATTTCGTCCGATTATTTTTGCCTGCGGTGCATAAGAAACCCAACTAGGGGTTGGAATCAACAGATCACCATAATAAACATACTGAAGCATAAACATAAGTTCTTTTGAACCAGGACCAATTAAAACATTTTCGGCCGAATGGCAAATTCCATGTCTTCTGCAATGATATTCTGCAACTGCTTCCCTTAATGAAGGCAGACCTTTTACCGGCAGGTAATCTTTTTGAAAAGCGTTTACCTTGAGTTCATCAATTACTGGTCTTGGAACAGGAAACGGAGATTGTCCTAAACCAAGTTTATAAATCTGTCTCCCTTGTTTTATAAGTTCTGCAGATTTTTCGTTTATAACCAGTGTAGCTGATTGCGGTAATCCTCTTACCTTCAGGTTCAACTGAATATTAAAATTATTGTTCTTATTGTATGCCATAATGGATTATTATTATTTGATTGAGCAAAAATTAAAAATAATATTAACCAAAAAAAAAGCCTCACTTAGAGGCTTCTTTTGAGTAACTAATTATTTAAAATTATTTTACCATTACCATTTTACCGTTAACATATCTGTCAGAGACTTTAAGATTATAGAAGTAAACACCGCTTGTTATTATAGCACCCTTATCATTATCACCTTCCCATCTAACCAGATAGTTCCCTGCTGGCATCTGTTCATTGATGATTGATTTTATCAATCTTCCCTGAACATCAAAAATATTCAGTTCAACCAGCGAGTTAGTAAGATCATACGGAATTGTAAAAGTAATAATTGTTGAGGCATTAAATGGATTGGGATAATTTGAAATCAGTATTTGACTTTGCGGTATAGTAGAGTTTTTGTAATCAATTTCCACACTTGTAATTAAAGAAGGTCCGTATCCTCTGGTATTGCCGCTTGAATCGGCTAAGTAAATATTTACCCATTCGGGTCTAAGTGCTGATTGCAGATATGAATCATTCCATTCTTCATCAGTTAATCTTAAATAGTCTTCCGTCCTGTACTCATAATAACTCATCATCGGACCAACGTAAGCGGTTAGAATTCCATCGGGATCATCGGTCACTATAACACCGAGATTTGTAGGTCCGGTTCCCACGTGAGAAATCCATCCGTATTCTCCGCCAAAACAATCCGTCGGAGTTGTGTGAATATCGGCTACAAGATAATCGCTTTTCATCAATCCATCGTGATCTTCATATGCCTCATCTGAATAAAAAAGCTTAGAATACCATCCGTCATATTTGGGTCCACTCATATTTCCGGTGCTGTAAACAATTTTTGTTAAGAATACTTTTTCTTCCTGCGATAGTGGTATGCCCTGAAGCTCCTTCAACGAAATAGATTTTAATGTATCAGCAACTGCATAAAGATGATTAAAGTAATAAACCAAATTAGATTGATATTGAGGATCAGGAAAATTTAGAGTCTGAAGTTTGTTAATCGCTATCGTTGAAAAAGTTTTTAAGCTCTGATAAAATTCCGGAAAAGGCTCAACAAAACCGTAGGGATATGAACAGATAGTACTGCCAGTATAAGATTGCTTTGCGTAAAGAAGATTATCGTGCCTTAGTTCTGTCCATGATGAAAGTTGTGTATTCATTTGCTTCTGCCAGAAGGCAGCAGTTTGCATAAAATCAGGTAACAATGTTCTGTCTTCAGCCGGATTTAATCCTCTTACTGAACTAAGCCAGATATTATATAATGATGAATTCCAGAATGTATCATCATACGAATCAATTAAATATCTTAGAGCTGCCAGATTTGATGAATAATGATATTGATTCAATTCATTTTGCAAGAGTTGAGCTGAGGCGCTGTTACCCATAGCAAATAAAACATCCAATGTTGATGGAAATAATCTGCAGATCTTTTGACCCAGATATTTTATTCTGTCATACACAACGGTTGCTGTTACATAAGAATCGATGACAAATCGTTGTCCGAATAATAAAAAGGCAGATGCCGGTTTAATGCTATCCGGACTCATAGGATTACTATAGAGTATTTGTGATAGAATAAGTTGTGCTGCAAATGATTGGTTAGCAAGTGTATCCTGAAATTCAACAACCTTCAAACTATCAAGCAGATTCAATGCACTTGTAAGATTTACAGCATCCTTGAGATAAGATATATGCTCAATGGTAACGTTGTCCTGCTCGCCTACAAAAAATGAAATGATATCTTCTATTTCTTCATAAACAGGCCAGGAGTTTGTGAAGGTTAGAAGCTCATTTATTAGAACAGCGTCAATAATTTGCCTTTGAATATCCTGAAATGTCTGAGGCTCACATCCGATTGGTGGAATAGTAGATGAAGGAACACTGAGGTATAATTCTGTTCTTCCAAGCCACATCATTGCTCTGAAATACTGAGCAAGTTGCGGATAAATATCACTGGTATAATGTCCGCGTGGCTTGAACTGACTCCAGTCTATCTTCTTACAATTATCTGAAAACAAATATTCCAGATCAGGCTGCTCGAGTTCAATCTTATTTAATATATTTGCAATTACCGGTTGATTTGAAGAATAGTAAGGATCAACACTCTCACCCAATAATTTTAGAGGTACAGTAAGGTAAACATCAACATCCTTTAATGATTTTTCCATTGCAGCATAAGATGAATAAGCAATCGCCAATTGATACTGGTCAGAATGCAGCATTGCCAATAAGGTTTTCAGGCGTGGTATAAGAATTCCCAGTTCGATATCCGTTAAAATTCTATCATAAGAAATGTGAAAAGCGTGAAGTATTGCATCAGTCGAAACATAAACAGGAAGATCTTTATGGAAAATATCCAAAAACGCTTCACCAAATGAGACTTTACTTAATCTTTCAGAAACTACAAAACCATTTTGATTAATTAATGATTCTTCGTATTCAGTTAGTCCGTATTTGATTTTTATGGAATCAAAATATCTGGCATTATCGTATGTCAGATTAAGGTCACCAATAAAACTCCCAGCTGGATGCATTTGCAACAACTGCTCAGTATTCATATTCTGGTGACTTTGAAGAAATTCTTTGTATAACTGGATATTAAAATTCGATTGTGGAAATATTACACAAGGGATGAGAGTTACGAGGAAAAGAAACTTAATAGTTTTCATTTCTTTCTCCATTTTTTTTGCAAAATAGGAAATCGAAATCTTTAAAACAATTAACAAATAGCAATAAAAAAGCCCCGATAAAAGTATCGAGGCTTTGTGACCCCAAGGGGATTCGAACCCCTATTACCGCCGTGAAAGGGCGAGGTCCTAACCATTAGACGATGGGGCCAATAAATAAAGAACAAAATTAAAAAACTTATTCGGGTGAGCGATGGGATTTGAACCCACGGCCTTCTGGGCCACAACCAGATGCTCTAACCAACTGAGCTACGCTCACCATCAGTGAAAAAATCTATAATTAAACATTAAATTACAAATAAATTCTGAGCACTAATTTCCAAATCAAAAATAGTTAGAATACTGAATTTAGATTCATTTGTTATTTGGTGCTTGTGTATTAGAATTTTACCGTGTGCACCCGAGTGGACTCTTCCATCGGAATCCCTTTGGGAGAACCACTAACCTCCAGCTTAGAAGGCTGATACTCTATCCGATTAAAAAATAAACAAATTAATTTTAAGTTTCTATAAAACTAATTCAATTTTCAGATTACAAATTGTAATAAATATAAATAATTCTCAAGTACGCCCGAGTGGACTCGAACCACTAACCTCCAGCTTAGAAGGCTGATGCTCTATCCGATTGAGCTACGGGCGCTTAAACAATATATCTTTATATTCTAAATAAGTTTTAGGATTCCTCCTGAGTTCCTATCTCGTCTCTTGGAGTCCCTTCGGGAGAACCTGCGATCTCCTGTAATAATTTTTTATTAAAAATTATACTTATAACTATTAAATATGTCGGGGCGGCAGGATTCGAACCTGCGACCTCCTGCTCCCAAAGCAGGCGCGATGAACCGGACTACGCTACGCCCCGTTTTTATTTAGTAATTTTTATTTCAATTTTTCAAGGAACAATTTTTTATTATTCATTTTAGACGTATTTCATTCACTCAATACTATTAAGAACATGAAAACGATGAATTGTAAAATTAATTTCTAAATGAAAAACAAATATAATTTGAATTATTAAAAAACACAATTTTTAAGCTTTTATTAAAATTTCACCATTTTAATTTTTATAAGGTTTATTTGTGGTTAAATTTGCAGGAAAACAGATATTCTTAATGCCATTTTCTTTTTTTATATCGCGCAGATTTCTCGTTTCCCGGAAAGAATCGGGATTTCTTAATATTATTTCCAAAATTGCAATAACTGGTATTGCTATCGGTGTTGCTACACTAATAATCGCTCTTTCAGTGCTAAGCGGATTTGAAAAAACTATTCAGGATAAAATAACTGATTTTGACTCTCATATAAAAGTTTCTTCATTTAGTGGTACAGTTAAAAATTATGAACCTATAACGAGTAAAATTGAAAATTTGCTTGGAGATTATAAGCTTAGTTTAGTACCATTTGCTTCCAAGTTAGCTATAATTAGTGCTAATAGAAGACAGGATGGAATAAACATTATTGGAATTCCACCTGATACACAAATTGAGAGATTGCAAAAGAATATTATTAACGGCGAATTTAATATTGCTAGTTCTGATTCTAACATTCTGGTAATCGGTAAAGTACTTGCTAATAAACTTTTGCTCAAAGTTGGCGAAAGAGTAACCCTATTTGCTTTGAAAGATGATCAGATTCCTTCACCAGAAAATCTTCCTAATATCGAAAAATTTTTAGTTACCGGCATTTTTGAAAGTGGTATGGCTGAATATGACGATCTTTACGCATATACAAATCTTACAACTGCTCAAAACCTATTTTCAATAGGTCAATCTATTAACGGATATGATATACAACTTTCAAGTATTGAAAAAATAGACTCACTGACCAATCTTTTAAGAAAAAATTTAAGTTATCCATTATTTGCACGTTCGCTTTTTGAATCGCATAGAAATATATTTACCTGGATTGAACTGCAGCAAAAACCAATTCCAATTATTCTTGGATTAATAATCATTGTTGCAGTTTTTAATATAATAGGAACACTACTCATATTGGTTCTTGAAAAAACAAATGCCATCGGAATTCTAAAATCACTTGGAGCAAACAGAAAACAGGTTCTCAGAATATTTTTAATACAGGGAATTTTTATTGGATTCATTGGAATAATCGGCGGTAATTTGCTGGCACTTTTATTAATGCAAATACAAATTCAATTCGATGTGATTACTGTTCCTGCATCGGTATATTTTGTTACCCAAGTGCCTTTTGATTTAAGTCCTTTTATATTCATTCTTGTTTCTGTAATTGCACTAATACTTAGTTTAGGAGCTTCGATTATACCGAGTTTTATTGCTGCTAAAGTTAATCCAATTAAAAGTTTGAGATTTGACTAATGGTTTTTGAAAGATTTATAGCCCGCCGTTATCTTATTTCAAAACATAAGCTTAACTTTATTTCAATAATCTCAATTCTATCAACTATTGGAATTACAATAGGGGTTGCAGCATTAATTGTGGTCCTTTCTGTATTTAATGGATTCGGCAGTCTTGTTCAATCATTCCTAATGAACTTTGATCCACATCTTCGTATTGAGATAATTACTTCTGCTCCTAATCAGAATGATTTAAATAATTTAAATGACAATCTAAGTAGAGATAAGAAGGTGGTTTCGTTTGCTCCTTATGTAAGCGGTAAGGTTCTTGCTTTAAGACGGGACTTAACAGAAATAATTAATCTAAAAGGAGTTGTTAAAGAGAAAGCAAACGAGATTTACGGTGTTAAAAACAGTATAGTTTTTGGAAGTGACGATTTATCGGATAAAAGTAATATTCCATCAATTATAATTGGTATAAGATTGGCCGATAAATTACAAAGTCTGGTTGGCGATACTATTACAATAGTCTCGCCTGCAGGAATTGAGCGAGCAATAACACAATTTACACTGCCAAATTCACAGAACTTTATTGTTAGTGGTATCTTCTCATCTCAGAACAATGAATATGATGCTTCTCTTGCATTCATTTCATTTGAATATGCACAGCATCTTCTAGGCTTTCGTAATTTTTTTCAGGGGTACGAAATCAAATTAACAGATGTAAATCATTCATTTCGTTTAAAGGATAAACTTCTGGCTGAGTTTGATAATAATAAATTCTCAGTCTCCACCTGGTATGATTTTCATAGGGATCTGTATTCAGTTATGCAGATTGAGAGATGGGTTGCCTACATCCTGCTTTCATTAATAATTGCAGTTGCAACATTTAACATACTTGGGTCTCTGTCTATGACCGTAATTGAAAAGAAAAGAGATATTGGAGTATTAAAGGCTATGGGAGTAAAGCAAAACTCAATAAAAAAAATATTTATGTATGAAGGTTTAATGATCGGCATAATCGGTACATTACTTGGCGTAGTAATTGGATATTTTATACTATTTCTACAACTGAATTATAATATTTACCCGCTTGATCCAACTCAGTATAAAATAGATTCACTGCCTATTGAATTAAGATTATCAGATTTCTTTTTTGTTTCAGGTGCATCAATGATGCTGTCATTTTTGGCCTCATACTTCCCTGCTAACAGGGCATCCAAGGTAAATACTATCGAAGCAATTAAATGGGAATAATTTATTATGTCAGTTATTATTAAAGCTGAAGGTCTGCATAAATCTTTTACAACATTAAAAAATGTCAAGCTCGAAGTACTAAAAGGAATTTCAATTGATATTGAAAACGAGAAGATATCTGTAATCGTTGGTGCTTCAGGTGCAGGCAAAAGCACTCTGCTGCATTTGCTAAGCGGGTTAGACCGGCCCGACAAAGGAAAAGTACTTTTTGAAGGTAATGAAATTTTTACTTATAGTGATGAAAAGTTATCAAAATTCAGAAATGAGAATATTGGTTTCATTTTTCAATTTCATCATTTATTACCTGAATTTACGGCACTCGAAAATGCTTCAATACCTCTTATGATAAGCGGATTATCTCTGGCGAAAGCAACTACTAGAGCAAAAGAACTGCTTTCTTCAGTTGGATTGTCTGAAAGATTTGATCATAAACCTGCGGAATTATCAGGAGGAGAGCAGCAAAGAGTTGCAGTTGCAAGAGCTTTAGCAAATAATCCTAAAATTATTTTTGCTGATGAGCCGACCGGAAATCTGGATTCAGAAAATAGTGAGGCTATCCATAAAATATTATTTGATCTGAGGGATAATCTCAAAATTACTTTTATAATAGTAACTCATAATCCTTTACTGGTTGAATTAGCTGATACTGTTTATGAAATGAGGGACGGTTTATTAAAGTCCAAAGTCAAAAATTAGAAGTCAAAAATGATATTTTTAGTTTTGACTTTTGACTTTTCAATCAGTTTTATTTGATAAATATTCAACAAGCAGTCTTACACCAAATCCCGTCATATATTTTTTACCATAACTTATAGATGGATTTTTCAGAGCAGGACCAGCAATATCCAGATGTGCCCACGGAATATTTTTATCAACAAAATTTTCTAAAAACTTAGCTGCTGAAATTGCACCTGCCCATCTTCCGCCATAATTTTTCACATCTGCTACATCACTTTTATTCAATTCATTGTAATCATACCAGATTGGTAGTCTCCATACACGGTCAAATGTTTTCATCCCACTCTGGTATAAGTCATCTGCAAGGCGATCATCGTTAGTAAACAATCCTGCAACACTTTCTCCCAGCGCAACAACAACTGCCCCGGTTAGTGTGGCAAGATCAATAATTTCATGAACTTTTAATTTTGAGGCGTAATCAAGAGCATCAGCAAGAATAACTCTTCCCTCTGCATCTGTATCATCAACTTCAATTGTTTTTCCTGAAGCAGTTTTTATTATATCACCTGGACGGAATGAATCTCCGGAAAGCATATTCTCCGCAGCAGGAATAATTCCATAAAGATGAACATTAATTTTAGAACTGGCACTTGCAAGTAAAATTCCGGCAACAACTGCAGCTCCAGACATATCACCCTTCATTTCACCCATTCCACTTGAAGGTTTAATTGATATACCGCCGGAATCAAATGTTATACCTTTGCCAACTAAAGCAACTTTTTTAGTTTTTTTATTTTTCTTAAGAGCGGGCCTGTATTCTAAAACTATAAATCTCGGTTTGTTTGAACTTCCCTGCCCTACTGCGGTCAATCCTCCCATTTTCATTTTCTTTATATCATTTTCGTTGAACACTTTTACTTTAATTCCATAATCTGCAAGCTCTTTTAGCTGTTGGGCAAGTTTTTGGGGAGTTAAATTATTAGCAGGTTCATTTTGTAAGTTCCTGGAGAGTTCAACGCCTTTCATAATTCTGGCAGCTTTTGAAACAGCCGTTTTTAACATTTTAGTATCATCTGCGTAGAATAATATATTTAATTCACGGATATTTTTTTTCTCAGTTTTATATTTGTTAAAAGAGTAATTTCCGTAATAAATTCCTTCAATAAAAGTTTGATAGAAGTATTCTTCATCTTTAAAATATTCTTTAAAATATCTGAATGATGGAATTGATACATGAAGGTTTTTTGGATTTTCTTTAAGCAGGTCACTCAAAAACGAAGCAATATCTTCTCTGAAAACTTCTGTATTAAATTTATCATCAATTTTGATTTTCTTAATAACAAGTTCATCCGGTTTAGATTTAGGATTGGAAATCCTCAGCCTGTCAAATTTTTCGAACAGAAAATTTTTCTTATCCAATTCAGAGAATTTTAAATTGAAAATTCTTTCAAGATTTTTTAATCCTGTTTGTAGTTTACCATCATCAAGAAGATATTTATAAACGATTGTTAGAGGTTTATAGACAATTTTTTTCTCACCGGCTTTAATATTTAGTTTAAACATAATTCAATTGTATTTGTTTATATATTCTTGTGCTTTAGTTATTATTTTGGGAATTAATTCCTTCATGCTGGAATTATGGAACCGTGCTCCGGCAGCATTTGTATGACCGCCGCCCCCGAATTCACCAGCTAATTTATTAACCGGCAAATTTCCCTTCGATCTGAAGCTGACTTTAAATCCGTTTTTTAGCTCAATAAAAAGTAACCCTAAACGTACTTTTTCTATTGAAAGTGAATGATTGACAAACCCGTCAGTATCGCTTTCTATCCCTTCAACATCATTAAAATCATTCTGAGTTAATACCATGTAAGCAATTTGATTATCAGGGCTTAAAGTAATTGAGCTAAGTGCTTTTCCAAGAAGTTTAATTTTACTGAATTTACTTTGATCATAAATTGAATCATATATTTTACCCGGATCAACACCATATCTTAATAAATCAGCAACAACTAAATGCAAATCAGCTGTAGTTCTCTCAAACCGGAATGAGCCGGTGTCAGTCATTATTGCAGCATAAATCGGGTCAGCTAATGATTTATCCAATTCAACAATATTAGTCTTTTTAATAAAGGTGTAAATAATTTCACCGGTGGCACTATAATCCAATCCAATGAACTCTTCATCAATAAAATTTTCAGGATCCTGATGATGGTCTATACAAATTTTCAGACATGAAGCGTCGTTGAAACTTTCTTTCATACTAACGAGCCGGTCTGATCTGTTAAAATCAAGTGCAACTAAAACATCAAACTTATTAATTAACTCCCAATCCTCTTCCGAATTGTATTTACGAATGACTTTTTCTTCGTCAAGAAATTGAAGATTGTATGGTGTTTCACTATGATTAAGAATTACAGCTTGTTTGTTGAGATTTTTTATTAACCTGAAGAATGCCATTTCAGAACCAATTGCATCGGCATCGGGATTAACGTGAGTGGTTAAAAGAAAAGAATTATTATCAGAAATTATTTTTTTAAGTTTTTGGAAATCAATCATATTTAAACAAATAAAAGGGCTGAGGATTACTCCAAAGCCCATTAAAATTAACCCAATTAAATGAAAAGTTTATTTTACTTCCCAGGTATTTCCACTGAATAGAATTTTTTCCAGATCACCTTCGCCTTTTTTAGATTTTATATTTGCAATCTGTCTTTCAATTCCCTCATCATATGTTTCTTTATGGATTTGTCTGAATATACCTATTGGAGTGGGCATACCAGGCATCTCCTCCATGTGTGAAAGAATAATGGCTCGGGCAGGGCTTTTTTCAAATTCATCGTGTATCCACAAATCGTCTTTAGTGAACTCGCCTGCTGATAAATCAACAACTACAGGAGTCATTCCATCTAATTTAATTCCTTTATCACTGTTTTTACCAAACACAAGAGGTTTCTCGTGTTCCATTACAAGCACATTGTCCTCCTTCGTATCTTTTTCAGTAAGAAGCTCAAAAGCGCCATCGTTAAAGATGTTGCAGTTTTGAAATATCTCAATAAATGCAGTGCCCTTGTGTTCACCAGCTCTACGGATCATTTCCTGCATATGTTTAGCGTTTCTGTCTAGTGATCTTGCAATAAACGAAGCTTCTGATCCAATTGCAAGAGAAATAGGATTAAAAGGATAATCAACACTTCCAAAAGGAGTAGTTTTTGTTACCTTACCTTTTTCAGAAGTTGGAGAATACTGACCTTTTGTTAATCCATAAATTCTGTTATTAAACATTAAAATTTTAATATCAATATTTTTTCTGCATGCATGAATAAAATGATTTCCACCAATACTCAGCATATCACCATCACCTGTTGCAACCCATACTGCTAAATCTGGATTTGCAATTTTTACTCCGGAGGCAATTGTTGCAGCACGGCCGTGGATGCCATGTATGCCATAAGTATTCATATAATAAGGGAATCTGCTTGAACAACCAATACCGGAAACCCAGACAATATTTTCTTTATGCTCTGTAACAATTTCAGGAAATGTTCTCTGAACCTGGGCAAGTATTGAATAATCTCCGCAGCCAGGGCACCATCTTACATCCTGATCAGATGAAAAATCTTTTGCAGTGTATTTTGTTACAACTTTTTCTGTACTATTTGCCATTATTACCTCCGAGAGTTTCAGTTATCTTTGTTAATATATCTGATGTTCTGAATGGAAGACCTCTTACAACATTTAACTGTTCAACTTCAATAAGGAATTCACTGCGAATCAGTTTAGCAAGCTGACCTAAATTAATTTCCGGAATAAGAATTTTCTTAAAACGGCTTAAAACATCACCAGTGTTTTTGGGCATGGGATTAAGATACCTTAAATGTGCCTGAGATAAAGTATATCCCAGTTCTCTTGCCTTTGAAACGGCTTCCTTAATCGTTCCATAAGTTCCGCCCCATCCAAGTAAAAGAAGTTCACCACTTTCATCACCATCAACTTTCAGGTCGGGAATATCATTTTCTATATTCTGAACTTTCTGTGCGCGAAGCTTGATCATAAAATCATGATTGTCAGGATCGTAGTTTACGTTACCGGTAATGTTAGCTTTTTCTAAACCGCCTACTCTGTGCTCAAGTTCAGGAGTTCCGGGAATTGCCCACGGACGGGATAAATTATCATCTCTTAGGTAAGGAAAGAAGCCTTCTTTTTCAGTTCTTATTTTTGTTTTAATTTCAGGCAAATCCTTGACATCGGGAATCTTCCACGGTTCAGAACCATTAGCTAAGTATCCATCAGTTAATAAAATAACTGGTGTCATATACTTCAAAGCAATTCGCGATGCCTCAATAGCCATGTAAAAACAATCCCTTGGGGTTCTTGCTGCTAAAACAGGTACAGGTGATTCGCCATTACGACCATAAATAGATTGCAATAAGTCAGCCTGCTCTGTTTTTGTGGGTAATCCTGTACTTGGTCCGCCTCTTTGAACATCTATAATAACAACTGGTAATTCAGTCATTACTGCAAGCCCTATAGCTTCAGTTTTTAAAGCTAATCCTGGTCCACTTGTATTGGTAATTGCTAAATGACCTGCATAAGATGCTCCAATTGCAGAACATACACCAGCAATTTCATCTTCCGCCTGAAAGGTTTTTACACCAAAGTTTTTATAATTACTGAGGTATTGCAGAATTTCAGATGCAGGTGTTATAGGATAAGATCCAAGAAAGAGCGGAAGTCCACTTTTAACAGATGCTGCAAGAAATCCAAGTGCTGTTGCTTCATTTCCGGAAATATTTCTATATGTTCCTTTTGGTAATCTGGCAGGTTCAACACTATAGCGGGTTGTAAATGCTTCAGTCATTTCACCGAAGTTAATTCCTGCTTTTAGAGCTTTTTCATTTGCTTCTACATACTCTGGTTTACTTTTAAATTTTTCATGTATCCAGGTAATGGTTGTTTCAGGAGGACGATTGTATAACCAGTACATTAATCCCAATGCAAAAAAGTTCTTACATCTTGCAACTTCTTTGGGAGAAAGTTTTGTTCCTTCTAATGCATTTGCAGTTAAAGATGAGATCGGGACTTTAAATACTTCATAACCGCTCAATGATTCATCCTCAAGCGGATTGGTAGCGTAGTTTGCAAGCTTTAAATTCTTTAAATCGAAAGAATCGCTGTTAACAATAATCATCCCACCGTTTCTTAATTCAGAAAGATTCTTTTTCAGAGCAGCCGGGTTCATTGCTACAAGAACATCAGGTTGGTCACCTGGTGTATGAATATCATCACTGCTGAAGTGTAATTGGAATCCACTTACGCCGTATAATGTTCCGGCAGGTGCACGAATTTCTGCAGGGTAATCCGGAAGAGTGTTCAGATCATTACCAACCCAGGCGGTTGTATCACTAAATTGAGATCCGGTCAACTGCATTCCGTCACCGGAGTCGCCTGCAAATCTGACTGTAACCTCTTTTAACTTTAATACTTCTTTTACTTTTGACATTACATAACTCAAATATTTTTTAAAAAATGTACCATTAAAACTACTAAGTAGTTTGCGAATTAACAATTAAATTAAAGTTGACCCTCTACATAAGATCTGATAATATTTTGTAGAACTCATCAGCGTTAACAAAGCCGGTAATCCTGTTTAATTCTTTACCGTTAGCATCTAAAATAAGTATTGTTGGAACACCGACAATATTAAATTTATTTCTTAATGATTCCACTTCCGGCGATACGGATCTGGTCATATCAGCTTTGAGTGTTACAAATTCTTTTGAAAGTTCAATAACTCTTTGATCTGTAAAAGTGAGAGCATCAAGTTCTTTACAGGGAATGCACCAATCAGCATAGAAATCTATAATTATTCCTCTGTTATCGCCAACATTAGCTAGAGCTGGATCAGAATAAGTTTCCCATATAATGGATTCCCTATCAGAAGGAACCAAAGCATAAACAGAAACCGCAATAACTAAAACTGAAAAAACATACTTAAAGATTCTGAATGCGCGAACATTATTTCCTTTTTTATCGAGGAATAGCAGTATTAAAACTGCAATTATACCAAATACAGGAAGTACATATCCTGAAATTTCTTTTGGCAGCAGAGGTAGAAGGAAATATAAAGCCATTCCAAGTAAAATAAATCCGAAAACGTGCTTAACTGCTTCCATCCATTCTCCCGCACGGGGTAGACTTTTTATTTTACCAGAGAACATTGCCAGAAATAAATATGGTAATCCCAACCCCAGAGCAAGAACAAAAAACATCAGAAAACCAAAATAAGGATCTCCCTTTGCAGCAACGTAGGTTACTAAGCCTATTACAAAGGGACCAATACAAGGAGCAGCCACAATTCCCATAGTTAAGCCCATAAAGAAAGCACCATAAAATCCGCCTTTTGCGCCACCTGCTTTTGCTACAAGAGCATCCGGCATTTTAAACTCGTATAAACCGAACATACTTAAAGACAGAGCAATGAAAATTGCTACAATAACTATAATAACAATTGTGTTTTGAAGAAGCGCACCGAATACTGCCCCACTTAATGCTGTAACAACTCCTACTACTGAATAGGTGACAGCCATTCCTAAAACGAATAACAGACCCATCAAAAATAGCCGGCTTGTTTTTCCTTCACTTTGTCCGCCGAAATATCCAATGGTAATTGGTATAAGCGGATAAACGCAAGGAGTTAAATTAAGAGCGAGACCACCTATGAATACAAGAATTAGCCCTACCCATATGCCCTGACTTTCCAGTGCTGATGATATTGGATCAGATTTATCTTTCTGAACAATTGTATCAGAAATTGAAAGATCCAGATTATCAAATATCTCACTATTAATTTGGTTAACAACTTCTTGTCTGTCAGCAACTATAATTTCTACAGTATCTGAAACTGAAGTGGGTGCTAAACAACTCATATCATTGCAGGCCTGATAATCAACAGTAATTAAAATTGAATATGTACCGGGTTGAACTTCTTCGCCAACACTTACAATTGCACCAATGATAATCTCACCTTCCCAAACAGATAAAGGACTTTCTGAAAACGAGAATTTGAAATCGTGAGCCTTTGGATAAACAACGCTATTGAGACTAAATATTTCACTTTTTTCAATAGTTATTTCTGTTGGTATTAAATAATCTTCATAAGGTTTGTTGGAATTGATATGCCATTCATCATCAATATTTATTTTAACAGCTAATTTAAATTCGCTGCCTGAGTAAACCTTATCCAGGGAAAGATAGCTCTGCACTTTAAGTAAATCAGGATTGAAGCCGAATTGCGCTGATATATTTGTTGTATAAAATATTATTGAGAGAAGAATAATCTTTAAGTATTTCATATTATTTATTTCATTAATTGTTTCAATAAGATCTATTTAGTGTTATTTAAAGCTCATATAAACCGGGATCGCTGTGTAATTTAAAAATTGCTAAATGATTACTGACGCTTGAAGACTGAAGTTACTTTCTCCAGCCTTGCACAATAGGATATCTTCTACCGTAACCAAATGCCTTAGGAGATACGCGTAATGCCGGAGCAGATTGTTTTCTCTTAAATTCACTAAGATCAACCATACGCAGAACTTTTGATACAATTTTCTTATCACCAATAACAGCTGATATTTCTTCTATTTCCTTATTTTCTTCAAGATACATTCTCAGAATATTATCAAGAAGTTCGTAAGGCGGTAATGTATCCTGATCAGTTTGATCGAATCTTAATTCTGCTGATGGAGGTTTATCAATTATTTCCTGTGGAATAATTTCATCCTCCCGGTTTATATAATTTGCTATCCGGTATATATCTGTTTTATAAACATCGGCAAGTACGGCTAATCCACCGCACATATCACCGTACAGAGTGCAATATCCTGTTGCCACCTCAGATTTATTTCCGGTTGTTAAAAGTAAATAATTGTTATTATTTGAAAAAGCCATTAAGTAGAGTCCGCGAATCCTTGCCTGAAGATTTTCTTCTGTAATTCCTTTTACATCATCATTTAAAGAAGAAGAAAGGCTATTCATGCTTTCATCAACAGAAGACTGAATAGAAATATTTGTGTGTGAGATTCCTAAATTGAAAATTAGTTTCTCAGAATCGGTTATACTTCCATCGCTTGAATATTTAGAAGGCATAAGCATTACGTGGACATTTTCAGCACCAATCGCTTTAACAGCAATATACGTTACGAGGGCAGAATCCATTCCTCCGCTCAAACCAATTAATAATTTTTTAAAGCCGAGTTTATCACAATAATCTTTTACTCCATAAATAAGAGAAGATAATACTTCCTCCTCAAAACTTTTTTCACAATTCTTTATTTCATTTTTAGATTTAGAAGTGTCAAACAAAATAAAATCCTCTTCGTATGTTTTACCAAGTTGTATAAGTTTGCCATCACTGTCAAAACACATACTTGCGCCATCAAAAATCAAATCGGTTTGTGCTCCAACACAGCATACATAAGCCAGCGGAATGTTATCCTTCTTAGTTAAAAGAGACAACATTTCATGTCTTGCACATCTCTTACCATAAGCATAAGGACTTGCGGAAATATTCAGGAGAATTGTTGCACCTTTTTCCAGCAGCTCTTTTACAGGATCTCTTGTATATCTTCTTTTGTACCAATAGTCAGCGTCATTCCATATATCTTCGCAGATTGAAATTCCGAGTTTTTCTCCTTTAAACTCAAATATATCTACTTCTTTGGATGGATCGAAATATCGCATCTCATCAAACACATCATAATTAGGGATGAGAGTTTTGTGCTGTACAAACTGAATTTTTTCATCAAAACATAGAATAGCAGAGTTGTGAATATCTGTTCCGATAAGATCATCATCCTCTGTGATGGCGCCAAAAAGCAAGGCAGTATTTCCTGTTATTGCGGCTAATTCATTTGCTGTCTTAGTAACTGCATCCCGGAATTCCTTTTTTTCAACAAGATCTTGCGGAGGATATCCTACCAATGAAAGTTCAGGAAATATAACAATGTCAGCATCGGCATCAATACCGTGTTTGTAACCATCAATTATTTTTGATTTATTGTATTCCAGATTGCCTATTATCGGATTGATCTGGCAGAGTGCAATTCTCATAGCAAAATACTAAAAAAGATTTATTAATCGTTAAAACTAAAATAACCTATCTTTTAGATTTTACAATACACTAAATTTTGTAATTAGAACACCGATGCAGGGATCGGTCTCCTGACCGATCCAAAGGGCAGCGTAAAGGTTTGGCTAATAATTATCCCCAATAATTTCAGCGGTAACAGCTTCATCAGAGCTGCTGCGGAATGGACAGGAGTCCATTCCCTACAGAATACTACCATTCACCGGTAACATTCGCCCGATTATCAACTGATTTATCCATCTTTAACAATCGAGTGCCGTTAATACCATATAAAATGCATTAAATAAAAATCGTCTTTATTATTGCAGTGGAAATTACAGAAAGTAAGGAGTTCCAAAATGTACAAAAAACTATATCGCTCTAATACCGATAAAATGATCGGTGGAGTATCAGGCGGAATTGCAGAATATTTTGAAATCGATCCAACAATTGTAAGAATACTATTTGTACTTGCTGTATTCTTTGGTGGTGGAGGATTGATAGCTTACATAATTCTATGGATAATTGTGCCGGAAAAACCTTATGTTTTTCCCGGTTCACAGCAAACCCAGACTGAGAATCAATCTAATTTTACTCAACAGCAGCCGGAGTCAGAAGCTAAAGAAAATAATTCATCTGCTAATGAGGAGCCATTTAATTATGCGGCATTTCAGCAGAAACAAAAATCAAATACTGGTTCGGTTGCAGGAATTGTGTTAATTGTAATAGGCGGATTATTCCTCTTAAATAATTTTATACCGCGATTCAACTTCAGTGATTTTTGGCCGTTTATATTGATTGCTGTTGGTATTGCTTTACTTCTTAATGTTAAAAGGTGAGGTATTAAAATGAAAGCATCACATATTTTCTGGGGAACTTTATTTGTAGTACTCGGAGTGTTCGGACTGTTGGCTAACTTTTTTGAGTTCAGTTTTCAATGGTCAACTGCCTGGAAATTCTGGCCTTTGGTTTTAGTTCTTATAGGTTTATCAATTATTGTTAAAAATACAACTGGTAAACTTTTAATATCGGGTTTGGCAGGTTTAGTCCTTGCAATATCAATTTTTGCATCAGTTAGTTCAGGGCTAAATTTATTTAAAGGTGGTTTAAATTTTACATTTGACGATGGACCAATTACTTCTGAGACTGCAAGATATGTTGAGGACTATAATGATTTAATAAAATATGCTTCGCTTAACTTTAGTGCAGGCGCAGGTAATTTCAGATTATTAACTACTACAAACGATCTGCTCGATATTTCAACTGAAAGTCATGGAGTTGATTATACATTAATAAGAAATGATTACGACGATAAGAGCGATTTGACATTTAAAATGGAATCGAAAAAATTCCGCTTTGGAAAAAAAGGCAGTTTTAATAAAGTGGAGATTGCCCTTAATCCTGAACCGATTTGGAATATTAACTTCGATTTAGGTGCAGCATCCATTAAGGTTGATCTATCCCAATTTAAAGTAAGTGCAGTTGACATAAATATGGGAGCGGCGGCATTAAATCTTAAACTTGGCGAGCCGATCGATGAAACCAGATTGGATATTGATGCAGGAGCATCAGATATTGATATCTTTATTCCTGAAAATGCAGCTTGTGAAATAACTTCTGATGTAGCATTATCATCCACTAATTATGAAGGTTTTACTAAATTCGAATCAGGCAAATATCGAACACCAAATTTTTATCAATCAGGCAAAAAGATATTTATTAGAATTGAATCAGGTGTCTCATCTATTGATGTGAGGAAGTATTAATTTAAGAAAGATCTTTTGATCGTCCTGTTTTTTTCTTTTTACTTTTTTCTTTTATCTTGTTAACAGGTTTCCATAAATGCTTATCTAATATGACACACCCTTGCTCATCAAATTCAACACCTTCACTTCTTAAAAGTTCCTCCATAAGATTAGAATCACCAAAATGAATTTTTCCTGTTAATGCACCATATCTGTTTACAACTCTGTGAGCAGGAATATCAGGTCCGCATCCATTTAACGCCCATCCAACAGTCCTTGCTGCAGAACGAATTCCACAAGCTTCAGCTATATCGCCATAAGTTGTAACTTTTCCATATGGGATTTTCTTTGTTATGCGGTAGACTTTTTTGAAGAAGTCGGTATTATTTTTTTCTTCACGTTTCATTGCTGTCATTTTCGTTATTCAGTCAATCACTAAATCAATTGAAATAAATATTTTTATTAATTAATTTTTGCTGAACATTAACAAATAAGCTTTTATAAACCGATCAATATCACCATCCATTACTCCCTGTATATCAGAAGTTTCTTCATCTGTTCTATGATCCTTAACCATGTTGTAAGGATGAAAAACATATGAGCGGATCTGACTCCCCCATTCTATTTTCATCTTACTTTTTTCCACCTCGTCAAGAGCTGCATTCTGCTTTTCTACTTCAATCTGGTATAATTTAGATTTTAACATCTTCATGGCATTAACTTTGTTTTGTCCTTGTGATCGCTCACTTTGGCAGGCAGCTACAACCCCGCTTGGAATGTGAGTAATGCGAACAGCGGTTTCAACCTTATTTACATTCTGTCCCCCTTTTCCGCCTGATCTGTAGGTGTCAACTCTTAGATCAGCAGGATTAATTTCTATCTCTATTGTATCATCAACTTCAGGAATAACAAAAACAGATGCGAATGATGTGTGTCTTCTTTTATTTGAATCGAATGGAGAAATTCTTACCAGTCTGTGAACGCCATTTTCAGCTTTCATATAACCGTAAGCAAATTCACCTGTTACTTCAACTGTTGCACTTTTAATGCCCGCGCTATCACCTTCAAGTAAATCCATTATTGTCATTTTGTAACCGTTTTGTTCACCCCATCTCAGATACATTCTAAGCAGCATATCAGCCCAATCCTGCGATTCAGTTCCGCCAGCTCCGGAATGAATTGTTAACAAACAGTTCTTATCATCATTTTCGCCGCTAAGCATATTTTTAAATTCAACTTCTTCAATTGATTTTTCAAGAGCATCAAGTTCAGCGATTAGATCATCATAAAGCGATTCATCTTTTTCCATTTCCGCAAGCTGAATCGTTTCATCTACACTGATGGCTTTTTTATTAAGATCCTGCCACAGGTCAATCCAAATCTTTAATGATTTAATTTCCTGAAGGGTTTTTTGAGCAGCTATCTGGTCGTTCCAGAAATTCGGAGCTTCGGTTTGATTGTTTAGTTCATCAACTTTTTGAATTTTCTTATCAACGTCAAAGATAACTCCGTAAATTATCGATTCTGACTCTGTAGTTTTTTAATGTTTTTAATTGTTCTTCGTACATGTTCAATCCTTTTTAATTCAAAAATAAAAAGTCAAAATTCAAAAAAACACTTAATAATTTTTGACTTTTGTCCGTCGAAGACGGTTTGGCTTTGGACTTTAGAGCTCCAGTTCCATTCTTAATAATGCCGATGCTAAAGTTTTACCCTGGGCATCATGTTTAAGAGAAACAGTTCCGCCACCACCCAGGGTGTTGTGCAACAAAAAGTTTAGGGCACGAATATTAGGCAGTTCGAATCTTTCAACCTTGCCAAAACAAATTCCTTCAAAATGCTTTTTAACTCTTTCTTCAGTGAGATGTTTATGGATGATTTCATAACCTTTATCATCGTAAGCTATGATTCCGATGTTGGCTGCATCACCTTTATCGCCGCTTCTGCCGTGTGTTATGTCTCTGAGTTTTATTTTCATCTGCCTTAATGCTGAATTTATTTCAGCAACTCCTTTCACTATGTATTAATTTTCTTTTGTAAATCTTCAATTTTAGTTTAAAAAAAATTCAAAGTTCCTGAAACAAGTTCAGGATAATGTTATGATCTCAACAACCGGTTGCACAACACTTTTAGAAATTAACGCAGGCCAATATGCTACTACTTCACTTGGTTTTGGTCTGCCTCCAGCAAAACCCGTAACACCAGGAGGTCCGGTAAGTATTAATGGAGCAATTTCTTTTCCAAATCTTTCAACAGATTTATAGTCGTGCGATCTAACCCCGATTCTTAACATAATTTCATTAATGTCATCTTCATTATTTTTTTTGGATAATGGTCCGTGTGTTGAATCGTATCCTATAAACTCAGTTTTTAACTCATCAAATTTTAAGTTAAGATTTTCCATACGTTTTCTTAATATCTGATCTGCTGCTTTAGCTTTTGTAAATGCTTCAGGCCAGCAGTAGGTTAACGATGCTGATGCCGAGTAACCATCAGCATATGAACAGGAAACTTTATAGAATTGCGTTTCGGAAAAGCCTTTAACATCTGTGACTAAAACTCTATCCTCACCAAGATCTTTTAATTTTATCGAAGTAAAATCCGCAATACAATCAGGCGTTATATAATTTATCGGGTCACCAATTTCATAAACCAATTGTTCTGCAACCGTTTCGAATGATACCCTTCCGCCCGTATTTTTATGTTTTGTAATGATAACATCGCCGTTTGGAAATGCTTCTGCAATAGGAAAACCAATTTCTGCCATATTTGGTATTGACTGCCAATCACCTAAAAAGTTTCCGCCTGATGATTGAGCACCACATTCCAGAATATGTCCTGCAACAGTTCCGGCACACAATAAATTTATATCACTTTTCTTCCATCCGAATTCGTATATCATAGGCGCAAGAGTTAGGCCTGTATCAGTGGTTCTTCCTGTAATAATTATATCTGCTCCTTTTTCAAGTGCTTCTACAATTGGAAATGCACCAAAGTAAACATTAGCAGAAAGTATTTTTTCTTTTATAGTAATTATTGGTTCTCCTGATTCCATATTTTTTAGTTCTTCACCGGAAGCTATAAGCTCATCCAACCTTGATCTTATATCATCGCCCAAAACAATTCCAATTTTAAGATCTTTTATTCTCAACTCTTTAGCAACATTAATAATAGCATTCGCACAAGCAACCGGATTTACACCGCCGCCATTAGTGATAACTTTGATATTCTTTTCGACACAGTGCGGAAGAATTCTTTTCATTAGCTCTGGTATATCTCGGGCGTAACCTAGATCAGGATTTTTATTCTTTTGTTTCTGAAGTATTGACATTGTTACTTCGGCAAGATAATCCATAACAAGGTAATCTATTGGTCCTTTTGTAATCTGATGATAAGGTGCATCGATAAGGTCACCCCAGAAACCCTGTCCGGAAGCAATTCTAATTTTTTCTTTCATTTAAAACCTTTTTTATAATAAAGTTTGAAGCTTCTAAAATATCAGCTTCACTTTTAACGTTGATCCAGTCAATTCTATTATCTGCTTTGAACCAGGTAATTTGCCTTTTTGCGTAACGCCTGGTATTACGCTTAATTAATTCAACAGCCCTCATCAGTGATATTTCATTTTCTAAATAAGAAATAATTTCCTTATAACCAACAGTATTAAGTGAGTTTATTTGTTTTGAGTATCCTTTATTTATTAATTCCGTAACTTCATAAACCAATCCATTTTCAATCATAATATCAACTCTTTTTTCTATTCGTTCATAAAGAATAGTTCTGTCCCAATCAATTCCAAACTGAAAAAAATAATTATCAGAATTTTTTATCTGTTCATCAAAATGCCACCATATGGGTTTGCCTGAGATATAAAAAACTTCTAATGCTCTAATCACTCTTTTCCAGTTTTGTGGCAGCATTGAATCTGCACTTTTAGGGTCAACTCTTTTCAGTTCGTTGTAAAGAAATTCATTCCCAAACTGTTTACGTTTCCGGAGCAGTTCATCTCTTAATTCCATATTAGTATCAACAGAATTAATAATGCCGTCAATCAACGATTTAATATAAAGTCCTGTTCCACCAGCTACCACTGGAATTTTATTTTCTAAATGAAGTCTTGAAATAATTCTCTCCGCTTCATCTACAAACATACCTGCATTAAAAATACCATCAGGTGAAGTATGATCAATAAGGTGGTGTTTAACTTTTTTTAGTTCTGCTTTAGATGGTTTAGCTGTACCAATATTAAGATATTTATAAACCTGTCTACTGTCAGCAGAAATTATTTCGCTATTAATTCTTTCTGCTACCCTAATCGCAAGGTTTGTTTTACCTGAACAAGTCGGACCGGCAATAACAATTACTTGTCCCAACCTTCTTTTCCTATTAATGGAACGAAAGAAAATTCAGGAATTATATCAGTTACAAATTTGTCTTCAGTTTCTTTGGTTATTACATAAAGCTTTTGTGATGTTCGGCTTCCAACAGGGATAACCATTTTTCCACCTACAGCAAGCTGTTCCTTAAGTTTTTCAGGTACATCTGGTGAACCAGCAGTAACGATAATTCCGTCGAAAGGAGCATATTCAGCCCAGCCAAGCGTACCGTCACCATATTTAGCCCTTACTCTGATTCCAAGCTCATCAAATAATTTAAGAGTTGGATGATATAACTTTAAATTTCTTTCAATTGTATATACTTCAACTCCCATTTTATAAAGAATTGCAGCCTGATATCCTGAGCCTGTTCCAATCTCAAGTACTTTCGAACCTTTCCTTAATTTCAATTCCTGAGTCATAAATGCAACAGTGTATGGCTGAGAGATAGTTTGACCCTGACCAATTGGCAGTGCAATATCCCTGTATGCGTGAATCTTCATTGTATCAGGAATAAATTTTTCTCTCTGAACTTCGCCAATAGCTTTCAGGACGTAAATATCATTAATACCTTTTTGGGATAATAAATCTACTAATGCTTCTCTTTCTGTTCTTGACATATTGTTTTTTATTGATTGTGTCAAAGATAATTATATTATTTATTTTTGAGTAGAAAATAATTTTTAGAAAGTTTTTATGTTTGAATCTGTTTACGGCGCATTTATTATTATGGGGATGCGTATTTGCGATGTTACATTAGGTACTTTAAGAACTATACTGGTAGTCCAGGGACGAAAATACTATGCCGCTATGATAGGATTTGTAGAAGTTTTAATCTGGGTATTTGTAATTCGTTTTGTTGTTCAAAACCTGGATCATATACCTAATTTAATCGGTTATGCTGCAGGATTTGCAACCGGTAACATTCTCGGTATTACAATTGAACAAAAAATAGGATTGGGATTTGTTCAGTTGAACATCATTTCCAGGCACTTTACAGATGCTATTGCAGATAAATTACGCAAACTTAAATACGGCTTAACAATACTTCCGGGTGAAGGTGGTTCCGGCGGTGTTGCAATTATTGTTACAATTATCCCCAGAAAGTATCAGAAAAAGGCTATTTCAATTATTGAGGAAATTGATAAAACTGCCTTTATTACCGTTCAGCATTCTCTGCCTTACAGGGGATTTATTCATGGCAGCAGAAAATAAATTAATTGCACATTAATTTTTTTGAGTTGCTATGAATAGTTTTTTAAGTGTCTAGAACATTTTCTAAAATGGAAAATGTATCATTTGATTTCTATAAACATTGTGATTTCGTCTTTTTATCAATTTCTCAACACACTAAAAAAATGAATTACTTGTGCACCTGCTATTTGATTTTATAATATATTTTTTAATTTTAAAGCAAGATTAAATTATATCTATAAATTTTATCCTTTTGAGAGGAGGTGAACCATACCTTTTAAGTTCATATCTGTTTCATAAGTAACTATTTCATCATTTTTTTCTCAGGAGGTTCTCAATGCGAAGTTTTTCTTACTTATTTATTTTCTTATTTGTTCTTGGAGGTTTAACCCTTGCTCAGGATGCAGCTGATATTTATACCGGACCAATGAACGGTACATCTACTTTCAGCCCACAGCCAATACCTTCAACACCAGAAATGGCAGAATTATTTGACAATGGTCCTGTTGTCAATCTTCCCGGTGGAGGACCTGGAGGTTCAGATGGCAGCGTTTTACAAACCAGCTTATTAATGAATACTCTTGGAGGCGGTTGGCAGCTCCCGTCAGGTATTAGTATTGCTGATGATTTTGAAGTTCCAGCCGGAGGTGATTGGGCAATTGACTCGATTAGATTTTATGGTTACCAAACCGGATCTACAACTACCTCTACTTATACTGGTGTTTATGTGAAAATATATGATGGCGATCCCTCAGCTGGCGGAACAGTTGTTTGGGGAGATTTCACAACAAACATTCTTGGTAACACCTATTGGATAAATGCTTATCGCTATTCTGAAACTAGCGTTGGAACAACTCGACCTGTAATGGCAGTTGTTGCGGCAACAATCGGATTAACACTAGCTCCTGGTACATATTGGATAGAAGCTACAGCCACAGGAACTTTAGCTTCAGGTCCCTGGATGCCGCCTGTTACAATCACCGGCCAAACAACCACTGGTAACGCAAAACAATTAACCTCTACCGGATGGGCTGATTGGAATGACACCGGCACAATGACTCCTCAAGGTATGCCATTCAAAATGTTTGGGACCGAAGGCAGTGCGGGATATTCATTCTTTGATGATTTTGATTCCTATGTAGCAGGACAGTTGCTGGCCTTACAAAACCCAACCGATTGGACCACATGGGGAAATAACCCCGGTTCTGCTGAAGATGCAATGGTAAGTGATTTATACTCTGCAAGTAATCCTAACTCAGTTGTTTTTGTTACAAATGACGATGTGGTTAAACTGCATGGAGACCTTACCACAGGTAAATGGTATACTGGTTTCTTAATGTACATTCCAACTGGTAAGTCAGGTTACTGGAATATGCTCTCTGATTTTACATTCAATACCGGCGGATATTGGGCTTTTGAATGTTACTTTGATGTAGGTGGCGGCGGAAGATTATTAACCGGCGATCCGGTAACTAATTTCACATGGACTCCAAACACCTGGCAATGGGTTGAAGTAATTGTTGATCTTGATACTGATCAGGCAGAATTCTGGATGGGTGGAAGTCTTGCGGGTGGTACTTTGGTTAAACAATGGCAGTGGACAAACGGAACCAGTGCAGGTTTTGGACCATTGGTAATTGATGCAACCGATATCTTTGGTGCTACTGCTAATGATGAAATGTACATGGATAACTTCTTCATAGGTCCTGCAAGTATTACTCCTGTTGAATTAACTTCCTTCGGAGCAAATGTTAATTCAGCCGGTAATGTAGTTCTAAATTGGACTACAGCATCTGAAATTAACAATCAAATGTTTGAGATAGAAAGAAGTATTGAAGGCGGTGAATTCTTCCGTATTGGTTATGTGGAAGGACACGGTACTACTACTCAGCAGCAGGAATACACCTATACAGATATGAGTGTTACTCCGGGAACTTATTTCTACAGACTAAAACAAATTGATTACATTGGTACATTTGAGTATTCAAATGCAGTTATGGTTGATGTAAAAGGTCCATTAGGATTTGAATTAGGACAGAACTATCCAAATCCATTTAACCCATCAACAATAATTGATTTCAATATTCCGGAAGCTGGACTGGTTAAACTTGCTGTTTACAATATTCTCGGAGAAGAAGTCGCTGTTCTTAAGAATGAATATATGCAGTCCGGTTTCTATCAAACAGCATTTAATGCAGTAGATATTCCAAGTGGAATGTACGTATATAAGCTTGAAACAGCCAATATGGTGCAAGCCCGCAAGATGATGCTCATGAAGTAAACTTATTGAATATTATTTAGATAATATTCCTCGTTTTCATATTAGAAGCCGCCTTTGTGCGGCTTCTTTTTTATAAAAATTAGTTTGTTGCATGATTGATTTAGTCACATTATATTAGTCTTCGTTTTTATTAAGTTCTTGAAGCTTTTTGTGAACTCTTTGCGGGAATAGCTCAGTTGGTAGAGCGCAACCTTGCCAAGGTTGATGTCGCGGGTTCGAGTCCCGTTTCCCGCTCTAAGAATCCACGAAAGTGGATTTTCTTTTTTTTGGCGCTGTACCCAAGTGGCTTAAGGGGAAGGTCTGCAAAACCTTTATTCGTCGGTTCGAATCCGACCGGCGCCTCAATTCAGCCTCAGTAATGAGGCTTTTTTCATGTTTTCACCGTATCCCAACGAATATCCGATTATATCTTATCATAATATATTATTTATCCCGAATCAATTATGTCTTTGTTCCGAATATCATTTTTTATAATAACCTGAAACTAAAAAGATAATTCGCATTTTTTGTAATTTGCCTTGCAACAATATTACAATTTATAATTATGCATTATTTAATAAGTTTATTTATTGGATATCTTTTTGGATCAATTCCAACAGCATATATACTGCTGAAAAAGAAAAAAGGAATTGATATTACTAAAACCGGTTCCGGTAATGTAGGAGCAATGAACTCCTTTGAAGTTACAAACTCTAAGTTAATCGGTCTATTTGTACTTCTAATTGATTTTTTAAAAGGCCTTTTGAGCGTGTATATTGTTTCATTAATATACCCGGAAAGTTTTGTTCTTCCAGCTGTTGCTTTGCTATTTGCGATTTTAAGTCATTGTTTTAATCCCTGGCTCAAATTCAAAGGCGGCAGAGGTTTAGCAACTGCTGCAGGGGGAACCTCAATTCTCTTTCCTTATTTTCTTTTTGCATGGATTGTTCTTTGGTTAATTTTCTACTTCTTAAAAAAAGATATTTTAATTGGAAATGTTGCTGCAAATATTTTTACACTGTTTTTAATAGCTAATACCAGTGAAATTGCTATTAAATATTCTTATCCTCAGGCAAAATCTGAAAGTGAATTAATGCTATTCGTTATCGGAGGACTTTTAATAATTTTTATTAAACACATCGAACCATTAAATGAAATAATTTTAAAATTTAAGAAACCAGGTATGAGAAATGATAACATTTAGATCATATATTATTACAATAACGCTTTTTATTGGAATTATTATTGCCGGATACTTTCTTTTCACTGATTCAGAACAAATTTTTATTCCTGAAGAAAGTGCATCAAGGCAGCAGCAGCTTCTTACTGCTTATAAAAATAGCCTTAATGATGATATTTCAAATTCAAGACGAAATATTATCACTAAAACTGTCGAGTTAGTTAGTCCTGCTGTTGTCGGTATTAATGTAATCGAAATCAGACAGGTTCGTGACCCATTCAGTTACTTCTTTGATGATCCATTCTTTAGACAATTTTTTGGCGATCGAAGAACAAACAACCGCAAGGTTCAGGGTTTAGGTTCCGGATATATCATATCTCCAGACGGATTTATAATTACAAATGACCATGTTGCCGGCAATGCAACTGAAATAACCGTTACTCTTACTGATGGTTCACATCATCAGGCTCAAATCATTGGAACAGACGCAATCTCTGATATATGCCTGTTAAAAATTGAAGGATCTGATTTCCCCTATATTGATCTTGGTGATTCTGAAGATATAATTATTGGCGAATGGGTTATTGCACTCGGTAATCCTTTTGGTTTGTTTGATCTTAATGATAAGCCAACTGTTACTGTTGGTGTTATTAGTGCCCTTGGAATGAATCTCGAACCGATAAACAATCGTTTCTACCTTAATATGATTCAGACAGATGCTGCAATTAATGGTGGGAACAGCGGCGGACCACTCGTGAATAGTCTCGGTGAAGTAATTGGTATGAATACACTTATTTTTACTGCCGGTGGTGCACAAGGTAATATCGGACTTGGATTTGCAATTCCAATAAATAAAGTAAGAAAAATAATTTCAGAACTTAAGGCAAAAGGTTCTATAGATAGAGATTTTCAGATTGGGATGCGAATTCAAACAATTGATGAAGGGATCGCAAGATATTATAATCTGTCAAGCTCAAGAGGTGTAATTGTTACAAGAATAACTCCCGGCTCCCCCGCCGAAAAATCTGATATCCGTGTTGGCGATATTATAACTGAAGTAGAGAATTTTAAGATAAATAATGAAAATACATTGTACGGAGTATTCCAGGAATTCAGAACTGATCAAACTATTGCCATAAGAATAGTAAGGGAGAATAAAGAATTAAACAAGAGAATGAAACTGGAGAAAAACAGATGATCCAGCGATATACTTTACCTGAAATGGGCAAAATCTTTGAAGATGAATTTAAATTCAGTACCTGGCTGAAAATTGAAATCCTTGCCTGTGAAGCACGTGCCGAAATGGGTGAAATCCCTAAAGAGGATGTGGCTGTAATAAAAAGTAAAGCCAAATTCGATGTGAATAAAATTCTTGAAATTGAAGAAACAACCAAACATGATGTTATAGCTTTTCTTACTAATGTCGCAGAATATGTCGGACCAGAATCACGACACATTCATTTCGGAATGACATCATCTGATATTTTAGATACAACACTTTCTTACCAGATGAAATCTGCAGGGGAACTAATATTAAAAAGATTAATAAAACTCAAAGAAATATTAAAGTACAAAGCTATTGAGCATAAAGATACAGTTTGTGTTGGACGATCACACGGAATTCATGCTGAACCAACGACTATGGGATTAAAATTTGCTCTCTGGTTCGAAGAAACAAAAAGAAATATTAAAAGACTAAAAAGTGCGATTGAAATTATATCAGTCGGTCAAATTTCCGGTGCTGTTGGAACTTTTGAACATCTTTCACCAAAAGTTGAAGAATATGTCTGCCAGAAAATGGGATTATCACCAGCACCTGTTTCAACACAGGTTATTCAGAGAGACAGGCACGCAGAGTTTTTATCAACTCTAGCTGTAATTGCCGCAACTCTTGAAAAAATATCTGTGGAAATAAGGCATCTTCAGAGAACCGAAGTGCTTGAAGCTGAAGAATATTTTTCAAAAGGTCAAAAAGGATCTTCTGCAATGCCGCATAAAAGAAATCCGATTGTCAGCGAGCGTATAACCGGCTTAGCAAGAATTTTAAGAAGTAATTCAATTGCAGCACTGGAAAATGTTGCGTTATGGCACGAGAGAGATATATCACACTCTTCAGTGGAAAGAATAATAGTTCCCGACAGCTGTATTGCTCTTGATTATATGCTCGATCTTATGATCAAATTAATTGATAAGCTGATTGTTTACCCTGAAAATATGATCAGCAACCTTAATATTACAAGGGGACTGGTTTTTTCGCAGGCAGTTTTATTAAAACTTGTTAGTAAGGGCTTAACCAGAGAAGAAGCTTATAAGCTTGTTCAAACGAGCGCAATGGATGTTTGGGCTGATAAAAATAAAAACCTTAAAGATGAGCTGCTAAATTCAGTCGAAGTAAAAAAATATTTAAGCGAGGATGAGATTAACGGAATTTTTAATAACGAACATATGTTAAGCAATGTAGATTATATTTTTAACAGAACTATTAAAAAGGATGAATAATATGAAAAACATTTTTTTAACTTTTTTGATTTTTGCTCTATTGATTTTAACGTCTTGCGGCGGCAACGCTGAGAATCTAAGTAAAAACGACCTTGCACCGGATTTTACATTATCGGATGCTTTCGGAAACCTTTATACCTTGTCTGAACTTAGAGGTAATCCGGTTGTAATTTATTTCTATCCAAAGGCAAATACTTCAGGATGTACAAAACAAGCTTGTGGTATCAGAGACAGCCGTGACAAATTCGGCGATAATAATATTGCAGTCTTAGGAATTAGTGTTGACTCAAAAGCATCGATTGCAGAGTTCATATCCGAACACAATTTAAACTTCCCTCTTCTTTCTGATGAAAATAAAGAAGTAAGCCAGGCTTATGGTGTGTTGAACAATTTAGGTATGTCAAGCAGAATTACCTTCATAATAAATAGAGACGGCAAAATTGCCAAAATTATGAGAGATTTTGATATTGACCAGCATGCGGATGAAGTTTTTGAATTTGCTTCAAAAATTTAAGCGCATACAACTTATTCTTAAAAATAATACCCGACATCACAAAGCATTGTTTTTGGTGTTTTCAAACAGTAATAAATCAACTATTATGTTGTTATAACATAAATGAATTTTAATGAATAGACGGATTGGTCAAATAATGAAATACGCTTTATTTACAATAATAATAATTGTATCAGCATATTTATTCACTGCTAAATCTACAGATATAGTATCAGATGAATTAATAGGCTATGATTCTACATTGGTTATTGAACCTAAGAATCAATATAGATTTGAGAATCAGCTAATAGCAACCATTCTTTCTAGGTACCATTTAAAAAAACTCGATATTAATGATTCAATATCATCTGTTATCTTTGATCGATATTTAAGTTCTCTGGATCCCGGCAAAATTTATTTCACTCAACCGGATATTGATGAATTTGAAAAATACAGATATAATATTGATGATTTTATTCTTGATGGAAATCTGAGTTTCTATTATGATGCATTTAATTCTTATTTACAAAAAGTAAATGAGAGGGTTGGTTTTGCAGATAATTTATTAAACCAGGAATTTGATTTTGCAAAAGACGAATATTTTGTTTTTCATAGAGACAGCACTCAATGGGCCAAAGATTTAGATGAGCTGAATGACCGCTGGATAAAAAGAATAAAGAATGATGCTATAACATACAAACTCAATGAAAAAGACTGGGATTTTATCAAAAGCACTTTATCAAAGCGTTATAACAATTACGCAAAATTTCTCAATCAATATACTTCTGAAGATGTGTTTCAGCTTGCTATGAATGCATTTACACTTTCTATTGACCCCCACACCAATTATTTATCACCGGTTACTTCTGATAACTTTAAAATTGATATGAGTCTTTCACTTGAAGGAATAGGTGCAAGACTTCAAACAGAAGACGATTACACAAAAATTGTCGAAATAATTCCTGGCGGACCTGCTGCTCAAAGTAAATTACTGTCTCCTGATGATAAAATTATAGCCGTCGCTCAGGATGATGATGGTGAATTTATAGATATAATTGGATGGCGAATTACAGAGGCAGTAAAACTCATAAGAGGACCAAAAGGCACTACTGTCAGACTTCAGATAATTCCTGCCGGGTCGGATGTAAATGTTAAGATAAAAGAGATCTCTCTCGTAAGAGATAAAGTTAAAATTGAAGATCAGTCAGCCAAAAAAGAAATTATCGAGATAACATCAGATAATACACAGTTAAAAATTGGTGTGATTCAAATTCCATCCTTTTACATAGATTTTGATGGACAGCGTAGAGGTGAAAAAGATTTTAAGAGTACAACACGCGATGCAAGAAATCTGCTTAAAGAACTTAAAACAGAAAAAGTAGATGGAGTGGTAATTGATTTAAGAAACAATGGCGGAGGTTCTTTAAGTGAAGCAATTGAACTAACTGGACTGTTTATATATGAGGGTCCCGTTGTTCAGGTTAAAAACTCTGATGGTTCTGTTGATATTGGCGATGATCCTAATCCAAGAATTGAATATGATGGCCCATTGGCAGTAATTGTAAATCGTTTCAGTGCTTCAGCATCTGAAATATTTGCCGCTGCTATTCAGGATTACGGGAGAGGAATTATTTTAGGTGAGCAGACTTTCGGCAAAGGAACAGTACAAAACTTAATTGATCTTAACAGACTTTCTTCCAAACAGAAAGGTGAATTAGGCCAGGTTAAACTGACTGTGGCAAAATATTATCGCGTCAATGGCGGCAGTACCCAGAGTCTTGGTGTGATTCCCGATATTGTTTTTCCGGGTTATCTAGAGGCTGATGAATTCGGAGAAAGTTCACAGACTAATGCATTACCCTGGGATCAGATTGATCCAACCGATTATAGTATGTATGCTGACTTAGCAGAAATCATTCCTAATCTTCAAGAAAAACACTTAAACAGGATGAATAGCAATATTGAGTATCAGCAAATGCTTGCAGACATTCAAGAATACAGGGCTAACAGAAATACAAGCAGGTATTCACTTAATCTTACTGAAAGACAAAGAGAAAAACAGGAAGCTGAGGATAGAGAATTTGAAAGAGAAAACGAATTACGTAAAGCTAAGGGATTAAAGCTACTTGAAAAGAGTGAACTATCAGAAGAAAAAGATGATGAAAAAGATTTTCTTCTTAAAGAATCGGCAAATATTCTTGCTGACTTTATACTGCAAAAGATTGGTTAGATCAGCCGGATATTTCTCTAATTAATTTTTCCTTAAGTGCGGGCAGCATTGTTTCGTTAAAAGGAAAATCGAGATCTGTTTTGCAAACGTAAACCATCGGTTTATACATTTTTTGAGAATGTTGAACAAATTGTTCCATTAATGCTTCTAATGAACAATCTAAAAGAAGGTTTGGAATAGATCTTAAAAGAGTAAACTCTACATTTTCAGTTGGATTATCATCTGACCATTTTATCAGCATTTCATATAAATAGATCTTAACAACTTCCTTCTTATTATCCTGAATTACAAAATAACCTTTACCCCTGAATTTATCTTCATTTGTAAGGCGGTTAATCTGAATATCATCCTTAATAAAATTAAAAAGAATTGTCGCTTCTCTTATTATACACTCAACATTTTCAATTGCCCACTCTACATAGTGAATAAGCTTATCAAGTTCTGTACTTATATGCTTTGCCTTATCCTGAACAATTATCTGGTCTTCAATAAGAATTCCTCTTACCTCTTTTTCCAGCCAGCTCTTTGAGCTAATATTTTCCAGAAGAAGATCATCAAGTTTATCCTTAACGAGTTTTGATTCCTGGAGAACAGGATATACAATATTCTGCGAAAGCTGGTTTTGCCATTCCTTAATTTTTCTTAAAAGCAGGTATTGATTGCTTTCCCAATCAGATCCGCAGGAAGTTAACTTTCTAATATCTATTTCAAGCATTGGATTTTTCATTTGTTTGGGTTTATCCAAATATTAAGCCAATGTTTTGAATATATGATTTATTAAGATAGAAAGTGGAAATAAGTTACAAATAGAGGCTTTTTTACTTAATTACATGTCAAAATGAAAAGAATAGTAAGTTTTACGGTTTTAAAAATAAAAAGCAGGAGTATTAGTCCTGCTTTTTTAAAAATAATCTAAATTTATTGAATTATTAGTTACACTTCATATTCCTCAAATAAGAATATAAAATTTAGATTGAACTACGATCTATATATCAAACTTAATACCTTGAGCAAACGGAAGTTTTGTACCATAGTTAATTGTATTAGTTTGTCTTCTCATATAAGCTTTCCAGGAATCAGAACCGGATTCTCGTCCGCCTCCGGTTTCCTTTTCCCCGCCAAAAGCTCCGCCGATTTCAGCGCCGGATGTTCCGATATTTACGTTTGCAATTCCACAATCTGATCCTTCCGGAGAAAGAAAAGCTTCGGCTTCTCTCAGATTATTAGTAAATATTGATGATGATAATCCCTGAACAACACCATTCTGCAACTCAATGGCATTATGAATATCGCCATTGTATTTCATCAAATATAAAATTGGAGCAAAAGTTTCTTCCTGAACGATCTCATAATGATTTTCAGCCTCAACCAATGCTGGCACAACATAACTGCCGGATTTATATTCTTCACCTTCAAGCACTTCACCACCATAGATTACTTTACCACCTTCTTTTTTTACCCGTTCCAAAGCTGTTGTAAACTCTTTTACAGCTCCTTTATCAATCAGCGGCCCAACGTGATTTTTTTGATCGAGTGGATTACCAATCTTTAATGATTTATAGGCTTTGAGTAAAGTTGCTTTAACTTTATCATAGATTGTTTCGTGTATAATTAATCTTCTGGTACTTGTACATCGCTGACCAGCTGTTCCCACTGCACCAAAAACTACTGCAGGAATTGTAATTTTTAAATCAGCATCCGGAGTTAGAATAACAGCATTGTTTCCGCCGAGTTCGAGGATTGCCTTTCCAAATCTTTTTGCTATTACTTCTCCGGCATGCCTTCCCACTCTTGTTGAACCGGTAACAGAAATTAATGGAATTCTTTTATCATTAAGAATCTGCTCCCCTATAGTTGCACCTCTTCCAACAATCAGAGCAAAAACACCTTCCGGAACATCATTATCAATCAATACCTGCTGAATGATATTCTGTGATGCTATAGCAGACAACGGAACTTTTGATGATGGTTTCCAGATATTTGTATCGCCGCAAACCGCAGCTAACATTGCATTCCAGGACCAGACTGCAACCGGAAAATTGAATGCTGAAATAGTGCATACAACTCCGAGAGGCTGATACTGATCGTACATTCTGTGTAATGGCCTTTCCGACTGCATTGTAAAACCATATAATTGTCTTGATTGACCAACTGCAAAGTCACATATATCAATCATTTCCTGAACTTCGCCTAAACCTTCCTGCAGGCTTTTTCCCATTTCATATGAAACTAACATTCCAAGATCCTGTTTAAATTCACGCAAGCGATTTCCAATTTGTCTTACAATCTCTCCCCTCTTTGGCGCCGGTATCATTCTCCACTTCAAAAATGCATCGTGTGCAGTTTGGACCACTTTTTCATAATCCGCTTCTGATGCCTGGTACACAGACGCTATATACTCTCCTGTTGCTGGTGAATGAATTTTCAACTCACCCTGGTCGGCAGTTTCCAGCCATTTTGTACCTGTACTGGCTCCAAAATTTTTTTCTTTAATACCTAATCTTTTTAAGAACTCCATAACAACCTCATATATTTATTTTGAATTTATTTTATCAATTATATTTTTAAGAGAAATTTTTTCCATTTCATTTTCAATATTTATCTGGATATCATTAAAAAGATCCAGAAAATAGTTATTTAATTTCTGATTTTTGTTTAATCCGCTTCCTTTGGATTTATTAACATCTAAGTGAAAAGCTTTTCTGTCTTCAATTGCACAATAAATTTCCTGAAGGCTAATCTGTTTAGATTTTTTCTTTAGTTTAAATCCTCCGTTAGTTCCCTTTTCACTTTCTACGATATTGCTCTTTACTAAAAGCGACAGCAGTTTCCTTAGCTTTGATGCGTTTATTCCTGTTACATCCGAGATATCGGCACTGTTCTTTGGCATAGGTGAAACAGAGGCTAAATAGCTTAATGCTTTTACAGCAGTGGATAATTTTGTTGAAGCTGACATAATTTTTTTATTTGTTACGGTAAGTGTAACTAATTAAAATTTAAAAATCAACTTTTATGCCCCGCCGAATAATTAAGAATAATTTTTATTTACTTCATAAATAAATTATTGATAATTAACACAGTATTAAATTTTCATAATTAGTTCGAAAAAAGTAGATTTTTATTGACAATAAATAATGAGAATTGTAATTTGGATTACATTTCACTCAAATCTAAATAAAAGGAGCGAGTCTATGTTAAAACTTAAACAATTCCTTTCTTCACCTTTCAAATTGGTATTAGTTATACTGCCAATTTTATTAACGTTTTCCGGTTTTGCACAAACCGAGCAGGAAGTAATCGATCGTTATCTCAACGGAGATTTAACAATTACTTCTCAATATCAGAAAGATATTATTTCGAATTACATTGAAAGTAATTCTTTTAAGCAAACCATTTCTTTAAATGGTCCTCAAAATCCGGAAGCAATATTCTTTTCAGAGGATTTTACTGGACAAACACTGCCTGCCGGATGGAGCAATATTAGTAATATTGGCAACACCCAGGTTTGGACTTTCAATAATCCCGGTCTCCGAGATTTAACTGGTAACTTTGATTCTGATTTTGCTATAGTTGATAGCGATAACTATGGATCAGGTAACTCTCAGGACGCTACATTAACTACTCCTGTAATTGATGCAACGGGTGTAACTACTGTTATACTCGGATTTGATCAATCGTTCAGATCCTTTTCAGGTTCATACGGTTTACTGGAAGTGAGTGTCGATAGCGTTAACTGGACTGTGTTAGATTCGTTAACAGTAAGCACCGGTTATCCAAATCCTCCGGTCTATACAGAATATGATATTACAACCACTGCAGCAGGTCAGGCATCCGTTTATGTTAGATGGACTTATGTCGGTACCTGGGGTTATTGGTGGGCGATTGATAATGTAGTAGTTTATGAACCAGATCCGACTCCCAACCCGGCCTTTTTAGTAAATCCTGCTGACGGTGCAATTAATATTCTTCCTTCAGTGGCCTATATGGAGTGGGCACCTGGTGCTGGAACACCTCCAACTGGTTATAAAATCTTTTTTGGAACAGATGGTAGTGGGACTACACCACCGACAAATATTGAAAATGGAACTGATTTAGGTGATACATTAATTTATATTCCTTCTGGTCTTGCATTTTCAACTACTTATTATTGGCAAATAGTTCCTTATAATGCAGCCGGAGATGCACCTAATCCACCGATTTGGTCTTATACAACCGGACCAGATCCAACATTAGTAACACCATATTTTGAAAATTTTGATGGCGTAACAGCTCCTGATCTTCCATATGGATGGAGTAAAATAGTTGATCATCCTAGTTCTACTAGTCCTAGAGTTGAAACTTATACATTAGGTACTCCTTATTCATTACCTAATCATGTAAGACTATATAGTAATGATGTAGTTGATGCAAATATTATGTTAATTTCACCACCAGTAAATAATATTTCATCTCTAAGAATGAAATTCTGGTCAAAGATAAGTGCAACTACAAACTTTCCTCCATTAATAATTGGTACAATAACAAATCCGACTGATACAGCTACATTCAGTCCTCTTGATACTATCACCACAATTACTGGAACTTATGAGGAATTTACAGTTAATCTTGATTCTTATGCTGGAACTGATAACTATATTGTATTTAAGCACGGTGCAACACCACAATTTTTCAGATCAATTTATATCGATGATCTTTTGATTGAGGAAATACCTACAAACCCGGTTTTTTCTGTTGATCCAGATTCATTGGATTTTGGATTAGTTTTACCTGGTTTCAATTCATTACCAGTTATATTTACAGTGAAAAACGTAGGCGTGGGTACTCTTGAAATATCTTCAGTAACTCTTACAGGTACTGATGCAGCGGAATTTACTTTAATCGATACTGTTAATGTTTATCCGGTATCACTAGCTGCAGAAGAATCTATGACTTTTGAGGTTTATTTTTCACCCACTTCAGTTGGTGTGAAAGAAGCCTTCGTTACAATTGTGGACAACCTGACAGAGGCTATTAATGATGTTCCCATTACAGGTAATGCATATACACCGTTTAATTCATTCGCAGAAGATTTTGACGGAGTAACAGATCCAAATTTACCTTCTGGTTGGTCTGCAATAGTTGAGCACACCAGCTCTTTTGCAGTAGTTCAAACTTATACACTAACAACACCAAATTCCCCACCGAATCATGTAAGAATTTATAATTCTTTTACCTCTGATCCTGATGGAAAATTATACCTTATAACTCCTGGAGTTTCTGGTTTTTCAACAAATCAGCTGAGATTCTATGCTAAGAGTAGTTCTGCAACTACAGTTCCCGAATTAATAGTTGGAACTATTTCAGATCCACTTAATCCGTTAACATTTAATCCTATTGATACGATAAGTACATTATCAACAACATATACTGAATATACGATAGATTTCAGATCTTATGCAGGAACAGATCAATTCATAGCCTTTCATCATGGGGCAAGTGGTTCAGGAAGTGGAAGATCAATCTTTGTTGATGATGTTATCTGGGAAAGTGTTCCTTTAGTGCTTAGTATATGGGAACTTTCAGTAGCACAGGCAAATCTGCCAACCTGGTTCGGTGGTGACACCGAAAGAGGTTTAGCTTATGGTTTCACAAGTGACGGAACTGAAGCTTCCAACCACCGTGTGTACGTTGTAAGCAGAAATGCAGGTCTGAATGTCAGAATACTAAATGCTGAAAACGGAACAGATGTCGGAACATTAAATGTAACCGGTATCACCGGTGGAGTTTTTGCACTTAATGATATTAGTGTAACATCTGATGGAAAGATCATTGGTGGAAATATGACTACCAATGCTTCAACATCCCCATTCAAGTTATATATCTGGGATACTGAATTATCAGTCCCAACTGAGTTGTTGTCATTTACAGCAGCAGAGGCAGTAAGGCTTGGTGATAAGTTTACTGTAATCGGTGATTATACTTCAGGCACAATGGAAGTCTGGGCAGCAAGTGCTACCGGAACACTTCCATTAGTATACAAGTGGACAATGAGCAGTGGATCATTAAATCCGGTTCCTCAGGTAATAACACTCAGTGATGCACCTACTACTTTGGGTTCAGCAGCAGTTGGTCCGATACCAAACGGTGATTTCTGGCTAAATGCTAATGGAATAAATCCGAAGAAGTATCAGGCAAATGGAACATTAGTTGGAACAGTTCCAGGGTCTGTTGTAGCTACTGGTAGTAATGCAATAAGACATCTGGGCTTTGTTGGAAACAATGAATACGTTGCCACATTTGCTTATGGTGCTGGTAATCATAATGCAAGAATACTTGAAATTCCGCTTGGTGTTCCTGAAGATGCACTATTGTATGCAGTTACACCTTCAATGGGTTCACTAGCTAACGCAAATGGTGCCGGTGATGTTGACTTCCAGGTTAACCCTGATTTCACCGTTAATGTTTTCGTTCTGGGAACAAACAACGGTATAGGTGCTTACAGATCATCAGACGTTGTACCTGTTGAACTTAGCACTTTTGCTGCTAATGTTGTTGACCGGACAGTTACTCTTAGCTGGAG